>JAEAMF010000460.1_pt1 | contig 51212 bp, 39 predicted proteins | sample 8958721 | NCBI WGS metagenome assembly JAEAMF01 (sample SAMN16933255, study PRJNA681124) | bioreactor sludge metagenome | isolation source: anaerobic bioreactor treating anionic surfactant - SDBS | place: India: Bengaluru | collected 2019-02-28
ACGATACTATGTATGGACTTGGAGCGGGAGTTTGGACGAGAGATGCACATGAATTATACAGAGTTCCTAGAGCGATAAAAGCTGGTAGAGTTTGGGTAAACCAATATCACGCATATCCAGCTGGTGCACCTTTTGGCGGTTACAAACAATCTGGTATTGGTAGAGAAAACCACAAAATGATGCTTGATCATTACAGACAATCAAAAAACATGTTGATTTCTTACAACAAAAATAAACTAGGATTTTTCTAGTTCACTTGTGATTTAAACTTTAAGGAATGTTGTTCATCAGCATTCCTTTTTTTAATTTTATTAAAAATTTTTAGAAATGGTAAAAAGGTTAGACGTAACAGAAAAAGCGTTGGAAGTCATTAAAACGCTTAAAGAAAAACACGGTGATTTAATGTTTTACCAAGCTGGGGGTTGCTGCGAAGGAACCCAGCCTCAATGTTTTGAAAAAGGAGGTTTCTACGTAAGAACCAATGATGCTATGATTGGTTTAGTAGATGGTTTTGATTTTTGGATCGATAGAGATTTATTTGAATACTGGAAATTTTCGCATTTCACGCTAGATGTTACAGAAGGTTTCGGACCAGGCGGTTTTTCTCTGGAAACACCATTAGGAAAGACTTTTAAAATTATTTACAGACTTTTTACTGAAGAAGAATTAAAAAATTTAGAGCCTGTAAAAAGAATGGAATAATCTGTTTATGAATGGCTTTTCAATCAATTGGAAATCAAAAACTAATACATTTTTATGAGGCTTCCTAATTGTTTATTTTGTGAATAAAATTGTAAACTTCTATCAATAAAGACTTTTAGATGAAAATGATTGTGCATAAATCATATATTAAAGTGAGTAAACAGAAAGCAAATTAGTCTATAAAAAGTAAATTTCTACGCTACCTTTACATCAATAAACAAGTCAAACTTTTAGGTTGAAAATTGAAAGTTGTGAAGTTTCTTCAAACTTGATTTTAATACCAAAAAAAGAACAAAGTTTAATTTATTAATAAATAGTTTTTAAAATTTTCTCACAAGAATTTTGAAACAAAGAGATAAAGAAACTTAGATTCTTAAAGTAAGACTTAAAAATAGTCAACGTAGACTTTGGTTGTTTTTCAGAAGAATACAGAAGTGTTTGACAAGAAAATAGCTCAACCCAAATTCAAGTTGATTAAATTGCCCAAGCAATGAAATAGGTTTTAATGAAAGATGGCAAAATTTTTAGAAATATCTGCGGATAGAGTTTAAAAAGATGCAATTAAACATTTTTCGGGAGTTGAAGCAATAAAGATTGCAGAGGCAATGTTTCCGGACTGATGACAGAAACGACAATGCTTTGAGAAAAGCAAAGAAGTTTTGCCATCAGTCTTTTTTATTTTCCACTTTTTTATTATTTTTACTCTGTAAAACAATTACCATGAGATCTTAGAAATTCTGCTTTCTTATTTTTAAGATTTCTTAAAAATTTTCAAAAATGGAAAACTCCTCCTAATTCCTCAGAGTACTCTACTCTTTTTTCAAAAAAATCTTTTCTAGGATTTGACTGTATGTTCCTTTAGTATAAAAAAAACAAAAAAATAATCACTACACCAATGTCCAAAAAAACATTACCTCCTATCTCTTCTGAGTATAAAAAACAAGTAACCACGGCCATTCTCTACATCATTTTATTCTTTTTAGTCTATTTAGTATTAATCACTTTGGCACTAGCATTAGTCGCTGCTATTGGCTATTTAGTATTTGAAATCATTGTAAATTTTAGATTTAATTATTTGGTCATTTTGCTTTCTGGTGGATTAATAGGAATGGCGGTTTTCATTTTGATTTTCTTGGTTAAATTTATTTTTAATTTTCAGAAAAATGATACCAGCGCATTTATCGAAATCAAAAGAAATCAAGAACCCGAACTTTTTAAATTAATAGATGAAGTAGTTCAAGAAGTAGGAACAGACCAACCTAAAAAGCTGTTTTTATCTAATGATGTAAATGCTTTTGTAAACTACAACTCTCCTTTTTGGAGCATGTTTTTCCCAGTAAGAAAAAATCTTACTATAGGAATGGGCTTAATCAATACCACTACGGTAAGTGAATTAAAAGCGATTCTTGCACATGAATTTGGACATTTTTCTCAAAAAAGCATGAAGGTAGGAAGCTATGTAAATCAAGCCAATAAAATGATTTACGACATGCTGTACAATAACAAAGGTTTTGCAGATTCTATGGAAAGTTTTGCGAGTACTCATGCTATCATTGCACTTTTTACAAGATTGGCAGCGTGGATTATTGAAGGAATTCAATGGGTGTTGACTAAGTTTTATGATTTTTTATATCTGAAACACATGTCGCTAAGCAGACAGATGGAATTTAATGCAGATGCAATCGCTACGTATGTGGTAGGTGCCGATGTTAAAACCTCTGCTCTTCTAAGATTAGACCTTTCAGAATCGGCGCTTTCTAATGCGATGAATTTTTACCTTGACAAAAATGTAAAAGCCGACACCAAAAATATCTACCAAAATCAGACTACATTGTTACATTATTTTGCTCAAGAAAATAACCATGAAATTAAAAATGATTTGCCGTATATCAATATAAATGAAATAGAAAGGTATAATAAATCTAAGCTTCAAATTGAAGATCAATGGGCTTCTCACCCAACCATAAAACAAAGAATTGAAGCCATCAAAAAACTCAATATTCCTTCTGAAAATGTAGACAATAGGATTTCTAAAAACATTTTGAAGCATTTTGATAAATACGCAGAGAAATTTACCAATAAACTCTTCGAGTATAATATGCTTACGCACACAGAAGAATTTCTTTCCGAGGAAGAATTCAGAGAGCAATATAAAAGCATAGTGAATGAAAAGTCCTTCCATAAGATTTTTAATTCTTATTATGATTTTAAAAATCCAATTTTCGAAGATATTGAAAATGAAACTTCTACTTTAGATGAGGTCAAAGCTCAAGATTTTTTCTCAGACGAAAAAGTAAGCCTTGTCTTTGAAAAGAATGCATTAGAAAACGATGCTAAAGTCTTAGAAATGATTCAAAATGGGACTTATAAATTAAAAACCTTTGATTATGACGGTGCAAAATTCACCAAAAGTCAAACACCAAAAGTCCTGAAAATTCTAAAACAAAGAGAAGAACAAGTTGACCAAAAAATCAAAGAAAATGATGATGCTATTTTAAAGTATCTTTTGCATAAAGCTTCGCATGAACAGAAAGAAAAATTTTCTGAATTGGCAAATCGTTTTACACAGACAGATAAAGATTTTGATGAGTATTACAATGCTTTTCAAGAGTTTGTTCCATATATCAATTTCATGTCTCAAAGGCTTGATTTCGAAACGATTATGAGAAACAGAAATATAATGGTTTCTAAAGAAAAGATTTTCAAAAAGAAAGTTACAGAGCTTTTATCTTCTACTTTTGCCATGTATATGGAAGAAGAAGACCAAGAAGTGCTAAGAGAATATGTGGATGCAGATTTTATTTACTTCGAAAACAATAAGTATAACGATTCAGAAATACAGATTTTAGACAAAGCTCTAGGAAAATACCAAGAAACCATGAGCAAATCTTATTTCAAATTGAAAAAAGAATTATTAGAACTCATGGTAGAAATTTTAGAATAATTTTAATCCACTGTCTTACTAGAATCTTGGAGAAGTTGAGCCAGTTCTTTCATTTCAGCATCGGTTAAATCTCTCCATTTTCCTATCGGTAAATCCAATTTGATGTTCATAATTCTAATGCGCTTCAGTTTTTTTACTTCGTAACCTAGGTATTCGCACATTCTTCTGATTTGGCGGTTTAAACCTTGAGTAAGTACAATTCTAAATTGCAAAGTATCGATTTGTTCTACTTCGCATTTTTTGGTGACGGTGTCTAAAATCGGAACACCATTGCGCATTTTTTCTAGAAATTTGGGTGTAATGGGTTTGTCTACACGTACAATGTATTCTTTTTCGTGGTTATTTCTGGCGCGTAAAATTTTATTCACAATATCACCGTCAGAAGTCAATAAAATAAGACCTTCACTAGGTTTATCAAGTCTACCGATGGGGAAAATTCTTTTTGGGTGATTGATGTAATCTACGATGTTATTTTTTTCACGTTTTGTATCTGTGGTGCAAACAATTCCGATGGGTTTATTAAAGGCGATATAAACGTGTTTTTCTTCTGTTTTTTTAATGTTTTTGCCATCTACGCAAATTTCATCAGCATCAGAAACTTTAGTTCCTAATTCTGGCTTTTTGCCATTGATGGTAATTCTTCCTTGTTCCAAAAGTTTATCGGCTTCTCTTCTCGAACAAAAACCTACTTCTGATAAATATTTATTGATACGCGTTTCCACAAATTTTATTTTTTTTATTCTTCTCTCACTTTATTGGAGTGAAAAGTAATTCCAAGATTTAACCCAATATAAAAGTTACTCTTTAGTCCATCTCCGAAATTCATGCTGTGATTTTCCAGAAAAAAGGAGTAATAATAATTCATTCTCACATTGATGGGGTTTTGGTCACCAATGCCTAAAGTATATACTCTGGCTTTTCTTACATCACTTTTTGTAAGGGCAAATCCTGCATTGAGATAAATATATCCAGAATCTGCGGCATTGTCTAAATAAATTTTTGGCTGAACCAAAAAATACAAATTATGGATATTGTCATAAATGTAATTGTATCGAAAACCAGCGCCTAATCCTATTCTATGCATCGGTTGAAAACCAATAACAGAAGTGATTCCAGCATTGGCATTAAAATCTACATTGTTATCTTCATTCACGATGTCTGCAACTGCTTTTGCCAATCCATAGGCAACTTGCCCATCTGTACTCCAATAAATTCCTTGATTAAGATTTCCTTTTTGCTGAGAATATCCTAAAAAACTAATAAAAATGAATAAAAAGTAATAGTTTTTCATGGTTAGAAATTTTCAAATCTAAACTCATTTTCCAAAATTTCTGCATATGCATTTTCTACATGGTACTCTCCTATTTTTGTTCTTCTGAGTTGAGTAAGATAAGCACCAACTCCTAAACTTTGACCAATATCGTGCGCTAAACTTCTGATGTACGTTCCTTTGCTACAACCTACAGTAAAAGTGACAAAAGGAAGTTGAATTTCGATGTTATTGAGATAATGAATGATCGTTTTTCTAGATTTCATTTCTACTTCTTGACCAGCTCTTGCTAAATCATAAGCGCGGTTTCCGTCTATTTTTATCGCTGAAAAAACAGGCGGTTTTTGCTCAATTTCTCCTACAAATGTTGACAAAGTTTCTTGGATGAAATCTTCTGTAATGTGTGAATAATCAGCAGGTAGAATTTCTGGTTTTTCGGTGTCGTAAGATTCTGTTTGTACGCCAATTTTTATTTCGGCGATGTATTCTTTTGGCGCATCTTGAATTTCTGGAATTTTCTTGGTGAATTTTCCGGTGCATACTATCAATAAGCCAGTTGCTCTAGGATCCAGCGTTCCAGCATGACCGATTTTAAATTTTTTAGGAAGATGGAACTCTCTTTTGAGTTTGTACTTCAATTTATTAACAGCCTGAAAACTGGTCCAATCCAAAGGCTTGTCCACCAAAAGTACTTGTCCGTTTAAAAAATCTTCTGCGTTCAAAGTAAAAAGTATAAAATGAAATTATTTTACCCAACCAAAATAAATCAACAATAAAATCCCTGCGATAATTCTGTACCAACCCCAAGGTTTGAAGCCGTATTTGGTCAAAACACCAATGAAAAACTTAATCGCAATAACCGCTACTACAAATGCTACCAAATTTCCCACGAAAAAACTCATCGTGTTTTCTGGAGTCGCAAAAATCATTTCGTAGCCTTTTTGCTCAACTCCATTATGATTCCAATCTTTTACAAAAATTGAATATGCAGTTACGGCTAACATAGTAGGAACTGCCAAAAAGAATGAAAACTCTGCAGCAGCCTTTCTGGTAAGGTTTTGTTGCATTCCACCAATAATAGAAGCTGCACTTCTACTCGTTCCTGGCATCATCGCTAGACATTGCCAAAAGCCAATCGTTAATGCTTTTTTAAAAGTGATATCTTTCTCGTCATCTATCGTATGTTTGGTGAAAATTTGGTCGATAAATAGTAAAATGACACCACCTACAATCAAAACAACTGCGATAGGAATTGGTTTTTCTAATATCGTTTCTATTTTATCATCAAATAATTTCCCTAAAACCAAAGCTGGTAAAACGGCAACTGCCAATTTTAAATAGAATTTAATGTTTTTAAAATCAAAAAATTTCTTCCAATATAAAAAGACTACCGCCAAAATAGCTCCAAACTGAATAGAAACTTGAAACATTTTAACAAATTCATCTTCTTGAATTCCAAAAAATGAACTCGTGAAAATCATGTGTGCAGTAGAAGAAACGGGTAAATATTCGGTAAGTCCTTCTATGATTGCAATGATAATTGCTCTGATTAAATCCATAAACTGTATTGTGATAAAAAAATTAAAAGATTCAAATACCAATTCAAATCTTTTAATTCTTTAGTTTTTAAAATGTTTTTATTTGTTTCTTTTAAGAATCGCGAAAACCTGAACTACAAATCCAGAAATCACCAATAACGGCGCTATTCTGATTCTTCTGATGGAGAAAATGTCTTCATTCCAAGCATTAGGATCTAGTTTTCCGTCGACTGTATTAGCATCTGGACCGAGCATTAAAAGAAATCCTGCTAAAATTAAAGCCAATCCTACCAACATCAATTGATAGTTTTTTTTGCCAAAATAAAAAGGATTGTGCTGGGATTCAGACTTTTCTATAGTTTGTTTTTTAGACATTTTTAAAATTTTCTATGAGTAATATAAATCATCTACGCTAGATGCTAAGAATCTCCAAGTTGCAAAAACTGTACTGATGACGGTAATAAGAATTCCCACTCCAAATACGATTGCAACTAACCAAATGTATTGATTCGTGTCTTGTACAAATGGAGTTCCAATTTCGCTGGTAAAGAAATACCAACCTGTAAATAAGGCTGTTAAACCAATAATAGCACCGATAATTCCTAAAATCACCGCTTCTTTTACAAATGGTTTAAGGATGAATCTGCGTTTTGCACCTACCAATTGCATGGTTTTGATAATGAAACGTTTAGAAAATATTTTTAAACGAATAGAGTTGTTAATCAATACCATTGCTACGATTAAGAATAAGATAGAAAATGCCAAAATCCAAGTCAAAATTCTATTGAGGTTATTGTAAACTTCAATCGTCAATTTACTGTCGTTTTTCACTTCTTTTACACCTTCTACTTCATTCAGTTTTTTTACAACGTCATTTATTTTTGCAGGATCTACGTATTCTGGTTTCAAAGTAACTTCTACAGATGGTGGAAAAATATCTCCTTCAAAAAGAGCATCTGTTTCTATACCCAATTGTTTTTTGGCGAGTTCAGTAGCTTCTTGCTTAGAAATAAATTTAGCTTTTTTCACAAAAGGCTGCAATTTTATTCTTTCGTAAGTTAACTTTTGCAACTGCTCTGCTTTCGCAGAATCTCTTGGGTCTATATAATCATCAAAATAAGCTTCTACCACCAATTGCTCTTTGATATAATCCGAATATTTTTGAGCATTTATCAATATCAACCCAAAAAGTCCTACTAAAAATAATACCAATGCAATACTAATTGATACGGTAATGTTGCTAGAACGGAGCCTTTTCTTGTTTAAATCTTCTGCTAATTTTGCCATCAATAAAAAATTTTCTGCTAAAATAGAAAAAAAACTCCGAAATTTGCCCCTGAACAAACACAAAACTGTGTTAAAAAATCTTAAAAATTTTGAACGTAAAAGCAAAAAAACATCTTGGTCAGCATTTTTTAACTGATGAAAATATTGCCAAAAAAATCGTAGAAGGTCTTGACTTTCAACCATATCAATATGTATTAGAAGTAGGTCCTGGAACTGGTGTTTTAACCAAATATCTCCTCGAAAAATCTACGGAAACTTACGTTGCAGAAATAGACACAGAATCCATAGAATATTTGAAATTACATTACCAAAAACTTGAAAATAAGCATTTTACGGGTGATTTTCTCAAGATTAATTTAAGTGATGTTTTCTCTGGAGAAGTGGCGGTAATTGGCAATTTTCCTTACAATATTTCGTCTCAGATTCTTTTTAAGATTATAGAAAATTATCAGCAGATTCCAGAAATGGTAGGAATGTTCCAAAAAGAAGTGGCAGAACGTACAGCTGCGGTTCCAAGAACCAAAGATTATGGAATTTTGTCGGTTTTGGTTCAAGCGTATTATGATGTGAAATATATGTTTACCGTTCACGAAAACGTATTCAACCCGCCTCCAAAAGTAAAATCTGGAGTCATTAAACTCACCAGAAACAGAAAAGAAGGTTTGGAAGGCAATGAAATTCTTTTCAAACAAATTGTAAAAACAGGTTTTGGCCAAAGAAGAAAAAAACTAAGCAATGCACTGAAATCTCTAGATATTCCAGAAGTGTTAAAATCTCATGCTTTCATGGATAAACGTGCAGAAGAACTGAGTGTAGAAGATTTTATCAACTTCACGCAAGAATGGAAAGCTGCAAAAAATTAATTAAAATCTTTCTGTATCAAGTCTTCAAGTTTTGCTTGTAAATCGTGAATTTTCGCTTTTAATTCCTTGATTTCTTGCTTGTTATTAGAAACATTGCTCTTGAGAATTACTTTTTGAGCTTTTTCTTTGTGTTCATCTTCGTCTTCATCATCAGCAATCTCGTCGATGTCTTCTTGGATTTCGTCGATGTCTTCCTGAATTTCATCGATGTCTTCTTGGATTTCATCAATGTCTTCCTGAATTTCGTTTACATCTTCTTTAATCACTTCTATGTGTTTATTGCTTTTGTTGACAGACATCTGAATGAAAATAGACAAGTAAATTGCTTCCAAAGACACAATCGTAGTGAGGACCAAAAGCATTTCTTCGAAATCTACCACTTTAAATAGCGGAAGTAAAAAACTGGTGATAAATAGTAAAGTGTGAAAGACCAATGAAGCGGTAGAACCAATCCAACTGATAACGCTATCTGCCATCTTATCTAGCATCGTACTATTTTCTGTTTTAAGTTCTCTAAACTTCATTTTGCTTAATTTTTTGACAAAATTACGATTAAAAATCGACTAAAATTTGACTTTAATGATTATTAATGCGAATTTTTGAACTCTTATTTTGTATTTTTGCAAAAATTCTAACTTTTTATCCCAATTAATTTCTGTGATTGAAGAGCAAAAAATATCGCACACCTTACAGTTTCTCATCGAGGAAAGAAATGTAAAAGCTGTTTCTGAAGCAATTTCGGAAGTGGAAGCGGTAGATATTGCCAATATTTTTGAAATTCTAGAAGAAGAAGATCAAAAATTTCTTTACGAAATAATGGATAATGAGCTCTCTGCAGAAGTACTACTCTACATAGACGAAGACGAGCGTAAAAAATTCCTAAAAAACTTCTCTACCAAAGAGATTGCAGATAATATCATCAACGAAATAGATTCCGATGACGCGGCAGATATTATTGCTGAATTACCTGAATATCAACAAGATGAAATTATTCAGCACTTAAATGATGAGGAGCACGCACAGAATATTGTAGAACTTTTGCGTTATGATGAAGATGTAGCAGGTGGTTTGATGGCGACAGAATTGGTAAAAGTAAATCAGAATCTTTCCATCATTTCTGCGGTCAAAGAGATGCGTAAACAAGCCGAAGAAATGGAAGAAGTCTACTCTATTTATGTAGTAGATGATTCCGAAAAGTTACTCGGGTTGTTAAGTCTCAAAAAATTATTAACCACTTCATCTTCTACTCGAGTTTCTGATGTTTATAACTCTAAAATTCAATACGTTAAAGATACAGAATCGGCTGAAGAAGTAGCGCGTTTCATGCAAAAATATGACTTGTTCGAAGTTCCTGTTGTTGATAAATTAGGAAAATTAGTCGGAAGAATTACCGTAGATGACGTCATCGACTTTATTACCGAAGAAGCAGAAAAAGATTACCAGTTGGCATCGGGGATTTCTCAAGACGTTGACTCTAGTGATACCATTTTTCATTTAACCAAAGCGAGATTACCTTGGCTATTCATTGGAATGGTAGGTGGTTTAATTGGTTCTAGAGTGTTACAAAGCAATCAAAATGCAATGCATGACATTCCTGCATTGATGTTTTTCGTTCCACTAATTGCAGCAACAGCGGGAAATATTGGAGTTCAAGCTTCGGCGATTATCGTTCAAGGTTTAGCAAATAACACTTTAGGAAAAGATACTTTTAAAACTTTATTCAAAGAAGTAAGCGTTTCTGCAGCTTCAGGAATGATACTTTCTTTAATTATTTTTGGATTCAATTTATTGATTAACCATAATGATTTAATGGTTTCTGTGACCATTTCTATCTCTCTTTTAGCGGTAATTATGGTAGCGGCAATTATTGGAACCATTGTTCCTATTGTTCTGGAGAAAAATAAAATAGACCCCGCAATTGCTACAGGTCCGTTTATCACGACTTCTAATGATATTTTAGGGGTTTTAATCTACTTTGCCATCGCAAAAGCACTCCTCCACATTTAGAAATATTTTCTATAATAATTCTTTAGAAACGCCAATGCCAAAAAGCGCATAATCGTATACAGCAGGATCTTCTGAATTGTATTTTCTGATGATTTGGCGAGTTCTTCTACGGCTTTCCAATCGTTTTGAGTTCTTTTTAAAATCCCTAATTTTCTGGAAATATTCGCAGTGTGAACATCCAATGGAATGGATAAATATTGCGGAGAAAGGTTTTTCCAAATGCCAAAATCTACGCCTTTTTTATCTTGGCGAACCATCCATCGCAGAAACATCACCAATCTTTTTGAAGCAGAATTTTTATAAGGCGAACTTACATGTTTATGGCTTCTGTGCGGAATTTCTCCCAAAAAACGATTTCTAAATCTTTCGATAGCGTGATAATAATTTTCTTCGTTATCTTTTAAAAGAAATAAGTTTTCTAAACTTTCAAATTCAGTATAAATGCTTTTCAAATTCAATATAAATTGTTGAAAATCTTCTGCCGAGAAAGTTCTATGAACCGCCTTATTTTCTAATTTTTTGAAATCTTTTTGGGTAGAATTCATCACGAAATCGTAAGGAGAATTTCCCATGAATTGAATGATTTTTTGAGCAGAGGTAATGATGGATTTTCTGTTTCCCCAAGCGATTGTAGCCGCAAAAAACGCTGAAATTTCTATGTCTTGTTTCAGTGAAAACTGATGCGGAATAGAAATAGGGTCTAATTCAATAAAATCTACATGATTGTATTGTTCGGCTTTTTGATTGAGAAATTCAAAGATTTCTTGCTCGTTCATCATAATTTGTGAGATGTTTGATTTTTTAAATTTTACTGGCTGACTAGACTGAAGTTCTAACTGCGAAATAAAAATGATAAATCAAAAATCGTAAATCTTAAATTTTAACGGCTTCCAATTGCTCCGGAAGATAAGTTTCAGGGAAAATTTCACAGGCTTCATTGAGAAAAACCGATAAATCATGGTAGCGATTAGAAAAATGCCCTAAAATTAATTTTTTAACATTGGCTTTTCTGGCAATTTTTGCAGCTTCTAGAGCGGTAGTATGACCTGTGTAATCTGCCATTTTCTTTAAATCATGTAAAAAAGTAGCTTCGTGATATAACACGTCTACATTTTTAATAATTGGAATGATGCTCTCTAAATATCGAGTATCACTACAAAAAGCATAAGAAACAGAAGGTTCTGCAGGTTTCGTTAAATTTTCATTTTTGAGAATATAGCCGTCACTCAACTGAATATCTTTACCACGTTTTAAATTGTGATAATCACAGATTTCAATTTCTGGATATTTAGAAATTTCCTGCATATTGAGGTGTCTTTCTTTTGGTTTTTCCTTAAAAAGATAGCCGTTACAGTAAATTCTATGGTCTAATGGAATCGTGAAAACCTCTACTCGATTATCCTCGAAAACCTTTTCTGATTTTTTAGAAGAAAGTTCATGGAAAACCACTTCGAAACCTTGGTGTGTTTCGGTAATTCTAAAAATGGTTTCCATCATTTCTTTAATGCCTTTTGGACCGTACACATGAAGTGGCGTTTCTCTACCCAAAAGTCTAAAACTAGAAATCAATCCCGGCAAACCAAAAACATGGTCGCCATGAAGATGCGAGATAAAAATGTGATTAATTTTAGAAAATTTGGCTTTAGCTTTTCTCAATTGAACTTGTGTTCCTTCACCACAATCGATGAGGAAACAACGCTCTTCCATTTCTAGAAATTGCGCAGTAGGTGCAGATTTCACAGTAGGAATTGCTGAGTTATAGCCGAGAATTGTTAAATAGGTGCTCAAAATGCTTAAATGATGATTTTTAGAGGTTTAAAGTCTGCAAATTTCGTGAAAATTATTCTAATATCAAAAGTAGAAAACTATTTATTAATCTCTGAAATCTGTGGAATCTGTGGGATATTTTTTATAAAAAAATTATTTTTCTAAAAATGCAAGAAATTTATCTAAAGCATTTTTGCGGTGACTCATGGCATTTTTTTGTTCTGCAGGCATATCTGCAAAAGAAATTTCATGATTTTTGGGAATGAAAATCGGGTCATAACCGAAACCTTTGTTTCCACTTCTTTCGGTGCTTAAATCACCATAAACTCTACCTTCAAAGTATTCTGCTCCATGTTCATTGTACAAGCATAAAACGGTGATGAAATAAGCTTCTCTATCATTTTTGTCTTGCATTTCCTCAAGAACTTTGGCTATATTTTTATCAAAATCATGATTCCCGGCGTAACGAGCAGAATAAATTCCAGGTCTTCCATCAAGAGCTGGAACCACCAATCCAGAATCGTCTCCTAAACTGGGTTTTCCAGTTTTTTCGAAGCAGAATTTGGCTTTAATCAAAGCGTTTTCATGGAAAGAATTTCCGTCTTCTATTATTTCGTCGTGAATATGATAATCAGTAAGTGAAGTAATGTGGTATTTTTCTCCTAAAATCTGTTGAATTTCTTCTTTCTTGTGTAAGTTGTGCGTGGCAACGAGGATTTCCATTATGTAATATTAAATATAAGATTTATAATTTTTAAATTTTTAGCGCTTATTCTCTGTAATAAATTCTATTTCGGTACATAAATAAATAATAAGAAACAGACAAAAGTACAATTCCTACTATAAGACCGTAATATTCAGGAAGATGTAAGTTTTCAGTCACGCTTTCTGAATTTCCATTCAGTAATAAATAGGCAGAAATAAAATTATTAAAAGCATGCAATAAAATGGGCATTAATAAGGACTTAGTCTTGTAATAAACTACGCCTAAAACTAATCCTAATAAAAATGCATTGACTGTTTGCCAAGGATTAAGATGAAAAATTCCAAAGGCTAAAGCTGAAAAAATAATCGCTTTTGCTGGTTTTACACCTTTATTAATCAATCCTTTTTGAATGATACCTCTAAAGAGAATTTCTTCTAAAAAGGGCGCAAAAAGAACCGTAAGAAGATAAATTCCCGCAGTATCTGTTGCGATGGTGCTAAAAGCATCAGACATTTGATCGTACAAAGGACCAAAAAACTCTCCTTCAATAGGAATTCTTGAAACTAAAAACTCAGAAACCAACATCATCCCCAGCATCATAGGAAAAATCATAAGATAAACATGAAAAGGTCTGGTTTGCATGTTAAAATTGAGCTTTTTTCCTTGACTCTTCATCACGAAAACATCAAAACCTATAATCGGAAAAAGCACTGTACAGAGATAACTGACAATAAAAAATACCATGCTGGTCTGTATTTCTGAATAGTCTTGCTTTAGAATAAAATAAGCAAAAAGCGTATACAACCCTAAAACCATGATGCCAATAAATAGTCCAGCAAATAAAGCTGCCGCCGCTTTGAAATCAAAAATATAATTTCTGTATTTTGTATTGTCTATACTCATAAATGGTGATAAGTTGATGGGGGTTCAAAAAAAATCTAAAGAAAAATTTCTAAAAACTTATTTTGTTCAAAGATAGAAAAATGAGGGAAGCTACAAGTAGGAAGCTGAAAGTTTTTTGAGCCTTTGCGTGGAAATACATCTATCATTTGTTTTACAAAAGAATTTTTAACGCAAAGACGCAATATTTATATTAAAAAAATAGAAAGAAAATAAGACGCAAGAAAATCAAAGATTTTCAAAACAAATAAAGACGAAGTCTTTTCGCGTCTTAAAAAACATAATCAATTCATAGATATATTTTGCGCCTTTGCGTTGAAATACATCTATCATTTTCAAATCTCGATAAAAATCACGATTTTTGCAACTTCAAAATTTAGAAATGAGTTTATTACAAGAAATATCAAAACGTAAAACTTTCGGGATTATCTCTCACCCAGATGCTGGAAAAACTACTTTGACGGAGAAATTACTTCTTTTCGGGGGAGCAATTCAGGAAGCAGGTGCTGTAAAATCGAATAAAATTAAAAAAGGAGCAACTTCCGACTTTATGGAAATCGAAAGACAGAGAGGGATTTCGGTGGCAACTTCGGTTTTAGCATTTGAATACAAAGGAAAGAAAATCAACATTCTTGATACGCCTGGTCACAAAGATTTTGCGGAAGATACGTATAGAACGCTTACTGCGGTAGATTCTGTAATTGTAGTAATAGACGTAGCAAAAGGTGTGGAAGAGCAAACTGAAAAACTCGTAGAAGTTTGTAGAATGCGTAAAATCCCAATGTTGGTTTTCATCAACAAACTCGATAGAGAAGGAAAAGATGCATTTGATTTGCTGGATGAAGTTGAGCAAAAATTAGGTTTAAAAGTAGTTCCGCTTTCGCTTCCGATTGGGATGGGAAGTGATTTCCAAGGAATTTATAATATTTGGGAGAAAAACATTCAGTTATTTCTTGAAGAAAAGAAACAAAAAGTAGGCGAAACCATCGTCATCAATGATATCAATGACAGTTCAGTAGATGAAATCATCGGTGAAAAAGCTGCTGCTACTTTAAGAGATGAACTAGAACTTATAGAATCTGTTTATCCAGAATTCGATAGAGAACAATATCTTACTGGTGAACAACAACCCGTGTTTTTTGGTTCTGCGTTGAATAATTTTGGGGTAAGAGAATTGCTAGATGCGTTTGTAGAGATTGCACCAATGCCTCAACCCAAAGAATCTGACCTTAGATTGGTAAAACCAGAGGAGAAGAATTTTACAGGATTTGTCTTTAAAATTCACGCCAATATGGATCCGAAACACCGTGATAGATTGGCTTTCGTGAAAATTGTTTCGGGAACTTTTAAGAGAAATGAAAACTATCTTCTAGTAAGAGAAGGTAAAAAAATGAAGTTTTCTTCGCCGAATGCTTTCTTTGCAGACAAAAAAGAAGTGGTAGACGAAAGTTTCCCTGGAGATATTGTAGGACTTCACGATACTGGAAGTTTCAGAATTGGAGATACTTTAACTGCTGGAGAAAAATTACAGTTCAAAGGAATCCCGAGTTTCTCACCAGAACATTTCCGTTATATCAATAATGATGATCCATTAAAAGCTAAACAATTGGCGAAAGGTATTGACCAATTAATGGATGAAGGTGTGGCGCAATTATTTACGCTAGAAATGAACGGCAGAAAAATTATTGGAACAGTGGGTGCGCTTCAGTACGAAGTTATTCAATACAGATTGGAGCATGAATACGGTGCAAAATGTACGTATGAACCGATTGGAATTCATAAAGCGTGTTGGATAGAAGCCGACGAAAAATCTGAAGAATTCAAAGAATTTGCAAGATTAAAACAGCGTTTTATGGCAAGAGATAATCATGGTCAGTTGGTATTTTTAGCAGATTCTGCTTTCACGATTCACATGACTCAAGAAAAATTCCCGAATGTGAAATTACACTTCATCAGTGAATGGAATCACGCAAAATAATTATTCTCTTTAGAATGATAAGAAATAATACATGATAAAAATCTTCAAGGAAACTTGGAGATTTTTTTTGTAAAATCCCAATTTATATTATCTTTACGGCCGTAATTAAAATCAATAATCATGAAAAAACTAATTTCCCTTTCAATGCTATTATTAGCATTTTCTTTTGTGTTCATTTCTTGTAGTAGAGACGATGATGAAGGTTCTTCTTCTTCCAATTACATTCAGGTAGATAATGGTAGTAAACTCGCTGTTTCTAGTGCTGCTGTAATGGGTTTCAAAGCAAGTGATGCTTCAGAAGAGAATTTTTACACCATTACGCTCATTAACACTGCGGGAACTTCAACGAAAATGGCATCTTTAGCCATTTATTTCCCTTACAATCAGTCTATGGATGGTACTTATACCTTAACAAGTACTTCTAGAAAATTAGATGATTGGTTAAGCAGTTATGCTGAAACTACAGGTTCTGCTATGCAAAGTTATAACGACTTAACACAAGGAACATGTACTGTGAAAAGAAATTCTACAGATAATTTTACGGTAAGTTTTTCTTTTAAAACAGCTTCTGGCAAAACCGTAAATGGTGAATTCAGTGGTAAAGCTTCTGTTCAAGAAAGTAACTAAAAGTACACTTCTCAATACAAGTCCTCAGATTTTTTCTGAGGATTTTTTTTGTAAAAATTTTGCAAATTATTTTACAATTCATTGATTTTCAAAATTTTAATATAAATACGATTTTTTACCTATTTTTAGGGAACATTTTTTGTATTAAGTTTGGCATCAACAAAACTATTAAAATGAAGAAAACAATTTTTAGTCTATTTACCGCTACTCTATTATTGGTGGCTTGTAATAAAACCGATATTCAACAAACGGCTGATTCCTTTAAAACAGCAGATAGCCTTTTTAACCAAGCAAAAGAAAGTTATCAAACCCTCGATTCTATTTCTAAAATCGTAAATGATTCTAACAGTACGGTAGGAAAAGTAATCCTTCCAGAAATTAATAAGCATAAAGAAATCATAGAAGAAGCGATTAAAAAAGGAAATGTAAACATAGATTCCCTCAACAAGGAATTTAAAAAATTAGATAACAAAAGCCAACAAGCACAAGACATTAGAAAAGCGATTGATTCAGCGAATAATGCCATAAAAAGTGGCGACAATGCTGCTGCTGTAATTGCTGAAACGGCCAATAAAATCTTGAAGCAAACTTCTAAAAATAATACACAAAGCCAACCAGAACAAGAGGTTCAAAATCAAAATCAAGTTCAGAATCAACCTGTTCCTCAACGTGAACTCTACCCTATTGCGAAAACGACGAGATTGCAAGTTTCGGTAGAAGATTTGGCTGCTGCAAAAGCACTGTTAAATCAAGAATTGAGCAATTATAATGCAGATATTATCACAGAAAATTATACCGAAAACGAAGGAATTGCCAAACAATATTTGACCGTAAAAGTACCATTGAGTAATTTTAATGAATTGGTGAATAAAATGAGCAGTCTGGGAAATGTAGAATCTAAAAATACAGAAGTGCAAGGCAATGATTATGTAGGAAGCCAAATGTGCGATGTGGAACTCACTTTGGTAGACAATACTCCAGAAACCAATAATGCAGAGGATTTAAACATTCTGAATGACGAACAAAAAGACGAAACTTTCGGGGATAAATCTTCTAATGCATTTATGAAAGGATTTGCTGTATTGGGTGGATTGTTTTTAGCGCTTGTTCCGTTTTGGCCTATTTTCTTGATTGCTGGAATTGTTTGGTATTTCGTGGCAAAAAGAAATAAGAAAAAACGCGAAGAAGAATTCCAAAGACAATTGGCATTAGAAAGAGAAAAAATAAAAGCAGCGGAAGCATTAAAACCATCAGCAGAAACGCCTCAAAACACTGAACCAACCAATGCTGAGGAAAATAAAAACGATGACGATATTTCTAAATATATGCCGAAAGAGTAATGATAAATTGAGATATAGAAAAAAGGCTGTTCATTTTTTGAACAGCCTTTTTATTATTTTTCATAGAAAGATGTTGAAAAATTTAGAGGTATAGTAATTCTAGATTTTACAGGAACGCCATCTAATATAGCGGGATTCCATTTTCCTTTTGTTCTATTGATGGAGCGAACAATATCTTTGTTAAATGATTCATTATCTATTTTGGGTGAAATAATAGGATTAATAATTTCACCATTTTCATCAACTACAAATTCTAAAAAAAGGTTTCCATTAACATGATAATCGTTAAAAATAGACATGAAATTATCATGAATATCCTTGTCCATCACTTTTTTGCCACCTTTATAAGTAATAGGAATATAAAGTTTTTCAGGAATGTAATTTTCTGTGTATTTATCCAGCAAATGATTGGGAACAAAAAATAATCTAACAATTGAATCAAAATTTTGATCTTTTATTTTTGCAGGAATCCATTTGTTACTAAGCTTCAGCTCTCTCAAAACATCTAAAGTGAAATCGTACGCACATTTATTTTTATTGATGTTAACAGAATCAAAATCGGTGATAAATTTTATTTTGGCTTCCTTGGTCAATAATAATTTCGCTTGATAAATTTCTTTTTTATCACAAGAAGAAAGTTTTTTCTCAGAAGCAATAGTGTGGATATCTTTGTATAATTCTTGTAATCCACCTTTGTAAAATTCTTGATTTTTTGGAAACTCATCTAGAATTTGAGCACTTAAAAAGGCTGTAAAAAATAAAAAAAGAGAGAATAGTTTTTTTGTTTTCATAGTTATCATATATAATTTTTTATTATTTATTACTCAAAGCATACACCGCAAAACTCGCCAACCAATGGTCGCCGCCATAATTTCCTTTAAAAACCAATGGTAAAGCATTTTCTAAAAATTTAGCAGAAGTTTCCTCGAAATGTTTTTTGTATCGGTGATTTTTAGGTAAAACTTGAGCTATATTTTTCATGCACCAACTTCTAGTAAAACTTAAACCAACCAAGTGAACGGTTTGATAGTCATTGATATCCGAAATTACAGGAATCTGCGAAATATTCTCAATACTTCTCTTTTCGTAGAATTTATTAAACCATTTTACATATTTATCTTGCGGAAGAATTCTGGTCATTAAATCTGCAATTTCTAAGCTTGGCGAGAAGAAATCACTTCCGTCTGGTTCCAGATAAGCAGGTGTTTTTTCATCTTTTAGATAGAAATATTTTGCTTTTTCGATGAGTTGATTTTCAAAATCTTTTTCGCCAACTGTTCTTGCCCAATCTATGGCAAAACTTAGTGCAAAAGCTGTATTGGGATGAACTCCTGTTCTATTGGGATACGTTTGTTTCGGTAAATATTCTTTCCACAATTTTACGATTTCATCAGTGAGAGGTTTTAAATTTTGATGCCAAGTTTTCGCTTGTGGATTTTCCCAACTCGCCAATTCTGCATCTAATTGAAGCAACCAAGCCCAACCGTAAGTTCTCTCAAAACCTTTTGCTACTTGATATTTATTGAAATATTCTGCTTCGGTTTTTATTTTTTCGGCTTGAAAAGAACCATCCAAAATTTCAATAATCTCTTCTTTATTTTTGAGAAAAGGTTTGTCTTTGAGCAATTTTACGAGCATCCAATGTCCATGAACCGAAGAATGCCAGTCAAAACAACCATAAAAGCTAGGATGCAATTCTTTGGGAGTCAGTTTTACATCAATTTCATTATTGATGACATGCGCGGTTTTATTGGGGTATTCTTGATTGATGCAATGTACTGGTTTTTCAGACAATTGAAATGCGATTTCATCAGTAAGCGTGGGAACTTGCGCTGAAAGATTCAAGGAAAACAAAACGACTAAAAGACTAAATTTTTTCATTGAATAAATGTATAAAAATTTGATAAATAGGAAAACAAAAAGTCGAACAATTCCTTGCCCGACTTTCATATTTTGAAAAGAATTTGCCAATTATTTTTTAGCAATACTTCTAGAAATTACAATTTTCTGAATTTCTGAAGTTCCTTCGTAAATCTGAGTGATTTTAGCATCACGCATCATTCTTTCTACGTGATATTCTTTTACATAACCGTAACCACCGTGAACTTGTACTGCTTCAATGGTAGTATCCATCGCTACTTGAGAAGCGTATAGTTTTGCCATTGCTCCAGATTCTGAAATATCTAGACCTGCATCTTTTTCAGCAGCAGCTTTGTAACAAAGCATTCTTGCCGCCATAATATTCACGTGCATATCTGCTAATTTGAAAGCAATTGCTTGGTGATTGATGATTTCTGTACCGAAAGCTTTTCTTTCTTTAGCGTATTTAAGTGCCAATTCATAAGCTCCAGAAGCAATACCTAAAGCTTGAGAAGCGATACCAATTCTACCACCATTTAAGACAGCCATGGCGAAATTGAAACCAAATCCATCTTCACCAATTCTGTTTTCCTTAGGAACTTTTACGTCTGTAAACATTAATGAATGTGTATCAGAACCTCTGATTCCTAATTTTTCTTCTTTTTTACCAATTACAAAACCTTCCCAACCTTTTTCCACGATGAAAGCATTGATACCTTTGTGTTTTTTCTCCACATCAGTTTGAGCAATTACGATATAATATTGTGCATTTCCACCGTTGGTAATCCAGTTTTTGGTACCATTTAGAAGATAATGATCTCCCATATCAATTGCGGTTGTTTTTTGTGAAGTAGCATCCGATCCAGCTTCTGGCTCAGAAAGTGCAAATGCACCGATGACTTCACCTTTTGCTAAAGGAACTAAATACTTTTGTTTTTGTTCTTCAGAAGCGAATTTTTCTAGACCAGCACAAACCAAAGAATTGTTTACTGACATTACTACAGCTGCAGAAGCGTCTACTTTAGCAATTTCTTCCATTGCCAAAACATAAGAAACACTATCCATTCCTGCTCCACCGTATTTTGGGTCTACCATCATTCCTAGAAATCCTAGTTCTCCCATTTTCTTTACTTGTTCATAAGGAAACTTCTGGTGTTCGTCTCTTTCTATTACGCCAGGCAAAAGTTCAGTCTGCGCGAAATCTCTCGCTGCTTGCTGAATCATCAGTTGTTCTTCTGTTAAATTAAAATCCATTTTTTGTATTAAAATTAATTGCCGTAAATATACATTTTTTAGGTATTTCAATGAAAATTGATATTAACTATTTGTTAATTAAGAAAAAGTATTATTTTTACAAAAATCAAAAACCGTAAAGTATGTCAGTTACAAGATTGTTTGACTTTGCTCATCATGCGCTATACAAATTCCCGAAAGAGGATGCTTTGGTGACCAAATATAATGGAGTTTGGACAAAAACTTCTACAAAAGAATATGTGAATCAAGGGAATAAAATTTCCAGAGGACTGTTAAAATTAGGAATTAAACCTGGAGATAAAATCGGGTTAATTTCTACGAATAACCGCACAGAATGGCACATTATGGATTTAGGAATTTTGCAAATTGGTGCAATAGATGTTCCGGTATATCCTACCATTTCTGTAGAAGATTATATCTATATCTTTAATAATGCGGAAATAAAATATGTTTTTGTTTCAGATAAAGATTTGTACGAAAAATTACTTCAAGTAAAACCTCAAGTAGAAAGTTTGAAAGGAATTTTTACTTTTGATGACATTCCTGGAGCTGCAAACTGGAAGGAAGTGCTCGATTTGGGAGAAAATGAAGACAATCAACAAGAAGTAGAAGACATTGCTAAAACCATTCAACCAGATGATTTAGCAACTTTAATTTATACCTCTGGAACCACAGGCAGACCAAAAGGTGTAATGCTTACCCACAGAAACATTGTTGCAAATGTGTTGGCTTCTGACCACAGAATTCCTAGAAATTGGAAATTAGAATATACAGATATTAAAGTATTAAGCTTTTTACCTATCTGTCATATTTTTGAGAGAATGATTTCTTATCTATTTATGTACAACGGTTTTTCGATTCACTTTGCAGAAAGTATTGAGAAAATTGGGGATAACGTAAAAGAAGTGAAACCTCATTACATGACAGTAGTACCAAGGTTGGTAGAAAAAGTATATGATAAAATTGTAGACAAGGGTGCTGCAGCTGGTGGTTTAAAAACCAAAATTTTCTATTGGGCATTATCTTTATTAGATAATTATGATATTAAGAAACCTAAATCTTTAAAACATAGAATTGCAGATAAATTGGTATTCTCTAAATGGAGAGAAGGTTTAGGAGGCAATATGATTACTTTAGTAAGTGGTTCTGCTGCCCTATCTACCAAACTGAACAGAAGTTTCCACGGTGCTGGAATTCCTATTTTAGAAGGTTACGGGCTTACAGAAACTTCACCAGTAATTGCGGTAAACTCTTTCGAAAGAGTGAAAATAGGAACTGTAGGTCATGTTTTAGACAATTTAGATGTAAAAATACAAGCAGATGGAGAAATCACCGTAAAAGGACCTTCTGTTTTCCAAGGATATTATAAAGACGACGAAAAAACCAAAGAAGCATTTACAGAAGATGGTTACTTCATGACGGGAGACATCGGTCATATAGACGAAGAAGGTTTCTTACACATTACAGACCGTAAAAAAGAAATGTTCAAAACTTCTGGTGGTAAATATGTTGCGCCTCAGGTTTTAGAAAATTTAGCGAAAGGTTCTAAATTTATCGAACAAATTATGGTAGTAGGTGACGGCGAAAAAATGCCGTGTGCTTTAGTGCAGCCAGATTATGCTTTTGCAAAACTTTGGGCAGAAAGAAAAAATCTTAAAATAGGAAAAACTCCAGAAGAAATGGCGAATTCTCCTGAGCTAAAAGCAAGAATTATGAAAGATATTAATTTGCTGAATGCTACTTTAGGAAAATGGGAGCAAATTAAGAAAATAGAGCTTACTCCTACGCTCTGGACGATTGAAGATGGTTTACTTACTCCAACGATGAAATTAAAACGTAAAGCAGTAAAAGAAAAATTCTTTAACCTTTACGAAAAATTATACGACAGAGCATAAATCAAAAAAGATCTCCCATTATAGGAGGTCTTTTTTTTAAGATACTTTTCTAAAAGATATAGATTTTCCTATCCACTCTACCTTCCAGAAACCGCGAACTTTTAAGATTCCATTTTGAAGCAACTTGGCACAAGAACTCCAATATCTACCACTAGAAGCGTCATAAATTTTCCCATTAACCCATTCTTTTTTCTGAGCATCATAGCGCAATCCATCTAAAATTTCCATGCCAAGAATTTTTCTATTTCTCAATGCAGGATTGGGATTATTCGTGTCCAAAGACAAATGCATAGGCGTTTTGCTCTCGCTCAAAAGATGATTAAACCAAAGAACTTTGGCTTTAAATTGATTATTGACTTTATATACTTCTACTTTTACACTATTATCTGTGCTCATCCAAGTTCCCAAAAGATCATCAGGATTGGTAGCACTCAATTTTCCGAAAATAAGAAATAATAAAATAAAAAATATTCTGTTCATGGCTTTACATTTTAAAAGGGTTAATAGATTGTTTTTATTTTTTTGTAAAGATGTAAAAGCCAGAGATAAAATGTTTTACAGAATTTTGAAGAGGATTTTCAAAATTTTTAGACAAAAAAAACCTCAATTTCTTGAGGTTTTAATCATATTTAAAATGAAATGAATTTATTCTTTGCTGATGAAGATGCTTTCTAAAACAGAAGTGATAATAGATAAAGCCACACTGAATATAAGTGCCCACCAGAATCCATCTATCTGAATGCCGTCTGTAAAATGGTCTGCCAAAAGTATAATGATGGCATTAATAACCAAAGCAAATAATCCTAAAGTTAAAAGCGTAATCGGAAAAGAAAATAAATGCAAAATAGGTTTTACAAATAAATTCAAAAGTCCTAATACAATAGCAAAAATAATCGCTGCAGAGAAAGTAGTAACGTGTACTCCACTGAGAACATTGGGCAATAAATAAGCCACAACAGCGGTAATGATAAGTTTAATAATAGTGTTCATAATTTGGTATTTATAAGAGTAAATTTAGTTATTTTTTTGAAATTTTGCGATTTATTTTTACTTCTTTTATTTCAGAAATAAGCCATTCTTCTAATAAAATAATGAAGTGATTTCTCACCAAAACCATTTTGCAGATATAAATCATCGCTCCGAAAACAAAAGCGAGAATCAATGAGAGCCATCCCAAACTTGTAGAAATGTTCCAGCGCTGTTCATCAGTAAGCACAAGATGTAATTTTTGGGCGACTGTATCTAAAAATATTTTATAATGAAGCAAACTTTCGAGCAAAAGTCCAATGCCCAAGAGTAAAAAGACCAGTGCAAACAGCCAAGATATTCCCCAAACAATGAAGATAAAATAAGTGTTTCCAGAAACAGAAGGTTGCTGGTCTAAAATGCTTTGTAGTTGTTTTATTTTCATCTTTAATTTCGGTTTTTAATCAATAAATTTCCTGTGAGCACTCTACCATCTGATAGTTTGATGACATAGAAATAATTATCGGTGGGTAAAGGTCTACCTGCTAATTTCCCGTTCCATTCAAATGAAGAGGCAATCACGGTTTGAAGCACGATTTCACCATGACGATTAAATACTTGTACAGTAGAACCTTTATAAACCTCTATACCCTCTATTTTCCATGTATCATTCACGTGGTCACCATTAGGAGTAATAACGTGTGGAATATCAAAAATAGTAAAAGAACCTTGAGTAATGCTGCAAATTTTACCTTTAATTCTTACATATACAGAGTGTACTCCATTATTTAAATTAGAGAATAGGTTGTTATTTTGCCAATGAATTCCATCTAAAGAATATTCATAAGCATTATTAGATTCCATGATGATAATCGCGGTATCATTCGTAATATTGATCGTCGTAATTTTCGGAATCACAGGGGAAATAATTTGAGTAGAAGTTCTAAAACTACAACCTGAAGCATTGGTAACTTTTACCGAATAATTTCCAGTATTTGTAGGCTTAATCCATTGTTGGTCACTATAGAATTTACCATTATAGGTCCATTCGTATTGTGAATATCCACTTCCTGCATCGAGGGTGATGTTATTAACAGAGCAAAGTTCTATTTCTTTCGGTAATTCCACCGTTGGAACTTCATTCAAAATGAATGAAAGTTTCACCATTTTATCACAGCCTTTAGAAGTAGAAATATTAACAAAGATATCTGTATTTCCTAAAGCGATAGAATATGTAGAAATCGTATTGATAACTTGCATTTTGGCATCATAATATTTGAATTGATATCCAGAAGTATTCGCCAAAAGTTTAGATTCATATTGAGTAAGATTGATGACTTCTTTTTTGTCATTTCCTAAGTCACAGAGTTTTTCCACATAATCATTGGCCACTATAGTAGACGCAACTAAACTCACCGTAACAGGAGTTCTGCTCACACTTTCACAATTATTAAGCGTTTGCGTGGCATAATAAGTTTTAGCATTTTCCAAAACGGTAGAACTAGACAGTAGATTTCCGCCAGAAACAGCATCGTACCATTTTATTTGATTTCCTGTAATAGTAATTTTACTTAGGTTGGCATTTTCACTGATGCAGAAAGTCTGAGTAGCATCAGAACTTGGCGCAGGAGTTTGAAAAATAATTACTGAAACTGGAATTCTCTCTCCTTCACAATCCCCTATTTTCTGTGAAACGTAATACGTATTGCCGTTAGTTAAAAGAGTATTCACATTTAGAACATTTCCCCCAGTCAAAGAATCGTACCAAGTAAGTTGACTTCCTGTAGCTAAAAGATTAGAAATTTTTGCATTTTCTTGAATACAAAATTCTTGTTTTGATGGTGCCGTTGGTTTTGGTGTTGGATTTACAAAGATGTCAATGGTCACTTCTGTCACTTCCGAAATACAACCATTACTGTTTTGAATTAAAACTTTGTAATGGTTGGGACTCAGATTTTTAAAAATATTTGAAGTTTGCCAAGTGAGACCATTGTCAATACTGTATTTTGCGCCAGAATTGGTTACGGTAATACTTGCACTAGCATTTAAACAATCTATTTGTTGCACACTAACTGTTGGCAATGGCGGATAATCCGTAGGTTTATTAATTGTAACAGTTACTGCGTTAGATTCGCAACCTGTGGCGTTTTTTACTTTAATCAAATAAGTTCCAGGAGCTAAATTTCCTGAAGATGGATTGGTAGAATACGTTTTTCCATCATCAAAACTATATTCAGCAGCAGAATCGGTAATCGTAATGCTTCCAAATGCATTCATACATGACAAAGGTTGACTGACCGTATATTTTGGAGCCTTCGGTGCATCTGAAGGAGCATTAATAACTGCTAAAACTTTTTCAGATGGACAATCTGCACCAATTTTTATTCTTAAATAATAACTACCACTTGGTAATGACATGGAAGAAGTGTTTACCCAAGTTTTACCATCATCAAAACTATATTCATTAGCTGTAGTGGTAATTTTAATGGAACCCATATTAGAGCTACATCCTGTAGGATGAGTAACAATAAATTTTGGCGTTTCTGTTATATTGGGCTTAGCAATAACCGTTACCGAAGAAATGAAAGAAATACATCCTGCAGCATCTTTAATCATCAAATCATACGTTCCTGGGCCAAGATTTTTAGCCACATTGGAAGTAGAAAAAGTAACGCCTTTATCAAAACTATAAAGCGCTCCAGAAGTAGTAATGGTAATGCTTCCAAGAGGATTACTACAGTCTGGTTGAGCCACTGTATACTGTGGAGCTGGCAAATCTGAAGGTTTCTGAATGATTACTTTTTGGGCTTCAGAAGTACATCCGTTTTTACTTCTGTATTTTATGTAATAAGTTCCGGGAAGTAAATCTGTTTTAGTATTTCCATAGATATAACTCAAGCCATTGTCAAAACTATAGCTGTCACCATCAGAAGTAATGGCAATACTTCCCGTAGAAACACTACAGGTAGGCTGTGTTGCAGTATATGTAGGTGCAGCAATAAGAACTCCAGAATCTAAATTGACTACAGTGGTGAGAGATTCACAACTGTAAGAATTTGATTTTATTTTGATGATATAAGTTCCTGCTCCTAAATTGGTTTTGGTATTGACGGAAGACCAACTGGCTCCATCGTTAAAACTATAGCTGGAAGCAGTGGTATTAATGGTAATACTTCCATCGGTAACACCACAAGCCGAAGGCTGTTTCACTGTAATTAAAGGAGCTGCAGGAATAGATGGCGGAGTATTGACATAAGTATATGTTGCATCAGATATACAACCTTGCGCATTTTTAGTTAAAATATAATAAGTACCTGCTGATAAATTGGTCTTAGTATTATCAGTATTCCATGTTTTTCCATTATCATAACTGTATTGGTCTGCTGGAGTGTTTACATAAATAGTTCCGTATGGATTGCTACAAGTAGGTTGCACTACACTTACTCTTGGAGATTGTGTTAAATATTTTTGAATATATACGTAATAAGGATAAGATACACATCCTAAATCATTTTTGATAACAATAGAATAACCTCCAGGAGTAGGCGCTGTGAGTATAGGATTCGTTGTAAAAGTTTTTCCTCCATCAAAACTATATTGTGAAGCAGAAGTCCCTATACTGATACTTCCACTTTTACCACAACTAGGCTGAACTACTTTTATTAAAGGTTTTGGTAAGAAATATTCTTTAATGTTTACAGACAAGCCATAAGGATAAGAAGTGCAGCCTTTAGCATTTTTGATAACAATGTTATAGTAGCCACTCTTAAGTCCGGTTAATTTAGGATTAGTCGTCCAAGTATTTCCTCCATCAAAACTATATTGGTCTGCAACAGTAGCAATGGTAATAGAACCAGTATTTCCACAAGTAGGTTGCACTACAGAATAATCTGGTCTATCTAAATAAAACTCATTGAGGGAAACACTTGAATAATATGAGGTACAACCTAAACTATTTTTTATTCTTGGGTTATAATATCCTGCTTTTAGATTGGTAAAAGTATTAGAAGTACTCCAGGTATTACCACCATCTACACTATAAAAATCCGAAGTTGTTGTAAAGGTAATACTCCCACCTACTCCACAAGTGGGCTGCGTAGAGGTAAATTTAGGTTCTGGCAAGTAAAATTCTTTTAGATAAACAATATTTTGATTAGAAATACAATCGTTTTTATCTTTGGTCTGAACATAATAATAGCCAGGTTGTAAATTGGTAAAAGTATTGCTTGTAACCCAAGTGTTACCCCTATTAATACTATAAAACTCTGCAACTGTATTAATAACAATGCTGCCATTAGTCCCACAAGAAGGTTGGGTAACGGTAACTTTTGGCATGTATGAATTTTTTGAATCTATATAAACATATTGTGTTTCAGATATACATCCATTTTTATTTTTAATCAATAGATAGTAATATCCTTCTTTGAGCGGACTAAAAAAAGGATTACTACTCCAAGTAGCCCCATTATCTATACTGTAAAAATCTGCAACGGTATTAAATTTTATACTTCCAATATTCCCACAGCTAGGATTAGTAACATCATAATCTGGTACAGGTAACTTGGACTCACTAATATAAATATATACAATCTGAGACATACATCCATTTGCAGATTTTATACGCAATGAATAAGTGGTACTGGAACTTATATTATTGATGGTATTACTGCTGCTCCAAGTATTACCACCGTCAAAACTGTATTCTTTAGCAACTGTATTGATTGTGATACTTCCTTTGGTATCACAGGTAGGCTGTACTACGGTATAATCCGCTAATGGAATAACTGGATTATCTAGATAAACATTATTTTCTTGCGAAATACAACCTAAATTATTTTTAACGAGTACTTGATAAGAACCAGGAGGTAAACTTTTTTGATTAACCGTAGTCCAAGTGGCTCCTCCATCAAAACTATAAAAATCATTTAAAGTATTTACGGTGATAGTTCCATTAGTAGTACAAGTAGGCTGAACTAAAGTTATCTGAGGATAATCTAAGTATGGGGTGTTAATGTAAGCCCAATTCTTTTGAGACAAACAGCCATTTTCATCTTTTACTTGAATTTGATAGCTCCCTGGTTTTAAATCATCTTTTTGATTGGTTGTAATCCAAGTGACACCTCCATCAAAACTAAATTCTTTTCCTGGCGTATTGATAATAATACTTCCTCCTGTACCACAAACAGGTTGTATAATTTCATAGTCAGGATACATATCAGAATAATCATTCAAATAAACATATTGATAGTCTGATAAACATCCTAAATTATTTTTAAACGCAATAGAATAGGTTCCCGGAGAAAGATTGTTAAGAGTATTGCTGGTAACCCAAGTTGCACCTCCATCAAAAGTATATAAATCTCCTTGATTTTCTATAGTAATAGAACCTTTAGTAGTACATGCAGGCCTTACAAAACTATATTGTGGATAACCTAAAGATACCCCATTAATATACACATTATTAATGTAAGACAGACAACCATTGATATCCTTAGTCATAATTTTATAAATACCAGGATCTAGACCATCTTGTGTGTTACTACTTCCCCAAGTTGCTCCACCATCAAAACTATAATAAGCAGCGGATGTTGTAATGGTAATACTTCCTTTATCTCCACAAAAAAGAGGATTTTTATAGGTGTAATTGGGATAGGTAGATGCAGGCAAAACGATGGTCACGACTTGTGCGTAAGAAATACAGCCATTCACTGTTTTTACTTTTACTTTATACGTTCCGGGAGATACATTAGACCATGTATTATTCTTAACCCAAGTAACTCCATTGTCAAAACTGTATTCAGAAGCAGGTGAAGTCACTTTAATTTCACCAGTAGAACTATTACAGCTCGGTTGTTTCACTTCTAAGGTAGGCAAAACTGCGGTTTGAGACGTCTCTATCACTACGCTTCCCGTATTAACACATCCATACGAATCGGTTACCGTAACACTATATGTACCAATAGCGTTTACCGTAATGCTCTGAGTCTTTTCTCCAGTGCTCCATAGATATGAACTTCCTGCAGATGCAGTAAGAACGGTACTTCCTGAACAAACATTAAGTATCCCAGAAATATTTACGGTAGGGTTTTTAACCTCTACATTGGCATGAATGATTTTAAAACAACTCTCACTCTTATTAACTCTTACATAGATAGTAGCTGAAGGAGAATTAAAACTGGTGTAATTGGTTATACTATTAATATTTGAAAAAGCATCATTGTAATTTTTAAAATAGCTAAAACTTAGCCCAGAACTTGAGGAAACCAATTTACTCTCTAAATCCGTTAAGTTGAATATTTCCGTACCATCTCCATTGGTATCACATCGATATATTTTTGCGCTTTGTAAATCAATAGTACAGTCTGAGCTACAGTTCATAAAAGAAATATCCCAACCAGGATTTGCATCTGGATCACTGGCTGAACCAAATTTAGTACCACTACAAGTTGTTCCAGAAATATCATATTCTACTACTGCACCTACATTATAATTAGCACTGGTAACATTAGGGAAATCAGAAGCATTGAGATTAAAACAAAACTTCTTATTCACTTGGTCATGTGTACTAGGAACAGAGGAGCTATAGATGATTTTATTGGTAGAATCGTACAGATTTAAAGTAATTTTTTTAACTGTAGCGCTTATTCCTCCAGAATTAGGAATGGTATAAGTTCCACAAACGCTTACTGGAGTGGTAGGACAGATTTTATTAAGAGGATCTAATTCTACAGTACCTTGTACATTTTCATTAGAATGCAAAAAACAAATATCATCGATATAAGCATACCCAAAATGTCCCATCAAACCACATCTTGAAGCTATAAACTCAACGGTGAATTCTTCATTATTCGGAATCGCGGAAATATCCAGCATACCAGACTGCCAGTTGGCGGTATATAAAGTTACATAGCTACTTCCTCCATCTGGAATTTTGGTATAAATACAGTTTTTCTCGTCACCAGTTAAACAAAATTCACTTAATACTTCCCTATTTTTATTGAGAACTCTGGCTTTAAAGAAAGGCTGATTATCTTTGTGACCACTATCATAAACCGTTTGTAAAACAACTTTAAAATTAAATTTTAAGAAATTTTCATTATTCGTTTTATATCTTTTTCCTTGTACAGAAGAACTCATGCTGTACGAATCAGAGTAATTCACTTTTAGCGCATATTGGTCAAATGCTTTAATATCACCTATATATTTGTCGATATAATTAGCAGGAACCGTAGTCGCCATAATATTAGTGTTGTTAGGATCAAAAATATTGATGTTTTGATCAGCAACATTGGTAATGGCTTTACATTCTGTAGGTCCTGATTGATCACCTGTAGTATATAAAAAATGTTTAAGATGAGTATTTCCTGCGGTAGTTTCATGCTGCTCAAATCCTCCGTTAGAACACATTTCTACTGCGGTTTGTGCTGCGCTAGTTTTAGAGATTTTTTTTTGCGCTTGAGCCATTGCACTTTTCCTTTTGGCAATAATACTTTCGATGAGTCGAGGATTGGTAATGATTTTACCATTCGCATCATCATAAATTTTAGGAACAGAAATTTCTGGGGAATTTTGAGCAAAAGTTTCTTTTGAAACAAATAAAGAAAAAAAGAGGACTAAGGAATAAAAATACTTCATAAGGAAAACACTTATTTCAAGTGATAAAAAATAAAAATGGTTATTAGATGAAAAAAAATGGAAGAAAATTCCATTGCAATAATGATAGAAATAAAAATTTATGTGAGCTTTTTATGGAGCCATTTCATGATAATTTGTTGATTAGTTTTTAAAATAATTGATAATTGGTATGAAAAACACAAATGAGAAATTACCCTTAAAAATAGATGAATTTCAAGTCCTAAATATACATTTTTTTACCAGTATTTCATTAATTTTTAGAGCAGTATATACTGATTAACCTCATATCTACAGATTACGAATAGAAAAGGCGAAAATTAACGGTATTTAAATAAGATAGGTGTATTTTTAGGAACATCAAACTCATAGAGTTCTTGGGTTTTTGCATTGTAAAATAACCATTGAAAAGTTTTCATATTGGTATTACCCATTGTAAAAAGGCCAATTTGGGTATAAACTACGCCTTCCCAATCGGTTTCTTCTACAGAATAGCCCAGCTTCGCTTCAGGATTTTTAAGTTGAAATTGTACACCAGTTTGGTTATTTTTATCCAGATAATATTCTACCAATTTGGCGATTCTTTTTTGGTAAGCATCACTATAAACACTGCGGTCTCGCTTCATTTTAAAGAGTTGTTTATCAAAAACGGTATAACTCAAAACTTGACCATTTTTTTGGAGAATAGTATCTGTTTTAATGGGTTCTGATGCTTGTTCAGAAGATTTATTTTGGCAAGAAACCAAAAATGAAATGAGGATTACAAAAGATAAAAAGGCTTTCATTTTTTCTTTTAAAGGTAAGAAAAATCTAGATTTCAGTTTTATGTTTTTATGAGTTTATTTCAAATTAGATTATTTTACGGCACAATCTTTCTTTACAAGAGAAAATCAATCTTACAATAACCTTTCAACACAAGTATTCGTAAGAGGACGATGGAGTTTTTAAAAGTTATTTAAACGAGCAATAAATTAGTAGTACTAAGATGTCGCGGAATTGTAATCCGTGACATTTCATCAATTTATCAAAAACAAGTAAATTTTCACTCCATCACTTCATAACATCATCACCTCATAACTATATAACTTACTTTCTAAGATGTCGCGGATTTGTAATCCGAGACATTTCAGTTCAATTTATCAAAAACAAGCAAATTTTCACTCCATCCCTTCATAACCTCGTCACTTCATAACTATGTAACCTACTTCCCGATACAAAACTTACTGAAGATATTTCCCAATACTTCATCATTGGTAAATTCCCCAGAGATTTCGCCCAGATGTTCCAAAGCATTTCTAAGCTCGTACGCTAATAATTCAGTAGAAATTTGATGGGTAATGGCTTCTTTTACTTTATAAACTGCGTCAATAGATTTTTGAAGAGATTCGTAGTGTCTTTGGTTCGTAATCACCACGTTGCTTTCAGATTTTAGGTGTTCTACATAGGTAGAAAGTTCATCTTTTAAATCCTGAAGATGAATATTTTCCTTTGCCGAAATTTGTAACAACTCATGCGCAGGAATTTCAGATTGAAGGGTTTTGGCAATGTTTTGCGCTTTTTCTTCAGCCTGTTCTACTTCATCAATTTTGGTAAGACAAATAATGATTTTCAAATCTTCTCTTGCCAATTCTTGAAGCATCGCAAGGTCGTCTTTTAAATCGGTAGTCGCAACATCAATCAAATACACCAAAACATCAGCTTGAGCTACTTTTTCTTTGGCTTTCACCACGCCTATCGCTTCTATGGCATCTTCTGTTTCACGCAAACCTGCGGTATCAATGAGTCGAAAAGCATTTCCTTTGATGTGCAAAACCTCTTCTATCGTATCACGCGTAGTTCCGGCAATATCAGAAACGATGGCTCTTTCTTCTTTTAAAAGGGCATTCAGTAAAGTAGATTTTCCAGCATTTGGTTTTCCGATAATTGCTACTGCAACTCCACTTTTAATGGCATTTCCGTATTGGAAACTGTCAATCAAAGATTTCAGTTTGGTTTCTATTTTTTGAAGCAGTTTTACCAAAGCAGTTCTATCGGCAAATTCCACATCTTCTTCCGCAAAATCCAATTCTAATTCAATCAAAGAAACAAAATTGAGCAAATCATTTCTCAACACAGAAATCTCCTGAGAAATGCCACCTTTCAGCTGTTGAAGAGCTACTTTTCTGGAAGCTTCATTTTCCGAAGCAATTAGGTCGGCAATAGATTCGGCTTGACTCAGGTCTATTCTGCCGTTCATAAAAGCACGCATAGTAAACTCACCTGCTTTTGCCATTCTAGCTCCATTTTTAATCAAAACTTCTAAAATTCTTTTGCCAATATGCGGAGAACCATGGAAAGAAATTTCCACAGAATTTTCGGTGGTGAAAGATTTGGGAGCCAAAAAGATAGAAACCATTACTTCATCGATGACTTCATCTCCATCTTTGATGAAACCATAATGTACGGTATGAGATTTCTGTTGGGTAAGTGCTTTTCCATCAAAGCATTTTTCACAGATTTCTATGGCTTGATCCCCAGAAACTCTGATAATTCCTATCGCTCCAATTCCATTGGCAGTCGCGAGTGCACAAATAGTGTCTTGATTCATGCCACAAAGGTAGTAAAACTTAAAATGCTTTCAAAAAAAGCCAAAAAAGCTTCTTTCTATCTATTAAAAAGACATTTTAAATTTTAATATAAATTTTCTTTCGGTCTAGAATACAACCTACACTCCAGCACAAAAGCATGTACACAAAAGAGAATAAAAACGCTCCAAAATAAGCACCAAAAGGGGTAAATAAGTTCTCATAAATCCAAGTATAAGAAGCTTGTCCTGCAATCGGAATTCTCCACATGAGCGGAACGATGAGTTCAGAAAGCAAATAAATCGCCAAGGTATTTTTGCCAAAGACTTCAAAGAAATAAACGCCTTTTTTCTGTTGAAGAAAATCAGTGTAATTCGCTTAAACCAAACTGTTTTCAAACGTTGAGCCAAATTTTTTCTTGCCACGTAATCGCCAAAGGAAGATTCACGCCATTCAGGGCCATCCAATCGATAAAACGCTCCCAATCGTGCCATTTCCACCAAGGCATGGTATACCCGAAAGTACAGTAATTCAAGAAAAAACGATGTGGAACTCTTGCCTCATTGCGTATTTTACCTTTAAAAACAGGCATTTTTGCTGGAACTTTCACCACATTATCTGCATACCAAGACACGGAAACATGACCATACGTTTTGAGATATTCATTAAAACCTACTGCCATTGCATTGGCATTATTGGCAGAAATATGCAGTTTCCCTTTCTTGAATTCCAGCTCGTAATAATCTGGGGAAGTCTTACTTTTTTCTTGATGAAAGACTATTTTTTCGGCATAAGCAGGAGCAATTCTCTGCACTAAACCTTTAGCCGCAGCAACATCAGAAGATTGAGCCAGTACAAACAGAGAGAAAAACGTAAAGAATAGTGCGTTCAGTTTTGCCATAGTCTACAATTAGGAGGATAAAGATAAAAAATTATTGTCTCAAAAAGATAATTTATAAAAGAAGATTTTTATCATCCCGATTTCAACCACTTACTACACTTTTCTGATGCTGCATGAAATGCTTTTAATGCTTAACATTGAAAAAGCAAATGACTATGGAGCGTGTTCTAGATATTGCCTTTTAATGTTTTGTTGTTTCAGAATTTCTGGTAAGAACGGTTGAATCTCATGGTTGATTTGATCCTCGGTATAATCATTGGCATGAGGAGATTTGATGAGTTGTAACCAAGGTTTTTTATTGAATACCGGCGGTCCAAAAATAATCACGGGTGTACCTTTAGCCAAAGCTACAGTCCCTTTTTTGTTTAAAATCCATTCATCTGCCCAAGTGTACATAAAGTAGGCATCTTCTTCCAACAAACGAACACAAGAGTGAGAAGCATGATGCCCCGGCAAATCATACTGATGCCAACCGATGCCTAAATAATTATACAAATTGAAGTTCCATCTCAATTTCCAATCAGAATTCACGGTACTGATGGCGATTTCCTTCTTCCAATTGGTAAAGGTAAGTCCCATTTTGGTAGGCGTTGCTTTTTTTCCCATACTGGTAGGTCCCCACTTGATGAGATTCCCGTTTTCATATAAGGCATAGGCATGAATGGCATAACTGAACATTGCCAACTTCTGAATGTTTCTAGCCGCAGAAACGTTTTTAGGAAACGGACTGTACACTGTAAAATCTTTCTCCATTATGTCTGGAACCACTAAGGTATCGGCTCTCCATTTGTTTTTATAATCCAATCGATTGATGGATAAAATAGCATGCAACTCTTCTTGAGAATACTTTTTTTCTAAAGTTTTAAAGTCTTTATTTTTATTTTTAACCACAAAAGCATGATACTTTATTTCTTTTTTCACCACCGTATCTTTTTGGACGGTATCTGCTTTCTGCTGCTGCTGAATTGTATCATAATGCATCTCCTCTGCTCCAGCGCTTTTATTGCACTGAACCAACAAGAACACTCCGATAAGATAGATAAAGCTTCTAAAACAGTTCATACTATTAAGATTAAAGACCAATATAATTTTTATTTTATTGAATACCCTAAATTTACGAAAGAAATTGCAGATTTTCAAGGATTTGTAGGAAATTTTTATTATTACTACTCCCGGTGCCTGAGTCTGACGAAGGCACATTTTTCAATCCTTATCCATGTGATTTCGGCTCCGCTCAATCACCGTGTTATATTATTACGCTGGTGATTTCGGCTCCGCTCAATCACCGTGTTACTCCCGATGCCTGAGCGTAGTCGAAGGCACATTCTTATTCTCATCCCTGTGATTTCGGCTCCGCTCAATCACCGGTATTATGTTTCAACCCTCGATCACAGAACCGATGCCTGAGCGGAGTCGAAGGCAGAGGCAGAGGAAAAACACTATCGAAAATCAAATTACTCTACTCGTCTTGATGAAAATTTTTAGAATGACTATCATTCATACATTCAGCAGCGTTTCTTAATTCTTCTGATGAATTCTCCATCAAAGCCTCTTTCTTTCTCCTGCTCCAACCCTGCACCTGCTTTTCTCTATAAAAAGCTTCATCTACTCTGTCAAATTCTTCGTAATACACCAATCGCACAGGCAATCTTTTTCGGGTATGATTTGCACCTTCACCCGACTGATGTTGTTGCAGTCTTAGCTCTAAATCTGTAGTACTCCCAGTATAATAAGAACCATCTGCACATTCTAAAATATACATATATCCTTTCATGGTTTTTAGTTTTTTTTATTGCGTGGCTTCGACAGGCTCAGCCACTGTCTTATATTTACTACTACTCTCGGTGCCTGAGCACAGACTGAAGGTCTGCGAACGAAGTTCACGAAGGCAGAAGTGATATTTTGTTCATCTGGTGATTTCGGCTCCGCTCAATCACCGTCTTATATTTACTACTACTCCCGGTGCCTGAGCCTGTCGAAGGCACGTTCTCACTCATACTCCCTGTGATTTCGACTCCGCTCAATCACCGCTTTACTGCAGATGCCTGAGCCTGTCGAAGCCAGAAGCCTCTACTTCCCTACTGATATTTAATTTTCCTGGAAACCTCAGCTTTTAGAATTTTTTGATTCCCCACCTTTTGATACCTTTTTTCACGAGTCCAGTTTCCAAAGTCGTCATATTGATATTCCATAAGATAGAGAGGAGTTTCTACCATATCACCAAACTCATTATACCTATACCCTTCTATAGGTTCATTAAAATCTAATGGACTGGATAAATCAGAAGTAATCAACTCATCATTTGCTCTATAATAATAGGTAGAATAAGTATTGTTTACATAGTCATAGCTGGCTTTTTCATAACCCAACTCGCCATTATTCAAATGCAATAAAATAGGATTTCCTCTATCATCATTCTGCAAATGCACCGTTTCAAAAATCGTGTTATTCTGACTGCGTTTTATGATTTTAGTCAAAAAATTTTGCGCATCATATTCATAAGTCGTATGAACAATTTCATTGCCAATTAATGGAATTGTACGCACTGTTGTACTTTTCACTTTCAGCGTATCAGAAAGGTATTCATTCTGCATACTGAAAATCATTTCTCCATCTTCATTATAGCGCTCTATTTGAACAGTTCTAAATCGCTCATTGAGATAATTAATTTCTTTTATCTTTTCTTGATTTTGGCGGTTGTAAAAAACAGTCTTGGTTTCTATTTTTTTAATCGCCTTTATTTGATTGATTTTATAAGGCTCATTCACATGAAGCGCACTAGAAATACTCTGTGATTTTACTATCAAAATATTAAATGTTAAAAAAAGGTAAGAAAATAGAAAAATCCGCATATTTATTGATTATTGATTATTATTTTTATTCATTATCTATTCATTTTAATCATGATAAAATTGCCAATTGATACTAACTTCAAATTGATTTTTTACTAGTTTAATTTTTTCACTCAAAGGTTTTCGATGTTCAACACCACATATAAATAGAGCTTTATTGAATTGATTTTCAGAACAGTACTTATAAATATTATTTAGCATTACTAGTTCTCTTTTATGATGAATTTCTCTTTCAATCATATACTTTTCTAATAAATCATTTCTTTCGCATTTTAATAACACTTCTTTTTCGAGATTCTGCAAATTTTCTATTAAAGCAAGAAATTTATGACTGTTTATTATTTGAAAACCATACTTTTTAATCAATGCTATCTGATAACTAAATAGTTTTAAATATTCTTGACTATTATTAGCAATAAAATCAAATTCAGAAAATAATTCACTATAACTGAAACAATAGGTATCTACTGGAAAATGCTCTATTTCATAATTATCTACATATCTTTTAATGGCCTTAGCTTCTAAAGATGCAGGAATATAATTCTTTTTATAAACCGTATTAAATATTTCAAGGGGCAATTCTTCAAAAATTACATCAGGTTTAAGTGATTCTATAATTTTATACAATTCATCTGCATTACAGTTCCCTAATTCTTGATGAAATGAAGACAGTAATGTTATATTCATAAAAATTTATTTTAAAGAAAAGCAATTATATTTCACTTAGATGAATTGTTAAGAGCTATTTTCTTTAAATGCTCTTCTTTACTGTAAATCAAAGAAAAACTATTATTTTCTACTTTCTGTGAATACCATAGAAAGTTATCTAGTTTTTCAAAATCATTGATTCCCGAAAGTTGATTTAGTGCAGATAATGCTTGTACAAAATTAGCATCTGTAATCTTGGAATAGCCAGTTTTAATATTATATTCTTTAATCACCTTTGGATAGGCTATTTTTACTAAACTGTCATAAATAGGAAATTGATAATCTGTAAGAAAATACAAATACTTAGAAATGAGTGAAACAGCTTTTTTCTCTTTTTTTCCAATAGAATTATAGCCATATTTTTCTGTAAATACTTTATCCAAGATTTCAGAATTTTCATTATTTATATACTTATAAGCTTCTTCTATTAATTTATCATCAGAATATTGAGCCAATGTTTCTGCCAACTCTTCTATACCATAATAGCGTTTACTCATCTGTGTGGAATATAAAGAGTCTATTAAATGCAAACGAAGTTTAACTTTATCAAACTGGCTCTCTACTTCTATCTGAAAGCATCTGCTGATAAATGCTTTTTCTTTTGCATATTGGGAAATTTTCAAAATTTCATAAGCGCCTATTGCTTCTTTTTTTAAACATTCATTATACATCAAACTCATTTATTAGTTCTTGAAATGTTTTTGATTCAATATTTGTAAATTCTAGTAATTTATCTGGATATGTATGTAATCCTGTTGTTTTCAATGCATGATTATAGGCTACTTTTTGTAAATCCATAAATTTTGTAGGGTGATTTAACTGAATTTTTTGTCCCTGTTTTTCTTGAATGGTAAACTCGCATAAGCTATTTTTACAAACTAAAGAACCATCTAAAACCTTATAGAATATAATATTTTCAATCGTCTTAACATTATATCTGCATATATCACCATCATGATCAATTTGATTAAAATAAAATTCCTCATCGGACTTTAGTATAATGTATTTTTTAATTTTTCTCATCTCTAAAAGCAAATTATGGAATGACAATAATTCGTCCTTATAAATTTCTGAATCTAAATTATCATGAGAAAGAGGATTAAGTATTAAATCTTTTTTTTCTTTTAATATTAATAAATTCGTTATATTCTGATTTAAAGTTTCTGAATAATATTTTAAAAAATTAGTTATTAGATTTTCTAGTTGATTGTATTTTGTATTCTCATCTGTTTCTTTTTTAGCTAAATTATCTGGTAACAGGTATTTCATTAGGAATTCACACTCTTTGCGCAAATAATTTGCAGCAGCAGGTAAATCAAAATTTTTCAAATGATATAAAGCTAATGACAGATAATCTTTATTATCAACAATTATTGGTTTTGAAGGATTAATAAAATCATTCATAAAAACTTCTTTAATATTCCAATCTTCCAAAAGGTTTCTATTAGCCAATCTCCTCTTCACCATATTGAAAAAACTTCTTTCGTGCGTAAAAAGATAGATTTTGTATTTGGGAGCAAACTCGTTGAGAATTATATCCAAAACTTTATCACGATTGCTCATATCAAGGCTTACCAATAAATCGTCTAAAGCCAAAAATTTACCTTCAAAATGTGGTCTTATGAAATCTGATAAAAGCGAGAATCTTACAGACAAAGCAATGCTAGTAAGTTTCGCTTCATTAAAATAAGATTGAGGTTTTGATATTTCCGTGAAAGTACCATCTTCATTTTCCAATTCAATTTTTAATTCAATATGCGGATTATTAAAACCAACATAATTATACCAACGTTCTTTTCCTTTAAAAAATTGAGGAAAAACCTTGTCAAACTTCAATGGAATAGTATAAGATAAAGAAATTTTGATTTCTTTATCTCCTGAATTTTTAAAGTTACTAGTATAGAAATTATTTACTTTAGTATTAATTTCATAAAGCCAATATGATACATCATCATTGAATCTATTAACTCTTCCAATAAAAAGATTTTGTAATCTTGTACTACTACTTAATTGAAACTCATGAATTCTTAAATTTATAAACGGTTGATTATTTTCTAATTCTTTTAATTCATCGGAAAGTGTCTTTTCACTATTTCCTCTATCAGTTTTAATAAAAGGAAAAATATCCCTTACAAATACTTCCCAGAGATTTATTTTTTTAGAATTTCTGAAATTGTAGAAATTAATCAATAAACGATGCGATATAAAATCACTGTTACGATTTAAAGATTGCAACAAATTTAAATCAGATGTTGTAACACCTTCTTTATCAATTCTGAATATTTTATTATTTTCTAATTTGACTTCTACATAAGAATCTAGAATTTCAGCTAATGGATATAATCTGGCATTATCAATTGGATCAATATTAACTTGAGGCTCCAAATAACTTAAATTGATAAGATGTTCATCATTACTAGGATCAAAATACTTTTTTATTTCTTCTTCACTTTTATTAGAAGACTGCAACAAAGTATATAATGCCCAATACACAGAACTTTTACCACTTCCGTTTTCACCATACATCAAAAGGTTTTTACCGTCTAACTCTATTTTTGTTTCACCGTAAGATGCTTTGAAATTATAAAGTGTAATTTCTTTTATGTTTGACATTGTTATTAGTTTTTAGAATTTGGATTATGGTTTAACTTTGAAGAATTACTTTAAGAACATCTGGACTTGCCGTAACAAACTGCCTCATTTTTTGTTGCACTTCGCTTTCTTTTAGAGCATAATACAAATTGGCAATCAATTTTCTTTTTTCCTCATCATTTAGATGTTCAAAATTCTCTGCTTGGTGTTTCTGTAAAATCTCTTCTATCTGCGCAATTACGGTAATATTTTTCTCCTGCATTTCTTCTGGAAAATAAATCTCAAAAAAGCAAGCGTCCACGATCTCCTGAAAAAAGTTTGCAATATGTTTATTATCAATTCCTTCAATAATATTTTCTTTAGATTGTAATGTAGTAGTAATTAATTCAAAAAATTCTAAAAAAGGAGAATAATTATCTGGTTTATAAATAGGAATTTTTAGCAAAGGGTCTTTATCTACTTGGAAATTGTTGCCCTGCATTTTCCCTTCATTTTTTAGCCAATAATACACAATTTTTGAATTTAAGAAAGTGGTTAAATATTTTAAATTTATTCTATTAGATTTTATAATATTAATAGCCATCATCACATACGCTTCATCATTTGTAAAATGAAAAGTAGGTTCAATACATTTTCTAACAGAAATAATTTTATTTCCTTTTTTAAAAAAATCTTCATCTCTTGGCCAGTGAAGATGAAAATATTTTAATCTATTATTTAAATTTTCTCTTCTATCATCCATAACTTCTCTGTACTTTTCAAGATGCATTTCCAAATATTCTGCATCATTTAAGTAATTGTTTTTTGATATATAAATTAAATAATTTTCCGAATGGATAATTCCGTATTTACTTATATCTGCAGGTTCATAAATTTTATGTAAATATTTTTTTTCTTTTTGAGGAACTAATTCGAAAAAATTTTTATTTACTACAAATACACCATCATTTACTTTTATATCATACTTATTAATTTTGTCTTTTGGAATTTTAAGAATATTTCTATTATTAATAATATCAGGGTTTGGGACAATTCCTTGTGCTATTTCACCATCAGTAAGATAAAAATTACCTAAACTAATTATATTATTCAACAAATTTTTAGTAGATGGTTTCGAAAAAGATATATATTTACCAATAAAATTTTTTGGAATAAAATTTTGTTGATATTTTTCAAAAATTCTTTCTTTAGATAAAGTCTTATTTGTATTTAAAAAATCTTCTAATTGAAATTTATTAATATTACTATCTGTTAAACCAGCATAATAGAGATAATAATTTTCAGAAGGATTTTCTGTTTTTTGCAAAAGATAAATCATTGTTTGTATTCCTGCAGATTGAAATACTTTATAGTCTCCAAAGTCAATAAACTGTTTTATCTCTGTTCTGAACAATACATCTTTTCTTAAAATTCTTGCACCAGAGCTAGTCACCCAATTATTCTGTGCAATAAAGCATTCTACTCCTTTTTCTTTTAAAATATCAAATCCTTTAGAGGCAAAACCATACCAAATATCCATTTTACCAATGTAGTACGGCGAACTTCTAAATCCATCAAAAGCAGATTTGTTTGTGTATTCTTTTATATACGGTGGATTCCCGATGACAATATCAAAACCGCCATTATCAAAAATTTCTTTAAAGTATAGATGCCAAAGAAAATATGGTCTTTCACTTTTATGCTGAAAAGAAATAAGTTCATTTTCTATTTTTTCTAAATTGTGAAATTGTTCTTTATTAGAAAATAATTCTTTTATTTCTTTTGATTTTAAATTAAACCCACTTAAATCATTGTCTTTAGAAAGATTATATTTTTTGTAAAAATCATTAATTAATGTTTCTAGTCTTTTCTTTTCTTTGTATATTTTAGAATGAATTTTACCTTCAATAATATTATTAAGTCTTTGCTTTATTTCTGCTTTTTCATTCCCGCTTTTTGTAAAATAACTTTTTATTAAAGATTGAATTTCCTCTATACTCACAGCATCAAAAACGGTGATTTCTTTCGCATATTCATCGCCAAATTCTAATACAGTTTGTTGATTAGAAATTATTTGTTCATCAGCAGTTGCGAGATTAGATAAATCTATATCATTATAACTTTCTAACAAACTATTCCCCTGCATAATCTTGTAATCCAAATTCGGCAAAGCTTTTGGTGTGCCTTCATCTACTACCAAAGAGAGCCAAAAACGCAGCCTTGCAATTTCTACCGCTCCTTCGTCTAAATCTACTCCATAGATAGAATTTTGTATAATATCTTGCTTTACTTGTGCAGGATTCCATTCTTTTTTCAATTCATATGCAATCACTGCTTTTAGATTAAATATTTCTTGTAACATTCCCATAGGAAATGCACCAGAACCAATAGCTGGGTCGCAGATTTTTACCTCGTCTAAAAGTTGGTTAATTTTTTCTAATTCAACATTATTAAAAGGTTTTGTATGATGATTTTTTAGTAGATTTTCTATCTCTTTTCTCTCTTTTTTCAGATGGGTGTTCAGGTACTCTACTAGGCTTTCCTGTGTCATATACTGCACTATTTCTTTTGGGGTGTAGAATGTGCCTGTATCTTTGTTATAATCAATAAGATTTTCAAAAATATGCCCTAGCATTTCTGGGTCTACAGCAACGGTGTGTTCTTCGGGACTGTTTTCGTAAATGGTAAAATTGTAACCATTAAAGAACTTAAACAAATCCTCAAAATAAAAATCAGGAAACTGTATTTTTCTATGTCCTTTTGGTTCTTGCTCTTCTTCAAATAAACCACCGTTTAAGAAAGGTATGCAAACGGTTTTTCCGTCATGCAAGGTAAACTCTTCATTTTTTCTATCGGGTGTATTAAGCGCTTCAAAAAATATTTTACTTAAATATTTTTGATAAAAATCTTTTTGGCTCTCCTTATCATTATAAAACAAATCGCTTAAAAAAGTAGAACTACCATCTTTATACTTCTGATTAGACGCTCCCAACCAATGTTTTTTTTGTAGGAAGTATAGAAAAACCATTCTCCCCATTAATCGGCTTACAAAATTGCGAATGTCTTTGTCTATTTCCTTTTCAACATCTTCTTTAGTCTTGCTATTGAAATCGTTAATTTCTGCTTCGAAAATTTTTCTATATTCGTTTTTTTCATCTGCAAGAAAACTAGAGAACTGCTTATACAAACTTTTATACTCTTCAAAGAATTTTTTAGAAACAGGCTCTACATTGAAGGCTTCAAAGAAATCTTCCAATCTAAAACGTGATTGTTCCAGATTATATAGTCTTTCAATGGCTGTTCTGTGCTCTTCTTCTGTACCAAATATGTAAGTGTATTTTTTAGGATTGGTTTCTTCGGCTTCGGCTTCTGCAAAGAAGTCATTGGCCGAATTTTTAGAAATAAAAGAAAAACGCCATTCTTTTTTCTCGTGGTCTTTATCATACGAAAAAGTAGTTAATGCGCCTTTTACCGCATCTTTTATAATGTATTTCTTAATGAAATCGTTTACGCCTACTTTATTGTATTCTATTCGGATGTCATCTTCCAAAATTATTTCAAAGATGGGTAAACTAATTCCATCTGAAGTTTTTAGGCTTCCTATCTGGTAGAAAGTTTTTACAATTCGGTCTGCCTCTTGAGTATTAATTTCAATGGTTTTAGGAGTAAGATGTACGGTAAGGTATTCTCTTTTTCCTGTGAGAAATTGCAAAGTAGAAATCCATTGATCTCTATCATAGTTACTTTGCAATATATGTTTTAAAGCCTGTCTATTCATTATGAAAAGGTCTCGGTTATTACAATTTTTGGTTCTTCAAATATCTTTGGTTGCTGTTCTTCTTCTGTACGCAGAGCATCTAATCTGGCAATATTTGCAATAGGATACTTATTCATTATTAGATTAAGCTCTACAATAACTTTTGCCAAAGGCATTTTTTTCTTTTTTTGCTTCGCGGCAAGGGTGGCAATTTCATTTCTAAACTTTCTGAAAACTCCCATATAAATAATTCGCAAAGATGCATCTACCATTTCTATAAAGTCTTCGGATAATTCCTGAGGAAAATTTCGCTGTAAATCTTTTAATCCTTTTAGAAAGTTTACAGAATTTCTTTCCTGAACAGAAAGATTAGAAGTATCATATTCCTCAACAGAATAAACAGTATTATAGACTTTTTTAAATTGTTCTACCGCTAAATTTACTGCATCAAAATGATTTTCAAAAATCAAAGTAGGTTTTTCTTTTTTGCTAGCTTCGAATAATTTTACCGCCTGATAAAAAGTAATTTCTACACAGTTTTTTTCGTTGGCTACATAAAATCCTTCTTTCATTTTGTTTCTTAGATAACACAATATTGCATGATCTAATTTTTGTCCTACAATATCTTGTGCTTCTTTTTCTTTTACCTTTACTGCTCTTCCTACTCTACTTTTTAATGGCAAAGATTTTATTCTTTTATACTCTTTGAAATTATTTTCATACAGTTCCCTTACCATTTCTAGATATTGCAATCTCTCGTCTACTTCTTCTTGGGGTTGTAAATCGCCCAGAGTATTTTCTATCAATTGTTCTTCTTCAGAATATACTTTGCTATCTTCACTAAATGCAGAATGGAAACCTTGTAGTTTCTTTAATGCTTTTTCATTCAGTTTAATTAAACTATTAGATTGTGCGGTAGGGAAGAAATTATACACATATATTTTATCTGCTTTTGTCCCTATACGATTTACACGCCCAATTCTCTGCATCAATTTAGTAGCATTCCATGGAATATCATAATTCAAAATGACATTACTTCTATGAAGGTTAATTCCTTCTGCTAAAACTTCAGTAGTAATAATGATATTAAAGTTATTCTCTTGCTTATCAGGATAATTTGCATCAAAGTTTTTTCTAATCGTTGAAAATCTCTGCTTATTATTGGATGCACTAATTGCCAAAACATCACTTCTACCTACTTTAGACAATTCTTCTGCAAGATATTCTACAGTTTCTTTGCTCTCTGAAAAGATGACTAATTTTTTCTCAGGATTTCTGTCATCTAAAAATACTGAATTCACAGCTTCCAAGAATTTTTTTGTTTTAGGGTCATCCCCAATATTCTGCCATTTCTCAAATAATGAGTTCAAAACTTCTTGGTCTCTTTTTAATCCTTCAATAAAATCTTCAGAAAAGTCTTCAGATTTGAAAATTTGATTGTTTGGAGATTCTGCATTAATAGCTTCTATTTTTGCCTCTAGTTCTTCTTCTCTACCCTCATCTAAAAACTTGTTTACATCGATATCAGGTGCAATATAAACTTTATCATTTTCAAACATTTCAATCATCCTTTGATTAGAAATGTAAAATCGGTATAATGATTTTCTAAAAGCTTCAAAACTACTTTCTAAACGTTTTACCAACTGGGTTTTCATAATGATAGAAAGCCTTTCAGAAATTAACTTAGCATTATCATACAAATCTTCATATTTTGGATTCAAATGCTCAATAGCTCTATACCTATAATATCCTAGACTATCAATAATTGCATCCACCGTTTCATAAAAAGTTTTTTCTTGTGCAACTGAAAACTCATATTCTATTTTATTGGGTCCTATTACATCAGGGAAAGTCATTCCTTGAGCAACAACATCATCATAATAACGATTTATTTTTTTGATATCTGCTCTAGTTCTCCTAATGACCAATTCAGAGAATATTTTTTCTCTTATGGGTTCATAGATTTCTTTTACCTTAGCCACTAATTGTTGATGGTCTTTTATAAGGTAAAGTTTTTTGTACTTTTCTATTTTATCTGCAAAAAAGCTCTGTAAATTAGGAACGCCTTCTAATGTAGATTTTCTAGAATCTTGAAATAAATAAACTTGATTTGCAATATCTTCTGGCTTATTATTAAGAGGAGTTGCAGTTATCAACATTATTTTCTTCTTTCTATCTACATCATTACCTACCGTTGCTCTTGGAGTTTTACAAATAAGCTCCAACAAACCATACATATTTGTACTAGAAGTTCTGAATTTATGAGCTTCATCTACAATAACTAAATCATAATCTTCAGGCTTTTGATAATCAATATTATTACCTTCAATAATTTTATGAAGGCTTCCATTTGATATGAAATGTACATAATTAGCAATTCCAAAATCTTTTACAGTTGATTTCCAGTTTACCTCCAAAGCATTAGGGTAAACAATTAAAACCTTAGTATTATAACCATTTTTCTCAATATACTTTTTAATTATTCTGGTTGCAATAACTGTTTTTCCCAAACCAACCACATCAGCCAATATAAAACCATTATGTTTCATAAGTTTGTGAAAACCTTCTGTCACGGCATCTGCTTGATATTGTAAATTGGTATATCCTTCTGGTAAAGTTAAATTACCTACCTTATCTCTTATTACAGAATCTCCAAAATACTCTACGAGCATTTTAATGAATAAATCATAAGGCGTTATTTTTTCTTCACTTAGGTATGTTTTAGCTTTTAGTTTTTGTAAGTCAGCAGGAATTAATTCATTGGCATCTTTCCACAATTCTTCGAACTCTTCGGTTGCAAATTTTACATCATCATAATCATTCAATTGAACATTAAATTCATAATTAGCTTGGTCGTAAGTTCCTAATCCTGAATCTGTTAAATTAGATGAACCTGTAATTACACTTCCTAACGTATGCTGATTAAAAGGATTAGGTCTGAAAATATAAATTTTAGCGTGCAGATTTTTTTGTCCGTAAGCTCTTATTTTAACTTTTCCAGTAATAATATCATCAATAAATTGCAATATGCTCTTTTCAGTTTCAGCATCATAAGAAGCTTTATTGATGTCTTGTGCAACAAAATTTAAATAATCCTCCTTGGTTTTTTCAGAATTTTCTAAATAAAGCTGTCCTTTTCTTTTTGCATCTGCAATAAGCTCATCTGCATTAATACCTACCAATATTCTTATTTCTGGAACTTTATCCAAAAATGGCCTTAATTTAAAATATCCTGAAGCTCTGAAATACCCTACTAATGCATCAAAAAAATGCACGTTTTGATATTCAAAAACTCCTTTGAATTTATTGAATAAGCTATTATCTTTTTTATTTGTAAAAAATTTTGTTGACATTCTATAATTTCTCGTATGCAAATTTAATTACTTCACTCATTAATTTTCTTCTTTCTTTAAGAAAATCAAAATAATCCATATTCTCCCAGTTTTTTGGTAGTGCGTGAAAGTAGTACATTTGATTTATTTCTTCTTCTGTAAATCTTTGGAGATAAATAGGTAAATACCGCTGTGGATGTTCATCTGATATTTTTATATTATCATTCCACTCTACTAAAGCAAAATTAGCAACTTGATTGGTTTGTGCTTGTTCTGTAATTCCATTTCTTATTAGCCATGCTTTTGGGAAAAGATGATGCCTTTCTAATGGTGATTTCTTTGCTCTTATACCGTTTTGCAATAATTCAGATACCTTCAATTTAGAAAATAAACCATTCGCATCTAAAATTTTTAGTGCAGCATAATAAGCATTTTGTCCAGGACCAAATGATGATGATGTGGAAAGTTCCATTGGCAATGAAAATTCCCAAAACTCAGTATTTAGTTGGCTTTCTATAATCTGATTAATTAATTTTACAAATTCATTTGCTGATTCAATCCCTCTTAGTTTTGCCAAATCCATTTCCATTACCGTTTCTGGTGAACCAGTATATCTTCTTGTAATATTACACATAAAAAACCAACGTGCGATCAATTTTCTCAACTCATAATAATCTACTTTATAATCTTCTCTCCCAATTAAGAAGAAAACATATGTATAGATGAGATTTGCCTGTGAACTAATATAATCATTTCTATTAAATCCTGCTAATTTTATAGCTTGTAAAAATTCGTGCCAATTAGTTAAATCTAATGCTTTTTTTTGTGCATCAGATAATTTATTAAATTGCAAATCTCTTCTCTCATCACTAAACTCACCTGTTTCTAAATCTTTTCCTCTTAGGATGCTATAAACATATTGGAGTCTTGCCCTACGAAAAGATAACCCTACTGAAACACGAAGCATATCATCTGGATTAGGTGTAAGAATATAATTGAAAGGAGAAACTGAATTTATTGTAGGTTTACGGCATAGACCACAAAAATCTTCTAAATTTTTTCTTCCATCTTCCCAAAAAACACTCATCAGAGTTAAAATGAAATCCGCTTGATTAAGTTTTTTCCCCTGAGAATTAATTCTTACAAAAACTTCTGCAACTTGTTCCTCAGAAATATTAGCAGACAAGGATAATGTAGAAAAAGGATAATTTTCTAGATTTTTGAGTTTCATCAAAGATTCTTGAATTTGATTAATATCAGCATCTGTCAATTCAACTTTAGAAGATAAATGATTAATGAAATCAGAAGTAATTCTAAATAGATTTGCGTCAGGTTTCCATAAATCTGAAATGTTCTGGAAAAACCTTGGATTATTTTTAATTGAAGCATCTGGAACCTCAAATTTCTCGCTCAATGGATTAAAAGCAATAACGATTTGCGTAATATCATAATTTTCCCTTACTATATTATGTCCTTTAATTACAGCATAAAGTGAAGTAAGCCTTTGTTGACCATCTACAATAAGTTGACTTGGATACTTTTGTTTTTTTTCTATTCCAATTCCCTTCGTATTTTCATTATGATAATTGTCCCAAAAAAGAAAATAACCAACCGGAAATCCCCTATACATACTATCAAAAAGATCTCTTACTTTTACATCCTTCCAAACGAAAGGTCTTTGTATATCTGGTAATCCAATAGTTCCTAAATCGATTTGCTGAATGAGTGTATTAAGATTATAACTAATTTCTTTAAAAAGTGTGGCCATTAATTTTAAAAATTTCTCCCAAATATAACAAAACCTATCTTTATACCAATAAGGAAAACCGTAATTCTCAACTTAAATTCAATAAAAAATTTAGAAATAAAGCCCCATTCATAAAACCTACAAATTTTCCCATTAGAATAATACAATAAATGCCATTGCAAACATCAATCAAAATGAAGTTAATTCGGCATAAATAGGCATCATCTTTGTAGAAGTGGTTTTTGAGTTGGCAGACCAAGAACATTACCACGTTCCCATCACCCTATCGCCTTACGGCTACTCCACGTACAGAGGAAATTAAAAATAAAAAAGAATTGGTGGCTTCGACAAGCTCAGCCACCAATTCTTCAATTATACGTTGCCTGAGCCTGTCGAAGGCAGCATCAAAAAAACCTCATAACTTCATCACCAAGAAAAATTCAACACACAGTGGCTTCGACAAGCTCAGCCACCAATTCTTCCATTACACGGTGCCTGAGCCTGTCGAAGGCAGCATCAAAAAAACCTCATAACTTCATCACCAAGAAAAATTCAACACACAGTGGCTTCGACAAGCTCAGCCACCTATTATTTCATTACACGGTGCCTGAGCCTGTCGAAGGCACATTCTTATTCCTCCCGGTGATTTCGACTCCGCTCAATCACCGGTATAATGTTTCAACCCTCGGTTACTGAACCGATGGCTTGGTGCCTGAGCACAGACTGAAGGTCTGCGAACGAAGTTCACGAAGGCACATTATTTCTATTGTATTAAAATCCGTGCACTCTATAGAGCATCTCTGATGTTCCTTTGGGAGCTCAAAAACGGCATTATTTCACAAAATCTCCGTGAACTTTGTGATATTAAAACAAATACAAAAAATCCACACACAGTGGCTTCGACAAGCTCAGCCACCAATTATTCCATTACACGGTGCCTGAGCGTAGTCGAAGGCACATTCTTATTCCTCCCGGTGATTTCGACTCCGCTCAATCACCGGTATAATGTTTCAACCCTCGGTTACTGAACCGATGGCTTGGTGCCTGAGCACAGACTGAAGGTCTGCGAACGAAGTTCACGAAGGCACCATTTATTCTATTGATTAAAATCCGTGCGCTCTATAGAACATCTCTGATGTTCCTTTGAGAACTCAAAAACACCATCATTTCACAAAATCTCCGTGAACTTTGTGTTATAGAAACTCCAAAACCAAGCAGAAAAATTCCACCCTTTAGGGTCGGGG
>JAEAMF010000462.1_pt1 | contig 50714 bp, 35 predicted proteins | sample 8958721 | NCBI WGS metagenome assembly JAEAMF01 (sample SAMN16933255, study PRJNA681124) | bioreactor sludge metagenome | isolation source: anaerobic bioreactor treating anionic surfactant - SDBS | place: India: Bengaluru | collected 2019-02-28
GACCTGCCGCCCGAACTGCTGAACCTGCCGCAGGACGCCGCGCCCGTCACCAACTGGGAGCAGGCCTTGCGGCAGTGGGCAGACCTGGCCCTGGCGCGTGGGCAGTCGAACCTGCTCGACAGTGCCGTGCCTAGTTTTGAGCGGATCATGATCGAAACCGCCCTCAAACACACCGCAGGGCGCCGCCGGGATGCTGCCGTGCTGCTGGGATGGGGGCGCAACACCCTGACCCGGAAGATCAAGGAGCTGGGAATGAACGTAGCGGGCGGCGAAGAGGACGAGGCTGACGACGCCTGACGCCCCATTACTGCAGGAGCACGCCTTGGCGCCCGTTTCACATGACGCGGCGCCGGCTCCTGCAGCCCCCCGATGTAGAAGCTGCCCTCTCCTGCTGAACGCGCCACCCTGCACCAAACCCGCTCGCGATGCACCGCAACAAGGCAAAAATCCCCGCCCTAGAGCCTTCTTCTTCCGGTAAAACGGCTGTAATCAGCCATTTTCAGCCCTGCAACAAAACTGGCACACACAGTGCATAACATAGGTATCACCCGTTTTGGGGACCTTGGTACAGGCAGGCCGGGGAATCCCCTCTTTTATTCGCGCAACAATACCTGCAAGCGCCAACGCCCGTCCTGCTCTGCACCGGCCCAATCGCCGTGCAGAGGACGGGCCGCTACCAGGTTCACCAGCAAGCCCTTATCGGTCTTCTGCACCCGCCAGCTCACGGGCTTGCCCTCAAGTTGCAACTGACCACGCTGAGGCCGCCCATCAGCCTCGAACAGCAGCGCAACAGCACCCTCGACTTCTTCGCCATGCAGCTTGGGTTCTTCGTTGAACCACAGGTTCAGCCCTCCTTCGATGACCTCGACCTGCTCCAACTGCCGCGGCTCGGGCGCCGTCAAGCGACCGATCATCAGCCCGACCAACATGCCGAAGATTGCCAGCGAGAACATCACTCGCGGCCAGAGTTGCGAACGTGGGTCCGGTTCAGGAGTAGAATGCCCTTCGTCTTTTTGCCCGGAGCCGTGCATGTTTCACGTCATCCTCTTTCAACCAGAGATTCCGCCGAATACCGGCAACATTATCAGGCTGTGCGCCAACAGCGGCTGCCACCTGCACCTGATCGAGCCTATCGGCTTTGAGTTGGACGACAAGCGCTTGCGCCGAGCGGGCCTCGACTATCACGAGTACGCCACACTCAAGCGTCATGCCGACCTGCCAAGCTGCCTGGAAAGCCTGGGACAGCCGCGCCTGTTCGCGTTCACCACCAAGGCCTCGCGGCCCTTCCATGATGCCAGCTTCCAGCCCGGCGATGCGTTTTTGTTCGGTCCGGAAAGCCGCGGCCTGCCAGCCGAAGTGCTCGACGCGCTGAGCAGCGAGCAACGCCTGCGCCTGCCGATGCGCGAAGGCTGCCGTAGCCTGAACCTGTCCAACACCGTCGCGGTGGCCGTCTATGAGGCCTGGCGCCAGCAAGGCTTTGCCTGAACCAAGAAAAAAGCGCCCCGTGGGGCGCTTTCAGGTGACAGCAGTCGCTTATTGCAGCGACGGCGCCTCACCGGCTTCCTGCATACGCGCCATTTCCTGGGCGTACAGGGCATCGAAGTTCACTGGCGACAGCATCAGTGCCGGGAACGAGCCACGGGTCACCAGGCTGTCCAGCGCTTCACGCGCATAAGGGAACAGGATGTTCGGGCAGAATGCGCCCAAGGTGTGGCTCATCGAAGCGGCATCGAGGTTCTTGATCAGGAAGATACCGGCCTGCTGCACTTCAGCGATGAAGGCTACTTCTTCACCGTTCTTGACCGTGACCGACAGGGTCAGCACGACCTCGTGGAAATCGCCTTCCAGACCTTTTTGCTTGGTGTTCAGGTCCAGTGCGACGCTCGGCTCCCATTGCTGACGGAAGATCGCCGGGCTTTTCGGCGCTTCGAACGACAGGTCGCGCACATAGATGCGCTGCATGGAAAACTGCGGTGCGTTCTCATCCAGCGCTTCTGCGCCGTTGTTCTGTTGATCAGTCATGACAGATCCTTCTTTCCAGGGTCTTGTAGGGGTTCTGAATCAAGCCTTGAGCAAAGCGTCCAGCTTGCCCGCTCGCTCAAGGGCATACAGGTCGTCGCAGCCACCCACATGGGTAGCGCCGATCCAGATTTGCGGCACCGATGTACGCCCGGCCTTCTGGCTCATTTCAGCGCGCAGCTGCGGCTTGCCATCAACCTTGATCTCGTCGAAGGCTACACCTTTGCTCTGGAGCAGGTGCTTGGCGCGCGAGCAGTAAGGGCAGTAATCGCTGGAGTAGACGATGACATCAGGCATGGATCACTTCACCAATGGCAGGTTATCGGCGCGCCAGCTGGACACACCGCCAGACAGCTTGGCAGCGGTAAAGCCGGCCTTGAGCAGCTCACGGCAGGTAGTACCGGAATGCTGGCCCATGTTGTCGACCACGATCAAGGTCTTGGCCTTGTGTTTTTCCAGCTCGCCAATGCGTGCAGCCAGCTTGTCCTGAGGAATGTTCAGGGCGCCGACGATATGACCGGCAGCGAAGTCCTTGCTGGTGCGAATGTCGATGACCAGGCCCTTCTCGCTGTTGACCAGAGCGGTCAGTTCGCCGCTGCTGAGGCTGCGACCGCCGCGACGGGCCTCGGTGAGAATCAGCAGTACCAGCAGCACCGCGAACAGTGCGACGAGCAAATAGTGGTTAGTGGCGAATTCAATCAGGTGAGCAACCATCAGAGGGTTCCGGGCCATTAAAAATGTTGGCCAGTATACACAGCCGCCAAGGTCGGCCAAAGCCCGCCCGACGACCCCGCCTGCAGTAATTCCGCTTAATGTGTTGCAGCTTGTCGGCTTATTCCGTTAACCACACAAAGGGAATTCGTCATCCGGGACCAAGATGCCCTAAAATGCGTTTCTTTTTCATCTGAACAAGCGCGAGTGGGATTCATGACGAGCACGCCAAAACCCCTGGTCCTGATCATCCTGGATGGTTTCGGTCACAGCGAAAGCCACGAGTACAACGCCATCTACTCGGCCAACACCCCGGTTTATGATCGCCTGCGTGCTACACAGCCGCATGGCCTGATCTCCGGCTCCGGCATGGACGTGGGCCTGCCGGACGGCCAGATGGGCAACTCCGAGGTTGGCCACATGAACCTGGGTGCAGGGCGCGTGGTGTACCAGGACTTCACCCGTGTCACCAAGGCCATCAAGGACGGCGAGTTCTTCCAGAACCCCGTGCTGTGTGGTGCCGTGGACAAGGCGGTCGGTGCTGGCAAGGCCGTACATATCCTTGGCCTGCTCTCCGATGGTGGCGTACATAGCCACCAGGACCACCTGATCGCCATGGCAGAACTGGCCGTTCAGCGCGGCGCAGAGAAAATCTACCTGCACGCCTTCCTCGATGGCCGCGACACGCCACCAAAGAGTGCGCAATCGTCCATCGAACTGCTCGACGCCACCTTCGCCCGCCTGGGCAAGGGCCGTATTGCCAGCCTGATCGGTCGCTACTACGCGATGGACCGTGACAACCGCTGGGACCGCGTCGCTGCGGCCTACAACCTGATCGTCGACAGTGTCGCCGAGTTCAGCGCCGACAGCGCCCAGGCTGGCCTGGAAGCAGCCTATGCCCGCGACGAGAGCGATGAGTTCGTCAAAGCCACGCGTATTGGTGATGCCGTCAAGGTTGAAGACGGCGATGCTGTGATCTTCATGAACTTCCGTGCCGACCGTGCCCGCGAACTGTCGCGGGTCTTTGTCGAGACCGAGTTCAATGAATTCCCTCGCGCACGCCTGCCGAAGCTGGCGGCCTACATCGGCCTGACCCAGTACTCGGCAAAGATCCCGGCTCCGGCCGCCTTCGCCCCAGGAAGCCTGGACAATGTGCTCGGGGAATACCTGGCCAAGCAGGGCAAGACCCAACTGCGTATCGCCGAAACCGAGAAATATGCCCACGTCACCTTCTTCTTCTCCGGTGGCCGTGAAGAACCGTTCCCCGGTGAAGAGCGCATCCTGATCCCGTCACCCAAGGTCGCCACCTACGACTTGCAGCCGGAAATGAGCGCCCCCGAGGTGACCGACAAAATCGTCGAAGCCATCGAGCAGCAGCGTTATGACGTGATCGTGGTCAATTACGCCAATGGCGACATGGTTGGCCATAGCGGTGTGTTCGAGGCTGCGGTCAAGGCCGTGGAGTGCCTGGATACCTGCGTCGGCCGGCTGGTCGAAGCACTGGAGAAGGTCGGCGGCGAAGCGCTGATCACTGCCGACCATGGCAACGTCGAGCAGATGGAAGACGAATGCACGGGGCAGGCGCACACCGCGCACACCACCGAACCGGTCCCGTTCATCTACGTCGGTAAACGCCCGTTCACCGTTCGTGACGGCGGCGTACTGGCAGATGTCGCCCCCACCATGCTGAAACTGATGGGCCTGGAACAACCCCGGGAAATGACCGGGACCTCGATCCTGATCGACGCCTGACCTGCGTAAACCCGCCATAACGGTCGGTTTTCCGGACAAACGCCTCAAGGCAGTTGCCTTGAGGCGTTTTTTTTGCGGCGCGTGCCGGGCATACTAGGCCGGTCTCCCTCTTGGTATCGCCCTTCAGATGCTTCGCGCCCTGATCCTTCTAGCCCTGACCTGCCTGTTCAGCCCGGCATTCGCCGATGAACGCGCACAAACCCAGCAGCAACTGGACGCTACGCGTCAGGATATTGCCGAGCTGAAAAAGCTCCTTGGCCAGTTGCAGCAGGAAAAATCCGGCGTGCAGAAAGACCTGCGCTCGACCGAAACCGACATCGGCAAGCTGGAAAAACAGGTGGAGGCATTGCAGAAGGAACTAAAAAAGACCGAGGGCGAGCTGGAGCGCCTGAACAGTGAGAAAAAAAAACTCCAGAGCGCCCGCATTGAACAGCAACGCCTGATCGCGATCCAGGCGCGTTCTGCTTACCAGAATGGCCGTGAGGAATACCTCAAACTGCTACTCAACCAGCAGAACCCGGAAAAATTCGCCCGCACCCTGACCTACTATGACTACTTGAGTCAGGCGCGCTTGAGCCAGTTGCGCAGCTTCAATGAAACCCTGCGCCAGCTTGCCAATGTGGAAAACGACATTGCCCTGCAGCAGGCCCAGTTACTGGCCCAGCAAGGCAGCCTCGACAGTCAGCGCCAGGAGCTGGAAAAGGTCCGTGAGGAACGCCAGCAGGTACTGGCCAAGCTCGACACCGACGTAAAAGCCCGTGACCAGAAGCTACAGGCGCGCGAGCAAGAGCAGGCTGACCTGAGCCGCGTCCTCAAGACCATCGAGGAAACCCTGGCCCGTCAGGCGCGCGAGGCCGAAGAAGCACGCCAGCGTGCATTGCTTGCCCAACAGGAAGCCGAGAAACAGCGCCAGCGCGAAGCCCTTGCGGCCCGTGAAAACGATGCGCCGAAGAAGCCTCAGACAACCCCTGGCCCCCTGGTCTCCAGTGATGGAGCCGCATTTGGCGGGGCATTTCCCGCAGCTCGTGGCAAACTGCCATGGCCGGTCAATGGCCGCTTGCTGGCACGCTTTGGTGAAACCCGTGGCGATGACTCGCGGGCCAAGTGGGACGGCGTGATGATCAGCGCCTCTGCGGGCAGCCAGGTGCATGCCGTACACGGGGGCCGCGTGGTCTTCGCCGACTGGTTGCGCGGTGCCGGACTTCTGGTCATCCTCGACCATGGCAACGGTTACTTGAGCCTTTATGGCCATAACCAGACCCTGCTCAAGGATGCCGGCGACATCGTCAAAGCCGGTGAGGCCATCTCCACCGTCGGCAACAGCGGTGGCCAAAATACTTCGGCGTTGTATTTCGCCATTCGCCAGCAGGGTCGCCCGAGCGATCCGGCGCAATGGTGCAGGTCCCAGGGATAGGCATTACCTTATTGTTCACGGCCTGACCGCTATCTGTCATGCCGATGCCCCGAACGGGGCGAAACCCGGATCAGGAGTTCGTTCGACATGCTGCACTCGCCCCGCCTCACCTCGCTGGCCCTGGCTGCTGCCCTGGTCATCGGCGCGCCTCTGGCCAACGCCGCCGAACCGGCACAGCCAGCAGCGATGCCGGCCACGACCGTCAGCGCCAAGGCGCCACTGCCACTCGATGAGCTACGCACCTTCGCCGAGGTGATGGACCGCATCAAGGCAGCCTATGTCGAACCCGTCGATGACAAGACCCTGCTGGAGAATGCCATCAAGGGCATGCTCAGCAACCTCGACCCGCACTCGGCCTACCTGGGCCCGGAAGACTTCCAGGAACTGCAGGAAAGCACCAGCGGCGAGTTCGGTGGCCTGGGTATCGAAGTCGGCAGCGAGGACGGCTTCATCAAGGTGGTGTCGCCCATCGACGATACCCCGGCGTCCCGTGCAGGCATCGAGGCCGGCGACCTGATCGTCAAGATCAACGGCCAGCCGACCCGTGGCCAGACCATGACCGAAGCCGTCGATAAAATGCGTGGCAAGGTCGGCGAGAAAATCACCCTGACCCTGGTCCGCGATGGTGGCACACCGTTCGACGTGACACTGGCCCGCGCCATCATCCAGGTCAAGAGCGTCAAGAGCCAGATGCTCGAAGACGGCTATGGCTACATTCGTATCACCCAGTTCCAGGTCAAGACCGGCGAGGAAGTCGGCAAGGCGCTGGCCAAGCTGCGCAAGGACAACGGCAAGAAACTGCGTGGCCTGGTCCTGGACTTGCGCAACAACCCCGGCGGCGTGCTGCAGTCGGCGGTCGAGGTGGCCGACCACTTCCTGACCAAGGGCTTGATCGTCTACACCAAGGGCCGTATCGCCAACTCCGAACTGCGCTTCTCGGCTGACTCGGCCGACGCCAGTGAAGGCGTGCCGCTGGTGGTGCTGATCAACGGTGGCAGTGCTTCGGCATCCGAAATTGTGGCCGGCGCACTCCAGGATCAGAAACGGGGTGTACTGATGGGCACCGACAGCTTCGGTAAAGGCTCCGTGCAAACGGTACTGCCGCTGAACAATGACCGCGCACTGAAGATCACTACCGCGCTGTACTACACCCCCAACGGACGTTCGATCCAGGCCCAGGGCATTGTTCCCGACATCGAGGTGCGCCGCGCCAAGATCACCAGCGAGCAGGACAGCGAGAACTTCAAGGAAGCCGACCTGCAAGGTCACCTGGGCAATGGCAATGGCGGCGCAGACCGTCCATCGGGCAAAGGCTCCGCACGCAAGGCACGGCCGCAGGATGACGACTTCCAGCTCAGCCAGGCCCTCAGCCTGCTCAAGGGCTTGAGCATCACGCGCGACAAGTAAGGTGTTCTTGCGCTGCCTCGCGCTCGTACTGTTGTGCGGGCTGGCCGGTGCCGCCTCTGCGGCGCCGGCCTACCTGAGCCTGATCATCGATGACCTGGGACAAAACCCGGCACGAGACAGCCGTGTGCTCGCCCTGCCCGGCCCAGTGACACTCGCCGTGATGCCCGACACGCCACATGCCAGCGAGCTTGCTCGCCAGGCTCACCTGGCGGGCAAAACGGTCATTCTGCACATGCCCATGGACCCGGCAACAGGGCCCTATGCCTGGCATCCAGGCATGCCACAGGCTGAACTGATGCGCCGCCTGGACGCCGCCCTGGTCAAGGTGCCCTTCGCGGCGGGCCTGAACAACCACATGGGCAGCCGGATGACCGCAGAGCCCGAGGCCATGGGTTGGCTGATGGATGAACTGCACCAACGCGATCTGTTCTTTGTCGACAGCCGCACCAGTGCCAGGACGGTGGCCGCAGCCAAGGCCCAGGAAAAGGGCCTGGCCAGCGTCTCACGTGATGTGTTTCTGGACGATGTCCGCACCACTGCCGCCATCGCGGCGCAGTTGCAACAGGGCATCGACCTGGCGCACAAACAGGGCTCGGCGGTACTGATTGGACACCCTTACCCGCAAACACTTGACGTGCTGGAGCGCGAGCTGCCGAAACTGAAAGCCCAGGGCATCACCTGGATTGAAATACACCAGATGATTGCCGAACGCAGCAACCAGGCCATGCCCGGCCATGGCAAACATGGCCGGTACCTGCCCGCCCGCTGAACGCTCCCGCTCGTGCTCCAGGCGACGATCAGTCGAGCTGCAGTATCTTGTCCACGTCAGCCAACGTCACATCGCCCCGGTGGATATTGATAAGGCTTCCGTCATCCCGCGCATTGGCCAACTGATAGCGGCGCCCAAGGTTTCGGTCCTTCCAGGCCTTCAGGTGGCCTTTGACGAACTGCCGACGTGGCGTGGCATTGTCCGGGTAGTGGAGGTGTATTTCCCACAGCGGCTCCAGCTTTTGCGTTCTGATTTCATATTTTTCAATGAAGTCATTGGCATGCCCTTCGACCGGCGTTCGACTCCCTACCCGCGCGATCTGCAGCTTTGCATACTTGTACAGGTACTTCAGGCTCTCGGCCTGTGGCGGGCTCTCCATGTAGAAGGTAATCAAATCCTCGCGGAGGGTATCGGCCGCCTCACGAAGCGCGACGATTTTGCCCTGGTCGCCCTCAGTCAACTGCTCCCCTAGTGCCTCAAGCTGCTGAGCCGCCTCACGGAAATTACGCTCTTCATGCTCAAAAATGTGCTCAAGGCTCTTCAGCGAATCGGTTTTTTTCAGGTAACCACGCAGTTTGCGCAACGCACCTTCACGCCTTTTCAACATGCGATTGGCTTTTTCCCTGGCCAGGCGCAATGCATCAGCAGAGGGCGCACCTTCCTGAGGAGCGGGCAACTCATTGCTGCCTTGCGCCTGCTCAACCACTTCGACCCACTGATCACCATGCTGGTGAAAGCGGCTCAGGCGTTCCCCCGTCACCTTATTACGCTGCTCAACATAGACCTGATCACCCTCGGTCACTTCCTTCCCTACCAGTACGCGCTGGTCATGCGTGGTGATGGTGCGCGATTTTGCGGAAAACTTCGGCGTCGGACGCGGCCTGGCAGGGGTACGGGGTTGATCCAGCTCCTGGGCCCTGATCGCGAGCGCCAAGTCTGTCTCGGCGCTGTGTTTCAAATCCTTCAGCTCCGCCCTGTAGCGCTCCAGCGCGTCGGCACGCACGTTGTCGTACGGGTTTTCCTGAAGAAACTCACAGATCTGTAACGTTGTGTCATAGACTTCAAGGCTACTGTTCAAAATGCTGATTCGATCAGACAGCGAAACGTCCTCCTGCTCCAGGGAGGCATGGGAATACCCTGCACGCTTTAAATCAGAACCGATCAGCAGATGTTCCAGCCACAGGAAGTCATCCGGGTCGGACATCGCAGCCCTGTTCATGACCAACTCGCCAAGGTCGGTCAGGTAGGCAAAGCGAAGCTCTTTCGTACTGTAAATACGGTCATCACGCACCGTGGCAACGGCGTCGCTCAACCCCGCCTCAACCAACAAGCCGTCCAGACGATCGAGTTGCTCCATGAAGCCCAGGATTTCCTTCTGCTCCTGGAGGTTGGTCGTCAATGCCTCGACAAACTGGTTGTAATGGTCGATTTCAAGCTCACTACGCGGCCATCTGACAACACGCTCACGACTCTCGGCAAGCGTGTCCCAATCGGTGCAGAGGTAAAGCCGTTGGTGCAGGGTGGCAGAATCAATGGCCAACTGGGTCAACACCGCATCGAGGTTCTTGGAGACCCCTGTGCGCGCATAGAACTTCGCGTATTGAGGCTTACCCAAGTCGATAACAATGTCCCTGACTTGCCATTGAATATCCACCATCCGCCGTAGATGCGTGATCTGGTTCTTGTACTGCGTCGCCAGCACATTTTCCCGCTCAAGCTGAAGCGCTTGTACTTTTGCGATGACCCCTTCAAGCACCGTCTTGGCCGGTCCATCAGCGACCTCATGCTTGGCCTTGAATCCCGCCAGAGTCTTCGCAGCGTTGTTTTTTTCGGCCGCCAAACTCCGCGAGGTCTCGATCAGTTTCTCGAAAGCGTCTTTCTCCGTCACGTAGTCTTGCATGGCCTTGCTCATCTGCTCGAGCGTCGCTTCGTAATGCGCCTTGTTGGCCTCGGCCAATGCACTGATCTGACGCTTCGGGCCGCCGCCACGCAAGGCCAATCTCAAATCCAGCGCCCATTCATCAGCCGACAGGTGCCGCAACCGCGGGCCACGCTGAAGACGGTAAATGGGGTTGACCACCCAGACCTCCCCTGCCGCCTGGTCGACACGGTAGACAGCCCCTGCGACCTTGGCATACAGATTGTCATCGGTACCATACAGCCCCCGCGCCTCGCCATCCTCGCGATAGCCTCCCAGGTCCGTCATCGGGTCCACCTGCCAGCGCCGAAGCTTTTCACGCTGCACTGCGCTCAGGTGGTTCGCGGGGTTGCTCCAGGAAAAATCCAGTGCGGTGCCATTGCCACCAAGCGTGGCGGTAGTCGAGAACGACTGGTCTTTTTGCACTTTCACCAATGGCACCACATCACCCTCAAGCCTGCGCGCAGGGCCGGCAATCTCTGGCAAGGCAACAGGCTTGGGCGGCGCGACCTCACCGGGCGGCGATGCACGGTGCAACAGGAGCATGCCCAGATTGAACAGCAAATCAACAATCGCCGCGTCCCGCTGAAACTCATCCCCGCTGCGCAGCGCCTTGAAATCCTCGCTCAGACTGTTGAACAGTTGAACGATCCAGATAACCACAGCGACAGGACCACGCAGCACTGGCACTACCGCGCCGAACACCAGCCACGCACCTTTCTTAATCAGTGCCCAACGGCTTTCGGCATTGGACACCGAGTCTCGGTTGGCCAGCTCGACCAACATCCGGGTATTGCCCTCAAAGAGCCGCTCACAGGCCGTTCCCACCACGTCCACCGCAACCAACTGGGCAGGCCCCGACCGCTCCAGCGGCGAGAACGGATCAAAGATCATCCTGGGTATGTGCGGCTCCTCAAAACCTCCATAGCCGTAGAGTCGACGGGCACCATCACTGAGCCAACTGAGGACACTCTCCTGCAACGCCCCCTCTTCCTTGATGGCATCAAACAGCGCCTCAGGGCTAGTGAACTCAACCAACAGTTGCTCGGTGTGATGCGGTCGGTACAGCACACACGGACCTGTCTTCATGTCACGGGGAGCAATGACAAAGAAATTGACGACCTCATCCGTGATCTCGCTGTCGGCGTCGCGCTTGAAGGCAAGCGGCCGGATCAACACCGCGGCCTCATCGCCCGTTAAATCATCGCTCAGCCCCAGCGTCGCACTGCGCACATAGTTATAGCCCACTTCACTGAAACCGGCCTGTCCACGGATTTTGGCCTCCAGCGCCACAAGCGGTAAATGCACTTCAAGCTCACGGCAAAACAGCTGTTGTCGACGCTTGAGCTGGGTAGGGTCGCCCAGTAACGCCGCGACGTGCTTGGGGTACACCTCACCGATGTTCACCCGCTGCACCAGTTCATCAATGTACTCAGGCGTCATCCAGGCCATGATCGGCTTGCCGTTCCGATGGCTGATGACCACAGTGCCACTGAGCTTTGAGACCAGATTGCCGATGGCATAGTCGGTAAAGGTCATGGCCTCGTGCCTGATCATGCCAGCTGTACCCAGTTGCCCTTCGGCAATCGCGAACGTCAGTATCAGATCATCCGCAAAGTAGTCGCCGTCCGATGGGTGATCATTCAGTAGCTGATCGCGCAGTGACTGAGCGGTAAAAGCCTTCAAGCTCGGCACATCATAAAGAAATGATTGCCCGCGAGACGTTGCCTGCGCATTGGCCAGCCCCAGCAAAAGGCCCATATAGGCAAACTGATCGGATGCCGAGGCATCACTTAACCAGTCTGGCAGGCTGTCGCTGAGTACGGCCTGTGGCACCACCGTCAGCAGCGCGGTGGGCTGGAAGAACACCGAAGGATCCGTGAGCGCACTAAAGCCTTGCTCCAGCGCCTGCACATCGGCAAATCGACGCGACGCCAACGGCGTCAATGCCTCTAACTGACGATTCAACAGTACACTGGCCTGAACCTCGAACAGGTTTTCTTCAGGCTCATGACAGCTCCAGGTAACCTGAGACACCACGAAACGCTTGGCGACCCACGCATGCAAGGCCTCGGAAAACGCCTCTTCGCGGGTAAACGATTCCACCCGCCCCGAAGGCTGACACCAGAGGAACCTGTCGTGCCCGTCTACCCGAGACTTCAACAGCACGTCACCACTCAGCAAGGCATAGGGACCGGCAGCCCCATCCACATGGATATCAATCAGGTAGGCTTGCGTGCAGTCATTGCCATAGCGCCGCTGTCGACTCATTTTCATCGGTACTTCGACGACTTGGGACAGTGCAGCACGCTCCTCACGCCCTAACTCTGCAGTGGACTGGCTTGCAGTCAAAACGGTCTTGAGCACCTCGCTGAGCCACAGCGTCCGTGGCACCTGTGTGCTGCCCGTCTGCTGCCAGTAATCGACCAAGGCTTGTTGCAAATTGATATGAATCGTCGCCTGCAACTCATTCAGCGACTGAGCCACATCCTCCATGTCCAGACGATTCTTCAGGTCACCCGATTGCATGACTGCGGGGTAGTCATAGCTGAGCCGGTAGGCCTCCTGAGTCTCATTGGCAAATACCAGCGTTTTGCCCTGTGCGAAATGCAGCATGAAGACATCAAGCAGTGACTGGCGCGAATAGAACAGGCGATTCTCACGCCTTTCGGGCACCATCAGGCTGATTTGACTGGCCGAGACCAGGCCGGGGTAGTTCCTGGCGAGGGATGGGTAACGTGCGAAAAGCACCTCAAGCATCCGCCGCTCAAGCACGCTACGCAAGGTAGGGCGCGAGGCGAATTGCAAGGCAACCATCGCCTGAATGTTGATATCACTGGGGTGTAAAGAACCAGACATGCACAACTCCTGTCAGTGCGATAGAACACATACAGGAGCGTAACGTCAGCCTTGTACGGCCGATCAATAACTATCTACCACCAGGCAGAAGCGCCCTTCTCGCCTTACAGATAGCGGGCAAACGTCGCGTCAACAAACCCATCCTCGCGCATCTGCTCCAGTGCCTGCTGAAGCCGACTGACAACTGCGTCCGAAACGCTCGTGTTCAGTGCCAGGTACAACTCTGCACCATTAAAACGCAGCACCGTCTTGAGCTGGTTGATGCCGATCTGGCGGGCCAGGTAGCGACCCGCCGGGTCGCCCGTCGCCCACAGGTCGATCTCCCCCCGGAGCAGCTTCCCGGCATTGTCCTGATCCCGCAGCACGATGGAAGGTCGTAGCCCTTGCTTGCTCAGGTGTTCGGCAATGGCATCGCCCTTGTAGGCGCCTATCCGATAGCCACGAGCGTCTTCCAGGCGTTCCAGGGTGATCGGGCTGCCCTCACGCGCCAGCAGGATCCAGTCATCCGGCCCGATAGGGCCTACCCATTTGAACAGCGCCTCGCGCTCCGGCTGGCGGGCCGTGACAAACACACCGTAGCCTGGCGTATGCAGGGCCAGCTTATAGATACGCTCCCAAGGAAAGCGCAGAGTCATGCTATAGGAGACATCCGCACGCCTGAACATTTCCCGAACGATATCGGCCGCAATGCCTTCGATATTGGCATCCTGAGCGAAGCTCTTGCCGTTCGTGGCCATGTTGTAAGGCGGAAAGTTCTCGGTCAGCAGCACCAATGGCTCGTCTGCACGAGCAACACTGCTGAGCAGGAATACGCTGAAGATCAGAAAAGCAGGAAGCTTGAACATGGCAGGCACCGGGATCCTTGGCGCCTTCAAGAGTGCCGGGCACCTGAGCGGCTGTCCAGCACCGCAGCACACATGAAAAAGAAAGGGCCCTGTTCCTGCGAACAGAGCCCTTGGCTTTCAGCGGATAATGGTCAGCTGTACACCCGACCCAACACCTGGCGATGGCTCTCGAATTGATCGAGTACATCCCGGGTAATCTGCTCCGGCGTGAAGCCCATCAGGTCGTACTCCTGGCTACCGTTATGCAGGTAAACCTCGGCCCGATAGAAGCGTTGCCGTACATCGCTGGCACCGTCAGCCGGCACTTCGTTTGGCGCGGCCAGGTAGCCATCCAGGCTGACTTCATAGACAAAGGGGTTGCCCTCCTCCATGTCGATCCGCAGGCCCATCGCCGCACGCGACTGGCCCAGGCGGGTCTGCACCTCATAGCCCAGGGTCTTCAGTTGCTCGGCCGCTTCCTTAAGCGCCGGGCTGACCTGCTTGTCCATGAAGCGCTGAACCATGGCCTGGGTCGGCTGAAGGTCCAGTTGGCTCAGGCGCTCGCTGAAGCCGCGACGGCCCCGGGCCGCCAATTCGGCTTGCTCCTGCTCGACCTGAGTGTCCTGTTTCATCGCCTTGAACAGGCCGAACATGAACACCACCAGCACCACGGAGAACGGCAAGCCTGCCAACACCACCATGGTCTGCATGGCTTCAAAATTGCCTGCGAACAGCAGGCCGATGGTCACTAGAGTGATGATCGCCGACCAGAGAATACGCAGCCAGTGCGGTGCGTCTTCGTCGACCTGGCCACCCTTGCAAGACAGGTTGGCCATCATGACTGCACCGGAATCGGCCGGGGTCAGGAACAGCACGAAACCGACGAACACGGCCACACCCACGACGATCTTGGCCGCGGGATAGTGCTCCAGCAGTTGATAGATCGACATTGAAGGCTGCTCCAGCGCCGTGCGCCCCAACTCCACCGCGCCCTGGTTGATCACCAGGTCCAGCGCGGTATTGCCGAAGATCGACAGCCAGGCCAAGGTGAAGCCCAACGGAATCAGCAGCACGCCGGCCACCAATTCACGCACGGTACGACCACGGGAAATACGCGCGATGAACATACCCACGAATGGGCCCCAGGAGATCCACCAGGCCCAATAGAACACCGTCCACAGGCCCAACCAGCGCTCCGACTTGGCGCTGTCGCCCTCATAGACGTAGAGGTCGAAGGTCTTCAGGATCACGCCGTTGAGGTAGTCACCCGTGTTCTGTACGAAGCTGTTGAGCAGGTGCAGGGTCGGGCCGTTGAACAGCACGAACAGCAGCAGGCCGCTGAACAGCAGGATGTTCAGGTTGGACAGGCGACGAATACCGTTTTCCACACCCGATACCGCAGCAATGGTGGCCACCGTGCTCATCACCAGAATGACGATCAGCAGGTTGGTCTTGCTATGGTCGATCCCAAACAGGTACTCCAGGCCCGACGATACCTGCATCGAGCCGATACCCAGGTTGGTCACCAGGCCCAGCAGGGTCACGAACATCCCGAAGATATCAACGGTATGACCGGCTGCGCCCTTGACCCAGCGCTCGCCCATCAGCGGGTACAGCGCCGAACGCAGGGCCAGCGGCTGGTTGTGACGATAGGCGAAGTAGGCCACTGACAGACCAACCAACGCGTAGATCGCCCAGCCATGCAGCCCCCAATGCAGGAACGTTAACTGCAGGCTCTGACGGGCCGCTTGCAGGCTGGCCGGAGCGCCCTCTGGCGGGTTGAAGTAGTGATCCAGCGGTTCGGAGGCGCCGAAGTACAGCAGCGAAATACCGATGCCGGAGGAGAACAGCATGCCGGCCCAGGCACCGTAGCTGAAGTCCGGTGTGTCGTCCTTGCCGCCCAGCTTCAACTTGCCGAAGGAGGAAAACGCCAGAACGATGACGAACAGCAGGTAGCCGCCAATCACCAGCATGTAGTACCAACCGAAACTACGCGACAACCAGGCTTGGGCCTGGCCAAGCACACGACCTGCAGTTTCAGGAACCGCGATCAGCAAGGCAGTCAGTACAAGAATCAACAGCGCCGAGGTGAAGAACACCACGCTATTGACCCGGACCCTCTCAACAGGGGTCTTTATCAAAGAGGCAGAACTCATTGCACAGAGGCTCCAGGCAGTGCGAGAAAAAACAACAGAACGACCCGTTACCTGAGCAAATGGTGCAATAGCCACATTGTCTCAGGTGTTATAAAAGCACCTTGGAAAAAACTGTAATCCCGAACGATTGCGTTAAAAAACAGACCGAAAACCCCGACCAGAAGGTTTGCCGCATGGCTGCGTGCCGTTCGGCCGATCTGTTCAATATTCCGCAAAAAACCGTCAACGCCTTGTGTTACGGGGCTTACACGTCATTTTTGGGTGCCAATTTGCGCCAACAGAAGGTCAGAAAAACCTGTCAATGGTGCAGATTGTCGCAGAGCTTATTCTTTGTTGATTGAACGTTCAATCAAAACAAAATAGACTGGCCTTCGCCGAGGCAGCCGCTTGTCGTCTGCCCGCAGGCCTGAGGAGATTTGCAAGATGCCCAAGGTCGGTATGCAACCCATCCGCCGCCAGCAGTTGATCGAAGCCACGTTGATGGCGGTCGATCAGGTCGGCATGGGAGATGCCAGCATTGCGCTGATCGCCCGTTTGGCCGGTGTGTCGAATGGCATCATCAGTCACTACTTTCAGGACAAGAATGGCCTGATCGCAGCGACCATGCGGTACTTGATGAGCGTGCTCACCGAGAGCGTCGCCGTACGTCGGCATGCGCTCAAGGACAACAGCCCGCGCGCCCACCTGCAGGTGATCATCGAAGGCAACTTCGACGCCAGCCAGGTCAACGGCCCGGCAATGAAAACCTGGTTGGCATTCTGGGCAACCAGCATGCACCAGCCGTCTTTGCACAGGTTGCAGCGGATCAACGATCACCGCTTGTATTCCAACCTGTGCTGTCAGTTCCGCCGCGTCCTGCCGTTGCCTGAAGCACGCAGTGCAGCACGCGGGCTGGCAGCCTTGATCGACGGCCTGTGGCTGCGTGGTGCGTTATCCGGAGACGCCTTCGACACCGACCAGGCGCAGCAAATCGCTTACGAATACATGGATCTACAACTGGCAAAACAGACGAGCCCGGACACACACAACCAGGCCTCTGATGCACCGCGCCCGGCGATTGCCACACAGGCAGGAGCGCTGCGCGGATAGCCAAACCACAATGCACTTGCGAGGACACTATGGCCCGTTTCGAACTGCAAAAACTCTACATTGATGGTGGTTATGTCGACGCTGGCGGCGATGCCACCTTCGAAGCCATCAACCCGGCCAACGGCGAAGTCCTCGCCCACGTGCAACGTGCCACCAAAGAAGACGTCGAGCGCGCCGTCGAAAGCGCCGAACGTGGCCAGAAAGTCTGGGCCGCGATGACCGCCATGCAGCGTTCGCGCATCCTGCGTCGTGCCGTCGACATCCTGCGCGAGCGCAACGATGAGCTGGCAGCGCTGGAAACTCTGGACACCGGCAAGTCCTACTCCGAAACCCGCTACGTCGACATCGTGACCGGTGCCGACGTACTCGAATACTACGCCGGCCTGGTACCGGCCATCGAAGGCGAGCAGATCCCGCTGCGCGACAGCTCCTTCGTCTACACCCGCCGCGAACCACTGGGTGTGACCGTCGGTATCGGCGCCTGGAACTACCCGATCCAGATCGCCCTGTGGAAATCCGCCCCGGCCCTGGCCGCTGGTAACGCGATGATCTTCAAGCCCAGTGAAGTCACCTCGCTGACCACACTGAAACTGGCCGAAATCTACACCGAAGCCGGCCTGCCAGACGGCGTGTTCAACGTGCTGACCGGCAGCGGTCGCGAAGTCGGTACCTGGCTGACCGAGCACCCACGCGTTGAAAAAGTATCCTTTACCGGTGGCACCGACACCGGCAAGAAGGTCATGGCCAGTGCTTCGAGCTCCTCGCTCAAGGAAGTCACCATGGAACTGGGCGGCAAGTCGCCACTGATCATCTGCGCCGACGCAGACCTGGATCGCGCCGCCGACATCGCCATGATGGCCAACTTCTACAGCTCCGGTCAGGTCTGCACCAACGGCACCCGCGTGTTCGTGCCTGCCGCTCTGAAAGCCGCCTTTGAAGCCAAGATCGTTGAGCGCGTTGCGCGCATCAGCGTGGGTAACCCGGAAGACGAAAACACCAACTTCGGCCCACTGGTCAGCTTCGCCCACATGGAAAATGTCCTCGGCTACATCGCCAAGGGCAAGGAAGAAGGCGCACGCGTACTGTGCGGTGGCGAACGCCTGACCACCGGTGACTTCGCCAAGGGTGCCTTCGTTGCGCCGACCGTATTCACCGACTGCCGCGACGACATGACCATTGTTCGCGAGGAAATCTTCGGCCCGGTGATGAGCATCCTCACCTACGAAACCGAAGAAGAAGTCATCCGTCGCGCCAATGACACCGACTTCGGCCTGGCCGCGGGTGTCTGCACCAACGACCTGACCCGTGCGCATCGCATCATCCACCAGCTGGAAGCCGGTATCTGCTGGATCAACGCCTGGGGCGAGTCGCCTGCCGAAATGCCGGTCGGCGGTTACAAGCAGTCCGGTGTCGGCCGTGAAAACGGTATCAGCTCGCTGGCTCAGTACACTCGCATCAAGTCGGTACAGGTCGAGCTGGGCAACTACAACTCGGTGTTCTAAGCACCCTTGTAGCCGCGCCCGAGTCGCGAGACCCGGGCGCCATCCGCTCACCTCGTTCACTGCCAAGAGGGTACATTCATGTCCCAAGAATTCGATTACATCATTGTCGGTGCAGGCTCGGCCGGTAACACCCTGGCCACCCGCCTGACCGAAGACGAAGGCGTCACCGTACTGCTGCTTGAAGCCGGCGGCCCGGATTACCGCTACGACTTCCGTACCCAGATGCCTGCCGCCCTGGCCTTCCCGCTGCAGGGTCGCCGCTACAACTGGGCCTACGAGACCGATCCTGAGCCCTACATGGACAACCGTCGCATGGAATGTGGCCGTGGCAAGGGCCTGGGTGGTTCGTCGCTGATCAACGGCATGTGCTATATCCGTGGCAACGCCATGGACTATGACGGCTGGGCCAAACTGCCAGGCCTGGAAGACTGGAGCTACCTGGACTGCCTGCCGTATTTCCGTAAAGCGGAAACCCGTGACATCGGCCCGAACGACTACCATGGCGGCGAAGGCCCGGTCCGCGTGACCACGCCAAAGGCGGGCAACAACCCACTGTTCCACGCCATGGTTGAAGCTGGCGTGCAAGCCGGCTACCCGCGCACCGAAGACCTGAACGGCTACCAGCAGGAAGGCTTTGGCCCGATGGACCGTACGGTGACCCCTGAAGGCCGTCGCTCCAGTACCGCACGCGGCTACCTGGACATCGCCAAGAAGCGCTCGACCCTGACCATCGTCACTCATGCCCTGACCGATCGCGTGCTGTTCAACGGCAAACGCGCTATTGGCGTGACCTACCTGCAAGGCGACAGCGAAGAGCGTGTCGAAGCCCGTGCACGCAGGGAAGTCATCGTCTGCAGCGGCGCCATCGCTTCGCCGCAGTTGCTGCAACGCTCCGGTGTCGGCCCGGCCAAACTGCTGCAGAGCCTGGACATTCCGGTGGTCCACGACCTGCCGGGCGTGGGTGAAAACCTGCAAGACCACCTGGAACTGTACCTGCAGTACGCCTGCACCCAGCCGGTCTCGCTGTACCCTTCGCTGCTGTGGTGGAACCAGCCCGCTATCGGTGCCCAGTGGCTGTTTGCCGGAACCGGTATCGGCGCCAGCAACCAGTTCGAGGCTGGTGGCTTCATCCGCACCCGCCCCGAGTTCGAGTGGCCGAACATCCAGTACCACTTCCTGCCGGTCGCGATCAACTACAACGGCAGCAACGGTGTGCAGGAGCACGGCTTCCAGGCCCACATGGGCTCGATGCGTTCGCCAAGCCGTGGGCGCATCCAGGTCAAGTCCAAGGACCCACGCCAACACCCAAGCATCCTGTTCAACTACATGGCAACCGAACAGGACTGGCAGGAGTTCCGCGATGGCATCCGCCTGACCCGTGAGATCATGGCGCAGCCGGCGCTGGACGCATACCGTGGTCGTGAAATCAGCCCGGGTGCGCATGTGCAAACCGACGAAGAGTTGGACACGTTCATTCGCGAGCACGCCGAAACCGCGTTCCACCCATCCTGCTCGTGCAAGATGGGCACCGACGACATGGCCGTGGTCGATGGCCAGGGTCGCGTACATGGCATGGAAGGCCTGCGCGTGGTCGATGCCTCGATCATGCCGATCATCACTACCGGCAACCTGAACGCCCCAACGATCATGATGGCCGAGAAAATCGCCGACAAGATTCGTGGGCGTCAGCCACTGCCACGCAGCACCGCCAAGTACTACGTGGCCAACGATGCGCCGGTCAAGGGCAAGCCGCTGCGTGAAGTGAAGCAGGCATAAGCTAAGGCTGCGGAAAAAAGCGCTCGACCAGGCTCTGCCCGACGCCCCCCAGGCGTCGGGCATACGCCGCTCGCTGGAACGGCTCCCCGGTACGAAACTCGAACATCGCCTCGTCAGGAGCAACCGACTCAACCCCCTGCAAACGGACTTGAGTGAAGCGAAAATCCGCCCCGACGACCTCGGCAATGTCGAGAATGCGCAGCGGCCGACCCGGCAAGATCAGTGCCTCGGCCTCATGTTCCAGGTCGGAAAAGGCTGCTACGGGCGACGCATAGGCAGGCCCACCAGGCTCCAGAACGAACACCACGGAGCTTTCGTCGAAACGTGCCTGAACGGCACTCCTGTCTTCACGGAACAACTCCCAGAGGGTGTACGGGTTTTCTGTAAACGACGTAAAGTCAGTCGTCAGGAGCACGTCCCCAACCTTCACCTGCCCACGCTTGAGCCATGCACCGGATGTGCCTCTCGCCGCAGACGCAGCGCGATACAGCCGCACCTGATTATCGCAGCCAACCATGCCCAACTCCTTGGATAATGCATGAATCCTGGCCACATTGGCGTCAACCGTGCCTTCCAGCGGCAGGCCGCGCAAGAGGTTGTTGTAGCGCTGCGGCGAATGGCTGTACTGCTTGATGTGACGTGCGCCAAAACCCAGTTCATCGCGGTACACCACATAAGGCTCACCAAACGGATCCAGGTAGTCGCCGCTGGCCGAGACCCGCTCCAGATCGGCTTCAGGCAGGTGCGTCAACAGGCTTCGCTGACGTGCCAACGCCTGATCGGACAGTGCCAGCAATTCATCGGCGGCGGGCCGCATGCAGGCCGTCCAGAACGTAGAGTTGCCGTCAGAGAGCGGCGGTGCCCCCACAGGCTGCGCATCAACCGGGAGCGGCGGCAACGCCACCTGCGGGGCTCGGGTCAATGGTACAGCCTCAGAACCACCCGGTGTACGAACAGCACGCGCTTCACCGTTGAAGGCATCGGCTTCAAGCATCTTGGCATCCAGCAACACAAACAACAGGTCCACAACCGCCAACACCCAACCGCGCCGGCGCTGGCGTATATCGCTCGCGTTGACAGCCTGGTCCAGGTGCAATCCCAGGCTTGCCGCCCCGGCACCGACCGCCGCCAGGGCGAGCGGCCAGCCCAGCGGCGCCAGCGGTGAAACCACACGACTGACAACTCCCAGCCATGCCAGCCATTTGGCCTTGCGCAAGTCACTATTGGCGGTGATTCGTGCCAAGGCAACGGCCTTGAGTTCCTGCTTGGCGGCCTCTCGCAGATGCACAAAGACATCCCCTGCAACGGGCGCGACATCCCAATTGAGCACTCGCTGACCGGCTGATAGACGCTCACACAACACCTTCCCCGCGGCCGGATCAAGGTCAGGAAAGTGTTGCCGAAAACGCTGCCGGCCTGGCTCGTCCGCCACTTGCTCCTTTATCCAGGCATAGAGCTGGTCCTTGCCGGTAAAACGGATCAGGGCAGGCGTCTCGCTGGCCAGGTACAGCAGCAAGGCATTGCTCGGGAGTACCAACCAGAACATATCGCGCGCCACCTGCCCACTGAAGCTGAGGGCGCTGAAGCCGGAACTCACACCCTCCCCCTGCGACTGGCGCAAGCGCGCGAGCGTTGCCGGGAAGCGGATCGAACCGACTGCCGCACGCAACACCGCCTGTTGCTCGGCGTCGGACAAGCCCTCCTTCTCTCGTGCATGCGCCAATGCTGTCAGAAACTGCGCCCGGGCAAGCAGACAGAAGTTATCGGCATGCTGCGCCCAGAACCGCTCCAGGGTTTGCAGGTACACCGACTGCAGGTCGAGCGCCCAGAAGGCCTCCATGACATTTTCAGGTGCCAGACGAACCTCGACACGCTCGTCATAGTGCCCATGGCCAGCGCCCACTCGGTAAAAACCACCGTAGTTGCTGAGCAGGTCGGGATTGAGCTGGTCGTTGAGGGTGAAACGCCGTTGAATCAGCTCGCTCAACGTCATCGACTCGATCGGCGCGCTGTAGTGCGCCCAACCACTGAAGGTTCGGTTGCTGCTGACGGCATTATCAAAGCGGTGCCAGTAGACCTGGTCGGGGTCGAGCCAATAGCCGAGTGCATTTTCGATGATATGGCCTGCGCCAAGCCGGGCCAGGCTATGGATATCGGGATAGGCCACGAGGAAGCCTTGAGCGATGTTCTGCAGAGAAGCGGATGCGAATGACGTCATGATAATTGCCGTATTGGTTGCTGATACGGCATTGCAAACGCTATCAAGCACATCGCGGTGGTAACTATCTAGACAGTTTTCCAAGCGCTCAGGTTAGAATCCTTGGCACGCGACCTGCTTGTTTCTGCACACCTTTCCCGCCGATTGTCCTGGAGTACTGCCTTTGAATGCGACCGCCATCAACAGCCTGTTCTTGATCGGCGCGTTGCTGGTAGGTGCAAGTATTCTGGTCAGCTCACTGTCTTCGCGACTGGGCATCCCCATCCTGGTGATCATCCTCGCCGTAGGCATGGCAGCCGGGGTCGATGGCGGCGGCATCATCTTTGACAACTACCCCACCGCCTACCTCGTCGGCAACCTGGCACTGGCCGTGATTCTGCTCGATGGCGGCCTGCGTACGCGGGTCGCGAGCTTCCGTGTTGCCTTGTGGCCAGCGTTATCGCTCGCGACCGTCGGGGTACTGATTACCACCGGCCTGACCGGCATGATGGCGGCCTGGCTGTTTGACCTGAACCTGATCCAGGGCCTGCTGATCGGCGCCATTGTCGGTTCGACCGACGCTGCTGCGGTGTTCTCCCTGCTGGGCGGCAAGGGCCTGAATGAACGGGTCACCGCCTCGCTGGAAATCGAATCGGGCAGCAACGACCCCATGGCGGTGTTCCTCACCGTGACCCTGATCGACATGCTCGCCAGCGGTCAGACAGGCCTGCACTGGGGCCTGCTCGGGCACCTGGTGCGCGAGTTTGGCATTGGCGCGGTGCTCGGCCTGGGCGGCGGTTGGCTGATGCTGCAACTGGTCAACCGGATCAACCTGGCCGGCGGCCTCTATCCGATCTTGGTGATCAGTGGTGGCCTGCTGGTATTTGCCCTGACCAACGCCCTGCACGGCAGTGGCTTCCTCGCCGTGTACCTCTGCGGCCTAGTACTGGGCAACCGCCCGATCCGCAGCCGCCACGGCATTCTGCACATGCTCGACGGCATGGCCTGGCTGGCACAGATCGGCATGTTCCTGGTGCTGGGGTTGCTGGTCACTCCGCACGACCTGCTGCCAATTGCCCTGCCGGCACTGGGCCTGGCCTTGTGGATGATCCTCTTCGCCCGCCCGCTGTCGGTGCTGGCCGGGTTGCTGCCATTCAAGGCCTTCCATGGCCGCGAAAAGGCCTTTATTTCCTGGGTCGGCCTACGCGGCGCGGTACCGATCATTCTGGCGGTGTTCCCGCTGATGGCCGGGCTGCCCAACGCACAACTGTATTTCAACCTGGCCTTCTTCATCGTCCTGGTCTCGCTGCTGGTGCAAGGCACCAGCCTGCCGTGGGTGGCCAAGCTGCTGAAAGTCACCGTGCCACCTGACCCGGCACCCATCTCCCGCTCTGCACTGGAAGTGCACATCACCAGTGAATGGGAGCTGTTCGTCTACCGTCTGGGTGCTGAAAAATGGTGCATCGGCGCAGCGCTGCGCGAGTTGAAAATGCCTGAGGGTACCCGCATTGCAGCGCTTTTCCGTGGTCAGCAACTGCTCCACCCGTCGGGAAGTACCACCCTGGAGGTGGGTGACCTGCTCTGTGTTATCGGCCATGAACACGATCTCCCGGCCCTGGGCAAGCTGTTCAGCCAGGCACCACAACGTGGTCTGGACCTGCGCTTCTTCGGTGACTTCGTCCTTGAAGGTGACGCAGAACTGGGGGCTGTAGCGGCCCTGTACGGCCTCAAGCTCGACGGTCAGGACCCACACACGCCTCTGAGCCACTTCATCCAACAGAAGGTTGGTGGTGCGCCGGTAGTGGGTGACCAGATCGAATGGAACAACACCTTGTGGACCGTTGCGCTGATGGAGGGGAACAAGATCCTCAAAGTGGGCGTCAAATTTCCCGAAGGAAGTCGCCCCGGCCCGGGCCTGTTCCTCTAAACTCCGCTTTCTTACATCTGCTTGTACGAATTTTCTGCCTATGTCCTTGCGCACGCTTGTCTGCGCAGCCCTGCTGGGGCTGTGCCTTTCTGCAACCTTCGCCTTCGCTGCGGAGCCACCCAACGCTGCCGCTGTTCAGCAAAGTCTCGACAAGATTGCCGAGCGCAAGCTGCCTGAGGCGGAGCAGAAAGCCCTGCGTCAGGTGCTGGAACAAACCCTGGTCTTCCTCAACAGCAAGGATGACAGTGAAAAACGCCTGGCCGCGCTCAAGCAGCAACTCAGCGATGCCCCAAAAAAGACCGGTGAAAACCAGCGCGAACTGGCCAAGCTCAAGAGCAGCACGGTCATTCCGGTGGCTGAGCGTTATGCCAGCCTTGATGTTCCCCAGTTGGAACAGTTGCTCACCGAACGCACGACCCAACAGAGTGACCTGCAAAAGGCACTCTCCGAAGCCAACAGCCTGACCATTACATCCCAGACTCGCCCGGAGCGGGCCCAGGCCGAAATCAGCGACAACCAGACACGCAGCCAACAGATCAATACCAGCCTGAAACTGGGCAAAGAAGCCGGGAAGGTGCTGTCGCCAGAACAGCGCAACCAACTCAATGCCGAGCTAGCCGCCCTCAACGCCCTGACCCTGCTACGCCGGCAGGAACTGGCCGGCAACAGCTTGCTGCAAGATCTGGGTAGCAGCCAGCATGACTTGCTGATCGAGCGCGCGGCACGCCTGGAGCAAGAGATTCAGGACCTGCAGACCCTGATCAACCAGAAGCGCCTGGCCCAGTCGCAGCAGACCGTCACCGAACAATCCATCGAGGCGCAGAAAGCCGGGGGCAGCAGTGTTCTGGCCACCGAAAGTGCTGCCAACCTCAAGCTCTCCGACTACCTGCTGCTGAGCACAGACCGGCTCAACCAACTGACTCAGGAAAACCTCAAGACCAAGCAGCAACTTGATGCCCTGACCCAGAGCGACCTGGCGCTGGACGAACAAATCAGTGTGCTCAAGGGCAGCCTGCTGCTGTCCAAGATTCTCTACAAACAGAAACAGTCCCTGCCGCACTTGAAAGTCGACGGTGACCTGGCGGACCAGATTGCCGATATCCGCCTCTACCAGTTTGAGGTCAACCAGCAGCGTGAGCAGATCAGCAGCCCGAGTAGCTATGTCGACAAACTGCTGGCCAGCCACCCAGAGGAAAGCGCTACGCCGCAATTGCGCAAGGCGTTGCTTGAAGTCGCGATCACCCGCAGTGACCTGCTTGAACGACTTAACCGTGAACTGAGTGCACTGCTCAACGAATCCATCACCCTGCAACTGAACCAGAAGCAGCTGCTGAGCACGGCGCAGAACCTGCGCGCCACCCTCGACGAGCAGATGTTCTGGATCCCCAGCAACAAGCCGCTGGAACTGGAATGGCTACGCAGCGTACCTGAGCGCCTGCAAAAGCAGGTCGTGAGCCTGCCGTGGGCCTCAAGTGTGAGTGAACTGGCTGACGGTCTGGTACAACGCCCGCTGTTGTTCCTGCCGCTGCTGTTGCTGATCGGTGCCCTGCTCTGGCGCCGCAACTACCTGTATGCGCGCCTGAGCAAGGTCCATCGGGATATCGGTCACTTCAAGCGCGATAGTCAGTGGCACACCCCTCAGGCGCTCCTGATCAACGTGCTGCTGGCGCTGCCGATCAGCCTGGCGCTGGCCCTGTGCGGCTTTGCCTTGCAGATCGACGCACGCGGTCAGAATGCCAACCTCGGTGCCGCCCTGCTACAGATTGCCCAAGCCTGGATGGTGTTCTACACCGCGTACCGGATTCTCGCGCCCGCGGGTGTTGCCGAGCTGCATTTTCGCTGGGAGAAACCGCAGGTGGAGTTCCTCCGCAGCTGGATCCGGCGTCTTGGCGCAGTGGTGTTGGCACTGGTGGCCGTGGTGGCGGTCGCCGAGCACCAACCCTCGGCCCTGGCCGACGACGTGCTGGGTATCGGCGTAGTACTGACCTGCTACGCCCTGATGACCTGGTTGCTCAGCCGCCTGCTGCTAAGCAGCCCGAACCATAACCAGGCCTCGCTATTTCGCATGGCCGTGGGGCTGGCCTTCACCGTGTTGCCAATCGCCCTGTTCGTCGCGGTCTGTTTTGGTTACTACTACACCGCGCTGAAGCTCACCGACCGGCTGATAGACACGCTGTATCTGTTGATGCTCTGGCTGGTGATCGAGGCTGCATTCGTCCGTGGCCTGGCAGTTGCCGCACGCCGCCTGGCTTATCAGCGTGCGCAGAGTAAACGTCAGGCCGTCAAGGAAGGCCCGGACGGTGAAACGATGATTGAAGAGCCGACCCTGGACATCGAACAGGTCAACCAGCAGTCGCTGCGCCTGATCCGCCTCGCGCTGCTCGGCATCTTCATTGGCGCCCTGTACTGGGTCTGGGCAGACCTGATCAGTGTGTTTGCCTACCTCGACAACATCACCCTCTACGAATACACCAGCGGCACCGGTGCAGCCATGAGCATGGTCCCGATCAGCCTCGGTGACCTGTTGGGTGCACTGGTAATCGTCGGTATCACCTTTGCCCTGGCCAGCAACCTGCCAGGCTTGCTGGAAGTGCTGGTACTGTCGCGGCTGAACCTGGCCCAAGGCAGTGCCTACGCGGCGACCACGCTGTTGTCCTATGCAATTGCCGGGATCGGCTTCGTCACCACGCTGTCGACCCTCGGCGTCAGTTGGGACAAGCTGCAGTGGCTGGTGGCTGCGCTGTCGGTCGGCCTGGGCTTCGGGATGCAAGAAATCTTCGCCAACTTCATCTCGGGGATCATGATCCTGTTCGAACGCCCGGTGCGTATCGGGGACACCATCACCATCGGCAACCTGTCCGGTACCGTGAGCAAGATCCGCATCCGAGCAACCACCATTACCGACTTCGACCGCAAGGACATCATTGTCCCGAACAAGACCTTCATTACCGGGCAACTGATCAACTGGTCGCTGACTGACACCATCACCCGAGTCACGCTCAAGATCGGCGTCGACTATGGCTCGGACCTGGAGCTGGTGCGCAACCTGCTGCTCAAGGCCGCCAACGACAACCCACGCGTGCTCAAGGAGCCGGCCCCGACGGTCTACTTCCTCAATTTTGGCGAAAGCACACTGGACCACGAACTGCGCATGCATGTACGCGACCTCGGTGACCGCAACCCGGCGCTGGATGAGGTCAACCGCGTCATCAACAGCGAGTTCAAGAAAAACAACATCAACATCGCGTACCGCCAACTGGAAATCTACCTGAAAAACATGCAGGGACAGGTGTTCAACATCGCTCCCGCAGAGGATCAGAAGACCGCCGCGCCAATCCCTTTGATCGGCAAGCCGGATGATCTGGCATCAGGTTCCAATCCCGCCTGACTGGACGTCAACGGCCATACCCTTGCAGAATGGTCGGACATTCTCCTGGAGATGGCCGTTGAAAGCCCTCGACGAACTCACCTTCGATAACCGCTTCGCCCGTCTGGGCGATGCGTTCTCCACGTCGGTACTGCCCGAGCCGATTGCCGAGCCACGCCTGGTGGTTGCCAGCGATGCCGCCATGGCCCTGCTCGACCTCGACCCTACCGAGGCCCACTCACCGGTGTTTGCCGAGCTTTTCAGTGGCCATAAACTCTGGGCCGAGGCTGAACCTCGGGCGATGGTTTACTCCGGTCACCAGTTCGGCTCCTACAACCCTCGCCTGGGCGATGGCCGCGGCCTGTTGCTGGGCGAAGTGCGCAATGACGCGGGCGAGTATTGGGACCTGCACCTGAAAGGCGCCGGGCAGACGCCCTATTCGCGCATGGGAGATGGTCGTGCGGTTCTGCGCTCTTCGATTCGCGAGTTCCTCGCCTCCGAGGCCCTTCATGCCCTGGGTATCGCCAGCAGCCGAGCGCTGTGCGTAATCGGCTCGAACACACCTGTGTGGCGCGAAACCCAGGAGCACGCAGCCATGCTGTTGCGCCTGGCACCCAGCCATGTTCGCTTCGGTCACTTCGAATACTTCTACTACACCCGCCAGCCGGAGCAGCAGAAGATCCTCGCCGAGCACGTGCTGAACCACTACTTCCCAGAGTGCCGTGACCAGCCCGAGCCGTACCTGGCGATGTTCCGTAGCATCGTTGAGCGCAACGCCGAACTGATCGCCCATTGGCAAGCCTATGGTTTCTGCCACGGCGTGATGAATACCGACAACATGTCGATCCTGGGCATCACCTTTGATTTCGGCCCCTTTGCATTCCTGGACGATTTCGACGCCCGCTTCGTCTGCAACCACTCGGATGACCAGGGACGCTACAGCTACAGCAATCAAGTGCCGATTGCCCACTGGAACCTCAGCGCCCTGGCCCAGGCCCTGACGCCCTTCATCAGCGTCGAGGCCCTGCGCGAAACCCTTGCGTTGTTCCTGCCGCTGTACGAAGCCCACTACCTGGACCTGATGCGTCGTCGACTCGGCCTGACGCACGCTGAAGACGCCGACAAGGCGCTGATCGAGGGGCTCCTGCAGGTCATGCAACAGGGTGCGGTGGATTACACATTGTTCTTCAGAAAGCTCGGCGACCAGCCCGCAGAAGCGGCGCTGCGTGTGGTTCGCGACGACTTCGTCGACCTCGCCGGTTTTGACCGTTGGTCTGAAGACTACCTGGCACGCATCGCCCGTGAACCGGGCAACAGCGAAAAACGCCGCGCCCGGATGCATGCGGTCAACCCGCTGTACATCCTGCGCAACTACCTGGCCCAACGCGCGATAGAAGCCGCTGAAGCGGGTGACTACAGCGAGGTGCGTCGCCTGCACCAGGTACTCTGCACGCCATTCGACGAACAACCAGGCATGGAGGCGTACGCAGAGCGGCCACCCGAGTGGGGCAAGCATCTGGAGATCAGTTGCTCCTCGTGAGCAACTGCCAACATCAATGAATCAGATGAGAATCACTCGGAGCCGACATTGAAAAAGCTGCGCGTACGCTCCAGATAACCTCTATCGACTCGCTTCCCGGACGCCACCATGACCGACCCGCTGCTGATACCCTGCCCTCATTGCAATGGCCTGAATCGCATCCCCGCCGCACGCGTGGGCGACGCCCCGAAGTGCGGACGCTGCAAAGGCGCCGTGCTGCTGAACAAACCGTTTGAATTGAAACAGGGGGACTATGCCAGCCAGATCAAGGGTGATCTGCCACTGCTGGTTGATGTCTGGGCCGACTGGTGCGGCCCGTGTAAATCCTTTGCGCCGATCTTTGAACAGGCGGCCAGCCAGCTAAGCGGGCGCTGTCGCCTGGCCAAGCTCGACAGCGAGGCCAACCCGCAACTGGCTGCGCAGTTGGGTATTCGCTCAATTCCCAGCCTGATCCTGTTCAAAAATGGCCGCGAAGTCGCACGCCAAAGCGGCGCCTTCCCACTCCAGCACTTGCTGGAGTGGCTGCGCAGTCAGGGGATTTAAGCGTTTTCTTCCAGCAGCGAATGCAGTTCAACGAACTGCTGGGTCAACTTGTGCCGTGGTTCCAGATGGATCAACGGCAGGTTGGCCTGATGCGACTCGCGCATCTTCACTGAGCTGTTCAGGTAGACCGGCAGCACCGGCAAGCCTTCAGCCAGCAACTCGTCGAGCATCTGCTGGGGCAGGCTGGCCCGGGCCTGGAACTGGTTGACCACAATGCCCTCGACCTGCAGGTGCTCATTGTGGTCCTCACGCAGTTCCTCGATTTCGGCCAGCAGACCGTATAGGGCCTGGCGCGAGAAGCTGTCGCAGTCGAAGGGAATCAGTACCCGATCGGCTGCAATCAATGCCGATACCGCATAAAAGTTCAGCGCTGGCGGCGTATCGAGATAAATCCGGTCGTAGTCTTCGGACAACTCATCGAGCAACTTACGCAGCTTGTTGATCTTGTGCTTGGCCTCGAGCTTGGGTTGCAGGTCAGCCAACTCCGCAGTAGCGGTGACGACATGAAGGTTGTCGAACGGCGTCTCGTAGATGTCGACCTTGTTCTTCCTGGCAAAGGGGCCGGACGACAATGTCTGCTTGAAGAAATCGGCAATCCCCATGGGGATATCCTCGCCAGTCAGGCCGGTGAGGTACTGGGTCGAGTTGGCCTGGGCATCCAGGTCAATCAACAGGGTTCGGTAGCCTTCACTGGCACTCACCGCCGCCAGGTTGCAAGCAATACTCGACTTACCCACGCCACCTTTCTGATTAAACACCACGCGCCGCATGGAATGACCTCCGTGTATCAGTGAATGACCGAGTATGTGGGCGTGACGGCGGTTTAGCCAGCACCATTGAGCCCTTGGCCCGCCAGCAGCTCGACAAAGGCATGGGCCATGACCGAGGCCGACTCGCGTCGCTGCACCAACCACACAGCGGTAACCGCGTCGGCATCAAGCAGGGTCCGATAGACCACACCGTCAATACGCATGCGCTGAAAAGAGGCCGGCAACACTGACACCCCCAGGCCCGCTGCCACCAAGCCAATAATCGTCATGGCCTCACCCGCCTCCTGGGCAAAGTGCGGGCTGAAGCCCGCCTGCCGTGCCAGGCTCATCAATTGCGCATGCAGGCCACTGCCATAGCTGCGCGGGAAAAATACAAACGGCTCATTGGCCAGCGTCGACAACAACAAGCCACGCTCGCTGCCCTCCGCCAGCGGGTGTGTAGCGCTGAGCACCGCCACCAGAGGTTCACGGAACAACTCCGTGGCGAGCAGGCTCTCCGGCAAGGCCAGCGGGCGCATCAGACCGATCTCGATGGTCTCGTCGAGCAGCGCATCGGCAACATCACGGCTGCTCATTTCCTTGAGGTTCAGGTGCACGGCGGGGAAGCGCTGACGAAAGGCATAAATCGCCTTGGGGATACCCGAATTAATCGGGGCCGAGGTCGTGAAGCCAATTTTCATTTCACCCAGCTCGCCAAGCTGGGCGCGCCGAGCGACATCGGCAGCCTTATCGACCTGAGCCAGCACCTGTCGCGCCTCATCGAGGAACAAGCGGCCGGCTTCACTCAGCTCCACTCGTCGGTTGGTCCGCTCGAACAAACGCGCCCCCAACTCCTGCTCCAGAGCCTGGATCTGCTGGCTCAAGGGTGGCTGGGAGATGCCCAACAGCTGTGCCGCCCGCCCGAAGTGGAGCTCTTCGGCAACTGCAATGAAGTACCGCAAGTGGCGTAATTCCATGACACCCTCAACAGGTCGCAAAACATCTTAAACAGGTCGAACAATATATTGGAAATGATCATTAGCTAGCTATATGCTTTTTTCACTGCCTGACTGGCCGTAGCCCTTCCGAGGTTTACCGTGAAAATTGCTGTTGCTCCCCTCGCCCACGACGTGCCCCCTGCACCCACCACGGACGCAGCCACCACCACTGACCACTGGATCGAAAAGGGCACACCGGCGTTCATGCGCACGGTGCTGGCATTGTTCTGTGGTGGCTTCGCCACCTTCGCGCTGCTGTATTGCGTGCAACCCATGATGCCGCTGCTGTCCCGGGAGTTCTCCATCAATGCGGCGCAGAGCAGCCTGGTGCTGTCGGTGTCGACTGCGCTGCTAGCGTTCGGTCTACTGGTCACCGGGCCTGTTTCAGACCGTATTGGGCGTAAGCCCGTGATGGTTGCAGCGTTGTTCTGCGCTGCACTATGCACAATCGCCAGTGCGCTGATGCCCACCTGGGAAGGGGTTCTGGCGATGCGCGCACTGGTCGGTCTGTCCTTGAGCGGGCTGGCTGCGGTGGCCATGACCTACCTCAGCGAAGAGATCTACCCTCAGCATCTTGGCCTGGCCATGGGCCTGTACATCGGCGGCAATGCCATTGGTGGCATGAGCGGACGCTTGATTACTGGCGTACTGATCGACTTCGTCAGTTGGCACACGGCACTGCTGGCCATCGGTGGGCTGGCACTGATCGCCGCGGTACTGTTCTGGAAAATGCTCCCCGAGTCCCGTAACTTCCGTGCGCGCCCGCTGAATCCTCGCAGCCTGCTGGACGGCTTCACCTTGCACTTTCGCGATGCCGGGCTGCCCTGGCTGTTCCTTGAAGCCTTCCTGCTGATGGGCGCCTTCGTTACCCTCTTCAACTACATCGGCTACCGCCTGCTGGCAGAGCCTTACCACATGAACCAGGCCTTGGTCGGGCTGCTGTCGGTGGTTTACCTGTCGGGCATCTACAGCTCGGCACAAATTGGCGCGCTGGCCGACAAGTTGGGCCGCCGCAAGGTGTTCTGGGCAACCATTGTGCTGATGTTCGGTGGCCTGCTGCTGACCCTGCTCGAACCCCTGCCACTAGTCGTCATCGGCATGCTGATCTTCACCTTCGGCTTCTTCGGCGCACACTCGGTGGCCAGTAGCTGGATCGGCCGCCGTGCCTTCAAGGCCAAGGGCCAGGCTTCGTCGCTGTACCTGTTCAGCTACTACGCCGGCTCCAGTGTCGCCGGCACCGCTGGTGGTGTGTTCTGGCACCAGGGCGGCTGGAACGGCATCGGCCTCTTCATCGGCAGCTTGCTGGTCATTGCCCTGCTGGTGGCACTGCACCTGAGCAAGTTGCCGGCGAAAAGTTAGAGGCCGTTTCTGCGCAGACTCAGTTCAATACCTCGACCAGATCCACATCGACATCACGCTTCATCAGGCCCTTGTCGACTTCGCCAGTCAGTTTGACCAGGGTCTTGTCGTTGAAGGCCACTGGCGGCAGGTCTTCGTCGTCGATTTCGACAATGATGTTGCCGGTAGCATCCTTGAACTCGTACTTCTCGTTCTTCAGCTTCTGGGTGATGTGACCTTGCAGCACGGCTGGGGTGTCGTCAGCCGCGTTGTGGGCCTCGGCAACCGTGGCCACCGATTGTGCGCCAGGGCCCGTGTAGCCAGCGGCCAGGGCAGCGGTGCTGAACAGGGGAGCGAGAAGCAGTGCGAGATAGCGGGTTTTCATAAGTGTGATCCAATCTTGGTTTCGATGGGACCAGCATAAGCAGGCACGCTGAATTCAAACTTAATGCAAAACGCCCGGCATTGGCCGGGCGTTTTTTTATTCAACAGTGCTTACTGGTGGTACTGCGCCGACAACTCATGAACGGCGTTGATGAAGACACCAGCATGCTCAGGATCGACTTCCGGGGTGATGCCATGGCCGAGGTTGAACACGTGACCGGTGCCATGCCCGTAGCTGGCCAGGATACGCCCTACTTCAGCACGGATGGCTTCAGGCTTGGCGTAGAGTACGGTCGGGTCCATGTTGCCCTGCAGGGCAACCTTGGCGCCGACGCGCTGGCGGGCTTCGCCAATGTCGCAGGTCCAGTCCAGACCAAGGGCGTCGGCGCCAGCATCCGCAATGCTTTCCAGCCACAGGCCGCCATTCTTGGTGAACAGGATGACCGGAACCTTGCGCCCTTCGTGCTCGCGAATCAGGCCACTGACGATCTTGCGCATGTAGGCCAGGGAGAACTCCTGGTAGGCCGCCGCCGACAGGTTGCCACCCCAAGTGTCGAAGATCTGTACGGCTTGTGCTCCGGCGAGGATCTGCCCGTTGAGGTACGAGGTTACAGACTGCGCCAACTTGTCCAGCAACAGGTGCATGGCCTGCGGGTTGTCGTAGAGCATGGCCTTGGTCTTGCGGAAGTCTTTCGACGAACCGCCTTCGACCATGTAGGTGGCCAGGGTCCATGGGCTGCCGGAGAAGCCGATCAGCGGCACCCGGCCATTGAGCTCACGGCGGATGGTGCTGACCGCATCCATCACGTAGCCCAGGTCCTTCTGCGGATCGGGGATCGGCAAGGCTTCGATGTCAGCCAGGGTGCTGACGACCTTCTTGAAACGCGGGCCTTCGCCAGTTTCAAAGTACAGGCCCTGGCCCATGGCGTCGGGAATGGTGAGGATGTCGGAGAACAGGATCGCCGCGTCCAGCGGATAGCGGTCCAGCGGCTGCAGGGTGACCTCGCAGGCAAACTGCGGGTTCATGCACAGGCTCATGAAATCGCCGGCCTTGGCGCGGCTGGCGCGGTACTCCGGCAGGTAACGGCCAGCCTGGCGCATCATCCATACAGGGGTAACGTCTACGGGTTGCTTGAGCAGGGCGCGCAGAAAACGATCGTTCTTCAAGGCAGTCATGTCGGCATCCGGAAAAAAAGTGGGGGCATTTTCTCAGACACCAACGTAAAAGGCACGGTATGAACCGTGCCTTTTGTCTATCGACCTGCACTAGGTCAATAGATTTTCCAAACTTCATCGCCGGACGAGCTCGCCCCACCACGGTCGCAGTGACGCTGACCCTGTGGGAGCGGGCTCGCCCCGCGATGCTTTTTCAGACGCCCAGGTAGTCCAGGATCCCTTCAGCGGCGTTGCGCCCTTCGAAGATCGCAGTCACCACCAGGTCAGACCCACGGACCATATCGCCACCGGCGAAGATCTTCGGGTTGCTGGTCTGGTGCTTGTACGCGCCCTGCTCCGGCGCCACCACACGGCCCTGGCTATCGGTCTGGATGCTGAACTGCTCGAACCATGGCGCGGGGCTTGGACGGAAGCCAAAGGCGATCACCACGGCGTCTGCCGGGATGATTTCCTCGGAGCCGGGAATCGGCTCAGGGCTGCGACGGCCACGGGCATCCGGCTCGCCGAGACGGGTCTCGACAACCTTCACGCCCTCAACCTTGTCTTCGCCCACAATGGCGATTGGCTGACGGTTGTAGAGGAATTTCACGCCCTCTTCCTTGGCGTTCTTCACCTCTTTGCGCGAGCCTGGCATGTTGGCTTCGTCACGACGATAGGCGCAGGTTACCGCCTTGGCACCCTGACGGATGGACGTGCGGTTGCAGTCCATCGCCGTGTCACCACCGCCCAGCACCACGACCTTCTTGCCTTTCATGTCGACGAAATCTTCCGGCGACTTTTCAAAGCCCAGGTTGCGGTTGACGTTGGCCACCAGGAAGTCCAGCGCATCATGCACACCCGGCAAGTCTTCACCAGGGAAACCGCCTTTCATGTAGGTGTAGGTACCCATGCCCATGAACACGGCATCGTACTCGGCCAGCAGCTGTTCCATGCTGATGTCCTTGCCCACTTCGGTGTTCAGGCGGAACTCGATGCCCATGCCGGTGAAGACTTCGCGACGATTGCTCAACACGGTCTTTTCCAGCTTGAACTCGGGGATACCGAAGGTCAGCAGACCGCCGATTTCCGGGTTCCGGTCGAACACCACCGGGGTTACCCCACCACGCACCAGCACGTCGGCACAGCCCAGGCCAGCCGGACCGGCACCGATGATCGCGACACGCTTACCGGTCGGCTTGACCTTGGACATGTCCGGGCGCCAGCCCATGGCGAACGCGGTGTCGGTGATGTACTTCTCGACCGAACCGATGGTCACCGCACCAAAACCGTCGTTGAGGGTGCACGCACCCTCGCACAGGCGGTCCTGCGGGCACACCCGGCCGCAGACTTCCGGCAGGGTGTTGGTCTGGTGCGACAGTTCCGCCGCCGCCAGGATGTTGCCCTCGGACACCAGCTTCAACCAGTTGGGAATGAAGTTGTGCACCGGGCACTTCCATTCGCAGTACGGGTTGCCACAGCCCAGGCAGCGGTGGGCCTGTTCGGCCGACTGCTGGGGTTTGAAGGGTTCGTAGATTTCCACGAACTCTTTCTTGCGTTGACGCAGCAGTTTCTTCTTCGGATCCTTGCGCCCGACCTCGATGAACTGGAAGTCATTACTCAGACGTTCAGCCATGTTTAAACCTCATCAAACTCTTCAGGCGCATATCACTGCGGGTTGGCACGGGTGCTGGACAGCAGGTTCTTCAGGCTCGCAGCCTTCGGCTTGACCAGCCAGAAGCGGCGCACGTAGTCGTCCAGGTTCTCCCAGAGCTCACGTCCCCACTCGCTACCCGTCTCTTCGACATACTCGCCGAGCACGCGCTGCAAGTGGCTGCGGTACGCTTCCATCGCTTCGCCGGTGATCCGCTGGATTTCCACCAGTTCGTGGTTGACCTTGTCAACGAAGCTGTTGTCTTGGTCGAGCACGTAGGCGAAACCACCGGTCATACCAGAACCGAAGTTGTAGCCGGTCTTGCCCAGTACGCAAACGAAACCGCCAGTCATGTATTCGCAGCAGTGGTCGCCAGTGCCTTCCACAACCGTGTGGGCGCCGGAGTTACGCACAGCAAAACGCTCGCCGGCAGTACCCGCAGCAAACAGCTTGCCGCCAGTAGCGCCATACAGGCAGGTGTTGCCGATGATCGCGCTGTGCTGCGTAGCAAACGGGCTGCCTGCTGGCGGTACGATCACCAGCTTGCCGCCAGTCATGCCTTTGCCGACATAGTCGTTGGCGTCGCCTTCCAGATACATGTTCAGGCCACCTGCGTTCCAGACGCCGAAGCTCTGGCCTGCAGTACCCTTGAAGCGGAAGGTGATCGGCGCTTTGGCCATGCCTTGGTTGCCGTGCAGACGGGCGATCTCGCCGGAAATCCGCGCGCCGATCGAACGGTCGCAGTTGCAGATATCCAGGTTGAATTCGGCGCCTGCCAGATCCTTGATCGCTGGCAGGGCCATCTCGACCATCTTCTCGGCCAGCACACCCTTGTCGAACGGTGGGTTGCGGTCAACTTGGCAGAACTGCGGCTTGTCAGCCGGTACATGCTCACTGCCCAGCAGCGGGCTGAGGTCCAGGTGCTGCTGCTTGGCAGTTTCGCCCGGGAGCATTTCCAGCAGATCGGTACGCCCGATCAGCTCACCGAGGCTACGCACGCCCAGTTTGGCCAGCCACTCACGGGTTTCTTCGGCGACGTAGGTGAAGAAGTTCACCACCATGTCGACGGTACCGATGTAGTGGTCCTTGCGCAGTTTGTCGTTCTGGGTCGCTACACCAGTGGCGCAGTTGTTCAGGTGACAGATACGCAGATATTTGCAGCCAAGGGCGATCATTGGCGCCGTGCCGAAACCGAAGCTTTCAGCGCCAAGAATGGCGGCCTTGATCACGTCCAGGCCGGTCTTCAGGCCGCCGTCGGTCTGCACGCGAACCTTGCCACGCAAATCGTTGCCGCGCAGGGTCTGGTGAGTCTCGGCCAAGCCCAGTTCCCACGGGGCACCGGCGTACTTGATCGAGGTCAGTGGCGAAGCACCAGTACCACCGTCGTAACCGGAGATGGTGATCAGGTCGGCATAGGCCTTGGCCACGCCAGCGGCGATGGTACCGACGCCCGCTTCTGCCACCAGTTTCACCGAAACCAGCGCCTGCGGGTTGACCTGCTTGAGGTCGAAAATCAGCTGCGACAAGTCTTCGATGGAATAGATGTCGTGGTGCGGCGGCGGCGAGATCAGGGTTACGCCAGGTACGGCATAACGCAGCTTGGCGATCAGGCCGTTGACCTTGCCACCTGGCAGTTGCCCACCCTCACCCGGCTTGGCGCCCTGGGCCACCTTGATCTGCAACACTTCAGCGTTGACCAGGTATTCCGGCGTCACGCCGAAACGGCCTGTGGCCACCTGCTTGATCTTGGAGCTCTTGATGGTGCCATAGCGGGCTGGGTCTTCACCGCCCTCACCGGAGTTGGAACGCGCACCCAGGCGGTTCATGGCTTCAGCCAGCGCTTCGTGCGCCTCTGGCGACAGGGCGCCAAGCGAGATACCAGCAGAGTCGAAACGCTTGAGGATCGCTTCCAGTGGCTCGACTTCGTCCAGCGCCAGGGCCTGGTCTGCGACCTTGACCTTCAGCAGGTCGCGGATCATCGACACCGGGCGCTTGTCGACCAGCGCGGTGTATTCCTTGAATTTGGCATAGTCGCCCTGCTGCACAGCGGCTTGCAGGGTGTTGACCACATCCGGGTTGTAGGCGTGGTATTCGCCACCGTGAACGAACTTGAGCAAACCGCCTTGCTGGATGGGCTTGCGCGGGCTCCAGGCTTCGGCAGCGAGCAGCTTCTGCTCGTTCTCGATATCAACGAAACGTGCGCCTTTCAGGCGGCTGGCAACGCCACGGAAACTCAGCGCTACCACTTCATCCGACAGGCCAACGGCCTCGAACAACTGGGCGCCGCGGTAAGAAGCAATGGTGGAGATACCCATCTTCGACAGGATCTTCAGCAGGCCCTTGGAGATGCCTTTACGGTAGTACTTGAAGACCTCATCCAGGTCACCCAGCACTTCCCCGGTGCGGATCAGGTCGGCCAGCACTTCGTACGCCAGGTACGGGTACACAGCAGAAGCGCCGAAACCGATCAGTACCGCAAAGTGATGCGGGTCACGCGCGGTCGCGGTTTCCACCAGGATGTTACTGTCGCAGCGCAGGCCTTGCTCGGTCAGGCGGTGGTGTACGGCACCGACAGCCAGCGATGCATGCACCGGCAGCTTGCCCGGAGCAATATGGCGGTCGCTCAACACCAGTTGAGTCTTGCCACTGCGCACCGCTTCTTCAGCCTGATCGGCAATGTTGCGGACCGCTGCCTCAAGGCCGAGGCTTTCCTCATAGTTGAGGTCGATCAACTGACGCTCGAAACCTGGACGATCCAGGCTCATCAGCGAACGCCACTTGGCGGGCGAAATCACCGGGGAGCTGAGGATCACCCGCGAAGCATGCTCAGGCGACTCCTGGAAGATGTTGCGCTCGGCACCGAGGCAGATTTCCAGGGACATGACGATCGCTTCGCGCAGCGGGTCGATCGGCGGGTTGGTGACCTGGGCGAACTGCTGACGGAAGTAGTCGTACGTCGAACGCACGCGCTGCGACAACACTGCCATCGGCGTGTCGTCACCCATCGAGCCCACAGCTTCCTGGCCTTGCTCACCGAGCGGACGCAGCACTTGGTCACGTTCCTCGAAGGTGACCTGGAACATCTTCATGTACTGCTTGAGCTGGTCAGCATCGTAGCTGGCCACGCCCTGGTCATCGCTCAGGGTTGCCTGGATACGCAGGGCGTTCTGGCGCAGCCAGCGCTTGTACGGGTGACGCGACTTCAGCCGGTTGTCGATGGCGTCGGTGTCGAGGATCTGCCCGGTTTCAGTGTCCACGGCGAAGATCTGGCCCGGGCCGACACGGCCCTTGGCGATCACATCTTCAGGCTTGTAGTCCCACACGCCGATTTCCGACGCCAAGGTGATGTAGCCGTTCTTGGTGGTGACCCAACGGGCTGGACGCAGGCCGTTGCGGTCGAGCAGGCATACGGCGTGGCGACCTTCGGTCATGACCACACCGGCTGGGCCGTCCCATGGCTCCATATGCATGGAGTTGTACTCATAGAACGCACGCAGGTCAGCGTCCATGGTTTCGACGTTCTGCCACGCTGGCGGAATGATCATCCGCACGCCACGGAACAGGTCGATACCGCCGGTGACCATCAACTCCAGCATGTTGTCCATGCTCGAAGAGTCGGAACCGACGCGGTTGACCAGCGGGCCGAGCTCTTCCAGATCAGGAATCAGTTCGTTGGCGAACTTGGTCCGACGCGCCTGGGCCCAGTTGCGGTTACCCGTAATGGTGTTGATCTCGCCGTTGTGGGCGAGGAAGCGGAATGGCTGAGCCAGCGGCCATTTCGGCAGGGTGTTGGTGGAGAAGCGCTGGTGGAACACACAGATCGCAGTCTGCAGGCGCTCGTCGCTGAGGTCCGGATAGAAGGCGGCAAGGTCTGCCGGCATCATCAGGCCCTTATAGATGATCGTCTTGTGCGAGAAGCTGCAGATGTAGTGGTCGGTATCGGCAGCGTTGGCCACCGACGAGCGCCGACGCGCACTGAACAGCTTGATGGCGAATTCCTGATCGCTCAGGCCTTCACCGCCGATGAACACCTGCTCGATTTGCGGCAGGCGCTCCAAGGCCAGACGGCCCAGAACGCTGGTATCGATCGGCACCTTGCGCCAGCCCAGCAATTGCAGGCCCGCGGCAAGGATTTCCTTGTCCATGTTGGCGCGTGCCGCTTGCGCCTTGGCATCATCCTGATTGAAGAAGACCATGCCCACGGCGTACTGCTTGGGCAGGTCGCTGCCGAACTGCTCGCGAGCGACGGCTCGCAGGAACTGATCGGGCTTCTGCATCAGCAGACCGCAGCCGTCACCGGTCTTGCCGTCGGCGTTGATCCCACCACGGTGGGTCATGCAGGTCAGGGCCTCGATGGCCGTTTGCAAAAGGTGGTGGCTGGGTTCGCCCGTCATATGGGCGATCAGGCCAAAACCACAGTTATCCTTGAATTCTTCGGGATGGTACAGACCTGTTTTCATAGACACTTTCTCACCAGGTTCGCCTCTCACCAAGGCAAATCTCTTTTTAGTACAACCACTTACCATCCACGCCGAACGAACGCCAGCTTTGCGGGGGCAAAAGGGCAGTCATTGTTGCACAGCGACAAGGTAGCCCACAAATTTGGCGACGAAATCGCGCAAATCCATGTCGCATTTTTGAATGTTTTATAAGCACTGCCGTGATAGCGGCTTCGCTTGAGTCTGAAGCGTTTCAGCCTGGACTGCAATGGCTTTTGGCCGTCAGTCTGGGACAGAAAAGCCTGCCGCGCATGGCGCAGCAGGCTTGACCGAAATTCAGGAGACGCTCAGCAGGTGGCGGGGGTGGTGCCACCGAGCTATTTCAGCGGGTCGCTGCCAGCTCTTGTTGGACGCTGGCAACACTACGAGGCCAAGGTTTACCAGCCTGGACCTTGGCTGGCAAGGCCTTGATTGCAGCAAGTGCGGCATCACGGCTGGCAAAGTTGCCGTAGGTAACGACGAACAGCGGCTTGCCCTGCAGGTTTTTCTTGAAGTAGCGATAGTCGCCACCCTGAGAATTGACATAGGCCTGAGCCGTCGCCTCAGAGCTGGTACCGAGGATCTGGACCACATAGTTGCTCGGCTTTTGCCCGGCATACCAGTTACCACCGGCGGCGGCCTTCGCGACTGGTTTCTCCGCCGGCTTTTCTACCGGTTTCGGCGCCGGCTTGGCTGCGGCGACCTGCACAGGGGCAGGCGCAGGCTTCACTGCAGGTGCAGGCGCAGGTGCAACCGGCTTGCTGGCAGCGGCGACCGGGGCTTGCTGAGCGTGTGCAGCCGGTTGCACCTGAGTAGACGCTACCGGTTGGGCAGGTGTCGGTGCAGGGCCTGCTGGCACGCCAGCAGGGGGTGCGATGGTCGTCACCGTAGGCGGCTGCAATGCAGTTTCGCCAGCAGGCGTACTTTCATCACCGTCCCCCATGCCCGCCGCTTCAGCCAGCGGACCACGCATCACCGGTTGAGACTGCCCCACCAGTGGCAATGGCATAGGCTGCGAGGAGCCAGCAAATTCGATGGCCGGGCCACCATTGTTGGACTGGGCAGTGCTTGGCTGCCCCTGGCCCAATGGCAGCTGTGCCTGCTCTGCAGGCGCTCCGGGAGGCGTCTGGTCGCCCTTCTTGGGCATCAACACCGCCGCTGCAACGGCGACCACTACCACAGCAGACAACGCCAGTACGTGCTTCTTAGGCATTTTGAACCCCATTGATGGTCGCTTCGCCGTCGTGCGGCTGGCAATCATGGCTTCGATCAAGGCATCCCGGGCAACCTGGTTGATTACGCCAGGCCAACCCTCCGAATGCTCGTGAATATCGGCGATCTGCTCACTGGTCAGCACATTGAGGCCACTTCCGGCACCTTCCAGGCGTTGCTCCAGGTACTCCCGGGTTTCATCCTCGCTGTAAGGCTGCAGCTCAATGATGTGGAAGCGCTCCTGCTCGGCATTCAGCGCATCCAGCCCGGCGATCAGTGACGGCTCACCGAACAGGAACACGTGCGGACGCCCCTCAGGAGTGCCCGCAGCCAGTTCCAGCAAGGCTTGGAGTGCCGACTCGTCGAGTTGTTCCGCATCATCGACCAGCAAATAGACTTCCTGCCCGGTCAGTGCCAACTGCACCACCTGAGCGAGAATCTCTGGAACCTCGGCCTTGGCCAGGTTCAACGACTGGGCGACTTGCCCCAGCACACTGGCGGCATCGCTGGCCCCACGTGCCGAGACCACAATGCTCTGTACGGACTGTTTGTTGGTACTGGCGACCAGGGCCTGGCGCAGCAAGGTCTTGCCGCTGCCCAGTGGCCCGGTGACCACCAGCAATAGTTGACTGTAACGCGCCAGGTGATGGAGCTGGCCCAACACCGGCTTGCGCTGGGCCGGGAAGAATTTGAAACCAGGCACCCGCGCAGCGAAGGGGTCGTGGCTCAACTGGTAATGGCCGAGAAAGGCCTCGTCGGCATGCAAACTAGTCATCGAACTCTTATCAACCTCAAAGCTGGGCCACGATCGCGCGGTAATCCGCGTCCAGCGTGGCCTGAAGAATCTCTCTTGGATAGTCGTCGGTAACCACGGCCTCACCCAACTGGCGCAACAGCACCAGCCGCAGGCGACCGTCGAGTACCTTTTTGTCGACTGCCATATGCTCCATGAAATGCGCCGGGGTCATTTCCTGTGGAGGCACCACCGGCAGGCCTGCGCGTTGAAACAGGCGGATGGCCCGATCTCGGGCCTGCTGACTGATCCAGCCCAGACGCATGGACATTTCCAGCGCCATGACTGTGCCAGCGGCAACGGCTTCACCGTGCAACCAGACACCATAGCCCATGTGAGTCTCGATCGCATGACCGAAGGTATGTCCCAGGTTCAGCGTGGCGCGCACGCCGGACTCACGCTCATCAGCGCCGACCACGGCGGCCTTGGCCGCGCAGGAGCGCTGAATGGCAACGGTAAGCGCGGCTTGATCAAGCCGGCGCAGGGCATCGACATTCGCTTCCAGCCAGCCCAGGAACGGCTCATCGCAGATCAGGCCGTACTTGATGACTTCCGCCAGGCCTGCCGACAGTTCGCGGGCCGGCAGTGTATTCAGGCTGGTGGTATCGATCAGCACTGCATTGGGCTGATAGAACGCACCGACCATGTTCTTGCCCAACGGATGGTTGATACCGGTCTTGCCGCCCACCGAGGAGTCGACCTGCGACAGGAGCGTGGTCGGCACCTGGATGAAATCCACGCCACGCTGGTAGCACGCCGCCGCAAAACCGGCCATATCGCCGATCACACCGCCGCCAAGGGCGATAATGGTGGTCCGACGATCATGACGCGCGGTCAGCAGGGCGTCGAAAATCAGCTGCAGGGTTTCCCAGTTCTTGAAGGCTTCGCCATCCGGCAATACCACTGGCAGCACTGAATAAGCGCCCAATGTACGGGTCAGGCGCTCCAGATAAAGGGGGGCAACGGTCTCGTTGGAAACGATGGCAACCTGCCGACCCGCTATGTGCGGCGCCAGCAACTCGGGCTGATCCAGCAAGCCCTCACCAATGTAGATCGGATAGCTACGTTCACCCAACTCGACCTTAAGTGTCTGCATGTTTCCCCACAATGAACTAGGGCGCGGGAGCAATAGCGCGGCCCGCGCAGTAACGAGGTGCCCTGTCACGGCATGACTGGCCGCCGAGGATAGCCTAACGGGGCGGCAACTTCTCCAGGCGTTCGAGAATATCCAGCACCACCATGCGCGGCGGCCGTTCGTCGGTTTCGACGACCAGATCGGCGATCTCCCGGTACAGCGGATCGCGCAGCTCCAGCAAGGCACGCAAGGTCGCAGCAGGATCGGCGGTACGCAACAACGGTCGATTGCGGTCACGCGCGGTGCGCCCGACTTGCTGTTCAACCGAGGCATGCAGGTAAACCACTCGCCCACCGGCATGCAATGCCCGGCGATTGGCTTCACGCATCACGGCACCACCGCCGGTTGCAAGCACAACGCCATCGGCCTCGCACAGCTCGGCGATCATCGCCTGCTCACGATCACGAAATCCCGGCTCGCCTTCCTTGTCGAAGATCCATGGGATATTGGCGCCCGTACGCAGCTCGATTTCCTTATCGGAATCCTTGAACGGCAGACGCAGCTCTTTGGCAAGCAGACGGCCAATGGTGCTTTTGCCAGCACCCATCGGCCCAACAAGTATCAAATTTCGCACAGAATCAACGACTCACAGCAATCGCCTGGTCACTCATGATACGCGGAGTCAGGAAGACCAGCAGCTCAGATTTTTTTTCTTGTACGACATCGCGCTTAAACAGCCGCCCAACATACGGCACATCGCCCAAAAATGGCACCTTATCCACCACTTTACTTTGCACCGTCGAATACACCCCGCCAATCACGATGGTCTCCCCATCACCCACCTGAACCTTGGCGTTGACCTCATTCTTCCGTATCGGCGGCACCTGAGCCTGGGCATTGAGGTAATCAGGCTCATCCTTGGTCACCTTGACGGCCATCACCACACGGTTGTCTGCCATGATCTGCGGCGTCACTTCAAGTGACAGGGACGCCTCGCGAAAGGTGATCGAGGTGGTGCCATTGGCGCCCGACTCCTGATAAGGCACCTCGGTCCCCTTGAGGATCCGTGCAGTTTCTCGGTCAGCAGTCACCACCTTGGGCTGCGAGATGATCTCCCCGTTACCGGATTTTTCCATCGCAGTGAGCTCAAGGTCCAGCAATTGGCTGTCACGAACCAGCCCCAAGCCGATGCCCGAGCTCGCCCGTTCCGCCCCAAGGTCGACAAAAGGCCGCCCCACCTCACCCGGCCCGTAGAGCGCCACGCCAGCACCCAGGCTCAACTCGCCACCCCAGCGAATGCCAAAGCTTTTCTCGTAGTCGACATTGGCCTCAACGATCCTTGCCTCGATCAGCACCTGACGCACAGGCACGTCCAGTTGCGCGACGAGCTGGCGCAACGCGTCAAGGCGCGCCGAAGTCTGGTTCGCGAGAATCGTGTTGGTGCGTTCATCAATCACGATCGCACCGCGCTCAGCGCCTGCTGCATCCCCTGTGAACAAGCCCAGGTAGAGCTCAGCGATATCTGCCGCCCTGGCATGCGTGACCTGCAACACCTCACGCTGCAATGTCGCCAGACCCGCCAATTCTTCCAGCGGTGCCACCATCAGCACATTACCGTCCAGGCGCCTGCCAAGCCCCTTGCTGCGTAACACCAGGTCCAACGCGTGATCCCAAGGCACGTCCTGCAAGCGCAGGGTGACAGTGCCCTGCACCGCGTCGCTGGTGACCAGATTCAGCTCGGTGAAATCGGCCAGCACCTGCAACACCGAACGCACCTCGACATCCTGAAAGTTCAGCGACAATGGCTCCCCAACATAAGGGCCTGTCGATACAGCCGCACGCAGATCTGTGTCTGCCATGACTAAAAAGAGCACACCAAACACCCAACACCGCTTGCTCATCCATGACCTCCAGTGTCAGCGACCGTCTACTCGGTCTGCCTGCTTCAACACAAGGGTTCGGGGCCGCTCAAGCCAGCCCCTGCCCTCAATGAACACTTGCTCGACAAGCTCCACTTGATGCTCGCTGATGGCCACGACGCGTCCGTGATCAGGCCCCAAGCGATCCTCCAACTGAATACGGTGTATCGAACCCGCCCCTCTTAACAGAGCCACTCTCCCCCGCCGGCCGCGCAGGCTGCCGACCATTTCAAACTGCTCAAGCGCAAGCCGCTCAAGCAGCGTGCGCGACTCAAGTGGCTCAACGGCAGCAAACGGATCTTGTGGCAATGGCGCTGAAGCGTCGGCGATCACCGGCAACAGGGCAGGCTCCAGCGCCTGAGACTGATCACCAGCACGATAGGTACTGGCAAGCAGGCGCAGCTGCAGTTGCCCCGGTGCCTTCGCCTCTGCCGGGGCCAGTTGCAACGACGTCAAGGTGACGATACGGGACAGCCCGGCCAGACCGGCGAGCAAGGCCGTCAGTTGTGGATAAGCGCCTATGGCGTTCAATTCCAGCGGCTGTTCGACAAAATAGGCATGAGGCACCTCATCAAGCAGCTTGAACTGCTCGACCCAAAGCCCGTCGCCCAGCCGCGCGACATCCTCCAGCAACCGTGCAGCATCGCCCTGCTGCAACCGCTGCCTTGCAGACTCAAGACGGTGCTGCAAGGCATCGATCTGCTGGTGATAGCCCTCCGAAAGCGCGGCCTGCACCGACTTTTCGGCAATTTCGCCTCTGAGCGCTACCTCTCGGCCCATGGAGCGCTCAAGATCCAGCAGCCCATCACGTACCTGAACCCCGTAGCCTAACCCTGTCACGGCAGCCAAGGAGGCTGCCAGCAGCGCGGCCTTCGCCCGCCAGGACCAACTGCCCAGCACGCCCCACTCCAAACCGGCAAGCATTGCCAGCCGGCTCATGGCGCAGGCTCCGAATCAGCCAACTGCACGCCCACCAGCAGCTGAAAGGCCACCCCCGTTCCGATCGACTGCACATCCTGCAGCTCAGGCCTCTGCAAGCCCGGTACGGTGCCAAGGTTACGCAGGAAGCGGGCAACCGCTGCACTTGAAGGGGCCAACCCCGAGACGTTCAACTGCGCAGCCTCAAAGAGCAATCCGGTGAGCTGTACACCCTGCGGCACGGCGTAAACCAAACGCTCAAGCACGTCGAATCCCTGGCCCTCCTGCAACACCTCAACGTCCTGTAACTGCTCCAGCAAGGCATCACGTTGCTCTGCCAGATCGGACAGGCGGGCGATCAACTCATCAAGCTGCTCACTGTCTTGTTGCAACCCGGCATTGCGCGCCTCCTGTCCGCTTAGCCGCCGTTCGACCGCACGATCCACCAGGTACACACCTGCGCCCCCCAGCACGAGGGTTGCAACCAGCATTACCTGCAACTGCTTACCCCGTGCCTGGCGCCTGGCCTCGCGCCACGGCAGCAGGTTGACCCGCCGCATCAGTCAAAGCTCCTGCGCGCAAGGCCGCTGGCAATCGCCAGGCAAGGCGCCGCTGCACGCAATGCGCCATCCCGCACACCGGGCATGCCGTCAAAGGGGTCAAGCACCGAGCAGGCAATACCCAACCTCGGCTGCAACTGCTCGGCAAGCGCCGCAATGGCACCAGTACCCACCAACAGCAACTGCTCCGGCATTGATCCGCGGCCACGCTCCAGGCTATCCAGCAACCAGTGGTCGAGCGCACGCACAATGGACTCCAACTGCAGGGCCGCATCCCCGCCCCGTAATTCGTCCCGACGGTGTTCACCGGCCTCGCGCAGATGATGAAAGACAAGATGGTCTGTCTCGACCACTAGCACCGCAGACACCTCACCTGACGCCCGACAGGCAACCCGCTGCAAGGCATGGCTGTCGATATCGACAACCTGTGGGCACAGGCCAGCCAGCGCCAGGACCTCCTCGATCACCTCCAGCGCATCCCAGCGGCATACCGCTACCGCCACATCGAGCGCGCCCGGTGCCTGCGCATTGACACCCATCACTTGAAAGTCGATAGCAGCATCATCGAGCGGGTAAGGGATGCTACCTGCAAGCTCGTCAGACAAACGGTTAGCCATTTCCGCCTCACCGAGCCCACGCGGCAACGTCACCTCACAACACATGACCGCCGATGCCGGCAGCGACAGTGCGGCATCAACCGCTGTAGCACCACTGCGCCTGAATGCCTGGGCCAACGCCGCTGCGATCACATCAAGCGCCACCATGCGCCCATCGATCACCGCCCCAGCAGCCAGAGGCTCAATCGCCCAGGCGCGCACTGCGCAACCGCCCCCACGACGCTCCAGTTGCACTAGGCGTACGGCAGTAGCGACAATTTCAATACCCAAAAGTGAACCGGCATCCTTGCCGAAACGTCCAAACATTGGCTTTCCCTATTTTTATAGTCACCATCCACCGCGCAGCGCTTGCGCCAGCGGCAATCGAGCACCTTGACAAGAGCTCGCATAACGCGCCGAGGTGAAATTTGCTTATAATGCCCAGCGTTTTTTGACGTCTGCCGGGCCTGTGCTCAACTCACTCCTCTACCTGGACACCCCAAAGCCTTGATACGCCTGCTGAAGTTCTTCTGGTGGTCTTTCGTCGCAGTCATTTGTGCGCTCGTACTCGGTCTGAGCGGCGCGTTTCTGTATCTTAGCCCCAGCTTGCCCTCGGTAGAGGCCCTCAGAAGCATCCAGTTGCAGATCCCCCTGCGGGTCTACAGCAGTGACGGCAAGCTCATCGCCGAGTTTGGCGAAATGCGTCGTTCACCCATCCGTTTTGCCGACATTCCGCCGCATTTCATCCAGGCATTGCTGGCTGCCGAAGACGACAACTTCGCCAATCACTACGGGGTCGACCCGAGCAGCCTGATGCGCGCTGCAACACAATTGATCAAGTCGGGCCACATCCAGAGTGGCGGCAGCACCATCACCATGCAGGTGGCGAAGAACTTCTTCCTGAGCAGCGAGCGCAGCTTCTCGCGCAAGACCAACGAAATTCTCCTGGCCCTGCAGATCGAGCGCGAACTGACCAAAGATGAAATCCTTGAGCTGTACGTGAACAAGATCTACCTGGGTAACCGCGCCTACGGGATTGAAGCCGCAGCCCAGGTCTACTATGGCAAATCGATTCGTGACGTAAGCCTGGCGCAAATGGCGATGATCGCCGGCCTGCCCAAGGCGCCCTCGCGCTTCAACCCGCTGGCCAATCCGGTACGCGCCAAAGAGCGCCGCGACTGGATCCTAGGCCGCATGTACAAGCTTGGCAAAATCGACGAAGCCAGCTACCTGAGCGCGTTGGCTGAGCCGATCAACGCCAGCTACCACGTTCCGACACCTGAAGTGAACGCGCCCTACATCGCCGAGATGGCCCGTGCCGAGATGGTTGGCCGCTACGGCAGCGACGCCTACACAGAAGGTTTCCGGGTGACGGTTACCGTCCCTAGCGACCTCCAGGAAATGGCCAACAATGCCGTACTGGAAGGGCTGCTCGCCTATGACCAACGTCACGGCTACCGCGGACCGGAATCGCGCCTGCCCGGTAAAACCCGAGCGGCATGGCTGCAGGAACTGAACAAGCAACGACCGCTGGGTGGCCTGGAGCCGGCCATCGTTACCCAGGTTGACAAGAGCGGCCTGCATGTCCTGACCCGCACCGGCGAAGAGCTGCCGGTTGCCTGGGACAGCATGAAATGGGCCCGCCCATTCCTCAGCACCAACAGCCAGGGCCGCAGCCCACAACAACCTGCAGATGTTGCCCAGATCGGCGACCTGATCCGGGTGCAACGCCTGAGCAGCGGCATCCTGAAGTTCAGCCAGGTACCCACAGCGCAGAGCGCACTGGTCTCGCTCGACCCCCACAGCGGCGCTATCCGCGCACTGGTCGGCGGGTTCTCCTTCGAGCAGAGCAACTACAACCGCGCCATGCAGGCCAAGCGTCAGCCAGGCTCAAGCTTCAAGCCATTCATCTACAGTGCTGCACTGGATAACGGCTACACCGCCGCCAGCCTGGTCAACGATGCCCCTATCGTGTTTGTCGACGAGTACCTGGACAAGGTCTGGCGCCCGAAGAACGACACCAACACCTTCCTTGGCCCGATCCGCCTGCGTGAGGCACTGTACAAGTCGCGCAACATGGTTTCGATCCGCCTGCTGCAGAGCATGGGCGTCGACACCACGATCGACTACATCACCAAGTTTGGCTTCAACAAACAGGACCTGCCACGCAACCTGTCGCTGGCCCTGGGCACGGCAACCCTGACCCCGATGGAGATCGCCACCGGCTGGAGCACCTTTGCCAACGGCGGCTACAAGATCGCCCCGTACCTGATCGAGCGCATCGAGAGCCGTAACGGCGAAACACTGTTCACTGCCAACCCGGCGCGCGTGCCGCAAGGTAATGAAGACCAGAACGGCATTGCCGCCCCCGAAGCCGGGCCAATCAGCGTCGATACCGCCAACCCTACGACCATGGTGCAAGCGCCAGTGATCGCGCCACGTATAATCGATGGCCGCACCGCGTACATCCTTACCAGCATGCTGGAAGACGTGATCAAGCGTGGCACCGGGCGCAGGGCGATGGTCCTGGGGCGAACCGACCTAGCCGGCAAGACAGGCACCACCAACGAAGCCAAGGATGCCTGGTTCTCTGGCTACAACGCCGACTACACCACCACGGTGTGGACGGGCTTCGACCAGCCCGAGACCCTCGGCCATCGCGAGTATGGCGGCACGGTAGCCCTGCCGATCTGGATCAACTTCATGGGCGCAGCGCTGAAGGACAAACCTGCGCACAGCCTGGCAGAGCCGGAGGGCATCCTCAGCCTGCGAATTGACCCGGCCAGTGGTCGTGCAGCGACACCTAGCACGCCAAACGCCTACTTTGAACTGTTCAAGGCTGAAGACTCACCGCCGTCAGTCAACGAACTGGGCAACAGCAATCTGCCGGGCAGCCCGCTGCCCGCAGATGAAGCGGCTCCGATCGACCTGTTCTGACGCCATAGCAACCGTACTCCTACACCGCAGGAGTACGGCTCTTGCAGGCGACGGCGTCATCGTTGGGGTACAAGCCCTATCGCGGCGCCAGCAAAGCAGGCAAACCATAAAATAAAAAGAAGCAAAGTTAAGCGCGGGATACGGTGGGAGTTGGCTTTGCAACGAATCAAGAGCCGCCGCC
>JAEAMF010000464.1_pt1 | contig 50357 bp, 50 predicted proteins | sample 8958721 | NCBI WGS metagenome assembly JAEAMF01 (sample SAMN16933255, study PRJNA681124) | bioreactor sludge metagenome | isolation source: anaerobic bioreactor treating anionic surfactant - SDBS | place: India: Bengaluru | collected 2019-02-28
CGGCCGGGCGGGCCCCCGGCCGCGGGGGGGGCGGGGGGGGGGCCGGGGGGCCCCCCCCCCCCACCCGGGGGCTGGCGGGGGGGGGGGGCGGTTATTGCGGCGCCCGCCGCCGCCGCCGCCGCGCCCGCCACAGGCGCCGTGCCCTACAGTCCCCAGGCCCTGAACGCGGCCAACGTCCCGATCAAGAGCGAAAAGCTGGGTACCGCGGCGCCGAGCGAGGACGTCAAGGCCAGGCAGACCCGGTCCGTGCCCAAGGGCGCGGCACCGGCGGTGGAGAAGGAACACAGCCCCAAGACGGCGAACAAGCAATGAAGATGGGAAGCATGCCAATCGCGGTGATCATGCAGCGCCGCGCCGTGCAGCACCGCTGGGCCGACGAGGCCTGGGAAGCGGTCGGCGTGGTGCCGGACCGCGGCAAGCTGCCGCGCCTGCAGGTGCTGAGCGAAAGTCCCGAGCGCGACTACTACCTCGTCTCCGGCCTCGAACTCGAGCTGTACACCGACGAGAACGAAGGCTATTACGAGAACTGCATGGCGCCCGAATCGAAGGTGTTCGTGCTGTGGCGTATGGAGGAGGGCAAGGCCATCCCGGTGCGCGCCTCGGTCAGCTACGTCGAGGGCACGCGCATGTTCGACTCGGGCGAACAGGCCGACGGCGTCGCCATGCCGGCCGAGATTTATGCCTGGGTGGCCGGCTACCTGCGCGAGCATTACCAGCCCAAGCCGCGCGGACGGCGCGGGCGCCAGCACGGATGAGGGGAGCCAGCATGTCCGAAGAAGGTTTCTTCCGGCGCTGGGCGCGGCTGAAGTCATCCGGCGGGGATGCGCCGGCCGAAGACCCGCGCGCCCCGCCCCCCCCTGTGCCCGTGAGCGAGCCTCCCGCGGGCGCCATGCAGGAAGCCGAAGCGGCGCCGCGTGCGCCCTTGCCGACCCTCGAAGACGCGGCGCGGCTCACGCCGGACGCCGACTTTTCCGCCTTCGTGGCCAAGGGCGTCGACCAGTCGGTGCGGCGTCTGGCGCTCAAAAAACTGTTCGCCGATCCGCATTTCAATGCGATCGACGGGCTCGATATCTACATGAACGACTACAACAAGGCGGCGCCGCTCACCCCGGCCATGCTGGCTTCGCTCAAGCATGCGCAGGGCCTGGTCACGCGCCTGTTCGACGACCGGCAGCAGCAGGCCGAGGCGGCGGCAGCGCAGGCACCGGAACAGCAGCCAGTGATGGAACACGAGCAGGCGCCGCCGTCCACACGACAAGGGAACGCATGAACATCCGCTTTACCGATCATCCGCCACTCGACCCCGTCCAGGAAGGCCGCAATGTCCAGGCCCGGGGCGCGGCCATCCTGGCCGCCGACGCGATTCCCGTGTTCGAGCCGGCTATTACGGTCAGCTACCAATCCAGCGGCCGTACCCTGGTGGTGGGCTCGGCCGAGCAGGCCCTGCCCTGGGCCGACCGGCTCGCCGGCGCGCTGCCGGTCACTGTGCTGCTGCTCGACAGCCAGCAAACCATGCCGGTGCGCCCCTATCCGGTCCAGGTGGCGCGCACCGTCGCGGTGGCGGGCTGGCTGGGCGCTTTCGAGGCGCGCTGGCAGGCGCCCGGCCAGCCGGTCCAGCAGGGCCGCTTCGACCTCGTGCTCGACCTCAGCCCGAGCCGCCTGATCCCCAGCCACCAACGCCCGCACGGCTATTACGCGCCCGGCTACGACGAGGCCGCCCGTGGCGAGGCGGTCGAGGCCATGCTCGAGATGGTCGGCAACTTCGAGAAGCCCAAGTATTTCGCGTACAAGGAGCGCAGCTGCGCCCATGGCCGCAACGGCCAGAAGGGCTGCAGCGCCTGCATCGAGATCTGCTCGGCGCAGGCGATCCAGGACGATGGCGACCGGATCAAGGTCAACCCCTACCTGTGCGCCGGCTGCGGCGCCTGCTCCACGGCCTGCCCGACCGGCGCCATCAGCTATGCCTTCCCGCCGGCGGCGCTGACCGGCAAGCGCATGCAGGCGGCGCTGCGTTCCTACCGCGAGGGCGGCGGGCAGGATCCGGTCTTCGTGCTGCACGACCCCGAACACGGCGCCGCGCTGCTGGCCCAGCTCGGCGAGTCGCTGCCCGGGCGCGTGATCCCGCTGGCGCTGCAGCACACCGCCTCGACCGGCATCGACGTCTGGTTCGCCGCCGTGGCCTATGGCGCGGCCGGCATCTCGGTGCTGCTGACGGGACGCGAGGCGCCCCAGTACGCCGAGCTGCTGGACCAGCAGATGGAGATCGCCCAGGCGGTATTGAGCGGCCTCGGCTACGAAGGCCCGCATTTCCAGCTGCTGCGCGTGGATGCGCCGGACGAACTGGCGGTGGCGCTGCGCCACGCCCCGCGCGGCCGCACACCCGGCGAGCCGGCCGTGTTCCACCTGGCGAACGACAAGCGCAACACGCTCGACTACGCCCTCGAGCACCTGCACCGCCATGCAACGGTCAAGCCCGAGCAGGTGGCGCTGCCGGCGGGCGCACCGTTCGGTGCGATCGAGGTCGACCGCAAGGCGTGCAGCCTGTGCATGTCCTGCGTCGGCGCCTGCCCGGCCGGGGCGCTGCAGGACGGGCAGGGCGCGCCGCTGCTGCGCTTCATCGAGAAGAACTGCGTCCAGTGCGGCCTGTGCGCCAGCACCTGTCCGGAGAACGCTATTACGCTCGCGCCGCGCCTGTCTTTCATGGAGAGCCGTAGCCAGGCCGTGGTGCTCAACGAGTCCCAGCCCTTCCATTGCATCCGCTGCAACCAGCCCTTCGGCACCCTGCAGATGGTCGAGAACATGCTCGGCCGCCTGGCCTCGCATCCCGCCTTCAGCGGCCACCTCGACCGCCTGCGCATGTGCGGCGACTGCCGCGTCATCGACATGATGGAGCCGCGCGACGAGATGCGCGTCACCGCCCTCAGGCGGGACTGATGCTCGTGGGGTGGGTGGTTTGTCATGCAGGCCACTGGCCTGAATTACTCCCGCCTACCCTACAACAGCGTTTGCAAACATGGCAAAATGGCCAGGGATGGCCAACGCGGCCATGCCACCTTAGCGACCAGGAGACACCATGACGCCGACCCAGCGCTTTCTGCAAGCGCGCGACTTCCTGCTACAGCACCGCCTCGACTACGACACCGCCTACCGCGAGTACCGGCAGCCCCAGCTCGACGCCTTCAACTGGGGCCTGGACTACTTCGACCAGATGGCCAAGGACAACCACGCCACCGCGCTGTGGGTGGTCGAAGAAGACGGCCTTGAGCAGAAGATCTCGTTCGCGGACATGGCCTCGCGTTCATGCCAGGTGGCCGAGTACCTGCAGTTATGCGGGGTCAAGCGCGGCGACCGCGTGCTCCTGATGCTGCCGAACCGGGTCGAGCTGTGGGAGATCATGCTGGCCGGGATCAAGCTCGGCGCCGTGCTGGTGCCGACCACCATGCTGGTTTCGGGCGCCGACCTGCAGGACCGTCTCGAGCGCGGCCGTGTCAGGCACGTCATCGCCCAGGCCTCCGAGGCGCACAAGTTCGAGGGCATGGCGGGCAGCTTCACCCGCATCGCCGTGGGCGCCGCGGCGGGCGAGAAGCCGGACGGCTGGCGCGACTTCGCCGACAGCCGCGACGTCCTGTCCGTCTTCTCCCCGGAAGGCGAGACCCGCGCCACCGACCCGCTGCTGCTGTACTTCACCTCCGGCACCACGGCCAAGCCCAAGCTGGTGCTGCACAGCCACCAGAGCTATCCGGTCGGCCACCTGTCGACCATGTACTGGATCGGCCTGCAGCCGGGCGACGTCCACTGGAACATCTCCTCGCCGGGCTGGGCCAAGCACGCCTGGAGCTGTTTCTTCGCTCCCTGGAACGCGGGCGCCGCCATCTTCGTCTACAACTACGAGCGCTTCTCCGCCAAGGCCGCGCTCGACACGATCCAGCGCTGCGGCGTGACCTCGCTGTGCGCGCCGCCGACGGTGTGGCGCATGATGATCAAGGAAGACCTGAGCGCCTGGCGCCCGCCGCTGCGCGAGCTGGTGGGCGCCGGCGAGCCGCTCAACCCGGAGGTGATCGAGCAGGTGGAGCAGGCCTGGGGCATCCGCATCCGCGACGGCTTCGGCCAGTCGGAAAGCACCTGCCAGATCGGCAATCCGCCGGGCCAGCCGATCAAGCCCGGTTCGATGGGGCGGCCGCTGCCGGGCTACCGGGTGGCGCTGCTCGACATCGACGAGCAGCCCGCCGAGGAAGGCGAGATCGCGCTCTCGCTTGACCCGGCGCCGCTAGGCCTGATGATGTGCTACGAGGGCGACGAAGAGAAGACCGCCCACGTCATGCGCGCCGGCCACTACCATACCGGCGATACCGCCACGGTCGACGCGGACGGCTATTATTTCTACGTCGGGCGCAACGACGACGTGTTCAAGTCCTCGGACTACCGCATCAGCCCCTTCGAGCTCGAGAGCGTCCTGATCGAGCACGAAGCCGTGCTGGAAGCGGCGATCGTGCCGAGCCCGGACCCGCTGCGGCTGTCGGTGCCGAAGGCCTTCGTCACGCTGCGCCAGGGCGTCCTGCCTTCGCGCGAGCTGGCGGCGTCGCTGTTCGCGTTCGCGCGCGAGCGGCTGGCGCCGTACAAGCGCATCCGGCGCATCGAGTTCCGCGAGCTGCCCAAGACGATCTCGGGCAAGATCCGGCGCGTCGAGCTGCGCAAGGAAGAAGCCGGGCGCGCCGCCGGGGCCGCGCAGGTGCAAGGGCAGGGCGTGGAATACCGCGAGGAAGAGTTCCCCGCCTGAGCCGCCCGTCGCTGGCGGGGCGCGCCGTTCGCCCCGGTCCAGCTCGGTTGACGAAAAAAACAGGTGGTATATACTGGTCCGGTATCCAATTGATGAGATCCGACCTCGGCATGCGCTGCATTTCTTCCTACGGCATTGGTTGTTCCTCCAGCGTGCGGACCCCGCGCGCTGTTGCCGTGTGCGCTGCCGGCGTCTCGCAGGTTTTCTCCCACCTTCCCCTGTCGCTCGGACTGAGCGTCTTCCACGCTCGTCTCGCACAATTGTCGACGCGCGATCTCGCCTGCCTTTCCTGAGCTCGGCGAGAGCCGGCGAAGCCCAGCTTCCCACTCTCCCGAGCCCCCTCCAAAGCATCGTCTGAAGCGCTGCGCATATGCGGATGCATTTGCCGCGGCACGCCATTCGTTCCTATTGGCCAGCCCGAACGGGCTGGGAAAGGCAAGCCATGTGCACCACTACTTACCTCAGCCAGCACGACCTGGCTGTCCTGACACGCTTCGTGCGGGCACGATCGGCCGACCCGGGTCGGGTCGAGGCCGCCGTGCGCCGCCTCGCGCACCTGACCGCGGTATCGCGCACGCTTTCCAACGGCGATAGCGACGGCGGCGAGCGCCGCGTCTCGCTCGGCGCGAGCGTGCGCTACCGCGTTGCCGCTTGCGGCACCGCCATCCATGAACGCACCCGGGGCGGCGCCGACCTGGATACCGTCGTCATCGCCTGTCCGCAGGATGCGCAAGCCATGACGCCGCGTGTTTCGGTGCTGGCCCCGCTTGCGCTGGGCCTGCTCGGCCACGCCGAGGGCTGCACCGTCGACGTCGACCTGGCCCTCGGGCGCACCCTGCGCCTGGAAATCGTCGAGGTGCAGCCGCCCGCGGCCCTGCCGCTTTGAGTGCTTGAAGGAGAAGCCATGACCGATATCCAGCACAAGCCAGCGCCGGGGCGCAAGCCCGGCATCGAAGAGCGCATCGCGGCCGCCGGCCAGCGTATCGCGGCCTTGCAGCGGCGGCTGGATGAAGCGCTTGCCGAGCTGGCCCGCACGCGCGGGCGCGCGGCCGCCGGACTCGCACAGGCCGAGCGCTACGGGCATGAGGAGCCGGCCAGCGCGCCGGCACATGGCACGCCAGAGGACAGCATTCATGGAGGACACCGTGCGTAGAATCGATCGGATCTTGCTCGCGATACACCAGGCCCATCCCGGCCGCGTGGAAATGCGCGCCTCGCTGCTGGCGCCCGCGCTGGGCGTCGAGGCCTTCGACGTGCTGGCCGTCAAGCGCGCCGGCAACGGCCTGCGTCCCACCACCGCCTACAGCCACGTCCAGGTGGATGGCGGCAGGCTCAGGGCGCTGGTCGATGGCGAAGCCAGGGCGCTCGGCAGCTTCCCGCCGCCGGACGAGCTGGACAAGGTGTGGATGGTCCGGCGCGGCCATCCGGCCGACGTGATCGCGGTCACGGCCGACAGCATCCAGGCCGACCTGACGCTGATGGCGGGCAGCGGGAGGCCGCGCCTGCCGCTGTGGGCGCGGCCCTCGCGTGATGCCGATGTCGTGCGCCTGTGCCGCGGCGCCGTGCTGCTGGTGCACGGCGAGCCGCGCCACGATTACCGCAACGTGGTGGTGGCGACCGATTTTTCGCGCGCGTCGCTGGCGGCGGCGCGCACGGCCGCGCTGCTGGCGCCGAACGCCCGTTTCGTGTTCGTGCACGCCTTCCAGCAGCCCGAGACCGCCATGATGCGCGAGCTGGAGCTGCCGCCGCCCGTGATCCGCTCCTACCGGGAGCAGGGCTGGGAAGCCGCGCGCAGGAAGCTGGACGAATTCGTCGAGCTGTTCCTGCACGATGTGCCCCCGGGACGGCGCGAAGTGCACGCCGGCCGCGCATACGAAGTCATCCGCGACTGCGTGCGGCGCCAGCAGGCCGACCTGCTGGTGCTGGGACGGGGCGCCTGCCATCCCGGCGCGCGGCTGTCGAGCACCAACGTGATGCAAAAACTGATGGACGAGGGCGCATGCGACCTCCTGGTCGGACCGGACCGGCAGGGCGACGGCAGTGACCGCCGACTGGCGGCGTGAATCAATCGAAGAAGGAATGGACATGAAGTGGAATCGAGCGGATGGAAGCAGCCCGGATGCGGCTGCGCAGGCGCGGCGCGAGGCCGCGGCCATGGCGATGTGATCGAGGAGGAATGATGTGGATACCACCACCATGCCGCAGGGCGGCCTCACCCGACACCCCGCCGCCGCTTCGGCCGCGGGCGAGATGCAGGTGCTCCACTGGCAGGCACACCCGTGCTGGCCGGTAAGGCATAACGCCGGGCGCGCGCTGGCGGCGCTGCGTGCCGGTGCGGGCGCCGTGCTGCTGGTGCGCGCCGGCCGGCAGTCCCTCGAGCGCCGCGACGGCCATGCGCTGTTCCCGACGGACTTGTCGCCGTCCTCCCTGGACAGCCTGCGCCTGGCGATGCGCACGCTGCCGCGCATGCGTTTCACGCTCCTGCACGGCTGCCGCGTCGGCGGCGAAGGCAGCATGCGCATGGCGGGTGTCGGCGACGCCACGCTCGACGCCTGCCGCCGCCGCAGCGAAGGCGCGGCGCGCGCGGCGCTCTGGCGCTTCGCCGCGCAGTTGCCGGCGCGCGAGGTGCGCCCGGTGCTCATGGTGCTGCGCGAGCCGTGGCACGCGGCGGTCGCGGCGCATGCCGCCATGGCCCGCCCGGACCTGCTGGTGCTGGCCGATGGCGGCGGCGGCCCCTGGGCGGCGTGGCGCTGGCGCGCGCGCCTGCGCGCACTGCTGGCCCGCACCGAGTGCGACCTGCTGTTGCTGCCGCCTGCGCGTGCGGCTTGAACCTTCCGGCGCCCGGCCGGTTTCCTGACTGTCGGCCAGCCCATTCCGGGCTGGGAAAGGCATTGTATGTGCAACAAGCATTACCTGAGCCAGCATGACCTGGCGATCCTCCATCGGTTCGCACGCGAACAGGGCAACGGTGCGGAGGTGCGCGACCCGTCCGGACGCAAGCTCGCGGCCTTGCTCGCTTCGTCCCTGCCGCTGCCCGAGACCGACGCCGCGCCGCGCCACGTGTCGCTGGGGGCAACGGTCCATTACCGCTCCGACGGCGCGCGCGAGCTGAGTTCGATCGTGATCGCCTGCCCGTATGACGCCAACGCCCTGCTGGCGCGGGTGACCATCCTGTCGCCCTTGGCGCTGGGGCTGCTCGGGCATGCCGAAGGCTGCAGCGTGGAGATCGAGCTGCCGAGCGCGCGCTCCATGCTGGTCGACATCGTCGGGGTGGAAGCGCCGGCGCGCATCCCGCCACCGGCCCCCTACCACCCAGTTTGCAACCCACCGGAAAGGAGAAGCCCATGACCGATATGAACTGTGCCGGGTCGTTCCACCCGCAAGACGCTCCGCGCACCGAGGGCGGCATCGAGGAACGCATCGCCGCCACCGGACGCCGTATCGCGGCGCTGCAGCGCCAGCTGGATGGGGCAATGGAGGAACTCGGCCATGCACGGCGGCGCGCCACGGCCGATCTCGCGCTCGCGGCCCGCTATGGACACCAGGACCTGGCCCTGGCCCTGCTGCCGTTCCGGGATGCGCTCGAAGCCGCGCTGGCGGTGCGCACGGGCGACGCGGCCGCCTTGCGCGAAGGCCTGGTGCTGGCCGGTCGCCAGCTCGACGCGGCGTTGGCACGCAGGCACGGCTGACGGCATGATTCCTGTCACTCCCATCGTCATGTACCGGTTGCGCCGGATGCGAGGCCACGCCGGCCTCGCCTGGGCTCGGGATTGCGCCGGCGCGGCCTTCCGGCCCGCCACTGCGCAGCTCCCGAGCCCCCTTGCGACGACGACCCGCGGCCCAGGCGCCGCGACATGATGAATGCCCCGAATCAGGGGCGAACTGGAGAACGGAATGTCAATGTATCGACCGGGATTGTTTGGCCGGGATGCGGCGCTGCGCGCCAAGCAGCGGATGGAACAGCGAATGGAGCGGCGCAGCAAGCGGCGCCTGGCGAAGCACCTGGTGGAGCGCAATGCGCAATGGCGGCGCACGGTGCTCAAGACCATGGCGGCCGCCCTGGCGGCGCTGCTGGCCGGGCAGCTGCTGTTCGGCGAGGTAGCGGTGGCGCAGCCGGGCGGCGCGCTGCCGGCCGCGCAGGCCGAGGCGCTGCGCGCGGCCTGACTACCCGATCGGGTTCTGCAGGTGCTGGCGGACCAGGTCCGCGATCGAATCCACCTGCAGTTTCTCCATCACCCGCGACTTGTGCACTTCCACGGTGCGCACGCTAATCCCGAGTTCTTCGGCGATCTCGCGGTTGTGCCGCCCCGCCACGACCAGCTCCATCACCTCGCGCTCGCGCGGGGTCAGGCTGGCGTGGCGTTTCAGGTACTCGGGCGAAGCCTGGCCGGCGCCCGGCTGCGCCGCCCGCGCCAGCGCTTCTTCGATGGCCGCGACCAGCGGCCCTTCCTGCAGCGGCTTTTCCAGGAAATCCACGGCTTCCGAACGGAAGGCTTCGCGCGCCGAATGCACGTCGCCATGGCCGGTGATGATCAGGACCGGCAGGCGGCTGCCCAGTTCGCGCAGCTTCTTCTGCAGGCTCAATCCATCCATTCCCGGCATGCGGATGTCGAGCAGCAGGCATCCGCTGGCCTCGCTCGTCCACGCGCGCAGGAACGAGTCCGCGTCGGAGAAGAAGGCAGTCCGGTAGCCATGCAGGCTCAGCAGCAGGCCGAGCGCGTCGCGCACGGCGGCATCGTCGTCGACGATGTACACGGTCTGGTTGCGGTTCATGTCAGGAGGTCCTTTCGCCGTCCTCGCTATGGGCCGGCAGGGTGATTCTCAGGATGGCGTGGCGCCCCGGTTCGACGCTGAGTGCGCCGCCGTGGGTCTCGATGATGGCGCGGCTGATCGCCAGTCCCAGGCCCAGGCCGCTGGACTTCAGCGAGATGAAGGGTTCGAACAGGCGCGCCCGGATCTTGTCGGCGATGCCCGGGCCGTTGTCGGCGATGCGGATCCACACCGACCCGCCTTCCACGCCGGCGTCCAGCGCGATCCGGCGCTCGACGCCCGCCGGCATCGAGGCCACCGCATGGATGGCGTTCGACAGCAGGTTGCGCAGGACGATCTCGAGCTGCACCCGGTCGCCCAGCACGCAGGCGTCGGGCAGCGGTCCCGCTTCCAGGCGCACCCCTTCCCGGGCCGCCTGGTCGGCGAAGGAAGCGAGCATGTCTCCCACCAGCGCGGGCAGGGCCACCGGCGCCAGCGAGGTGGTCCCGGTACGGAAGAACTCGCGCAGGCGCTTGAGCACCTCCGAGGCGCGCTGCGATTCCGCGACCATGGCGCGGATGGTCTTCTGCAGCAGTTCCTCGCTGTCGCCGCGCGCCATCAGGCGCTCGCAGGCGCTGCCGTACATGGACAGGGCGGTCAGCGGCTGGTTCAGTTCATGCGCGACCGCGCCCGCCATTTCGCCGGCCGCCGCCAGCCGCAGCGAATGGCGCAGCTCGTGGCTGGCGCGGCGCGCGACGTCGACGGCGATGCCGATCAGGAAACCGGACAGGGTCAGGGTGAGCACCAGCATCTGCACGTTCGGCATCTGCGCGGCGTAGGCGATCGGGCGCAGCGAGGCCACGGTGACGCCGATCTCGAGCACCAGGGCGGCCGTGACCGCGCCGGCCATGCCCTGGCGCGCGGCCGACCAGGCCAGCGGCAGGATCAGGAGGTAGTAGGCCAGCGATTCCGGCGCGGGCCGCTGCAGCGCCACCGCCAGCACCGCGGCCATCAGGGCGATGTAGGCGGCCGTTTCCCAGCGCAGGATCCGGCCGAGGTAGGCCGCGCGCAGCTCCTCGTCGAGCAGGAACTGGCAGATCGGCACCACCACCAGCATGCCGGCGGTCTCGGCGATCGCATAGCGCGCCACCACGTCCAGCCAGCCGCGCGTGGCGAACACCTCCGGCCCGTGCAGCAGGCTGGCGTAGGCGAGGGCGCCGGCCAGGCTGCCCATGGTGGCGAACACCGCCCACAGCAGCAGGCCCTGGTGGCTCGCATGGAAGGCGCTGCCGGGCAGGTGGCGGCGCATTGCCGTGCCCACGGCCAGGTAGATGGCCGGGGGCAGCAGCCCGATGAGCAGCGAGAATGCCGGGCGCGCCGGCAGGGCCGGGGTGATCGCGGCCGCCAGCAGGGCGGCCAGGACCAGCGGCAGGGCCGCCCGGCGCCCGCAACGCAGGACCAGGAACAGCGCCAGGCCCGCCGCGGGGTGCCAGACCGGGGCGATGGTCTGGTGGCGCGCCTCGGGACCGCTGGTCACGTCCAGGGCGACATAGGCAAGGCAGAAAGCACCGCCGAGCCAGGCGGCGCGGACGGCACGGAGATCGAACATGGCGGATTCCTCGGATGCGCCCCATCGTGTCGGGCGCGCCAGGCTAAGGGCTTCCCTTACGCGGGCTGCGGATGTGGTGGCACCGGCGCCTCATTATACTGGAGGCGTCGGGCAGCCGTCGATGCGCAGGGAGCGCACTGGGCGCCCTGGAGGACCGATGGAGATGACGAAGGAGGGCGCGGTGCGCGACTGGACGCTGGTTGCGGCCGAATGGTCCGACAGGACCGTGCAGGTGGCGCGCCGCGCCGCCTGCCTCGCGCAGCAGCGTGGAGAGCGGGGCCTGCTGGTGCACTTCCATCATTACGGTCTCCAGCATCTCGTGCGCGGCATGAGCGCCGAGGCCTGCGCGCGGCACCAGCGCGAACGCCCGGAGCAGCTGGCCCAGCTGGTCGAGCGCCAGACCGGATTCCTGTTCGAGGTCGAAGCCCACCGCGGCGCGCCGCGCAGCGGGGCCGAGCTGTGCAAGCGCTTCGGCCAGGCGCGCCTGAGCGTGGTCGAAGGGTACCGCGCCTGGGGCCCGGGCCGCCATGCCTTGCGCCTCGCACCAGGCATCGCGCATGGCGCCGCACACCCGGTGCTGATGGTCCGGCGCGACGCCGCGCATGCCTATCGGCGCGCCCTGGTGCTGGTCGACCCCGCCGTTTCCATCACCGAGACGCTCGCCCACCTCGGCGGCGTCGCGCCCGGCGCCGAGATCGTGCTGCTGGCGGCGCTCGAGCGCAAGGGCGAGAACCGGCTGCGCGCCTCCGGCGCCGGCGAAGACCGGATCGAGGCCTTCGTCCAGCAGCAGCGCGAAGACGCCCTGCAAGGCATGGGCGCGCCCGACGGCGTCGTGCGCATCGTCGAGCATGGCTACGCGCCCACCGTGCTCCAGTATGCGGAGCGGCGCCTGCAGCCCGACCTCCTGGTGCTGCCGAACGAGCGGACGGCGCGGCTGCGGCGCGTGTTCCTGCGCAGCCTGGTCGGCGAGGCGCTGGCCCGCTCCGACTGCGACATCCTGGCGTTGCCTGCCGGCCTGTCGCCCGCAGCCTAGCCGCGCCTCTAAGGGTTTCCCGTACGGACCTGGGCGAATAGGCAGCCCCGCCGCTTTCACCGATACTGCCGCCGGCCGCGCGCTGTCGCAGCGCGGCCGGCCGTCCTATGCAAGAAGAAAATCACATGGATCTGAACAAGAATTTCATCAAGACGAAGCGTCCCTGCGCGGAAGGCTTCCGCTGGTTCCTGCAACACCACGCGCAGGGCAGCGACTACCAGCCCCTGCTCGACGCCCTGGTCGCCGCCGGACGGGTGGACGATGCCTGCTGGCTGCTGGCGCAGTTCGGCCCGAGCTCGGCGGTGATGACGGTCGACGCGATCGAGGCCGAGGCCCTGGTGTTCGCCGGCTCGCTCGAGGTGAAGGGCAACATCGAGATCGACACCGTGCTCAGGGCCGGCGGCGCCATCCGCGCCGGCGGCGGCATCCGCGCCGGCCAGTCGATCGAAGGCGGCGACGACATCCGCGCCGGCGGCGGCATCCAGTGCGCCGGCACGCTGACGGCCGGAGGCGGCGTCGACGCCGGCTGGGGCATCCACGTGCTGGGCGACATGCGCGTGGCAGGCTCCCTGCGGGCCGGCTGGGACATCGCCTGCGGCGGCACGCTGTCCCTCGATGGCGACTGCAGCGCCGGACACGAGATCGTGCTGGGCGGCCCGGCGCGCTGCGAGCAGGGCATCCGCGCCGGCGGTGCGATCACGGGGCAGGCGGACATCCGCGCCGGCCGCGGCATCGAATCGGGCGGCAGCATCGAGAGCGGCGGGCATCTCGAAGCCGCCTGGGGCATCAAGGCCAACGGCGCCCTGGCCGCCGCGGGGGCGATCCGGGCCGGCGAAAGCCTGCTGGCCGGCGAAGAGATCCGTGCCGGGGAAGGCTACGGCGTGTTCGCCGGTCTCGCGATCCAGCAGGATCGCTGGGACTGCAGCGCGCAGGTGCACGCGAGCGAACGGCCACGCCATCTGCTGAGCGGCCATTGGGTGCCGCGCTGCGGAGCTGCCGATGACTAGCATCCTGGCGCCGGGCTTCGGCTGGGCCTGGCAGCGTCCCGCGGAACTGCGGATCGACGTGGTGCATCGCCCCGACGACCTGGGGCGCGAGCTCGATGAACTGTACCGCCGCATGCAGCGCCCCGGCCACCGGCTGCACGGGATGGCCACCGTGCCGGTGGCGCCCGGCGAATATCCCGCTCTGGTGTTCCGCCACCGCGAGGCCGACGGCGAACATTATGTGTATGCGGAAGACCTGCAGCTGCGCCGCCTGGCCGGCTACACGGTGTTCAACCGCCTGGTCGAGCTGGACCGGCGCGCCGGCCGCCACCTGCGCGCGCCGCATTCCAAGTTTGCGCCTCCCTACCAGCGTAAGGGGATCGCGACCGCCATCTACCGCTGGTGGCTGCAAGGCGGGAACTGCCTGATCAGCGGTGCGCGCCAGTCGGCGGGCGCCCATGCGCTCTGGCTGTCCCTGGCGCGGCGGCGCGAATTGCTGTACGTGGCGCTGCGCGACAAGAAGCTGCGCCAGCAGGCGCCAGGCGCCGCGCCCTGCCTGGGCGACGATTTCCATACCCGGATGATCCTGCTCGGCGACGGCTGGGGCGCGGAGCGGCTGGCGTCCAGCGCCGGGATGCTGCCCTGCGATCCGCAAGCGCCGGCGCCGGCCTGACCGGGCCGCGGCGCATCAAAATGTGCGGCATCGCGGGAGCGATTGGCTCCATAATACCTGCTCGACATGCAACACCAGACAAGGACCCGATGAGCACCAGAGCCCGCACTGCCGCCGCCAAGGCCTACGAAGTCAGGAAGTCTCCCGTCCACGGCAACGGCGTGTTCGCGCTCAAGCCGATCGGCGCCGGCGAGCGCATCATCGAATACCGGGGCGAGCGCATCAGCTGGGACGAGGCGACCCTTCGCGCGGCCGAGGCAGGCGGACCGATCAACCACACCTTCTACTTCACGCTGGCGGACGGCCGCGTGATCGATGGCGGCAGCCACGGCAATGCGGCGCGCTGGATCAACCACGCCTGCTCGCCCAACTGCGAAGCCTTCGAGGACGAAGGGCGGGTCTACATCCACGCGATGCGCGACATCGCGCCCGGCGAAGAGCTGAACTACAATTACGCGCTGATCTACGACGAGCGCCACACGCCGGCCCTCAAGAAGCTGTTCGCCTGCCGCTGCGGCACGCCCGGCTGCACCGGCACCATGCTGGCGCCGAAGAAGCGCACCAAGAAAAATCCCGCCACCGCCTGAAGGAGCCCGATGAAGCCCGTCGTCCGCAGCCTGCTAGAGACCGACCTGTACAAGTTCACCATGTGGCAGGCGCTGCTGCACAGCCACCCGGACGCGATCGGCGAATACGAATTCCTGTGCCGGAACCAGCCGGCCTATCCGCTGGCCGAGCTCAAGGATGACGTGGAGCGCGAGCTCGACCACCTGTGCTCGATGCTGTTCGAAGACCACGAAGTCGCCTACCTGCGCAGCCTGCGCTTCATCAAGAGCGACTTCGCCGACTTCCTCACGCTGTTCCGCTTCCAGCGCAAGTTCATCCAGGTCGAGACCGACGGCCCGCACCTGCGCATCCGCGCCACCGGTCCGCTGGTGCATGTGATGGGTTTCGAGATCTTCGTGCTCTACATCGTCAACGAGTTGTACTTCCGCCGCTTCGACCAGGAGGCCGCGATCCGCGAGGCGCGCCTGCGCCTGCAGCAGAAGATCGACGAATTGCGCGCTTTCGCGGAGGAGCCGCCGCGCGCCACGCCTTTCGAGTTCTTCGACTTCGGCGTGCGCCGGCGCTTTTCCGGCGAGTGGCACGACGAGGTGGTGCAGACCATGGCACGCGAGCTGCCGCAGTTCTTCAAGGGCACCTCGAACGTCTACCTGGCGCACAAGTACAACCTGGTGCCGATCGGGACCATGGCGCATGAGTACCTGCAGGCCTACCAGGCCTTCGGGGTGCGCCTGCGCGACTTCCAGAAGGCCGCCCTGGAAGACTGGGTGCAGGAATACCGGGGCGACCTGGGCACCGCGCTCACCGACGTGGTCGGCATGGACGCCTTCCTGCGCGACTTCGATCTGTATTTCGCCAAGCTGTTCGACGGCCTGCGCCACGATTCGGGCGACCCGGTGGAGTGGGGCGAGAAGGCCCTGGCGCACTACGCCAGGCTGCGCATCGATGCGCGCAGCAAGCGCCTGGTGTTCTCGGACGCGCTCACGGTGCCCAAGGCGCTCGCCCTGTACCGCCACTTCGCCGACCGCACCATGCTGGGCTTCGGCATCGGCACCAAGCTCACCAACGACACGCCCTACCAGGCGCTGAACATCGTGATGAAGCTCACCCACTGCAACGGACAGCCGGTGGCCAAGCTGTCGGATACGCCGGGCAAGTCGATGTGCACCGACGAGACCTTCCTGGCCTACCTGCGGCAGGTGTTCAAGCACCCGGGCCCGGGCTGATCACGGACGCGCCGCCTGGCGCGCCGAAGACCTTTCCTCCTCGAGCTGGAAGGTATCCACCACCGCCGCCAGCTCGGCCGCCTGCCGGCGCAGCGACTGCGCCGCCGCTGCCGCCTGTTCGACCAGCGCCGCATTCTGGATCGTCATCTCGTCCAGGCGCGCGATGGCGTCGTCCACGCGTTCGATGTCGGCGCGCTGGGCGCCGGTCGCGCTGCTGATGTGGCCCATGATGTCGGTGACGCGGTGCACGCCGTCGACCACCTGGCGGATCGTCTCGCCGGCTTCGCCCACCAGCGCCGCGCCCCGGCCGACCTTGCTCACCGAGTCCTCGATCAGCGCCTTGATTTCCTTGGCGGCCGCGGCGGAGCGCTGCGCCAGGTTGCGCACCTCGCTCGCCACCACGGCGAATCCACGCCCCTGCTCGCCGGCGCGCGCCGCCTCGACCGCCGCGTTCAGGGCCAGGATATTGGTCTGGAAAGCGATGCCGTCGATGACCGCGATGATGTCGACGATCTTCTTCGAGGAAGTGTCGATCAGCTGCATCGTGGTGACCACTTCCTCCACCGCCGCGCCGCCCTTGACCGAGATGCTCGACGCGGTGCCGGCCAGCTGGCTGGCCTGCGCCGCGTACTCGGCGTTCCGGCGCACCGACTCGATCAGCTGCTTCATCGAGCTCGCCACCTCGGCCAGCGCGGCGGCCTGGGTCTCGGTGCGGGTCGACAGATCGAGATTGCCCGAAGCGATCTGGATCGATGCCGAGGCGATCGCGTCGGTGCCGCCGCGGACCTTGCCGACGATGCCGCTCAAGCCGTCGCGCATCGCGCTCATCGCATACAGCAGGCTGGACGGCCGGGCGCGGGCCGTGTCCACCGCCTGGTGTAGCTCGCCGCCGGCGATGGCGCGCGCCACCCGGGCGGCGTAGGCCGGTTCGCCGCCGAGCTGGGCCAGCAGGCTGCGCACCAGCACCAGCGCCACCAGCACGCACAGGACCACGGCCAGCATGCTCAGGCCGGTGATCCAGTAGCGCGTGCCCGCGGCCTCGGCCTTGGCAAGCTGGACGGCCTCGGCGGTTCGCGCCTGCAATCCCTTGAGCAGCACGTCGATGTCGGCCACGATGCTTCGGCGCAGCGGGCTGCATTCCTCGACCAGGAAGCGGCCGAAGCCTTCCATGTCGCCGCTCGCCCGATAGGCGCGCGGCCGTTCCAGCTCGCGTGCCATGGCCAGCATGCCTTCGCGCACCTTGCCGTACTGCGGGTTGTCGCGCAGGACCGGGTCGAGGCGGGCGAGGGCAGCCAGGTACTCGGCTTTGCGTGCGTCGACCAGGTCGAGCTCGCGCCGGGCCGCGGCGTCGTCCTGGAAGATGTAGGCATTGCGCGCCGCGATGCCGGTCTGGGCCAGTGCTTCGCGCGCGGCATACAGGGGTTCGAGTTCGCTGTTCCTGACCGAGTCAAAGCTGTGCAGTGCACGTTCGATGCTGTTTACGCGCGACACCGAGAACGCCGCGAGGATGAGCGTGAGCGACAAAATCAGGGCAAATGCCGTGCTCAGCCTGCTTGCAATGCCCGCGCGCTGGAAGAAGTGCATGATGGCCTTTTCAGGTAAATGAACAAAAAGTTAGTAACTGAATAATTGAATCTGCGTAAATTGCGCAAGAGTATGTATGTATAATTTCTTATTTGCAACTGAATTTGAGTTAATTGTGTATATCTGAAACTCATCTCTGGAATGAGGGTTTTAAATGAGGGATTTCGTCATTTCGGGTATACTTCGAGGGATAACCAGGACCGCTAATGCAGAGCAAGTTCACCGAAGAGGACCCGATCCTCACTACCAGTGCCGCGGCGCGCATGCTGGGCGTCGCAACCAGCACCGTTCAGTTATGGATGGAGAGCGGCGCCATCCCCTCGTGGAAAACCCCGGGGGGCCATCGGCGTACCCGTCAAAGTACGATCCAGGCCATGCTGGACCGTGCAGGACCCTTGTCGGGCGCGCTTTCCGGCGAAACGCTGGTGCAGGCGCCGACCGATCCGGAATTCCTGCTGCAGGGGGACGAGACCTTCCCGACCATCGCCGATGAGCCGCGCCGCCTGGCGGCGCTCGCGGCATCCAGGCTGGTCGACAGCCCGCAGGAAGAGCGCTTCAACCGCATCGTGCGCCTGGCGGCCACCGTCACCGCCTCGCCGATCGCACTGGTGTCGCTGCTGACCGCGCGCCGCCAGTGGTTCAAGGCGCGCGTCGGCCTGGGACCACAGGAGACGCCGCGCGGATGGGCCTTCTGCTCGCACGCCATCCTGCAGGATGCGCCCTTCATGGTCGAAGACGCCGCCACCGACGAGCGCTTCCGCGAGAACCCGTTGGTGCTGGCCGAGCCGCACATCCGCTTCTATGCGGGCGTGCCGCTGCGCGACCGTTCCGGCCTGCCGATGGGGACCTTGTGCGTGATCGACCGCGAACCGCGCCGCCTGCGTTCGGCCGAACTGCAGGCGCTGTGCGACCTGGCCGATATCGCTTCTTCGGAATTCCAGGCCAAGGTAGCTTGAGCTAGATGCAACAATGCGAGACATTGTTGCGAAGATGATCCGGTATGCTGGTGGCACCGCTACCAGCCACGACCGGAGATCGCCATGAAGTTTGCCGCCGCCGTATTGAGCCTTGCAGTATGCGTGCAGCCTGCCATCGCGCAGGAATCCGCCACGCCGACGCAGGCAGCCGCCGCCGCGGCCGAAGCCTGGCTGCCCCTGGTCGATGGAGCCGACTATGCCGCCAGCTGGTCCCGGACCGCAGCGAGCTTCCGCGGCCTGGTGACGCAGCAGCAATGGAATGACGCCATGCGCAAGACGCGCGCGCCGTATGGCGCCGTGCGGTCGCGCAGCTTCTTGCGCGCCCATCACACCACGAGCCTTCCCAACGCCCCCGCGGGCGAGTATGTCGTGATCCAGTACCAGACCGAGTTCGCCAACAAGGCCGGCGTCGAGACCGTGGTGCCGATGCGCGAGCCGGACGGCAGCTGGAAAGTGTCCGGCTACTACATCAAGTAAGGCCTAGAACTGTCCGCCGACCAGCTTCCATAGCTGGGTCGGCAGGGCAGGCGGCGCATCCGGCTTGAAGAAGGCCGAATCCTGGATGTGCGAGGTGGTCACGTAGACCGTGCCGTCGGGGCCCTGGGTAAAGGTGTCCGGCCAGCGCAGGCGCTTGTCCTGCACCAGGATCTCGGGCTGGCCGCCGGGCCCGGCGTCGAGGTCGCGCACTTTCACCGCATCGTCCTCGACGGCGCTGAGCAGCATCCGGTTGGTCCCGCGCGGGATCAGGAGGCCGTCCGAGACGCCGTTCTTTCCGTACTCCTCGACCTCTTCGCCCACGTCCTGCCCCTGCATGCCCTTGCCCGTCAGGGTGGAGGTGGCGATGCGGTACAGGGTATCGCCCTTGATCGCCTGCCAGTACAGCCACTGGCCGTCATCGGACAAGGCGATGCCGTCGGCCGAGAATTCGACGCCGCGCCCGTCCGGCCGGCGCAGCTCCTCGCCGTCGGCCTTCACGTTCAGCCCCTTCTTCATCTGGGTGGACGGATGGCCGTCGAGCAGGCGCACCGTCTTGCCGCCGGCAAGATCGACGACCAGGATCGCCCCGACCACGCCCGAATCGGTGATGAAGGCATGTTTGCCGTCGTTCGAGAAGCGCACGTCGTTCAGGTAGGAGCCCTGCGGGGCGGCTTCCTCGTCGAAGGCGATGCTGCGGCTGACCCGGTCGGTGGCCAGGTCGATCTGCACCAGCTTGGCGCCGCCTGATACCAGGTGGGCCTGCGCGGGCGCGGCCGGATCCAGCACCCACAGGCTGCCGCGGCCGTCGGCGACGATGCTCTGCACGCATACCCAGTGCCGGTCGGGCGGCAGTTCATCCTTGCGCGCGTTGCGCCAGGCGTTCCATTCCTGGTCCGGGTAGGGGCGCAGGCTGCCGTCCTTGCCGACTTCGGCCACCGACACCGCAGTGTCCTCGGTCCAGCGCGGGAAATTCACGAAGATCCGGTTGTCCTCCGAGACCGAGACGCCGGTCACCTGGTGCTCGAAAGCCGCGACCTGTTCGATCGACCATCCTGACTGCTTGCTCATGCTGCTCCTCTCATGGGTTGGGGCGCGCTGCGGCGGCGCGGCGCGCGCTTGGGTTTGTCGGACTTTCCAGGTGCGGCCCTGGCGCGTTTCTGCTCCTGTTCCTGTTCATGGCGCAGGCGCTGCTGCAGCATGGCCAGCACCGCGGCTTCTTCCGGCTGCAGGGCGTGCAGCTCTTCCTTCAGTTCCTGCTCGGTGCGCTCGCGCAGGGTTTCCAGCACCGTGCCGTCGAGGTAGGCGTCGAGCACCACCGGGTGCACGTAGCACTTGCGGCAGACCGAGGGCGTATTGCCGAGCTTTTCGGCCACCGATTCGATCGCGCGCACGATGTTCTTCTTGGCCTGGGCCTCGGAGTCGAACTTCTCGAACTCCTGCAGCGCCAGGGCAGCCAGCACGGTGCCCGACCAGGTGCGGAAATCCTTGGCGGTGTAGTCCTCGCCGGTGATTGAGCGCAGGTAGTCGTTGACGTCGCTCGAGTCGATGCTGTGGGTTTCGCCCTCGTCGTCCACGTACTGGAACAGTTCCTGGCCGGGCAGGTCGCGCGAGCGCCGGATGATGCGCGCCACCCGGCGGTCGTGCACCTCTACCTTGTGGTAGACGCCGCTCTTGCCGCGGAAGCGGAACTCGACGTCGCTGCCGTCGACCTTGACGTGGCGGTTGCGTAGCGTGGTAAGGCCGAACGACTTGTTGGTGCGCGCATATTCCTCGTTGCCGACGCGCATCATGGTCGCCTCGAGCAGGTAGACGATCGTGGCCAGCATTTTCTCGCGCGGCATGCCGGGCAGGGACAGGGCGCGGTCGACTTCCTTGCGGATGGCCGGCAAGGCCTGGCCGAAATTCAGCATGCGCTCGTATTTCACCTCGTCGCGCACGGCGCGCCACTTCGGGTGGTAGCGGTACTGCTTGCGGCCCCTGGCGTCGCGGCCGGTGGCCTGCAAGTGGCCGTTGGCCTGCGAGCAGATCCACACATCCGTCCAGGCCGGCGGGATCACCAGCGACTTGATGCGGGCAAGGCTTGCTTCGTCGGTGACCGGGTCGCCGCCGGCGTCGAGGTAGCGAAATCCCTCGCCGGACTTTTCGCGCCGGATGCCGGGGCGGTCGTCGTGGACGTAGCGCAGGCCGGCGGCTTTCGCGGCGGCGGGTGGATCGCTGAGCGGGTTGTCGGCGCTGCCGTTTTCTTCGCTGTGCATGGGCTTCCTTCCAGTCTGGTTGCCCGATCCTACGCCGAAGCCGGCACCCGCGCCGTACGGGAGCTAACGTAGTGCGCTAGTGCTGGCGGCTGGGCTGGTAGCGCGCCTCGACCAGGTCGATCTCGCGCACCAGGCGGCGCGCTGTCTCGTCGGAAATCTGGCCGTTGCGCGCCATCCGCAGCAGCACCTTGCGCTCCGCCGCCAGCGCGGCCAGCCGGTAGTGGCGTTCCGCTTCCTCGGCCACCCGCGCCCGGCCCGGATGGTGGCTGTCGCCGGCCCCGCCGAGCCGGTGCTGGTACATGCCGCGCACCTGCTCGGCGGCGCTGGCATGGAGGTCGGCATCCTTTTCGTCGAAGGGCTGGGGTGGGCCGGCGCTGTCGATGGCGCCCAGCGCCGCCAGCGCGGCCGCCTCGCGCGCCTGGTCCTCCTCGGCATCGAGCGTGGTTTCCGGCGGCAGTTCCAGTCCGTGCAGGACGCGCGGCAGGCCGATGCTGGCCACCACCAGGGAGATGACGATGACGGCGCTGGCCAGGAATACCGCCAGGTCGCGTCCCGGGAAGGGTTCGCCCCCCGGCAGCGCTAGCGGCAGGGTGAGGATGCCCGCCAGGGTGATGGCGCCGCGCACCCCGGCCAGCGAGGTGGCCAGGATCAGGCGCTTGCGCGGCATGATGCCGGCACGCCCCTGGCGCCGCGCTGCCGCCATGGACAGCCGCAGCGAGACCCAGACCCACACCAGGCGCAGCACGATCAGCCCGAAGCTGATCGCCAGCGCATGCCCCGCCAGCCACCAGAAGTCGCGCGGCACGGCCAGGTCCGGGCCGTTCACCGCGGCGCGCACGATGTCAGGCAACTGTTCGCCCAGCAGCACGAACATCACGCCGTTGAGTGCGAACTGCACGGTATCCCAGACCACGTTGCGGCGCACCCGGGTGGTGGCCAGCGCCCGTCCGCTGAGCTCCACGTAGCTCATCGTGACGCCGGCGGCGACCGCCGCCAGGATGCCCGAGGCGCCGATGTGCTCGGCCACCAGGTAGGCGCCGAAGGGCAGCAGCAGGTTGAGCAGGATCGGGGCGCCGGGCTCCTCGCCGAAGCGCTTGGCCAGCAGGCGCTGCAGGCCGCCCATGGCCAGCGTGACCAGCACGCCCGAGGCGATGCCGGCCAGCGCCACCCACAGGAAGGTGAGCGCGGCGTTCGACAGTGAGAAGGTCCCGGTGAGGGCGGCCGCTACCGCGAAGCGGAAGCACACCAGGCCGCTGGCATCGTTGAGCAGGGATTCGCCTTCCAGGATGTGCATCAGGCGCGGCGGGATCGGCACCCGCGCCGCGATCGAGCCGACCGCCACCGGATCGGTCGGCGCCAGGATGGCGGCCAGCGCGAAGGACACGGCCAGCGGCAGCTCGGGGATCAGCCAGTGGATCAGGAAGCCGGCGCCGACCACCGTGAACAGCACCAGGCCGAGCGCCAGTTCCAGGATCACGTTCTTGTCGCGGAACAGCCCGACCTTGGGAATGCGCCAGCCGTCCAGGAACAGCAGCGGCGGCAGGAACAAAATGAAGAAGGTGTGCGGATCGAGCCGCACCGGATGCCAGCCCATGCTGGCGATCAGGACGCCCAGCCCGATCTGGACCAGGGGCAGCGGAAGGGCGATCGGCAGCACCCTTACCAGGTAGCCGCTCGCCACCACCGCCACCAACATGGCCAGCACCACCCCGACTTCACCCATGCGCGCCCCTCGACGTAAAGCCCGATGATATGCGAAGCGCTGCCGGGGCGGCGTCGCCCAGGGAGTGTGGCCTGTTGCCTCAGCTGGTGGCCGGTGCGGCGCCGGCCGAGGCCAGCAGCTCGCTCAGCTGCACCGTATTGACCGGCTTGACCATGTAATGGTCGAAACCGGCGTCGCGGGCGGCATCGCGGTCCTGCTGGCGGCCGTAGCCGGTGGCGGCGACGAGCAGGGCGCCGCTGGTCTGCGGCAGGCGGCGCAGGCGGCGCGCCAGTTCGTTGCCGTCCATGTCCGGCAGGCCGATGTCGAGCAGGCAGACCTGGGGCGAGAACACCTTCGCCACCTCGATCGCGTCCAGCGCGTTGTAGGCGATCTCGACCCGGTGTCCGCTGGAGGCCAGGAACAGGTTGAGGGTATGGGCGGCATCCAGGTTGTCGTCCACCACCAGCACGCGCAGCGGCGCCTGGGCGGCGGCCGCATGGCGGACCACATCGAGCACCTGCACCTCGGCTTCCGGCCCGCAGCGCGGCAGGTGCACGGTGAAGGTGCTGCCCTTGCCGAGTCCCGGGCTGGCCGCGCTGACGCTGCCGCCGTGCAGCTCGACCAGGCTGCGCGCCAGCGCCAGGCCCAGGCCCAGGCCGCCCTGCGAGCGGTCCGGGGTGCGCTCGGCCTGGGTGAACAGGTCGAACACGCGGTCCACCAGCGCCGGCTCCATGCCGATGCCGTCGTCGGTGACGGTGAGCACGTAGCTGTCCTCGTCGTCAAACAGGCGCAGCGTGATGTGGCCGCCCTCGGGCGTGTACTTGGTGGCGTTGCCCAGCAGGTTGGCCACCACCTGCACCAGGCGCTTGTGGTCGCCTTTCACCCGTACCGGCTCGCTCGGCAGGTCGAGCACCACCTTGTGGCGCCGCGCCGAAATCAAGGGGCGGATCTGTTCGGCCGCATCGTCCACCACCTTGCGCAGGTCCAGCACCCCGGTCGACAGCGAGACCAGGCCGCGCGTGACGCGCGAGACGTCCAGCAGGTCGTCCACCAGGCTGGTCATGTGCTCGACCTGGCGCGCGATGATGGCACAGGTCTGGGTGATCTGGGCGTTGTCCGAATGGAGCAGCTTGAGCAGGTGAGCGCCGGTGCTGATCGGCGCCAGCGGGTTGCGCAGCTCGTGGGCCAGCATCGCCAGGAATTCGTCCTTGCGCTGGTCGGCCGCGCGCAGTTCGCGTTCGGCCTGGCTGCGCGCCGCCTCCTTGGCCTGCAGGGCGGCCGCCATCTCGTCGAGGGCGACGGCCAGGCGGCCGATCTCCTCGTTGCCGGAGCTGATGCCGGAACGCGCCTGCAGCTCGCCGGCGGCGATGCGGCGCGCGGTGTCCATCAGCTTGCGCACCCGCTGCACGATCAGGATGTCGCCGGCCAGCCAGGCGGCCAGCAAGGCCAGCATGGTGGTCACGCCCAGGCCCAGCAGCGACATCAGCTGGGCCTCGCGCGCCGCCGCGGTGATGGTTTCGACCGGCACGCCGATGGTCACCGTGTATTCCGACAGCGAGGGGCCGCCCACGCGGGCAAAGGCATGCAGGCGCTCGATGCCGTCCTCGCCGCGCAGCAGCACCGGGCGCAGCGCCGGGTCGCGCATGGCGGCGAGCAGGGGTGCGCTGATCTTCTTGCCGAACCAGCGCTCCGGATCGGGGCGGCGCGAGATCAGGAGGCCGTTGGCGTCGGCCGTCTCCAGGATCGAGCCGGCCGGCAGGTTGATCTCGTTGACGAAGGTGTCGAGCCCGGCCAGGTCCATGGCCGAGAACACCACGGCCACCACCCGGCCGCTGCGGTTGGTGACCGGGTAGGTGAGGTTGATCGTATGGCGCCGGATCACCCGGCCGAACACGTAGTCGCCGGCGATGAAGCGGCGTTCGGCGATGGCGCGCCGGAAGTGGCTGCGGTCGCCCAGGTTCACCGGGTGCAGCATCGGCACCGCGCTGCAGGTCACCTCGCCGCCCAGCTGGATGAGGCCGAAATTGGCGTAGCCTTCGTTACGGTCGAGGACGTCGGCCAGCAGCGCGTTGCAGCGCTCGGTCGGGCCCATCAGGTCCGGCACGCTGACCAGGTCCACCAGGATCTGGCGTGCGCGATCGAGCGACTGGGCCTCGTTGGCGGCGGCCATGCCGGTCAGGCGCTGCAGATTCTCTTCGGAGGCACGGATCGCCGCCTCGCGTTCGCGCACGCCCCCCAGCACCGTCATGATGGCGATGGGGGTGATCGCCAGCGCCACCAGCAGCATCAGGCGGCTGCGCAGGCTGTTCAGGCGTAGGCGCTGGAGCAAAGGATTCATTCAGTCTCGGTGAGTGCGGTTGCCCATGCACCAAGAAGGTGCAGGCGTTTCTGTATTGTACTAAAACAATGCTGTCGGATATACCGCTTCCAAGCTAGCTCTCAACATTGCTTGACACTTAAAGTATCTGCCAATGTAAGATATCGGCAAACCAGAGTGGGAGCGGGAATGAACATTGTGTGCGTGGGCGGCGGTCCGGCCGGTCTGTATTTCGGCCTCCTGATGAAAAAGCGCCACCCGGACTACGCCGTCACGGTCGTCGAACGCAACCGCGCCAGCGACACCTTCGGCTGGGGCGTGGTGTTTTCCGACCAGACGCTCGGCCACCTGGCCGGGGCCGACGAGGAGAGCGCACGCGCCATCCTGCAGTCCTTCAACCACTGGGACGCGATCGACGTCCACTTCAAGGGACGCAGCGTCACCTCCGGCGGGCACGGCTTCTGCGGCATCGGCCGCAGGCGCCTGCTGAACATCCTGCAGGAGCGCTGCGCCGTGCTGGGCGTACGGCTGGAATTCGAGCACGAGGTGCGCGACGACGCCGAGCTGGCGCGCGCCTGCCAGGCCGACCTGGTGGTGGCCTGCGACGGCGTCAACAGCGCGATACGCACGCGCTATGCCGAGGTGTTCCAGCCGGAAGTCGAACGGCGCCACTGCCGCTTCGTCTGGCTCGGCACGCGCAAGCGCTTCGACGCCTTCACCTTCGCCTTCGAGGAGACCGAACACGGCTGGTTCCAGGCCCACGCCTACCAGTACGACGGCGATACTTCGACATTTATCGTAGAGACACCCGAGGAAACCTGGCAGGCCGCCGGCCTGGAAGCGATGGACCAGGGCGAGGCGCTGGCCTTGTGCGAGCGCCTGTTCGCCCGCTACCTCGACGGCCAGCCGCTGATGGCCAATGCCGCCCACCTGCGCGGCTCCAGCATGTGGATCCGCTTCCCGCGCATCGCCTGCCGCCAGTGGGTGCATTGGAACGAGATCGATGGACGCCGCGTGCCGGTGGTCCTGATGGGCGACGCCGCCCATACCGCGCACTTCTCGATCGGCTCCGGCACCAAGCTTGCGCTGGAAGACGCGATCGAGCTGGCGCGCTGCCTCGACGACCCTGCCGTTCCCATGGAACAGGCCCTGGGCGCCTACGAGGAAGCGCGCCGGGTCGAGGTCCTCAAGCTGCAAAGCGCGGCGCGCAATTCGATGGAATGGTTCGAGAACGTCAAGCGTTACACGGCCATGGAGGCCGAACAGTTCGCCTATTCGCTGCTCACGCGCAGCCAGCGCCTGTCGCACGAGAACCTGCGCCTGCGCGACCCGGCATACGTGTCCGGCTTCGAGCGCTGGTTCGCCGATCGGGCGGCGGCGCAGGCCGGCGTGCCGGCGCCAAGCGGCTTCACGCCGCCGATGTTCACCCCATATAAAGTGCGCGGCGTGCTGCTGAAGAACCGCGTGATCGTCTCGCCGATGGCCCAGTACTCGGCGGTGGACGGCGCGGTCGGCGACTTCCACCTGGCCCACCTGGGCGCACGCGCCCTCGGTGGCGCGGCGCTGGTGATGGCGGAGATGACCTGCGTCTCGAGCGATGCGCGCATCACGCCCGGCTGCCCCGGCCTGTACGCGGAGGAACACACGGCGGCCTGGAAGCGCATCGTCGACTTCGTGCACACGAATTCCGACGCGAAGATCGGCGTGCAGCTGGGCCACGCGGGCGCCAAGGGCTCGACCCGGCCGATGTGGGACGGGATCGACCTGCCGCTCGAGGAGGGCAACTGGCCGCTGGTCTCGAGCTCGCCCCAGCAATACCTGAAAGGGGTGTCGCAGCTGGCGCGCGAAGCCACGCTTGATGACCTGGAACGCATCAAGCACGACTTCGTGCGCGCCACCCGGGCGGCGCACGAGGCGGGCTTCGACTGGCTGGAACTGCACTGCGCCCACGGCTACCTGCTGTCGAGTTTTATCTCGCCGCTGACCAACCGCCGCCAGGACGCCTATGGCGGCAGCCTGGAGAACCGCTGCCGCTATCCGCTCGAGGTATTCGCCGCGATCCGCGCGGTGTGGCCCTTTGATAAGCCGATCAGCGTGCGCCTGTCGGCCCACGACTGGGTCGAGGGCGGCATTACCCCGGATGATGCGGTGGCGGTCGCGCGCCTGTTCAAGGAAGCGGGCGCGGACATGATCGATTGCTCGTCGGGCCAGGTCAGCAAGGAAGAAAAACCGGTGTACGGGCGCATGTTCCAGACGCCGTTCGCCGACCGTATCCGCAACGAAGCCGGCATCCCCACCATCGCGGTCGGCTCGATCTACGAGGCCGACCACGTCAACGGCATCGTCTCGGCTGGCCGCGCCGACCTGTGCGCCGTCGCCCGGCCGCACCTGGCCAACCCGGCCTGGACGCTGAACGAAGCGGCGCGCATCGGCTACACCGGCGCCGCCTGGCCGCGCCAGTACCAATCCGGCAAGCTGCAGCTCGAACGCAACCTGGAGCGCGAGCGCCAGATGCAGGCGGCCGGCAGCGGTTTGACGCCGCAGCAGCTGGCCGCACGCCTGCTCGAAGGCTGAATTTACTTAATCAGGAGTCACCGCATGCACTATTTACCGGGCGAAGCGCACCGGCTGCCGGGCAGCCGCGCCAGCCTTGCCGGCTACCAGGCCACCCACTTCCAGTACGCCGTGCAGGACCGGGTGGCGACCATCCTTCTCAACCGGCCGGAGCGCAAGAATCCGCTCACCTTCGAGTCCTACGCCGAGCTGCGCGACCTGTTCCGCGCCCTGGCCTACGCGGACGACGTCAAGGCGATCGTCATCGCCGGCGCGGGCGAGAACTTCTGCTCGGGCGGCGACGTGCACGAGATCATCGGCCCGCTCACCAAACTCGACATGCCCGGCCTGCTGGCCTTTACCCGCATGACGGGCGACCTGGTCAAGGCCATGCGCGCCTGCCCGCAGCCGATCGTCGCCAGCGTGGACGGGGTCTGCGCCGGCGCCGGCGCGATCCTGGCCCTGTCCTCCGACATCCGCTACGGCACCGCGCGCAGCAAGACCGCCTTCCTGTTCACCCGCGTCGGCCTGGCCGGCTGCGACATGGGCGCCTGTGCGCTGCTGCCGCGCGTGATCGGCCAGGGCAGGGCGGCCGAGCTGCTCTATACCGGCCGCACATTGACGGGCGAGGAAGCGGAACGCTGGGGCTTCTTCAACCGCCTGTGCGAGCCGGATACGGTGCTGGGCGAAGCGCAGGCCTTCGCAGCAACGCTCGCGAACGGCCCGACCTTCGCGCACGGCATGACCAAGAAGATGCTGCAGCAGGAGTGGAACATGGGCGTGGACGAAGCCATCGAGGCCGAAGCCCAGGCCCAGGCGATCTGCATGGCGACCAATGACTTCCACCGTGCCTATCACGCCTTCGTGGCCAAGGACACGCCACGCTTCGAGGGGGATTGAGATGGCGGACCGCGATTACCTCGACTGGCCCTTCCTGGAGCCGCGTCACCGCGCGCTGGCTTTGGCGCTCGATGCGTGGGCGGGTGAACACCTGCAGCATGCGCATGGCCGCGACGTCGATGCTGCCTGCCGCGCGCTGGTAAAGGAACTCGGCGCCGGCGGCTGGCTGCAGCATGCCGTTGGCGGCGCCGGCCGGCAGATCGACACCCGCGCCATCTGCCTGATCCGCGAAACGCTGGCGCGCCATGCCGGCCTGGCGGATTTCGCCTTCGCCATGCAGGGACTGGGCAGCGGCGCGATCTCGCTGTTCGGTAAGGCAGAGCAGCAGGAAACCTGGCTGCCGCGCGTGGCGGGCGGCCAGGCCATTGCCGCCTTCGCGCTGTCCGAGCCGCAGGCCGGCTCGGACGTGGCCGCCATGCAGTGCGCCGCCCGGCCCGAGGGCGACAGCTACGTACTCGATGGCGAGAAGACCTGGATCTCCAACGGCGGCATCGCCGATTTCTATGTCGTGTTCGCACGGACGGGCGACGGCGGCGGCGAGGGCGGCAGGGGTTCGCGCGGCATCTCCGCCTTCATCGTCGAAGCCGGCACGCCCGGCTTCGAGATCGCCGAGCGCATCGAGGTGATCGCCCCGCACCCGCTGGCGCGCCTGCGCTTCAAGGCCTGCCGGGTGCCGCTTGCCAACCGCATCGGCGAGGAAGGGCAGGGTTTCAAGGTGGCGATGGCCACGCTCGACGTGTTCCGCACCTCGGTGGCGGCGGCCAGCCTCGGCTTCGCACGCCGGGCGCTGGATGAAGCCTTGAAGCGTGCCCGCGAGCGGGCGATGTTCGGCAAGACCCTGGCCGACTTCCAGCTGACCCAGGCCAAGTTGGCGCAGATGGCGACCGGCATCGATGCCGCCGCGCTGCTGACCTACCGCGCGGCCTGGCTGCGCGACGGGGGCAAGCGCGTGACGAAAGAAGCCGCCATGGCAAAGCTGACCGCGACCGAGACCGCCCAGCAGGTGATCGACGCGGCCGTGCAACTGTTCGGCGGGCAGGGCGTGGTCAGCGGCGAGACCGTCGAGACGCTCTACCGTGAAATCCGCGCGCTGCGCATCTACGAGGGCGCAAGCGAAGTGCAGCTCCTGATCATCGCGCGCGAACTGCTGGCCCAGGAGGGGAACTGATGGATATCCTGCAACCACCCGGCTGGGTGCGCCCGAAGGGCTACTCGAACGGCGTCGCCGCCCGTGGCCGCCAGGTCTACGTGAGCGGCATGATCGGCTGGGATGCCGAGTGCCGCTTCCAGACCGACGATTTCGTGGAACAGGCGCGCCAGGCGCTGGAAAACGTGGTCGCCGTGTTGAAGGAGGCAGGCGCCGGGCCCGAGCACATCGTGCGCATGACCTGGTACGTGCTCGACCGGCAGGAATACCTGCAGGCCGGCGCGGCGCTCGGCGCCGCCTACCGGGACGTGATCGGGCGTAACTATCCGGCCATGAGCGCGGTGCAGGTGGCGGCGCTGATGGAAGAACGCGCCCGCATCGAGATCGAAGTGACGGCCGTGGTGCCGGATTGAACGGGAGGCCCATGACCGACCATCTCGTGACCGACCTCGCCTCGCTGGAGGCCCTGTTCGACGACGTCGCAGCGCCGTCGCTCGCCAAGGAAACTGACAGCCTGCACCCTGTCTACGCGCGCTGGCTCGCGCAGGCGCGCTTCGCCCTGCTCGCCACGAACGGGCCGCAGGGACTGGACGTCTCGCCGCGTGGCGACGCCGAACCAATCGTGCGGATCGTCGACGAACAGACGCTGTTGTTGCCGGAGCGGCGCGGGAACAATCGCATCGACAGCCTGCGCAACCTGGTCGCCGATCCGCGCGTCGGCCTGCTGTTCATGATTCCGGGCGTCGGCGAAACCCTGCGGGTGCGTGGCCGCGCGCAGATCTCCGTCGAGCCGGCCTTGCTCGCATCGTTCGAACACGAAGGCAAGCGGCCGATCTGCGTCCTGCGCATTGCCGTCGACACGGTCTTCTTCCAATGCGCGCGTTCGATCCTGCGCTCGAGGCTCTGGCATCCCCAGGAGCACGACACCGTGGGCGTACCGTCGCCGGGGACGATGCTGGCCGCGCTCACCCGCGGCCAGATCGATGGCGGCGAGTATGACAGTGCTCTGCCACAGCGGCAGCGCGAATCGCTCTATTGATCTGGAGGAGTGCCCGACCAGGTCGAACGCGAAGCGATGACCGTGGTTCCCGATCAAGCGAGGGCGGCTCGGTAATAGGAAAGGCAGATCGCGCGGGACACGATCCGCTTTTGATCAACGAACCTGGGCTTGCTCGAAACGCGGCCGGCGTCGCGAGATTGCCGCGCCGAGAAGCCCGAGGCCGACCAGTCCGAGCGAGGCTGGCTCGGGTACCTCGCCTTGAGCGTCTGCAGTAATGGCAATCAGGTTGTCGATCGACGTGTTGCCGGCGGCATTACCCGAGAATTCAAAACGCTTGATTCCACTGCCGCTAGTGATGGTGTACGTGGCATAGGTGCCAGGGTCGGAAAACGCGCCATAGGTCAGCATAATGCCCTCGTCGAAAATCTGTACCTCATTGATGTCGAAAGCAGTCAAACGGGTCGAGGAAAACGCTGCTATGTCAAGGGTAAGCGACATCAGGCTGGAAGCAAAAACACTGTCAAACGTCACACTGATACTGCCGGGACCGCCAAGCCAGAGACCGTCCGGATTGTTACCACGGGTGCTGCAACCGCCCAGCGGGCAGTAGACGTTGTGAGCGTTGCTCTTGGTACCAAACCAATTGCTTTCCCATGCAGGAAACGCTTGTTCAAAATCTTCGGTGTAAATTCCCGCCTGAGCCGAGCCCGTGGCAGAGATAGCCAGGAGACCAGCTGCAAAGGTACGGAGGATGATTCGCTTCATTCTAGCACTCCCTAGGGTTGGACCCAGTTAGCTCAGCAAGAAACATACCAGGTTGAGATTCTTATTGATAACAATAAGTTACGTGCAGGTCGTATTTCTGATTGTAAAATTTTTCGACAGAGAAATGTATTTTGCATGAGGGATTAACAGGTCGCCCGGTACTTGCAGCGATCGAGAGGGGCCGTCGCCGGCTCGTCATCGTCGTCGTGTGAGGTCGCTGTAATTACTGTTGAATTTTTCCGCAGCCGGTGCATGATCGGCGCGGTACGCGCCGGTCTCTATTCTGCGCTATACGGCGGTCACGCCCTGTGGAGCTTCACCCATCACGGCAAGACGCTGCCGGACACGATCCCGGACCTGGCCGCAGCCCTGACAATCGCTCCCGCGCTGAAAGTGGTCGCAATGAGCGGCTACCATGATTTGGCGACGAGCCGCGCGCCTGCCTGGAAAGTGCGCAGCCAGGCGGCGCTGACCAGCGCCAGGTCCCGGGCGGACCCCGCCGCAGGAGCGCTCCTACGTCAAGGCAAGTGTCGAGCACCTTGCCCCTTTTTGTACATCGCGGTAAGTTGGCGATACTAAACCTGACATAGGGAGAACCGCCATGCGCGCTTTGATCGTGACGGCAGCAAGCGCCCTTTGCTTGCTCGGGTGTGCGACGCCCCAGGAAAAGGCAATGCAGCAACAAGCCGAGATGGAGCGCCTGATCACCGAATTCGGACCAGCCTGCACCCAGCTGGGTTTTGCAGTCAATTCCGACCCTTGGCGGAACTGCGTCGTCCAGCTGGCCGAGCGCGACGGTGTCCGACGCGGCGGCGTGTCGACCTCGATCTTCGGCGGCTTCGGCAGCGGGGGGCGCAGCGGCCTGGGGATCGGCATTGGCATCGGGCGCTAGCGTGGGCGCAGCCAGCCTTAAGTGAGTTTCCACGCATATCTTTAGGCTAGGACATGGCATCATTCGCGATGAGATCCTCATCCGAAAGGGAAACCATGAAGTTTGCAGTCCATGCCATGCTCGGCTTGTCGCTGGTCGCCGTGAACCCCGCCTTTGCCGCCGCCGCGGCGCCACCGGCACAGGTTGCGGCGCAAAGTCCTGCCCATATCAAGGCCGTGCAAGACCTGCTGGCCGCCATGCAAGCCGAGAAAACACTGCGCGGCGTCGCCGCGCGCAGCCGCTATCCCAGCGAAGCACAGCGCAAGGACGTGTTCGCCAAGCTCGACCGCACGCCGCCCGCCGAGGTCCATCGGCGTCTGGCGCTGCCGATGGCAAAGGTGATCTCCGCCGATACCGCGACCGAGATGACCCGCTTCTACAACACGCCCTACGGCAAGCAGCTCATCCAGCAAAAGTTCAACAGCGGTCCGCAGATCATGTTCCCGGGCGCCAAGCCGGTCGTGCCGCCGGAAGAGAAGAAGGAGCGCAAGCGCGCCGCCTACGTCAAGGCCAGCAAGGAGCTGGCGGATGCGCAGCCGGTGCTGGAGAGCGAAGCCTTCAAGCTGCTGCAACAGATTAACAAGGGGCGCTAGACGCAGCGTACGCGCCGGCCCGCGCGCATTTCTGGTACGGTCTCTCCAACAGGAATCGATGGAGGCACCATGAACAGTCAGATCGTACGTGTGATCGAGAACTTCCAGGATGCGGAGCGCGCGCGCCAGGCGCTGCTGGAAGCGGGCTTCGACCGGGACGGCATCGAGATCAGCCATACCGGCGACGAGGCCGGTCCATCGGAAGCCAATTTCACGGTGGGCGACTCGCCCGCGGTGAAGGGCGGCACCGACTACAAGGACGTGTACACGCCGGGACTCGAGATCGGCAAGTGCGTCGTCACCGTCACCGCCGACGAATCGCGGCTCGAGAAGGCCGCGTCGATCCTCGAGTATCACGGCGCAAAGGACAACGACCCCGCGCACAGACACTAAAAGCAACGGGCGCCATCCGGCGCCCGTTATTCCATCAGCTCCAGCTAAGGTCGGTCTTGCTCAGTGGCAGTTGCCGCACCCGCTTGCCTGTCGCGGCAAAGATCGCATTGCACACCGCCGGCGCCAGCGGCGGCAGGGCGGGCTCGCCCAGGCCCGTCACCGGATTGTCGGTTTTGATGAAGTGCGTCTCGATCCTGGTTGGGGTATCCGGCATGCGCAGCAGCTGGTAATCGTGGAAGTTGCTCTGCACGATGCGGCCCTTCTCGATGTTCAGCTCCGGGAACATCATGGTCGACAGGCCGTCGATGACCGAACCTTCCACCTGGTTCTCCGCGCCCGACAGGTTGACGATCTGCGAACCGACGTCGGCCGCCACCACCACCCGGTCCACCTTCAGCTTGCCCTCGCGCGACACGGTCACCTCGGCCACCTGCGCCACGTAGCCGCGGTGGCTGAAGTGGAAGGCGATGCCCTGGCCCTGGCCGCGCGGGAAGCTCTTCTTGCCCCAGCCGGCGCGTTGCGCCACTTCGACCAGCACATTGCGCATGCGCTTGACGTCGTAGGGCTGGCCGCGTTCGAAGCTGGCCGGCACCAGGTCCTTGCTGCCCAACAGCTCGAGGCGGAACTCGAGCGGATCGCGTCCGCAGGCATGCGCCAGCTCGTCGATGAAGCTGTGCAACACCCAGGAGAACACGCAGCTGCCCGGCGCGCGCCACGGTCCCATCGGCACCCGGGTTTCCAGCATGGTCTGCTCGAACAGGCAGTTCTCCAGCCAGCGGCCCGGGAATTCGTCGCTCGAGAGGTTGCCGCCGCTACCCGGTTGCAGGACGCTCTTGCCCTCACGCTCGACGCGGTTGGCGAAGGTCACGAAATGGTTGTGCCAGGCCACCGCCTTGCCGGCCGCATCCACACCGCCGCGCAGGAAGTGGAAGCCGCCCGGGCGGAAGTGGTCGTGCTGCAGGTCGTCCTCGCGGGTCCAGGTCAGCTTGACCGGCGCCGCGACCCGCTTCGCGATGGCGGTCGCCTCGACGATGAAGTCCGAGCTCAGGCGGCGCCCGAAACCGCCGCCGCTGCGGATGATGTGGAGCAGGATTTTTTCTTTCGGGATGCCGAAGGTCGAGCTCACCAGGGCCTGGCCGGAGCCCGGGTTCTGGGTCGGCGCCCACAGTTCCAGCGCGCCGTCTTCCTTGAACCAGGCGGTGCAGTTCTGCGGCTCCATGCTCGCGTGCGAGATGAAGGGGTAGCTGTAGGCCGCTTCCACCACCTTGGCGGCCTTGCCCAGCGCGCCCGGGACGTCGCCGTCCTTGCGCACGGTGGCGGCGCCGGCCTTCTTTGATGCGGCCTGGGCCTGGGCCGTGAAATCGGCCCAGCTGTGGTTCGCGCCTTCGCCTTCGTCCCACGTCACCTGCAGCTCGCGGCGGGCACGCAGCGCGGCCCAAGTCGAGGTGGCGACGATCGCCACGCCCGGGCGCAGGCCGTTCAGGTTGCTGGTGCCTTCGACGATGAAGGCATCCTGCACGCCCGGCATGGCCTTGATCGCATCCAGGTTGGCCTTGACGGGCTTGCCGCCGAAGACCGGGCACTTGGCATACACGGCGTACAGCATGCCGGGCAGGCGCACGTCGATGCCGAACAGCGGCTTGCCACTGACGATGGCCGCGTTGTCCACGCCGCCGATGCGGGTGCCCAGCAGCTTGTAGGTGGACGGGTCTTTCAGCACCACGCTCTTCGCATCGGGCACCGGCAGCTTCGATGCCGCTTCCACCAGGGCGCCGTAGGCGAGGCGGCGCTTGCTCTGGCCGTGGACGACGGCACCCTTGGCCGCTGCGCATTCGGAGACCGGCACGCTCCAGGTATTGGCCGCGGCCTGCACCAGCATCATGCGGGCGGCGGCGCCGAGGCGGTGGAAGTTCTCGTAGTTGTTCGGGGTCGAGGTCGAGCCGCCGGCGCCCTGCGGGCCGTACAGGGCGGGGTCGAGGTCGCCCTGGACGACGCTCACGTCGGACCAAGCCACCTCGAGCTGTTCGGCGATCACCATCGGCAGCGAGGTCTTGATGCCTTGCCCGATCTCGGGCTGCTTCGAGATGAGCTTCACGCGTCCGTCACGGCCGATGCGAATGAAAGCGTTCGGGGTGAAATCGGCGCTGGCGGCCGTGTTCGCGGCCGCTGCCAGCACGCCTTCGGCCGACATGCCGAGCATGAAGGCGCCGCCTACGGCGGAAGTGCGCAGGAAGCTGCGGCGGGAAGGGGAGGTCGGTGCGCTCTTCAGTTGGCTCATTTCTTGCCCTTTGCGGTGGAAGCGATGGCGGCGGCGCGATGGATGCCGGCGCGGATGCGCGTGTAGGTGGCGCAGCGGCACAGGTTGCCGGCCATCGCTTCGTCGATCTGCGCATCGGTCGGCTGCGGGTGCTGCTTCAACAGATGGCAGGCGCTCATGATCTGGCCCGACTGGCAGTAGCCGCATTGAGGCACGTCGAGTTCCTGCCAGGCCAGCTGCAGCGGATGCTGCGCCTTCGGGTCGAGGCCCTCGATGGTGGTGATCTTCTGCTTGCCCAGGCTGGATACCGGCGTCAGGCAGGCGCGCGCCGGTACGCCGTCGATGTGCACGGTGCAGGCGCCGCACTGGCCGAGGCCGCAGCCATACTTGGTGCCGACCAGGCCGAGGCTGTCCCGCAGGGCCCACAGCAGCGGCGTGTCGGGTTCGACCTCCACGGCCTGCGTCTTGCCGTTGATGTGCAGCGTGTATTTACTCATGCGGAGCCTCGTGGTTTGCGGGAAATAAGAGCGAATCCGACATGCTAATCCAATCGAACGGTCTGAACAATATTGACCGGGTGCCTGTCTAACGGAGCGGTATGGATACAAGGAACGTGTAATACTTTGTCATCCTGCTGATCCGTTTCGTGATATTTCATGACCCAACAAGGTCCACGCCTGGCATCGGCGAACCTCAAGCTGCGGCTGGCCTCGGTGGCAGCCGTACTGGTGTTCGCTGCCACCCTCCTGGTAACGCTCTCAATGCTGTCGGTGGCCGAGCGCGACATGAAGGGCGTGATCGGCGACCAGCAGTACACCCTGCTGTCCGGCGCGGCCTCGTTCATGGACGACCGCCTGGCCGAGCGGCTGGGGCAGATCGAAGCGCTCGCCGCCGGCATGCCGCGGCGGCTGCGCACCGACTGGGCCGGGCTGCGGGCTTTCCTTGCCGACCAGATGAAGCTCTGGGACGCCAACGAATACCTGAACCTGGTGGTCTTCGACGCGGACGGCGAGCTGCGCCTGTCGGTGCGCGAATTGCCCGGGGCGGCGGCCCTCAACGCGCGCGGCACCGATTACTTCGAGCGCACGCTCCAGACGCGCAAGGGCGTGATCTCGCGGCCGATCCGCAGCCGCCTGACGGGCAACCACATCGTGGTCTTCAGCGCGCCGGTACTGGACGAGTCGGGCAAGGTGGCGGCGGTGCTGACCGGCAGCGTGGACCTGCGGCGTTCCGGCTTCCTGCGCCAGATCAGCACCCTCAAGCCGGGCAAGACCGGCTACCTGTTCCTGATGACGGCCGAGGGCATGGTCATCGACCATCCCGACGAATCGCGCCTGTTCCAGCACGTCGGCAGCACGCCCGGCGTGAACCGGGGCACCGACCGCGCCCTGGCCGGCTTCGAGGGCTGGCTCGAAACCGAAAGCAAGGACGGTACCGATTCGATCTACGCCTACAAGCGCCTGCGCTCCACCGGATGGATCCTGGCGGCGCGCTATCCGAGCGCGGAGGCCTTTGCGCCGATGGACAGGATGCGCCACAACGCCTTCTTCAGCGCCGGCGGCCTGGCGCTGGCTTCCGGCCTGCTGGCCTGGGTGCTGGTGTTCCGGCTGCTGGCGCCGCTGCAGGACCTGCGCGACAACGTCGCCGCGATTCGCGAGGACGGCGCCGACATCGACGTGCTGCGCGACGGGCGCAAGGACGAAATCGGCGAACTGGGGCGGGCCTTCCATGCGCTGATGGCCGAGCGCGAGCTGGCCGAGAACCACCGGGCGGCCAGCGAGCGGCGCCTGCGCATGATCACCGACAACCTGCCTGTCCTGATTGCCTATATCGACCGCCGCCACTGCTTCCGCTTCGGGAACGCCACCTACGAAAAGTGGTTCGGCATCACGCCCGAGCAACTGGTCGGGATGCCGGTGGCGAAACTGCTGGGTGCGGAAACCGAGGCGGACATCTCGCCGCATCTGGAGCAGGCCTTCGGCGGGCAGGCGGTGACGCACGAGGTGCGAATTCCGGTGCAGGGTGAACCGCGCATCCTGCAGGGCACCTACATCCCGGACCAGCAGCCGGACGGCAGCGTGGCGGGTGCGTACGCGCTGGTGCACGACATGACCCACGTGAAGGAAGTCGAGGAGCAGCTGCAGCAGCTGGCGCGGGCCGACACCCTGACCGGCATCGCCAACCGGCGCATGTTCGGCGAGACCCTGCACCACGCGCTCGACCGCGCGCGCCGCAGCGGCAAGCCGCTGGCCCTGGCCTACCTGGACATCGACCATTTCAAGAAAATCAACGATACCCATGGACACGGCATCGGCGACGAAGTGCTGAAGGAATTCGCGCGCCGCCTCAGCGCCGGCGTGCGCGCTACCGACACCCCGGCGCGCCTGTCGGGCGACGAGTTCGTGGTCATCCTCGAAGAAATCGGCACGCGCGTCGAGGCCGAGCACATCGCGGGGAAGATCGTGGAAAGCATGCGCGTGCCGTTTCGCACCAGCTCCGGGCCGGTACAGGTCTCGACCAGCGTCGGCGTGGCGCTGTCGCAGCCGCGCCAGCCGCAGGAACAGCTGCTGGCGGCGGCCGACAGCGCGCTGTACCTGGCGAAGGGGCAGGGGAGGAATGGGTATGCGTTTTTCGAGGGCTGAGCCTCGATACTGCTCATCAGCGCGCTTGACCCGCTGACCTGTCGACGTCGTTCCGGCGAAGGCCGGAACCCAATTTTTCATGCAAGCTGGTTCAAGGTGATTGCACCGCAAGGCTACGAAACTTGGGCCCCGGCCTTCGCCGGGGCGACGTGCTGAGGGTAACTGTGAACTTGATTGCTTTGGCCGTTCAACAATGTAAGCCTGGGCGCGAGATCACAAGCCCTGCGGATAGGTCTCCGGCGGCTCGTCCGAATGCCAGCCGCTGGTCGCATCCAGCGGCGTCACCGCGCTGCTGCGGTCGATGTGGATCACCGCATCGAACTGACGCGGCAGCTGGGCCATGAAGTAGTGGCTCTGGCGCTCGGTGCGCGGCAGGTAGAGCACGCCGATGGCGCGTTCCAGCCGTTCTTCCATCAGCAGGTCGCGCGCTGCGCCGGGTTCGCGCAGCGGCACGAAGAAGCGCTCCATGCCGACGCTGTGCAGCAGGTGCTCGTAGCTGCCGGGCATGCCGGGCCGGACGTGCTTGTGTTCGGCTGGGCCGTCCCATTCCGAGGCCGCCGTCACCCGGCCGTCATAGGTGGTGAAACCGATCAGGCAGGCATCCTGGCCATAGGCCTTGCGCGCCAGCTCGCCCACGTTCCATTCGCCCTGGCGGCCGATCTCGGTGGCGCGCGCGTCGCCGATGTGCGAGTTGTGCTCCCAGACGACGATCTTGGCCGGCTTGCCTTCGCGCGACAAGTGGCGCGCGAGCGCGTCGAGGGTTTCGGCCATGTGGCTGTCGCGCAGGTTCCAGGACGAGATGCGCCCGCGGAACATGGTGCGGTAGTATTCCTCGGCGTTCTTCACCAGGCGCGCGTTCTGCTGGGCGTAGAAGAAGGCATCTTCGGCGCTGGCGCCGTCGGCCTGCATGTAGTCGAAGGCGCGCTGCTGCAGATCCTGCAACGCCGCGTTGACGCCTTTCTGGCACGACTCGGACAGGCCGACGCTGGCCGCATAGCCGTAATGCTGGCTGTCCTGGTCGTAGTGGTCGAAGCAGGCGTAGCGGCGCCGGGTTTCCTCGGCGGCAACCGGGTCGACTCCTTCCAGGTAGCGCACGACTTCCTGGATCGAGGTGAACAGGCTGTACAGGTCGAGCCCGTAGAAGCCGGCCTTGGTCTTGCCACCCCCGGCGCCCGCGGCGTCGTTGCGCTCCCGCAGCCACTCCACGAAAGCCAGTACCGAGGTATTCCTCCACATCCAGGCGGGAAAGCGTTCGAAGCCGGACAGGGCGGCGCGCCCGTCGGCGTCCACGCCTTCGCCGCGCACGTAGCGGTTGACGCGCCAGGCGTCGGGCCAGTCGGCTTCGACCGCCACCGCCGTGAAGCTCTTTTCCTCGATCAGGCGCTGCGTGATGCGCGTGCGCTCGTCGTAGAACTCGGCGGTGCCATGGGTGGCTTCGCCGAGCAGCACGAAGCGCGCATCGCCGACGAGCTCGAGGAGCGGGTCGTAGTCGGACGCGCTGCCCGTGAGAGGCCGGGCGGCCGCACGCAGGACGCCGGTTTCGTGGTCGGTGATGCTGGCCATGGACGCATCGCCTCGCTCAGTGCAGGTAACGGCTGCCGGACTGCTCGCTTGGGGGGATCATCGGCGTCTGGCCATGCTCGTCCTGCTGGTTCATCTGCGGCAGCCGGGCCGGCATGTTGTCGCTGACCCGGTAGGTCTTGTCGCGCGTGCCTTGCCACAGCAGGGCCAGGCCGGCCAGTCCGATCAGCAGGCCGCCCGGAGAGCGGCGCATCAGGCTGAGCAGGCCCAGCACGCCGCCGCCCACCAGGGCCGGATGGGCTCCTTCGAGATAGTCGGGGCCGCGCTGGTCCCGGGCGCTGCCGCGCGCGCCGCGCAGCCATGCGGACAGTCCGCCGCGCGCACGCTGCCCGGCTTCATACTCTCGGGCAGGTTCGTAGTGCTTGTAGCGCGCCTGCGAACGGCTGGTCTCGGATTCGTAGCCGCGCATGCTGCCGCCGTCGGCCGCGGCCCTGGCGCGCTCGCGCACGCGTTCGGCACTGTCTTCCAGGCGATGGGTCGCCTCCTGGGCGCCGTGGCGGGCGCGTTCGAGCATCGGCGCCGCCTTGGCCTGCACGCGGTCGGCGCCGCGCGACAGGGCGCTGGCGGCGCTGTCCTTCAGCCCCACCAGGCGGTCGCCGGCGCTGTGCAGCACACCGTCGACCGTCGCCCCGGTGCGGGCGCCGGCCGCGCGCACCGCGGACACTGCGCGCGAACGGCGCGCGGAGCCGCGTTCGGGATCCAGCAGGTACATCAGCAGCGCTCCGGCCGCTGCCGCACCCAGCCATTTACCCACGCTGCCCACATCGGTTGCCGTCTCGGTTGGAATTGGTTTCATGTCCGCTCCTTTCTGTTGTCCTTGTTCCCCTGCTGCCCACCATTCGGCGCGGCGGGCGCCGCCCATGCCTGTGCCAGCAGGTCCTGTACTTCTTCGTCATCCGTCTGCCCGAACGACCGGTAGAACTGGCCGACCGCATGGAAGCGGGGCGGGGCAAGCGGGCAGACGACTTCGTCGGCTTCGCGCGTGAGCCGTTCGAGGGTGTCGGGCGCGCCCACCGGCGCCGCCACCACCAGTTGCGCGACCCGGTGCTTGCGCACCACCTGGACCGCGGCCAGCATGCTGGCCCCGGTCGCGATGCCGTCGTCGACCAGGATCACGCAGCGGCCTTCAAGTCGCGGCGGCGGGCGTCCGCCCCGGTAGAGGCGGTCGCGCCGTTCGAGCTCGGCCAGTTCGCGCGCGGCGACCTGGTCCACCTGTTCCTGGGTCACGCCCAGCAGGCCGGGCACGCCCGGCTGCAGCACGCGCACGCCGCCGCTGCCGATCGCGCCCATCGCGTATTCCTCGTTGCCGGGCATGCCCATCTTGCGCACCAGCAGGACGTCGAGCTCCGCGCCGAGAGCCTGGGCCACCACGAAGGCCACCGGCACGCCGCCGCGCGGCAGGCCGAGCACGATCGGGTCGTCCCGGCCGGCGAGATGCCGCAAGCTGCGCGCCAGTTGTCGGCCGGCGTGGGTGCGGTCCTTGTAGCCTTCGGTGTCCGGCATGGTGAAGCGCATAGAACGAAACGTAGCCATGGTAGAACGCAAAACGGCCGCGCCGCGCCGCGGCAGGGCGCCGCAACGCGGGACGCGGACCATGGACTCTGCCTGACGCGTGGCCGGGCGATTACTGGATGGTCAGGCGGCGTGCTTCAGTGCCCTGCTTTTTGGGCAGGCTCAGCTGCAGTACGCCGTTCTCCAGCTTTGCCTGTGCCGAACCGTCGTCGACTTCGGTGGGCAGGGCGAAGCTGCGCATGAACCTGCGTGCGGTGCGTTCAGCATACACCACGGTTTCACCCTCGCGGCGTTCGTTTGCCGAGCGGCATTCCGCCTCGATGGTGACACGCTGCCCGTCGACCGAGACCTTGACGTCCTCCTTGTTCACGCCGGGGAGTTCGGCCTGGATTTCGTAGGTCTTCTCGGTTTCGCTGACGTCCAGCCGCGGCGTCGCGGCGGCTTCGCCGGCCCATTGCCCACCCTGTGCGAGTGGGGCAAGGAAGTCCTGGAACATGCTCTCGACCATGCGCCCGAACTGGTCCTCGACGGCGCCCGGACGGTAGGCCGGGAGCGGGCTATTGCCTCGTCTAATGAGATTCATGATGGCCTCCATGGATAAGGACTAAGAACCTATCCCAGTAGGGAATGAGTCGTTGCTAGCGCGCCTGACAAGCGGGGGCCGCGTTGCTCGTCCTTGCATGGCTCGCCATGCGGCGTCCTCGCGCCTTGCCCGCGCTTGCCATGCATCGCCATCAACTTCCTCCTCCCTACTGGGATAGGTCCCAAGAGTGCCGGTGGGTGCCGGCAATGTCTTTATAGGATGGAGGCAGCAGCTTTTCAAGCGGGCACAGGCGTCTCCGCCTGGTCCTCAGCTAAGCAGCCTGCGGTGGAAGCGCAGGTGGTCTTCCACGAACGTCGAAATGAAGTAATAACCGTGGTCGTAGCCCTCATGCCGGCGCAGGGTCAAGGGCTGGCCCGCACGGGCGCAAGCTTCCTCGAAGGCTTCCGGATAAAGCTGCTCGGCCAGGAATTTATCGGCCAGCCCCTGGTCGATCAGGATCCCGCCCGGGAAGGGCGCCGTGTCCATCGCGGCCATCAGTTCGCTCGCATCGTACTGGCGCCAGCTCGCCTGGTCGGCGCCCAGGTAGCCGCCGAAGGCCTTTTGCCCCCACGGGCAGCGCATCGGCGCCGCGATCGGTGCAAAGGCCGACACCGAACGGAACAGGCCTGGATTGCGCAGCGCCATCATGAGCGCGCCGTGCCCGCCCATCGAGTGCCCGAAGATGCCCACCCGGGCCGGGTCGGCCGGCAGCTGGGCTACTACCTGCTCGCGCAGTTCCAGGATGTGGCTGTACATGCGGTAGTGCTGCGACCATGGCGCCTCGGTGGCGTCGACATAGAAGCCGGCGCCCGCCCCGAAGTCCCAGCTGTCGGTCTCGCCGGGCACGCCGGCGCCGCGCGGGCTGGTATCGGGTGTGACCAGGATCAGGCCTTCCTGCGCCGCCACGCGCTGGGCGCCGGCCTTGATCATGAAGGTCTCTTCGGTGCAGGTCAGGCCGGCGAGGTAGAACAGGACAGGCAGGCGCTTGCCTTCGGCGCCGGGCGGCAGGTAGACGGAAAAGCGCATCGGCAGGCCGATGGCGGTCGAATCGAAGCGGTAGAAGCGCTGGACGCCGCCGAAGCAGGCATGTTCGCTGAGAAGTTCGAGCATGGGTTCGCTGGATGAGTGGTCGATCCCGCAAGTATGCACTGTGGCGTCCCGGCTTGCCAGTCAGACGAATCCGAGCGCGCCGAGCAGGGCGCCGGCGCCCAGCATCCACAGCAGGTGCAGGCGGGTACGCCAGATGAGCAGGCAGGATAGCAGGGCCAGCAGCCAGGCCGGCCAGCTGCTTCTATCCGACCCGGCGCCGGCGAGCAGCCAGCTGGTGGCCAGCAGCATGCCGATCACGATCGGCGCCAGCCCCAAGCGGAAGGCGCGCACCGCGCGCAGCTCGCGGTTGCGGTGTCCCCACTGGGCGATGTGGTAGTTGAGGATGGAGGAGGGCAGCAGGATGCCGGCCATGGTCAGCGCCACGCCGCCCAGGGCGGCGCCGAGGCTGCCGGTGTTCATGCCCAGGTGCCAGCCCATCAGCGCGACGAACAGCACGTTGGGACCCGGGGCCGCCTGCGCCAGCGCGATCGCATCGCTGAACTGCGACTGGGCCAGCCAGCCCTTGTCTTCGACCAGGAAGCGCTGCATGTCGGCGCTGACCGAGAACGCGCCGCCGAACTGCAGCAGCGACAGCATCAGGAAATGGACGAACAGGCTGAGCCAGTCGTGCCATCCCAGAACGAGCGGAGCGGCCGTCATCGCAGCCTGCGCCAGGCCAGCACGCAGCCGAGCGCACCCAGCGTGGGCAGCACCCAGACCAGCGGTGCACGCAGCCAGGCCAGCAAGGCGAAGGCGGCCGCCGCGATCCCGACCGAGCAGGGAAGCGGGATCGGGTTCCTGGCCAGCGCGCTCGACAGCTTCAGGCCGGTGGCGGCGATCAGGCCGGCGGACACGGCCGCCATGCCGCGCAGCGCGCCGGCCACCGCGGGATGGTCCGCATACTGCGCGTGGAAGGCCGCCAGCACCAGCACCAGCAGCAGCGGCAAGGCCAGCAAGCCGGCGACCGCGGCCGCGGCGCCGGGCAGCCCGAACCAGCGCGCGCCGATCATGATCGACAGGTTGAGCACGTTGGGCCCGGGCATGATCTGCGCCACGGCCCAGTCCTCGATGAATTCTTCCTGCGTCAGCCAGCGCTTGCGCTCGACGATCTCGCGCTGGACGACCGCCAGCACCCCGCCGAAGCCTTGCAGGGCAAGGACGGTGAAGGAGACGAACAGGTCGGCCAGCGAGGTGGGCCGGGGACGGTCCGGATCGGGATGGGCGGCGGGAGGCGGAACGCGCATCCCCGGATTATCGCCGGGCCTGCGCCCGCCTGTCCACGCGGGGCAGGCGCTCAGCCGCCGCCGATACCCCGCATGACCTTGCCGCTGCCGCCGCAGTTGGAACAGGGTCGGCCGTCGGACAGCTTGCCGGTGCCGGCGCAGGCTTCGCAGACGTCTTCTCCGGCGCCGGGCGTACCGGGTTCCGCTTCGTCGCCCGGATTCAGGTCGGGATCGGGTTGCATGCTCATGGCGTCCTCACAGTGGTTGGTCACGCGGCCATTGTAGGCGGCGCATGCGGGAGGCGGCGCAGCGCTGGACGCCGAGGCGAGCCGGGCTTATACACAAAAATTGCCGTAAAATAATTTTGTGCGCGCCCGTTCCCCTTGCGCGACAGCTGCGCGTAAACCCTTGATTTGTGGGGCTATCGCGATTGCCTTCCCAATAGGCAAATTGTTGAAAGCCGCACGGATGGCCGCATTCGGCGTGTCAAGCCCCCGCTTTTCCACATAGTTATTCACAGACTTTGTGGATATCAGGAAAACTTTTTAATTATTAACTACTTAGCATGTCTTCTGCATGTAATCCATGACCTGACGCCGGGCAAAATGTTCATTCAATCGTGCGCGGGCTTGACTCTGGATTTCTTGAGGCTTGCGCAAGAGAACTGGATAAATGTACAGTATGGCATTTGCAGCCGCCATTTCTTGTCCATCCCATGTCCGCCGTCCTCCAGCAGTCCGCCCTAGATGATCCCTTTGCTGGGCTGAATGCCGAACAGCGCGCCGCGGTCGAGCACGACATCGGCGCCGCCAGCGTGCGGCCGCTGCTGGTGGTGGCCGGGGCGGGCTCGGGCAAGACCAATACGCTGGCGCACCGCGTCGCGCGCCTGATCCAGCTGGGTGCCGATCCCCAGCGCATCCTGCTGCTGACGTTTTCGCGGCGTGCGGCGGGCGAGATGAGCCAGCGCGCCAGCGGCGTGCTGCAGCGCCTGCTCGGCAAGGGCGGCAGCGCCAACGCGGCCCAGCTGAGCCTGCCCTGGGGCGGCACCTTCCACGCGATCGGCGCCCGCCTGCTGCGCGAGTATGCCGGCCGCATCGGCCTGGACGAATCCTTCACCATCCACGACCGCGGCGACTCGGAAGACCTGATGGGACTGGTGCGCCACGAAATCGGCCTGTCGCATACGGAAAAGCGCTTTCCGCTGAAGGGCACCTGCCTGTCGATCTATTCGCGGGTGGTCAACAGCCGCGAGCCATTGGAGGCGGTGCTACAGTCCACCTTCCCCTGGTGCAGCGAGTGGGAAGGGCAGCTGAAAACCCTGTTCGGCGCCTACGTCGACGCCAAGCAGGAGCAGAACGTGCTGGATTACGACGACCTGCTGCTGTTCTGGTCCGAGATGGCGAGCGACCCGGAGCTGGGCCCGGAGCTGGGCGCCCGCTTCGACCACGTGCTGGTCGACGAGTACCAGGACACCAACCGCCTGCAGGCGGCGATCATTACCGGCATGAAGCCCGGCGGCGAGGGCGTGATGGTGGTCGGCGACGATGCCCAGTCGATCTATGCCTTCCGCGGCGCCACCGTGCGCAACATCCTCGACTTCCCGAAGCAGTTCTCGCAGCCCGCCGAAGTCATCACGCTGGAACGCAATTACCGCTCGACCCAGCCGATCCTGGACGCTTCCAACGCCGTGATCGCCGCGGCCCGCGAACGCCACGCCAAGACGCTGTGGACCGACAAGGTTTCCAGCCTCAAGCCGCAACTGGTCCTGATCCCGGACGAAGCCGAACAGGCGCGCTGGGCCTGCCGCCGCATCCTGGAACAGCGCGAAGCCGGCATCGCCCTGAAATCGCAGGCGGTGCTGTTCCGCGCGGCCAGCCACAGCGCCGCGCTGGAGCTCGAGCTGATGCGTCGCAACATCCCCTTCGTGAAGTTCGGCGGCCTGAAGTTCCTGGAAGCGGCCCACATCAAGGACGTGCTGGCGGTGCTGCGCTTCGCCCAGAATCCGAACGGGCGCATGGCGGGCTTTCGCGTGGCCCAGCTGATCCCGGGGATCGGCCCGGCGACCGCCACCCGCCTGCTGGATGCGGTGGGCGAGGCCGCCGACCCGCTGGCGGCGGTGGAAGCCTTCGCCGCGCCGGGCAAGAGTCTCGAGGACTGGGCGGCCTTCAGCGCACTGTACCGGCGCCTGCGCACGCCGGGACTGCGCTGGCCGGCCGACATCGAGCTGGTCAAGCAATGGTACTTGCCGCACCTGGAACGCATGTACGACGACGCGCAGGTGCGCGCCGCCGACGTCGAGCAGCTCAGCGCGCTGGCTGGCGGGCACGCGACGCGCGAGAGCTTCCTGGCCGAGATCACGCTCGACCCGCCGGAAGCCACCAGCGACCGCGCAGGCAGCCCGCTGCTCGACGAAGACTACCTGATCCTGTCGACCATCCATTCCGCCAAGGGACAGGAGTGGAAATCGGTGACGGTATTGAACGTAGTGGACGGCTGCATTCCGTCGGACATGAGTACCGGGAACAACGACGACATCGAAGAAGAGCGGCGCCTGCTCTATGTGGCCATGACGCGCGCCCGCGAACACCTGCACCTGGTGCTGCCGAACCGCTTCTTCATCAAGCAGCAGGCCCAGATGGGCGACCGCCACGTCTACGCGGCCCGCTCGCGCTTCATCACCCCGGCCATGCTGAAGCATTTCGAGGAGACGACCTGGCTCAGCGCGGACACGCAGCAGCTGCGCAAGCCGGTGCCGGAGAGCGTGCGCATGCTGGTGCGGGAGCGCGCTCGGAACGCGTGGAAATGAGCGAAGATCGGCACACGTTGAGGACTTATCCCCCGTGCGGCGATTTTGTAGGAATATGCCCCAGACGCCCGCACTGCACGAAAGTGGGGCGCGTGCAAGTCATTGATTTTTAGAGTTTTTCAATTTGCCTGCGGAACGGGCAATTTGTTGAAACCCGCATCATTACTGGACTTTCAGCTTGTCAAGTAGTGCTTTTCCACATCTTTATCCACAGTTCTTGTGGATATTGAAGAACTTCCCATAAAATCAATCGCTTACGTGCGAAGCTTGAGTTTCCTCAAGCTTCGACGCCGAGTTGCAGCCCCAGCTTTGCAAGCTGGTGTAGAAAGCCCGTGTTGCGGGATCAGGCAGGCGCGCTGGCGCTGGCCTGCTTCAGGCGATCCAGCTCGGCCAGGAAGCGTTCCGCAGCAAGGCCAGGGGACCATGGTTCCCAGGGCGTGCCGCCGAAATAGGGCACCAGCGGGTCCTGGTCCAGCACGTGGGCGCGGATCTTCAGCGTGCGCTTGACTTCGTCCGGCGTCCAGCCGGTCACGTGCACCGCTTCGCTTGCCGCCGCGAGCCGGTCGGCCTGCTTGTGCAGCCTGTGCTCCTTCTCGGTCCAGGCCGGCAGGCCGTAGCGCAGGAAGACCATCTGCTCCAGGCGCCTGGTCAGGGCACGAAAGCCCTCGCCCAGGAAGGGCTTGATCACCGAGATCGCATCGAAGCCGAGCAGGCCTTCCTCGGCGTCGTGCAGCAGCTCGCGCAGTTCCTGCAGGGGCGTGGGCTGGGGAGCGATGGCGCGGCGCAGCAGCATCACGGTCAGCGAGTGCTGGGCCACGGACAGGGGCAGCGGCCAGGCCGAGTGGCCGCCCCAGCGGTAGGTGCGCGCCAGGCCCAGCGCCAGGTCGGCGTCGTCCCAGTCGAAGGGAGTCGGGTTGAGCAGGTCCAGGCGTTTGCCGGAAGGCATGCGGACCCAGGCACGCACGTCGGCGCCGGTTGAGTTGTGCATGTGCCGATTTTACACACCGGCGGGCCCATTCTCCGCATAATTGATACAAGCAAAGATGCTCCACTGCCGAGTGCCTACACTGGACCGGCTAGGCGGGCCCGGCCCGCAGACGGGAGGCGACATGAACGAGGACACCCAGCTGGAATGCGACGTGCTGGTCGTGGGCGGCGGCATCAATGGCGCGGGAATCGCGCGCGACCTGGCCGGGCGTGGATTGCGGGTGCTCCTGTGCGACAAGGACGACCTCGGGTCTCATACCTCGTCGGCATCGAGCAAGCTGATCCACGGCGGCCTGCGCTACCTCGAACACCGCGAGTTCGGCCTGGTGCGCAAGGCGCTGCTTGAACGCGAAACGCTTCTGTGCAGCGCACCGCACATCATGCATCCGCTGCGCTTCGTGATGCCGCACGACGCCTCGCAGCGGCCGGCCTGGCTGATTCGCGCCGGCCTGTTCCTGTATGACCGCCTGGCGCCGCGCAGCTTCCTGCCCGCTTCAAAAGCGGTGGATCTGGGCGGGCACCGCGCCGGCGACGCGCTCAAGCCCAGCTTTACGCGCGGCTTCGAGTACTCGGACGGCTGGGTCGACGATGCCCGGCTGGTGGTGCTGAATGCGCTCGATGCGCACGAGCGCGGCGCCACCGTGCTGACGCACACGCGCTGCACGGCCTTCGAGCGCCATCCGCAGTACTGGACGGCGACGCTGGTGCGCGGTGAGCGCAGGCTGAGGGTCAAGGCGCGCTGCCTGGTCAACGCGGCCGGGCCCTGGGCCGCGCGGGTGGCCCAGATCGCCACCGGCAGCGCTCCCACGCGCCGTCTGCGCCTGGTCAAGGGCAGCCACATCGTGGTGCCGCGCCTGTTCGAGCATCAGTACGCCTACATCTTCCAGCACCCCGACGGCCGCATCGTGTTCGCGATGCCCTATGAAGGCGCCTTCACCCTCATCGGCACCACCGACCTCGAGTTCCAGGGCGACCCCGACGGGGTGGCGATCGCCGGCACCGAGACCGCCTACCTGTGCGAGCTCGCCAACCGCTATTTCCGGCGCCAGGTCGCGCCCGCGGACGTCGTCTGGTCCTACTCGGGCGTGCGCCCGCTGCTCGAAGACGACGCCGCCAGCGCCAGCGCGGCCACGCGCGACTACCTGCTCGGGCACGATACGGCGGGCGCGCCCCTGCTGTCTGTCTTCGGCGGCAAGATCACCACCTTTCGCAAGCTGGCCGAGGAAGCGGCGGACTGGATCTCCGGCGCACTCGGGCACACCCGGCTGGGGTGGACGGCGCAGGCCGTGCTGCCCGGTGGAGACCTGTTCGGCAGCATGCCAAACAGCCGCGCCGTGCTCGAATTCGACGCTTGGGTGGCCGCGCTCGAACGCCGCCATCCCTGGCTGCCTGCCAGCCTGGCGCGGCGCTGGGCGCGTGCCTACGGTACCCGTGCCGAGATCCTGCTGGCCGGCGCCGCCGGCATCGATGACCTGGGCGAGGAGGTGGCTCCCGGCCTCCATGCCGCCGAGTTGCGCTACCTGATGCGGCACGAGTGGGCCGGCTGCGCCGAGGACGTGTTGTGGCGCCGCAGCAAGCTCGGGCTGCACCTGCCCCCTGGCTGTGCGGACGACGTCGATGCCTGGATGGGTACAACACGGGCCAGCGAGGGGACGGCCCCGCTGGTCGAACCGGCCTGAACTCCTGCCGGTTCGCGCTATCATGGCCATCCCTGTTCAAGGATGGAAAAGCCCATGCGTCTCTACGTCAGTCCCCGCGCCCCCAATCCCCGGCGTGTCACCATGTTCATGGCGGCCAAACGAATCGAAGGCATCGAACTGGTCGACGTCGACCTGAATGCCGGCGGCCACCGCAGGCCTGAATTCACCGCCCTGAATCCGCTGGCGCGCGTTCCCGTGCTGGTGCTCGACGATGGCCGCGCGCTGAGCGAGACGCGCGCCATCTGCACCTACCTCGAAGGCCTGTATCCGGAACCGAACCTGATGGGGGTGGACAGCACCGAGCGCGCCTTCATCGAGATGGCCGACCGCCGCATGGAGCTGCACCTGATGCTGGAAACGGCGCTGTGCGTGCGCCATACGCATCCGGGGCTGGCAAGCCTGGAGCAGCCGCAGTTTCCGGATTTCGGCGCGGCGCAGGGACAAAAGATGCGCGCAACGGCGCGCTGGCTGGACGGGGAGCTGGGCAGGCAGCCCTACGTGGCCGGGGAACGGTTCACGATTGCCGATATCACGGCCTTCTGTGCGATCGAATTCGCACGTGGTTTGCTGCGCTTCAGGCCGGGGCAGGAGGGGATGGCGCACCTGCAGGCCTGGCGCGACAGGATTGCGTCTGAGAACAGGGGTTAGTCTGCGACCATTCGAACGCTGGATGACCGCGTGGGCAGGAAACCTGCCCACCCTACAACTGCATTCGTATCTATGGACTCCACCCGATTTGCAAGAGAAAGATTGAATTTCTGCCTTA
>JAEAMF010000469.1_pt1 | contig 49759 bp, 45 predicted proteins | sample 8958721 | NCBI WGS metagenome assembly JAEAMF01 (sample SAMN16933255, study PRJNA681124) | bioreactor sludge metagenome | isolation source: anaerobic bioreactor treating anionic surfactant - SDBS | place: India: Bengaluru | collected 2019-02-28
ACCTCGAACTCGTAGATCGCTTCCATGCCCAGTTCGGCGAAGGCCAGCACCTTGGCCTTCTTGATCGCCTGGGCGACCAGGTAGGCGGCGCCGCCGACGGCCATCAGGTACACGGCCTTGTTGTCGCGGATCGCGTCGATGGCGATCGGGCCGCGCTCGGACTTGCCGATCATGCCCAGCAGACCGGTCTGCTCGAGGATCTGGCGGGTGAACTTGTCCATGCGGGTCGCGGTGGTCGGGCCGGCAGGGCCAACCACTTCGTCACCGACTGGGTCGACCGGGCCAACGTAGTAGATGAAGCGGCCTTTGAGGTCCACTGGCAGCGCTTCGCCACGGTTGAGCATTTCCACCATGCGCTTGTGCGCGGCGTCGCGGCCGGTCAGCATCTTGCCGTTGAGCAGGACGGTTTCGCCCGGCTTCCAGCTCTGCACTTCTTCCGGGGTGATGGTGTCGAGGTTGACGCGGCGGGCGCTCGGGCCGGCTTCCCAGACGATTTCCGGGTAGGCGTCCAGCGGCGGCGGGGTCAGCTCGGCCGGGCCGGAGCCGTCCAGCACGAAGTGGGCGTGACGGGTGGCGGCGCAGTTGGGGATGATGCACACCGGCAGCGAGGCGGCGTGGGTCGGGTAGTCCTTGATCTTCACGTCGAGGACGGTGGTCAGGCCGCCGAGGCCCTGGGCGCCGATGCCCAGCTGGTTGACCTTGTCGAACAGCTCGAGGCGCAGTTCCTCGATGCGGTTCTGCGCGCCGCGCTTCTTCAGCTCATGGATGTCGATCTCCTCCATGAGCGATTCCTTGGCCAGCAGGGCGGCCTTCTCGGCGGTACCGCCGATGCCGATGCCCAGCATGCCCGGCGGGCACCAGCCGGCGCCCATTTCCGGCACGGTCTTCAGCACCCAGTCGACGATCGAGTCGGACGGGTTGAGCATGGCCATCTTCGACTTGTTCTCCGAGCCGCCGCCCTTGGCGGCGACATCGACCTCGACCTTGTCGCCAGGCACGATGGAATAGTGGATAACGGCCGGGGTGTTGTCCTTGGTGTTCTTGCGGGCACCGGCCGGGTCGGCCAGGATCGAGGCGCGCAGGACGTTGTCCGGGTTGTTGTAGGCGCGACGCACGCCCTCGTTGATCATGTCGTCCAGGCTCATGGTGGCGCCGTCCCACTGGACGTTCATGCCGACCTTGGCGAACACGGTGACGATGCCGGTGTCCTGGCAGATCGGACGGTGGCCGGTGGCGCACATGCGCGAGTTGATCAGGATCTGGGCGATGGAATCGCGGGCCGCCGGCGACTCCTCGCGCAGGTAGGCCTCGTGCATGGCCTGGATGAAGTCGACGGGGTGGTAGTAGGAGATGTACTGCAGGGCGTCGGCGACGCTCTGGATCAGGTCGTCTTGCTTGATCACGGCCATGGAACGCGGTCCTCTGTCAGGCGGAACTTCACGGCGCGCCACCGTGGGCGGCGCAAAAAACGGCGCGGCAGTATAGCGCGCAGGGGGCGTGGCGGACACCCGCCCGCCGTCGACCTTGGTCGATTGGCGGCCAGTGGCGCGGCCGGCAGGCTCGCCCAAAAAGCAGAAGGCCGCTCGAATGAGCGGCCTCCCGGTTCACACTCCGCCGATCAGGCCAGCGATTCGCCGACGTGGAGGACCTTCAGGGTGTTGGTGCCGCCGATGGTGTCGTAGCTGTCGCCCTTGCTCATGATCACCCAGTCGCCCGGCTGGACCACGCCGCGCTTGAGCAGCTCGTCGACCGCGGCCTGGCTGACCTGCTCCGGCGGCAGCGCCGCGGCGTCGAAGGGGATGGTCTGCACGCCGCGGAACAGCGACGCACGGGCCTGGGTGGCGCGGTGCGGCGAGTAGGCGAAGATCGGCACCGCCGAGCGGATGCGCGACATGATCAGCGGGGTGTAGCCGCTCTCGGTGAGGGCGATGATCGCCTTGACGCCAGGGAAGTGGTTGGCGGTGTACATGGCCGCCAGGGCGATGCTCTCGTCGCAGCGCTCGAAGGTCAGGCCCATGCGGTGGCCGGACTTCTGGCTGGTCGGATGCTTCTCGGCACCGACGCAGACGCGCGCCATGGCCTTGACCGCTTCCACCGGGTAGTCGCCGGCGGCGCTCTCGGCCGACAGCATCACCGCGTCGGTATAGTCCAGTGCGGCGTTGGCCACGTCGGACACCTCGGCGCGGGTCGGCATCGGGCTGTGGATCATCGACTCCATCATCTGCGTGGCGGTGATCACCACCTTGTTGAGGCGGCGGGCGTGGGCAATGATCTTCTTCTGGATGCCGACCAGCTCGGCGTCGCCGATCTCCACGCCGAGGTCGCCGCGGGCGACCATCACGCCGTCGCTGGCGCGGATCAGCGCATCCAGCGATTCGTCGTCGGCCACCGCCTCGGCGCGCTCGATCTTGGCGATCAGCCAGGCGTCGCTGCCGGCCTCGTCGCGCAGGCGGCGGGCGTAGTGCATGTCCTCGGCATCGCGCGGGAAGGACACCGCCAGGTAGTCCAGCTCCATCTCGGCGGCCAGCTTGATGTCGGCCTTGTCCTTGTCGGTCAGCGCTGGCGCGGTCAGGCCGCCGCCGCGGCGGTTGATGCCCTTGTGGTCGGACAGCGGGCCGCCGACGGTGACCTTGCACAGCAGCTCGGTGGCGGTGACCTGCTCGACCTGCATGATCACCCGGCCGTCGTCGAGCAGCAGCTCGTCGCCGACCTTGCAGTCCTTGACCAAGTCCGGGTAGTCGATGCCGACCACTTCCTGGGTGCCGGCGTCGCGGGGGTGGCTGATGGAGAAGCGGAAGGCGTCGCCTTCCTGCAGCTCGATGCGCTTGTTGGCGAACTTGGCGATGCGGATCTTCGGACCCTGCAGGTCGCCGAGCAGGGCGACGTGGCGATCGTGCTTGGCGGCCAGCTCGCGCACCAGGCGGGCGCGGGCCTTGTGCTCCTCGGGGGTGCCGTGGGAGAAGTTGAGGCGGGCGACGTTCATCCCGGCGAGGATCAGTTGCTCCAGCACCTGCGGCGAGCTGCTGGACGGGCCGAGAGTGGCGACGATCTTGGTACGGCGAAAGGGCATCAGGTTGCTCCTGGGTAAGGTCTGAACAGCGCCGGCGCGCCCGCTTGTGGCTGGGCGGGCCGGTCTTGGTCGGCTCGCGGGAGCCGGCGCCATCCGTGGCGGGAATCGGTCAGTGGGCGGGTGCGCCCTGCGGCTTGAGCACCAGCAGGTCGCAGTCGACCCCTTCGAGCACGCGCTCGGCAGTGTGGCCGATCAGCGCGGTGTCGAGGTGGCCGCGGGCGATGGCGCCCATCACCAGCAGGTCGACGGCATTTTCCTCGACGAAGCGCGGCAGGGTCTCCTCGGCGAAGCCCTGCAGCAGGTGGCTGCGCGGCTTGGCTACCGCATGCTGGCCGAGCAACTGCTCGAAGGCCTCGCGGTGGCGTTCGCCGGTGCGCTCCACATAGTACTCGTAATCGGCGACGAGTTCGGCATCGAACACCAGGGTGCGCGGCAGCGGTGCGTAGCTGTGCAGGTAGTGGTCCTCCAGGCCGAGGGTCTGGCCCAGGGTCTGCGCCGCCTCGATCAGCTGGTGGTCGAGGCTGGCCGGCTTGTCGGCGCTGTGGGTGGGGTCGAGGGCCACGGCCAGGCGCTGGCCGTGCCACTCGCCTTCCGGCTTGACCAGCCACAGCGGCGCCGGGCAGTAGCGGATCAGCTGCCAGCAGGTGTTGCTCAGCAGCAGGCGACGGATCAGGCCGTGGCTGTGCGCGGTCTTCAGCACCAGGTCGGGCTTCAGTTCCTCGGCGCGGGCGATGACCATCCGGTGCAGCGGCTTGCCCCAGCGCACCTCGCAGGTCACCGTCAGGCCCTCCTGGCGCAGCGGCGCGGCCAGTTGCTCGAGCCATTCGCGGCGCTGGCGGAGCAGCGAGTCGCGCGCCTTGTCCAGCGCCGGGGCCTCGAACAGCAGGCCGTTGTCCAGGGCACTGTTGAACTCGCAGATCAGCAGCTCGAGGGCGGCACCGCTGCGGCGGGCGATCCAGGCCGCGCGCGCCAGCGCCGGTTGCGGGATTTGGGTGGGATCGATGATCACCAGCAGCTGCTTGAGTTGCATGTCGGACTCCTTGGCCGGATGGGGTATGGCCCGCGTGATGCCAGGCTCGGCTTGATGGACTCAGCCTAGCGCCAGCGCCACTACACATGCAAACCGGTTGCCGGGGCATGACGGGCGTGGCAGAGCGGGTGGCGGCAGGGCTCAGAAGGCCCCCGCCGCCTTCCACTGCAGGTAGCGGTTGACCAGTTCCGGCCCCAGTTCGCCGGGGCGCAGGTCGAGCACCGGCAGGCCCTGGGCGGCGAGGCGCTCGTGCAGGGCGCTGCGCGCGGCGGCGTAGTCGACGGTGCCGCAGTAGGCGAGCGCCTGCTCGTAGCTGTCCACCGGCTGCTGGCGCTGGCGGTCGAGCACTTCCTCGCGCAGGCTGGCGATCAGCAGGCGGTGGTGGCGGGCGATCTGCGCCGCGGCCAGCGGCAGCTGCTGGTCGTCCTCGTCGCGCAGGTTGCCGAGCAGCACCACCAGGGCGCGGCGCGGCTGGCGGGCGAGCAGTTCGCCGGCGGCGGCCAGGTAGTCGCCGGGCAACTGGCCGGGCTGCAGGTCGTAGACGCCGTTGAGCAGTGCGTTGAGCTGCTGCTGGCCCTTGGCCGGCGGCAGGTAGCGCGGCGTGTCGCCGCCGAAGGCCAGCAGGCCGACGGCATCGCCCTGGCGCAGGGCGACGTGGGCCAGCAGCAGGCAGGCGTTGAGGGCGTGGTCGAAGTGGCTGAGTTCGCCGTCCTGGCTGCGCATGCGCCGGCCGCCGTCGAGCAGGAAGAGGATCTGCTGGTCGCGCTCCTCCTGGTATTCGCGGGCGATCGGCTGGTGCTTGCGCGCGGTGGCTTTCCAGTCGATCTGGCGCAGGCTGTCGCCATCGCGGAACTCGCGCAGCTGGTGGAACTCGCGGCCGCTGCCGCGGCGCGGCTTCTGGCGCACGCCGAGGCGGCCGAGCCAGCTCTCCACCGCCATCAGGCGGGCGCCGTGCAGGCGGGCGAAGTCGGGATAGATGCGCGTGCTGCCGGGCAGTGGCAGATGGCGGCGCGCCTGCCACAGCCCCAGGCGGCTGGGCAGGCCGACCTCGCAGCGCGCGAAGGCGCTGTCGCCGCGCTGGCGCGGGCGGATGCGGTAGCGCAGCTCGCCGCCCTGGCCGGGCGGCAGGGCGAGGCGCTGCGGCAGGCCCTGGAACTCCAGCTCCGCCGGTACGTGGTCGAACAGCTCCAGCCAGGGCGTCGCCGCCGCCGGGGTGACGCGCAGGAGCACCTCGCTCCAGCGGTCCAGCGCCAGGTGGCCGGGCAGCTGGCGCTCGAGCGCCGGCGAGGGCAGGCGGCGCAGCCACAGGGCGTCGAACAGCGCCGCGCCGGCCAGCGCCAGCAGCGCCGCCCACCACAGGCCGTGCAGCCAGGCGGGCAGGGCGAGGCCGAGCGGCGCCGCGGCGCCGAGGGCGATGGCCGCCAGCAGCAGGGCGGCGGCGAGACCGAGCAGGCGGGGCGTGGGCTTCATGAGCGCGGCGCGGCCACCTGAGCGAGCAGCTGGGCGAGCACCCGGTCGACGTCCTGGCCCTCGATCTCCAGCTCCGGCGCCAGGCGCACGCGGTGGCGCAGCACCGCCGGCGCACAGGCCTTGAGGTCGTCCGGGGTGACGAACTCGCCGCCGTGCAGCAGGGCGCGGGCGCGGGCGCAGCGCACCAAGGCGATGGAAGCGCGGGGACCGGCGCCGAAGGCCAGCCCCGGCCAGTCGCGGGTGGCGCGCACCAGGCGCACGGCGTAGTCGAGCACCTGATCGTCGATCGGCAGCTCGGCGCAGATGCGCTGCAGCACCGGCACGTCGCGCTCGCGCAGCAGCGGGCGCAGGGCGGCGACGTCGAGCATGTCGCCGCGCGCCGTGCGGGTCACCAGGCGCACCAGCTCCAGCTCCTCGAGATGCGCCGGATAGTCCATGCGCAGCTTGAGCATGAAGCGGTCCAGCTCGGCCTCGGGCAGCGGGTAGGTGCCTTCCTGCTCGATGGGGTTCTGCGTGGCCAGCACCATGAACGGCCGTGGCACCGGCAGGGCGTTGCCCTCCAGGGTGACCTGGCGCTCCTGCATCACCTCGAGCAGCGCCGCCTGGGTCTTGGCCGGCGCGCGGTTGATCTCGTCGGCGAGCAGCAGGTTGGTGAATACCGGCCCCTGGCGCAGCTTGAACTGCTCGCTGGCCAGGTCGTAGACGGCGTGGCCGGTGACGTCGCTGGGCATCAGGTCGGGGGTGAACTGGATGCGCGCGAAGCGGCCGCCGAAGCAGCGCGCCAGGGCGCGCACCAGCAGGGTCTTGCCCAGGCCGGGGACGCCCTCGATCAGCACGTGGCCGCCGGCGAGCAGGGCGCAGAGCACGTCGTCGATCACCTGCTGCTGGCCGATCAGCGCCAGGCCGAGTTCGGCGCGCACCGCCTGGATCAGTTGCACGGCGCGCTGGTGCTGGTTGACGGCGGGCCTGTCGTCGCCGACCGGCGGTTCGGCCGCGGGCGCGGTATCCGCCGGCGGCGCGTCCCGGTCGTCCGGGGTGGCGGTCGCGGGGGCGATGGGCTGGGCGTCGGATTCTTCGCTCATCATAGGGCATTCCTGAGTCGTTGCAGGTGGGCGACCTGGCGGGTGAACTGGGCGGCGTCGATGCGCTGCTCGCCGAGCGGGCGCATGGCCTGGCCGATCTGGCTGGGCGTGAGGCGGGCGAGACGGCCGAGCAGCTGCCACTGTTCGGTGACCGGCAGGCGCTCGAAGCCGGGGTGGCGCTGGCGGGCGCGCTGGCGCACCTCGGCCTGCAGGCGGGCGAGCAGGGCGGCGTGGCCGCTCTGCCGGCAGAGGAAATCGGCGCTGGCCTGCAGGTGTTCGCCGAGCTGGCGGCGCGCCGGTGGCGGGTCGGCCTGCAGCGGGCCGTGGCGCAGGCCGAAGCGCCAGAGCAGCAGGACGAGGAGCAGGGCGAGGGCGGCCAGCGCCTCGGGGAAGTGGCGCAGCAGCAGGGACGGCAGGGATTCGCTGGCGAGGCGCTGGAGCAGCACGACCTGGCTGTCCTGGGTCAGGTACCAGAGCAGCCAGGCGTGGTCGTGCTCGCCGATGTGGCTGTTGCGCCACAGGTTGCCGTCGCTGAGCACGGTGACCAGGCCGTCGCCGTGGCCGAGTTGCAGCAGGTGGGTGGCCCTGGCGCTGTTGGCCCAGGCATGGGCGCGGTTGCCGGCGTCCTCGAGGTGGTAGCGGGTATCGAAGGCGAAGTAGGCCGGCGCCTGTTCGTTCTCCAGGTACAGCTTGGTCAGCTCGGGCCAGGGCTCCTCGGCGGCGGCTTGCGGCGTCTCCGCCAGGCTGGCGCTGGGCAGGCGGTGCACCTGCAGCAGGTCGAGCAGCAGGTCGTCGCTGCGCTGGCGCTGCTCGCTCCAGTTGGCCTGGGCGATCACCAGCAGGTGGCCGCCGGCGGCGGCCCAGTCGAGCAGGCGCTGGCTCTGGGCGGCGGTCAGTTCGCGGCGCGGGCCGAGCAGCACCAGGGTGTGGCCGGCGGGCGGGGTGTCTTCGAGCACCCCGGCCAGGCTGTCGGCGCGGCCGACCTCGACCTGGCGCTGGCGCAGGAAGCGCTCGGCGGCCAGCCAGGGATTGCTACGCGCCTCCGGTGCCGGGCCGAGTTCGACGCTGCGCCACTGCGGGTCGAGGTTGCCGAGCAGCAGGAAGGCCAGCGCGGCGAGCAGCGACAGGCCGGCGAGAGCGCCCCACAGGCGTTGGCGGGCGGTCATGGCGTCACCTTCTCGCTGCGGGCGCGGCTGTTCAGTTCCAGCGCGCGCCAGGCGGCGCACAGCTCGGGGCCGAGTTCGGCCGGCGGCGGGCGACTGCCGTAGGCGAGCGCCTGCCAGGCCTGCAGCAGGCGGGCGGCGAAGCGCGCCAGCGGTGCATCGTCGAGGCGCTGCAGCAGCACCAGCACCTCGCCCTCGGTGTGTGCCTGGGTCAGCGGCAGGCGGCGCTGGTGCAGCAGGTGGCTGAGCAGGCCGCGATAGAGCAGGCCGAGAGCGGCGCGCGGGTCGTGCGGCCACAGTTGCTCGACGCTGGCCGGCAGGTCGTCCGGCAGGCTGCGCGGATCGACGGCCAGGCCGAACAGCTCGACCGGCGTTTCCGCCACGGGCGTCTCGGCGGCCGGAGCGCGGCGGACGAACAGCGCCAGCCAGTCGCGATAGCGCCAGACCAGCACGGCGATGCCGCCGGCCAGCAGGGCCCACAGCAGCGCCTCGAGGAGTTCGGCGAAGCCGCCGGTCCAGGCCGGCGGCGCGTCGGGCAGGGAGCGGTCTGCCGCGTCGGGCTGGTCGGCGTTCGGCCAGCCCCAGTCGAGGCGCTCCTCGTGGCGGCGGAACGGCGGCGCGTCGAGCAGGGCGTGGATCTCGCGCTGCGCCTCGGCGCTGCTCAGCGGCTGGTGGGTGAGGCGCGGCGCCTCGGGCCCTGCGGCATCCGTCACCGGCAGCGGGCAGGCGGTGCTCTCCAGGACTGCCGCGGCAGTTTCGGGCGGCGCCGTTTCGGCCAGTGCCGTGCGCCCGGGCAGCAGCAGGGCGAGGCCGAGCAGCACCACCAGGCCGGTCTGGCCGAGGCGTTCGAGCAGGCGGCGGAAGGCCAGTTCGAGATCCCAGGCCTCCAGCTCGCTGCGCCGGTTGAGGTAGAGGCTGAAGCCGCAGGCGACGTAGACCGGTTCCCAGACCACCAGCACCAGGGCGTAGCAGGCGTTGCTCAGGTGCTCCAGCCACAGCCATTCCTGCGGCGGGCGCAGCACCGCGCTGGCCAGGGTGAGCGGATCGCGGAGCTGTTCGGGGAGCATCAGGTAGATCAGCACCAGTAGGCCGGCCCACAGCAGCAGCTCGACGTGCATGCCGAGCAGGGTCAGCCAGCGCGCCACGCCGCTGCGCCGGCCGAGGGCGTGCAGGCGCTGGCGGCGCGCGCTGCCGCGCAGGTTCTCCAGCTGGGTCAGCGGCAGGGTGAAGCTGCGGCTCAGGCTGAAGCGCCGCCAGGTCAGGCTGGCCAGCAGCTCGCCGCGCAGCAGCGCGGGCCAGGCGCGTAGGGCCTGGCCGAGGGTCGGCGTGGCGCCGAACAGGGCGCGCGAGAGGATGTGCAGGGGCAGGCGTTCGAAGGCCGGCTTCAGCCACCAGAACAGCAGCAGGGCGATGCTCGGCTGTTCCCGGAACAGCAGGCCGAGCAGCGCCAGCAGCGGCAGGGTGAGCAGCGCCCAGCTGCCCAGCAGCAGGCCGGCGTGGCGCTGCACCAGGTGCACGCCCAGGTCGACGGCTTCCCACGCGCTGCGCGGGCGCAGGGCGGCCTCGGCGGCGCTCAGCGACATGCGCGGCTCCGCGGGAGGCTGGCGAGTGGCTCGGTGATCACGACGACTCCCTGTGTTCGGTTCGATCGATCCAGTCAGCGGCGGCGCCCGCCGAGGCCGAAGTAGGCGCCGACCAGCAGCCACAGCGCGATGCCGACGGTGTACTTGACGGTCACCGGAAAGCGGGTGACCGACGACCAGTAGGCCTCGACGAAGGCGGCGATCAGCAGCAGGCCGATCACTCCGGCGAGCAGGCCGACGCAGCCGCGCGCGGCGCCGCGCAGGGCGGCGCGGCGGCTGCGTGGTCCGGGCATCAGCAGGGCGCCGCCCAGCTGCAGGCCGGCGGCGCCGGCGAAGGTTATGGCAGTCAGCTCGAAAGCGCCATGGCCGACGACGAAGCCGAGGAAGGTTTCGTCATAGCCGATGCGGATCAGGTGGCCGGCGATGGCGCCGATGTTGAGGCCGTTGTAGAGCAGGAAGAACAGCGAGCCGATGCCGAGCAGCAGGCCGCTGGCGAAGGTTTGGAAGGCGATGCCGATGTTGTTCATGATGTAGTAGCCGAACATCAGCCAGTCGTCGCCGCTGCCGCGCCCGGTCCAGGGGCCGAGGCGGCTGGCGTCGGGGTCGTACATCAGCTCCATCTTCGCCACCTGCTGCGGCGACAGCAGGCTGTAGATCAGCTCGGGGAACAGGTAGACCAGCAGGCCCATGCCCAGCAGGCTGCCGTAGAACAGCAGGCTGGCGAGCAGGATGCTGCGCCAGGCGGCGCGCACCTGGCGCGGGAAGCCGCCGAGCAGGAAGCCGAGCAGGCGCGGACCGAGGCCGCGAGGGGGGCGGTACAGCTGCTGGTGGGCGCGCAGGACCAGCTGCTGCAGGTATTCGACCAGGTTGGGACTGTAGGCGCGGCTCTGCGCCAGGGCCAGCTGCTGGCACAGGCGCCGATAGTCGGCGGCGAAGGCGCCGGCCAGCGACTCGAGTGACTTGCCTTGCTCCAGCAGCCTGAGCTGGCCCTCGAGGGCCTGCCACTGGCTCCGGTGAAGGGCCTCGAACTGCGCCTGTCTCATGGTTCGCCCCGCAGGCCGGCGGCGATGCGCTGCAGGCGCAGCGGGGCCTCGTCCGGCGACACGCCGAGCACCGGGGCGAGCAGGCCGGCCAGCTCCTCGCGGCGCGCCGGCGACAGCTGGCGCCGGCGCTCGTCGAAGGCGAGCAGGGCGCGCTGCTCCTCGGCACGCAGGGCGAAGGGCGCCGGCAGCGGCGCCACCGGCTCGCCCGACAGCGGCGCCGGCGGGCGCTGGCGGTGGATCACCAGGGTGCCGGCGGCGAGGTCGCCGAGGCGCTGGAAGCGCGGACTGGCCAGGCTGGCGAGCAGGCCGCAGCAATAGCCCAGCGGCAGCATGTCGACGAAGCGCAGCAGGTTGCGCAGCAGCGCGGCGCCCCAGCCGACCGGGGTGCCGTCCTCGTGCACCACGCGCAGGCCGAGCAGCTGCTTGCCGGGCGAGCGCCCCTGGTTGAGCACTTCGAACAGCACCATGTACCACCAGTTGAGCAGGAACAGCAGGATCAGGCCGAGGCCGACGCCCAGTTCGCCGAGGCGGCCGAGCAGGCTGACGACCAGCAGCGACAGGGCGGCGCGCAGGGCCAGGTCGACGCCGAAGGCGCGGGCGCGCACCAGCGGGCCGGCGGGCGACAGCAGCAGGTCGACCCCCTCCGGGGTTTCCACCCGCAGGCGGGTGTCCAGCAGCGGGCTGGCGGATGTGGCTGGGGGCATGGCGGCGGGCTGCTCGGGGCTGGGATTGGCGATGCTAGCGAGGCGCGGCGGCGCGAGGCAACCGCCTGCGTCCGGGTGCCGCGCGGCGCGGGCGCGTTCAGTCGGCGGTCGGCAGCACGCCGAAGATCTCCCGGTACAGCACGCCGAGCGCCGCCACCGACAGCGGCAGGCTCCAGATCAGGCCGATGCCCAGCGGCAGGGCGCTGACCAGCAGGATCGCGCCGAGCAGCAGGAGCAGGCCGAACACCTTGAACCAGTGCTGGCTGATGGCCTGGCGCGAGGCTTCCATGGCCTGCCAGGGGCTCAGGCCGCGCTCGACCACCAGGGCCATGGCCAGCAGGTAGGCGACGCCCAGATAGATGCCGGGAAGGATCAGCAACAGGGTGCCGAGGTAGACCAGGACGGTGACCAGCATGCCGGTGATGGCCAACGCCAGGGTATGACCGAAGTAGCCGAACACCAGGCCGACGCCGACCGGCTGCTGCGCCGCCCGGCGGATGCCGATCATCAGGATGCCGGCGAAGAACGGATAGGTGAGCACGCCGATCAGCAGGCTGAGCAGCAGCTGTCCCGCCACCCCGGCGAGCAGGCTGTCGTGGCCGATCAGCCCGGCGCCGGCGAGGATGAACGCCAGCACGAAGGCGGCGGCGAACAGCACCGCGTAGAAGGCCAGGAAGCCGGCGATGATCGGCCACTTGATGCCGCGGGTGTTGCTCCAGGCCTCGCCGAGCAGGCCGCCGATGGAGAAGTCGTAGCCGCGGGCGAGGGCCTCCTCGATGCTGGGGGCCGGCTGCGTGGGGTCGGGCCTGTGCAGCAGGTCGCTGCGCGGCGGGGCGAACGGATTGGCGGCGGGGATGCTGTTCATGCCAGGGTCCTTGCGAGGCGTGATGGGAACGCCGGGATGCTAGTCGGCCGTCCCGGCCCCGGCAAGGCGGCTGGCGCGCAGGTGCGCAGCTTTGCGAGCCAGGTCGGCTTTCCCGGTGTGGCGCCGCCGCGTCGCAACGGTCCCGGCCGCCGGGCGATTCGCGCTAGACTGCGTGCCCCTGCCAATTGGAGCCGATCCCGTGACCGCGAGCATCTTCTGGTACGACTACGAAACCACCGGCATCGACCCGCGCCGCGACCGGCCGCTGCAGGTGGCGGGGATCCGTACCGACGAGGCGCTCAACGAGATCGGCGAGCCGCTCAACCTGTATTGCCGGCCGAGCGACGACATCCTGCCGCACCCGATGTCCTGCCTGATCACCGGCATCGCCCCCGGCCAGCTGGAGCGCCACGGCCTCGGCGAGGCCGAGTTCATGACCTGCCTGCACGCCGAACTGGCGCGCCCCGGCACCTGCACCGCCGGCTACAACAGCCTGCGCTTCGACGACGAGGTCACCCGCTACAGCCTGTACCGCAACTTCTTCGATCCCTACGCCCGCGAGTGGCAGGGCGGCAACAGCCGCTGGGACCTGATCGACCTGCTGCGCAGCGCCTATGCCCTGCGCCCGCAGGGCATCGAGTGGCCGCAGGAGGACGGGCGGGTGACCCTGAAGCTGGAGCGGCTGACCGCAGCCAACGGCATCGACCACGGCCAGGCCCACGACGCCCTGGCCGACGTGCGCGCCACCATCGCCCTGGCGCGGCTGCTGCGCGAACGCCAGCCGCGCCTGTACGACTGGTGTTATCAGTTGCGCAGCAAGCAGCGGGTGATGGAACAGATCCGCCTGCTGCAACCGCTGGTGCACATATCCGGGCGCTTTTCCGCCGAGCGCCATTTCCTCTCCGTGGTAATGCCGCTGGCCTGGCATCCGCGCAATCGCAATGCACTGATCGTCTGCGATCTGCAGGCCGATATCGCCCCGCTGCTGGAGTTGCCGGCGGAAGTTCTCGCCACGCGCCTGTATACCCGCCGCGAAGAACTGGGCGATGGCGAACTGCCGGTACCGCTGAAACTGGTACAGATCAATCGTTGCCCGGTGCTGGCGCCGCTCAAGGTGTTGCGCGAGGAGGACTGCCAGCGCCTGGCGCTGGATATGTCGGCCTGTCTGGATCGGGGCCGCGTGCTGGAACAGCGGCAGGCGGCATGGCGGGAAAAGTTGCCGGCGATCTATGCGGAAAACGGTTTTGCCGCCAGCGAGGATCCGGAGCAGCGCCTGTATGACGGCTTTATTGGCGACCGCGACCGCGGCCTGTGTATCCAGGTGCGCGAAAGTGACCCGGCGCGACTCGCCGAACGCCATGGGCTGTTTGCCGACGAGCGTCTCGAGGAGTTGCTGTTCCGTTATCGCGCGCGCAACTTTCCGCAGACATTGAGCACGCCCGAACAGCAGCGCTGGCAGGAGTTCTGTCGCCGGCGGCTGAGCGACAGTCGCGCCGGGGCGCCCAATACCCTGGCCGAGTTCGAACAGGCCGTGACGGAACTGCTGCCGGCCTGCGATCCGCGCCAGCAGGCCCTGCTCGCGGCCTGGCAGGCCCATGCGCAGGGCTTGCGCCAGCGCTACGCAGTGGCCTGAGCGGCAGCGGGCGGACGATTTCGCGGCAATAAAAAACGCCAGCTCGGCTGGCGTTTTTTATTGCCCTGCAGGAAGTGCCGGCAATCAGTCGAGGATGGTCGCCCAACTTTCCACGGTATCGTTGCCCCAGGTGGCTTTCCACTCCTTCAGGGTCTTGTGGTTGCCGCCCTTGGTCTCGATGGTTTCACCGGTGTTCGGGTTCTTGTACTGCTTGACCTTGCGGGTGCGCTTGGCCGGGGCTTCAACTTTGGCGGCACGGGCCGGGCGGCCGGCCTTGGCAACTTTGCCTTCGGCGTCGAGCAGGGCGAGGATGTCCGGCAGCGACTTGCCATATTCGGCCATCAGTTCGCGCAGCTTGGCTTCGAAGTCCAGTTCCTTCTGCAGCTTGTCGTCCAGCTTGAGGGCTTGCAGGCGCTCCTGCAGTTGCTTGATGGCAGCTTCGGTCGTGCGATATTCGTTGATCAGGGACATTGTCTTTTTCCTTGGGAAACGGGTCTGCAGGAACTACGGCGGTGAATGGATAATAGGCACAGCTCAATGCCAAGTAAATAGCGCGGAGCGCCTCGCGGAATATTTGGTAAAAATAACGGGCGAAGTTGTCGCGGGCGGGCGGAGATATTGGCGAGGCATGTAGAGGGGGCCGCCGAGGGCATGGCTTAGTGCCGGGAAAGACCAGTGCGGCAACTCTTGCAAGTTCTCGCATGTATCTGCCGGTGCTGCCGGGCTGCCTTGTCTGCGGTCAACGGGCGCAAGGCGTGACCGCGGCGCGGCTGTAGTTTTCCGTGCGGCTGGATAGAATGCCCCCTTTCGATGTTTGCGGAGTTACCCCATGCGTACTTTCCGGTTGGTCATCGCCTGCCCCGACCGCGTCGGCATCGTGGCCAAGGTCAGCAACCTGCTGGCTACCTACAACGGCTGGATCACCGAGGCGAGCCATCATTCGGACCTGGACAACGGCTGGTTCTTCATGCGCCACGAGATCCGCGCCGACTCGCTGCCGTTCGATCTCGAGGGGTTCCGCCATGCCTTCTCGCCCATCGCCCGCGAGTTCGGCATGCGTTGGCAGGTCTACGACTCGGCGGTGAAGAAGCGCGTGGTGCTGATGGCCAGCCGCGAATCGCACTGCCTGGCCGACCTGCTGCACCGCTGGCACAGCGGCGAGCTGGACTGCGAGATCCCCTGCGTGATCTCCAACCACGACGACCTGCGCAGCATGGTCGAGTGGCACGGCATTCCCTACTTCCACGTGCCGGTCGATCCGAAGGACAAGGCTCCGGCCTTCGCCGAGGTCAGCCGGCTGATCGCCGAGCACCAGGCCGACTGCGTGGTGCTGGCGCGCTACATGCAGATCCTGCCGCCGACCCTGTGCCAGGACTACGCCGGGCGGGTGATCAACATCCACCACAGCTTCCTGCCCTCGTTCGCCGGCGCCAAGCCCTACCATCAGGCGGCCAAGCGCGGCGTCAAGCTGATCGGCGCCACCTGCCACTACGTCACCGAGGAACTGGACGCCGGCCCGATCATCGAGCAGGACGTGGCGCGGGTCACCCACCGCCAGCAGGCCGAGGACATGGTGCGCATCGGCAAGGACGTGGAGCGGCGGGTGCTGGCCCGCGGGCTACGCTATCACCTGGAGGACCGGGTGCTGGTGCACGACAACAAGACCGTGGTGTTCGACTGACAGGCCACCGCCGCCACCCTTCAAGGAACCAGAGGAGAAACACCATGCTCAAGTCGATCAAGGTGCGCGACTACATGACCCGCCACCCGGTGACCTTCCGCCCGGACATGGACCTGTTCACCGCCATCAACCGCCTGCTCGAACACGGACTGGCCGGGGCGCCGGTGCTGGACGCCGAGGGCCAGCTGGTCGGCATCCTGTCCGAGGCCGACTGCCTGCGCGCGATCCTGGCCGGCGCCTACTTCGACGATGCCCACGGTGCCGTCGGCAGCTTCATGACGGTGGTGCCGGATACCATCGACGCCGATGCCGACATCATCAAGGCCGCCGAAGGCTTCCTGCTCGACCAGCGCCAGCGCCTGCCGGTGCTCGAGGAGGGCCGCCTGGTCGGCATGCTCAGCCGCCACGACGTGCTGCGCGCGGTCAAGGAGTTCGCCCAGCACGAGAAGGGCAAGTCGAACGACTGAACGACGACCGGCAGGCGCGGCCGGTCGCCCGCGGGTGATGGCAGGTCGCGACCGCCATCACCCGCGGGGGGAAATGGACCATGCCTGAACATCATCAACTGCTGCTCGGCGCCGATCCGGCCGGGCAGCCCGTCGGCCAGGCGCTGCGCCTGGCCAACCGCCACGGCCTGATCGCCGGCGCCACCGGCACCGGCAAGACCGTCACCCTGCAGCGCCTGGTCGAGCAGTTCAGCGACGCCGGCGTCGCGGTGTTCGCCGCCGACATCAAGGGCGACCTGTGCGGCCTCGGCGCCGCCGGCGCGCCGCAGGGCAAGATCGCCGAGCGCATCGCCGGCATGCCCTGGCTGGGCCACCGGCCGCAGGCCTACCCGGTGACCCTGTGGGACGTGGCCGGGCAGGGCGGCCATCCGCTGCGCACCACCCTGTCCGAGATGGGCCCGCTGCTGCTCGGCGCGCTGCTGGAGCTCACTGACAGCCAGCAGGCCGCGCTCTACGCCGCCTTCCGGGTGGCCGACCGCGAGGGCCTGCTGCTGCTCGATCTCAAGGACCTCAAGGCGCTGCTCAATCACCTGCAGGACAATCCGGGGCTGCTCGGCGAGGACCGCGCGCTGTTCACCGGGCCGTCCGCCCAGGCCCTGCTGCGCAAGCTGGCGACCCTCGAGCAGCAGGGCGCCGAGGCGCTGTTCGGCGAGCCGGCGCTGCAGCTGGAGGATCTGCTGCAGCCGGCGGCCGACGGCCGCGGGCGCATCCACCTGCTCGACGCCAGCCGCCTGGTGCACGAGGCGCCCAAGGTCTACGCCACCTTCCTGCTCTGGCTGCTGGCCGAGCTGTTCGAGCAGTTGCCCGAGCGCGGTGATGCCGACCAGCCCCTGCTGGCGCTGTTCTTCGACGAGGCGCACCTGCTGTTCGCCGGCACGCCGAAGGCGCTGCAGGAGCGCCTGGAGCAGGTGGTGCGGCTGATCCGCTCCAAGGGCGTCGGTGTCTACTTCGTCACCCAGTCGCCGGGCGACCTGCCGGACGACATCCTCGCCCAGCTCGGCCTGCGCGTGCAGCACGGCCTGCGCGCCTTCACCGCCAAGGAGCAGAAGGCGCTGCGCGCGGTGGCCGACGGCTTCCGCCCCAATCCGGCTTTCGACAGCCTGGCCGTGCTCACCGAACTGGGCATCGGCGAGGCGCTGGTCGGCACCCTGGAGGACAAGGGCACCCCGGCCATGGTGCAGCGGGTGGCCATCGCCCCGCCGCAGTCGCGCATCGGCCCGCTCGGCGAGAGCGAGCGCGCCGCGCTGCTGCGTGCCTCGCCGCTGGCCGGGCGCTATGACCGGCCGGTGGACCGCGAGTCGGCCTACGAGCTGCTCAGCGCCCGCGCCGCCCAGTCGGAGGCGCCCGCGCCGGCCGGCAGAGGCCAGGCCGCGGCGCAGGACAGGTCGCTGGGCGACATGGCCGGCGAGCTGCTCGGCAGCGCGGTCGGCCAGGCGATGAAGAGCGCGGTGCGCCAGGCCGCCAACCAGATCGGCCGCGAGCTGGTGCGCGGGCTGATGGGCTCGCTGCTCGGCAAGCGGCGCTGAGCACGGCTGCGATCTGGCGCATGGACAGCCCGGCGCCGTCTGGCATAGCCTCCGGCGGCCGGGCAGGCGCGTGGGCGGGGTGGGGCCACCCGTGCTGCGTGCTGCCTGCCATCGTCCGCCAGGGGAGGAGCCCCGCCATGCGCCTGCAAGCTGCCGTAGTCCTGCTGTTTCCCGCCTGCCTCAGCACCGGCGTGCTGGCCGAGGGCGCGCCGCCGATCACGGCGGTGGTGCTGCATCCGGGCAGTGCCACCGTGGTGCGGACCGCGCAGGTCACCCCCGGGATGACCGAGGTGGTGTTCGCCGGCCTGCCGGCCCAGTTCGACCTGCAGACCCTGCGCGCCGAGGCCGGCCCCCACGTGCGGGTGGGCCAGGTGGTCACCCGCGATGCCGCGCGCGGCGACGCCTTCAATCCGGCGGAGGCCGATCTGGAGGGGCGCATCCTCGCCCTGCAGGACCGGCAGGCCGCAGTCGATGCCGAGATCGCCGCGGCCGAGCTGGTCGGGCGCTACCTGGAGCGCTTCGGTGCGGGCGGCTCCGGCGAAGGCGAGGCATCTGCCCTGCCCGACGATCCCAAGATTCTCGCCGGACTGGTGCAGACCCTCGGGCAGAGCGCGCGCGAATCGCTGGCCGCCATCCAGCGCCTGAACGTGGAGAAGCGCGAGTTCGGCAAGCAGATCGAGGTGCTGCAGCGCGAGCTGGAGGGCCTGCGCAGCGGGGCGCGCGACACGCGCAGCGTCACCGTGCAGCTCAGCGCGCAGCGCCCCGGCGAGCTGCGCCTCAGCTATCAGGTGGCGAATGCCGGCTGGCAGCCGGCCTACCGGGCGAGCCTGGACAGCGCGGCCGCGCGCCTGGAGCTGGAGCGCCTGGCCAGCGTGGCGCAGCGGACCGGCGAGGACTGGCAGGGCGTGCGCCTGACCCTGTCCACCACCCAGCCGCGGCTGTCGCCCGCCGCCCCCGAGCCGCAGCCCTGGCTGCTCACCTGGCAGCCGCCGGTGCCGGCGCAGTTGTCCAGGATGGAGTCGCGGGCCATGCCGGCCCCCGCCGCGCCGCTGGCCGGCGTCGCCGCGCGCGAGGCGCTCGCTGACGAGGAGGGGTTCCAGCCGCCGAGCTTCGTCAGCCACGGTACCTTCGCCAGCGAATTCGAAGTGCCGACGCCGGTCAGCCTGCCGGCCGACGGTCGTGCGCTGGCAGTCAGCCTGGGCACTTCGAGCCTGGTCGCCCGCCATTACCTGCGCGTCGCGCCGCGCGTGGAGCCGGCGGCGGTGGTGGTGGCCGAGGCCGAGCGGCCCGCGGGCGTCTGGCTGCCCGGCGATGTCCAGCTGTTCCGCGATGGCAGCTACGTGGGCCGCGCCCACTGGAATCCGGCCGGCAACGAGCGCTTCGTGTTCTCCTTCGGTCGCGACGACCAGCTGCGCGTGGCCGTCGACCAGGTCGAGGGACAGGCGGGCAGCACCGGGGTGTTCGACAAGCGTCGCGAGCGGCGGGTCGCCGAGGTGTTCACCCTCACCAACACCCACAAGAGCCCGGTGGACGTGCTGCTGCTCGAATCCTCGCCGGTCAGCGGCTCCGAGGAAGTGCGCGTGCGCACGGCCTTCGACCCCGCGCCCACGCAGCAGGCCTGGCAGCAGCGCCGCGGCGTGGTCGCCTGGGAGCGCAAGCTGGCCGCCGGCGAGAGCGCCCGTTTCGGTGTCGACTACCGCATCGAATATCCGCTGGACGGCTACGTCAGCGGGCTGGAATAGGGGGCGTCGCGGGGACGCCTCCGCTCGGCGTTCAGCCCTGCGGCTCGGCGATCTTCAGGCGCTGCCAGATCTGTTCGCCGTTCTGGATGGCGAGGTGGATCGGCGACAGGGAGAACTGGTGCAGTTGCAGCACCGCCATGCAGTCCTGCCACTGCTCGATTTCCAGACGCTGCAGCTTCGACAGGTTGAAGGGATGCTCCTGGCCCTTCCACAGGGCGAGCAGGAAGTCTCGGCAGATTTCGCTCTGCCCGTCGCCGGTGCCGTGCAGGGCCGCTTGCAGCAGCCTGACCAGGGCCTCCTGGGCTTGGGGAACCTGTGCGCTTTGCTGGTTATTCCAGCGCTCGTGATGCGCCATGCGTGCCGCAATGACACGCTCGATCTCGGCTTCCTCGCGGGCGCGGCGGGCGCGCTCTATATCGTTGGCCGGGCGCTTGATCGGGAGGGGAATTATCCTTTCGTCGCTCATGTGAACCTCCCTTCCCCGGCCGATGGTGGTGCGAATATCGCCTGTCGCCTCGGTCTTCGGGGAACAACTCAGACAAGTTTGCTGAGAATCGCTTTCAAGTCAAGTTGACGACTGAAAATTGACGTTCAACGAACAGCTGGCTTGAGCGAGGCGATTTTATCAAGGCCGAAACCGCGATGTCCCCACGTGGATGGTGGAATTGACAGGTTTCGTGATCTGGTGAGGCTATATGAGCGGCGGTTTAATGTCGCATTCCGACATGGGCATGCCGTGCGCGTCAAGCCATTCGGCGATTCGCGTGACCACCCAGGGGCCGTCGTCCAGCGGCAGGTCGTGGCCGGCGGCGGCATGCCGGGCGTGCGGCAGCTGCCAGCGGGCCGCCAGTTGCGCCGAACAGCGCGGATCGACCAGCGCGTCGCGCTCGCCGCTGAGCAGCAGCAGCGGTGGCTCCGGGCGCTGCGCCGGCAGCCGGAAGCGCGCCGCCGCCGCCAGCTGGCGCAGGGCGTTGCCGGGAGCGACCGGATGGCGGCGGCGCAGTGCCACCCAGTCGTCCAGGACCCGCGGGTCGGCGCGCGCACTGGTCAGGCGCAGGATGGCCGCCTCCTTGTCGCGGGCATCGCCGCCGGCCAGCACGCCGAGCAGTCGCGGGTAGCCGGCCGGGCGCAGGCGCCGGTAGAAGGGGCTGAGTCCGGCGAAGCTGGCGTTGATCAGCACCGCGCCGGCCACCTCGGCGGGATGGGCGGCGGCCCAGGCCAGCGCCACCATCGCCCCCAGAGACATGGCCAGCAGGTGCAGGGGGCCGTCGACGCCCTGGGCGGCCAGGTGGGCGCGACAGTCGTCGACCATCGCCGCGACCTGCAGCGGGCTGCGCTCCCGGTGCCGCACGCCGTTGCCGGGCAGGTCGAGGGCGAGAATGCGCGCCTGCGGCAGGCGAGCCGCCAGCAGGGCGGGGAACTCGCCCCAGTGGCCGCTCTCGCGGGTCAGGCCGCGCAGCAGGATCCAGGTGGCCATGGCTAGCACCACGGATACCAGCGGCGCAGGGCCTGCTGGCGATGCTGTTCGCGCGCCTCGCCGACCGGGCACCAGCCCTGGTGGCCGCAGGCGGCGCGACCGACGAAGTCCAGCCATTCCACCTGGCGGCGCAGCACGCGCGCCTCGCGGTGGCCGAGCAACGGGTTGAACAGGCCCTGCAGCGACAGCAGCTGGCGCGGGTTCTTCTTCACCCACAGCCAGGAGCCCATCTCCAGGGTCAGCGGCAGATGCACGCGCCCGGGGTCGCTCAGGGCGCGCTGGTAGAGGTGGTCCCACAGGTCGCCGTGGGCGAGGTACTGGCAGCTCTGCGGCTCGAACAGGTAGGTGTGGTGGCGGTGCGTCTGGTCGAGGATCTCGCTCAGCGCGTGCATCTCCGCCAGGTGCGGGATGGGCGCGCGGGTGCTGGCGTAGGGAAACCAGATGCGGTCGCAGAGGCCGAAGCCGGAGTGGCAGTCCACGGCGATGCTGAAGCGGTGGCTGAGCAGTTCCTCCTCGACCAGGCGGCACAGCGCCTGGCTTTCCGCCTGCATCGGCGCATCGTGCGGGCCGCGGTACCAGGGCAGGCGCGCGCTCAGGCGCTGGCCGCCGACCAGGAAGGGCACGCGCTGCTGCGCCTCGACCGGCGCGTTGCGCATCAGGTCGACGCCCTGCGGATTGGCGCGGGTGCCGCGCCACAGGCCGCCGGGATTGACCACCGGCATGAACACCATGCGCATGCGCTCGAGTTGCTGCTGCAGCAGAGGATCCCAGCGCAGGCGCGCCGCCAGGCTGCGCAGGAAGGCCAGCACCACGCTGGCGCCGATGCGCTCGAGGCCGTGCACGCCGCCGAAGTAGCCGACCGCCGGTGCCCCGGGGGCGGGATTGCCCAGGCTGATCGCGTACACCGGCAGGCTGCGCGCCTCGACCTCGACCCGGCACAGTTCCCGCACCTGCAGCGGGTTGCCGAGCTTGTCGATCAGGCGTTCGAGTTCGACCAGTTCGCTGGGCTCGCTGGCAGGCATGCGACCTCCGGGGCACAGGGCGGGACATCTCTTGCTCAGTTTAGGCGCCGGCTGCCGGAGTCTCGGGCGATCGGTGCGCGCGGCGTCCTTGCAGGCCCCTGCGGCGGCGACTTTACTTGCCTAGGTACCGTTCCTCGAAGAGTCCCGCTGGCGAGGTGCCTGTCATGCCACGTTCCCTGCCGTCGTCCGTTCGTCCCCGCGCCATCGCCGTCAGCGCGCCTGCCCAGCGCCGGCCGCACCTCCTGCTGGGCGCGGCGTTGCTGGCCGCCCTGGCGGGAGCCGCGCAGGTCCGTGCCGAAGCATTGCCCGAGGCCGCGGCGCCGCAGGCCCACGCCAGCTTTCTCGCCATGTCGGCGGTGAGCCCCGAGTATCAGCGGGCCCGGCTGTCCACGGCCCTGCAGTTCGCCACGGCGCCGGAGGAGCCCGGGGCCAGCGCCACCTTCGGCTGGCTGGAGGCGACCGGCGAGGTCCTGCTGATGAGCCATGGCCCATATCCCTCCGCCGTCGCCCGGGCGCGCAGCGAGCGGGAGGTGGAAAGCGCTATGCCGATCCGCGCGCTCGGCGAGCTGCCGCGCTACCTGATGATCTGCAGCTGGAAGGCGGCCGACGGCGAGGCCCAGCCGGTGACGCTGGCCTTTGCCGAGCGCGACGACGCCAATGGCCGCCAGTCCAACACCCGCGACTACGCGAGCCTCAGCGTGCCCTGGGTGCCGACCGCCGCGCGGCGGGCGCAGCAGGTCTTCGCCGACCACGACTGGTGCGGCGAGATCGCCCGCAGCGGGCAGTCGTCGGCGCTGCTCTGGCAGGCCGACACGGCCCGGCGCTAGGGGCCGACCCGGCGGTTTCTTTCCGGCCCGCCGCTGCGCGCTGCCTGCCATTCCGTCGCCATGGTCAGCGCCACCTTCCGCTTCTACGAGGAACTCAACGACTTCCTGCCGGCCGAGCGCCGGCGGCAGGCGTTCAGCTGCGAATGCGCGCGCGCGGCCACCGTCAAGCACATGATCGAGGCGCTCGGCGTGCCGCACACCGAGGTCGAGCTGGTGCTGGTCAACGGCGAGTCGGTGGACTTCGCCCGGCAGCTCGCCGACGGCGACCGGGTGGCGGTCTACCCGCGCTTCGAGAGCCTGGACATCACGCCGCTGCTGCGCGTGCGTGCCCGGCCGCTGCGCGTGCTGCGCTTCATCGCCGACGCCCACCTCGGCGGCCTGGCCCGCCTGCTGCGCATGAGCGGCTTCGACACCCTCTACGACAACGACTTCGAGGACGGCCAGATCGCCGCGCTGGCCGCCGCCGAGCAGCGCATCGTGCTGACCCGCGACCGCGAGCTGCTCAAGCGGCGCATCGTCAGCCACGGTTGCTACGTGCACGCGCTCAAGCCGGCGCTGCAGCTGCGTGAGCTGTTCGAGCGCCTCGACCTGGCGCGCAGCGCGCGGCCGTTCACCCTGTGCGTGCACTGCAACCTGCCGCTGCACGAACTCGACACCGAGCAGGCCCGTGCGCGCGTGCCGCCGCGCGCCGCCTGGCTGTACTCGCGCTTTCTCGGCTGCGACGCCTGCCAGCGCATCTACTGGGAGGGTTCGCACTGGCGCAACATGTGCGCGCTGCTCGGCCCGCTGCTGGCGCGCGCCGGGGACGGCTGAAGGTGGCTGCCGGCTATTCGATCTCGCCGCAGAACAGGTCCCAGCTGCCATCGGCGGGGCTGTTGCGCACCAGCAGGCTGTAGCCGCCGCCGCGCAGCTGTTCCAGCGGCACCTCCACCCGCTTCGACAGCCGCCAGCCGGCCTGGGCGCGGCCGATGCGGTCGGCGAGCACGATCTGGTTCATCTCCCAGGCCGGCTCGGGGCCGAGGCGGTCGCAGCGGCCGGGGTAGATGTAGGTGTACAGATGCACCGGCCGGCTGGTGCCGTCCGGTACGCCGCCGATGATGAAGGAGATGCCGGTGCGCTCGCCCTCGGCCACCAGGGTGGCCTGGGCGATCTTGCCGGCATTGTGGTGGGTCGCCGCCAGCGGCACCGTGAGGAGCTCGCGCTCCTGCGCGGTGCCGGACCACGGGGTGCAACCCGTCCCGGCCAGCATCGCGCCGGCCAGCAACCAGTACCTGATGGACATCGCTCGTCTCCTCCGCCCTGTGACCGGCGTGGTCGCCCGGCGAGCCGCCGGGCTGCCGGCCACGCCAGCCTGTGCAGCGTAGTCGACGGCGCGCGCTACAGCGCCCGGCGCAGCGGCCGCATCGGCGAACGGACGAAGCCGTGGCGGCCATAGAAGCGCTGCGCCGCGGCGTTGTCGTCGTCGGTGAGCAGGGTGATGCGCCGGCAGCCGCTGGCCCGCGCATGGGCGATGGCGTGCTCCAGCAGCGCCGAGCCCAGGCCGCGGCCGCGTGCGCCGGCGTCGACCACCATGTCCTCGAGCAGCGCCACCCGCGCGCCGAGCGCGGTGGACACCGTGTACAGCAGGCTGACCATGGCGACGACGCGGCCGCCCTCGACCGCGATCAGGAGGATGCCGAGGCCGGGATCGGCGAGGATCGCCGCCAGGCCGCGCTGCTGGGCGGCGCGGTCGGGGCTGAACTCGGCTTCCTGGGCGAAAAGTTGGGCGAGCAGGTCGCACAGGGCCGGGAGGTCGGCGGGGGTGGCGGGGCGGATGGTCATGGGCGTGGCTCCGGAGGGGGGAGCGCAAGTCCCAGCAGGAAGCGCGCCAATCCTAGTCCGGCGCCCGGTAGACGCTGCACTGCCAGTAGCCGCTGGCCGGCTGGCGCGGTCCCTGCCAGCCGAGGGCGCGCAGTTCGCGGGCGATCAGCTGGCCCATCAGGCCATGGCCGACCAGCAGGACCGAGCCGTGCCGGCGGGCCAGTTCGACCAGCCGCTGCGCGGCCTGGCGGGCGCGCAGCGCGGTGGCGGGGGCGGGCCGGGCGGGGCCGGGGAAGCGGGCCAGGCGGAACATCGCCGCCCAGGCCAGCGGCGGCAGCCGGGTGTCCAGCCAGGCCGGCCAGGGCGGCTCGGCCTCGCGGAACAGCGCCTCGCCGAGCACCGCCCGCCCCGGCGCGAGGCGCTGCGCCGACTCCGTGCAGCGGAGCAGGTCGCTGCAGGCCAGCACGCCGACGGCAGCCGCCTGCGCCCGGATCGCCGCCGGCACCGCGCCGGGCGCCAGGCCGGCCGCGTCGTAGAGGCGCAGCCATTCCTGCAGCGCCATCGGCCTGAACCAGGAGTCGAGGCGCAGCTCCGGCTGGCCGTGGCGGGCGAGAATGATCTGCATGGCGCCTTCCGTGCGGCGGTTTCCTCCAGCCAATATAGCCGGCGTGTGCGCCGTTCGGCCGGCGAGCCGAGGGCGGCCCCGGCAGTAGTCCCGACCGGCTCGCGCCGCTGCTGGACAAATCGCCGGCTGCTGCGCATAACGCTGGTGCGGCTGTGGCAGTCGCGCGGCGCCACGAGGGCGACGCTTCCCCCTGAATGGAGATTCGTGAATGGCAACTTCCCCCACCTTCGCCCGCTCGGCACTGCTGGCCATGGCGCTGGGCTGCTCCGCCGTGCTCGCCGGCCTGCCGCTGGCGGCCAGCGCCGCGCCGGTGGCCCAGCAGCGCACCCAGGTGCCGGGCTTCTTCCGCATGGCGCTGGGCGAGTTCGAGGTGACCGCGCTGTACGACGGCTATGTCGACCTCGATCCCAAGCTGCTCAAGGGCGCCAGCGCCGAGGACATCCAGCGTCTGCTGGCACGGATGTTCGTCCAGACGGACAAGGGCGTGCAGACCGCGGTCAACGCCTACCTGGTCAACACCGGCAGCCAGCTGCTGCTGGTGGATGCCGGCGCGGCGCAGTGCTTCGGGCCGACGCTCGGCGCGATCCAGGCCAACATCGCGGCGGCGGGCTACCAGGCGGCGCAGGTCGACCACGTGCTGCTCACCCACCTGCATCCGGACCACGCCTGCGGCCTGCTCGACGGCGCGGGCGGCATGGCCTTCCCCAACGCCAGCGTGCACGTGCCCAAGGCCGAGGCGGACTACTGGCTGAGCGCCGAGCTGGCGGCCAAGGCGCCGGAGGACCGCCAGGGCATGTTCAGGATGGCCCAGGCGGCCCTGGCGCCCTACGTCGCCGCCGGCCGCCTGCAGCCCCACGGCGAGGAAGGTCCGGGCATCGCCGGGGTGAGCGCCGCGCCCAGCCCCGGCCACACCCCGGGGCACAGCGGCTACCTGTTCGCCTCCGGCACCAGTCGCCTGCTGGTGTGGGGCGACATAGTGCACAGCCACGCGGTGCAGTTCGCCCGCCCGGACGTGGCCATCGAGTTCGATGTCGACAGCACCCGGGCCGTCGCCACCCGGCAGCGTGTGCTCGCCGATGCGGCGCTCGACCGGCTGTGGGTGGCCGGAGCGCACCTGCCGTTCCCCGGCATCGGCCACGTGCGTACCGAAGGCGAGGGCTACGCCTGGGTGCCGGTGGAGTACGGCCCGCTGCGCAGCGACCGCTGATTTCGGCCGCCGGCAAGGCGCCCGGCGGGCGCCCTTGCTAGCCTTGTCCGAGGCGGTATGCGCGGAGATCGAGGATGGCCGGACGACTTTCCCTGCTGGTCCTGACGCTGGCCCTGCTGGGCGGCTGCGTCCAGCACGTTTCCCCCGAGCATCCCGAGGCGCTGCTGCCGGATCGCTCGGCGCAGATCGAGCCCGGGCTGACGCGGCGCTCCCAGGTGCACGAGCGGCTGGGGCCGCCGCTTCTGGCCAGCGACTACTGGGGCTTCGAGCTGTTCCGCGCCGACACCGAGCAGGCCGCCACGATGTTGGTGATCGCCCCCTGGCCGGTGCCCTTCGCCCATATCAAGGATCGCCTGCTGCGCTACAGCCTGGTGGCTTATGACGACGAGGCGCGCGTCGTCGCGGTGGACAGCGGGCTGGTCCGGCGGCCGACCGACTGGCGCAGCATGTCGCCCATCGAGACCGACTTTCCGGCGCTGCACCTGCGCAGCGGCGACCTGCTGTTCTTCGTCGTTCCGGACGGCGAGCGGCGCGAGAACCTGCTGGCCGCCCCCGCGCTGCGCGACGCCTGGCTCGAACGCGCGCACGGCGTGGCCGACTGCACCCTGGTGCTCGGTTGCGGCGCCCAGGGCTGCCCCGACCGGCTGGCGCTAGATAGCCAGCCCGCGCAACCCCTGCCGCTGCGCCTGAGCGATGCCTACTGGTATCGCGAGGGCGAGCAGCAGGCCTGGCTGCGCGGCATGCTGCCGGCGGCGGGCGAGGCCGCGCCGTCCTGGCTGGATACCCTGGTGGCGCTGCGGCTCCCGCCGGGTGAGCACAGGCTGCAGTTTTCCGCCCGCCATCTGGATGGCCGGCAGTTCCATGGCCTGAGCTGCCGGGCGGGAGAGGTGAGCTATCTGCAGATCGACGCCACCGCCGACCAGGGATTCTGGCACCAGGAACTGGTCGACTGGCGGTTCGAGTCCAGCCGGACGATGCCGGCTGCCTTCCGCCGGCGGCCGCTGGTGCTGATGGGGGACGGACATTGGTTCGTGGAGGAGAGGTGATCCACCCGTAAAACCCTTACAGCCGTTTTACAGGTGTAAGGCCGGGCATTTACAGCCAGCCTGTCCGGTGGGCAGCCATTCAGAATCGCCAGTCATGTCGGGGACAATGGCTTCCGCGAGGACAGCCCGGGGCAACCTGCGCCTGCTCTACGCGTTCTGAGTGCGGGTTAGGGGCTGCTGGGCGGTGGCCATGGCGCGTCTAGTCGGTATCGCCCGGCGGATAACCGCTAGAATGCCGGGCCTGGGCAATGGCGCTCGCCGCCGTTGCCTGTCCCCCTTCGGGTCGAGTCGATCGACCCTCTTGCGAGGCTGCCCATGAAACGTTTTGTCCTGCTCGACACCGCCCCGATTCCCGACAACGGCGGCGCCCTGTGCCTGTTCGAGCACGGCGACGACTTCGTGATCAAGATCCAGGGCGGCGCTGGCGGCCAGCTGATGAACACGCGCATGCACGGCTCGGAAGACGCCCTGGCCGAGATCCCCTGCAAGAAGGTCGCCGCGCGGCCCAGCCCGCGGGTGCTGATCGGCGGCCTGGGCATGGGCTTCACCCTGGCCTCCGCGCTCAGGCACCTGGGCGACAGCGGCGAGGTGGTGGTGGCCGAGCTGGTGCCCGGGGTGATCGAGTGGAACCGCGGCCCGCTGGGCGAGAAGTCCGGCTACCCGCTGCGCGACCCGCGCGCCCGGGTGGTCAACGAGGATGTCGCCAGGGTGCTGCAGGCCGAGCCGCAGGGCTTCGATGCGATCATGCTGGACGTCGACAACGGCCCCGAGGGGCTGACCCAGCAGGCCAACAACTGGCTGTATTCCCTCGACGGCCTGAACGCCTGCGCCCGTGCCCTGCGTCCGCGCGGCATCCTTGCCGTGTGGTCGGCCAGCGCCGACCGTGCCTTCTCCGCCCGCCTGGGCAAGGCCGGCTTCAAGGCCGAGGAGGTCAAGGTCTACGCCCACGGCAACAAGGGCACCCGCCACACCATCTGGATAGCGGAAAAGCGCCAGGGCTGAGCCGCTGGTCCTGTCGGCTTTCGTGCCGGGCGATCCGCGACTTTACTTCCCGGGGCATGGCCTGCGCGCAGGCCATCGCGGTATCCGAACGCCAGACCAAGCGGGGCCGTGCACGGCCCGGAGGTGTGACGATGAATGTCCGCAAAGACAGCCTCGGCAACCCGCTGAGCGGGGCGCAGCCGTCCAGCGTGCAGCACTACGAGCAGGCGCTGCACCAGTTCCAGTGCTACTGCGGCGATCCGCTGGCGACGATCGACGCCGCCATCGCCGAGCGTCCCGATTTCGTCATGGGCCGGGTACTGCACGCCTGGCTCCATCTGCTGGGCACCGAGCCACTCGGGCTGCCGGTGGCGCGCGACGACCTGGAGCAGGCGCGCCAGTGGCCGGCCAACCCGCGCGAGCAGGCGCATCTGGCCGCCATCGGCCGGCTGGTCGACGGGCACTGGCATGCGGCGCGGCGCATCCTCGAGGACCTGACCCTCGACCATCCCCTCGACGGCCTTGGCCTGCTGGCCGGCCATGTACTCGACTTCTACGTCGGCGATGCGCGCATGCTGCGCGACCGCATCACCCGCGCCTTTCCCGCCTGGTCGCCGGCGATGCCGGGCTACCACGCGCTGCTCGGCATGCACGCCTTCGGTCTGGAGGAGTGCGGTGCCTACGCCCGCGCCTCGGCCAGCGGCCACGCCGCCCTGCTGCTGGAGCCGCGCGATGCCTGGGCGCACCACGCCGTGACCCACGTGCTGGAGATGCAGAGCCGCCAGCACGAAGGCATCGCCTGGATGCGCGACCGCCAGCGGCAGTGGGCCGAGGACAACTTCTTCGCCATCCACAACTGGTGGCACCTGGCGCTGTTCCATCTCGACCTCGGCGACACCGCCAGCGTGCTGGAGCTGTTCGACAGCGTCATAGCCGCCAGCCAGTCGCCGCTGGCGCTCGACCTGGTGGACGCCTCGGCGCTGCTCTGGCGCCTGCATCTGCTCGGTGTCGATGTCGGCGAGCGCTGGCAGGGGGTGGCGGAGCGCTGGCAGGCCTTCGCCGACAGCGGCCACTACGCCTTCAACGACGCCCACGCGATGATGGCCTTCGCCTGCGCCGGGTGCAGCGAGGCGGTCCGGACCCTGCAGGCCGCCCAGCAACGGGCGATGCAGGGCGATGGCGACAACGCGCGGTTCACCCGCGACGTCGGCGCACCGCTGTGCCAGGCGCTGCTCGCCTTCGTCGAGGGGCATCCGGCCCGCACGGTGGAACTGCTGAGGCCGCTGCGCGGCATCGTCCACCGTTTCGGCGGCAGCCACGCGCAGCGCGACCTCATCGACCTGACGCTGCTCGAGGCCGCCCTGCGTGACGGCCAGCTGGCGCTGGCCCGCGGCCTGGCTGCCGAGCGCGTCGACGCCAAGCCGGGCAGCCCGGCCGCGCGGGTGCTGCTGCGCCGCGCGGCGGGCTGATACGGTCGCGAGCAGCCGGCGCGACCATTCCTATGGCCATGAGGCTGACGGCCTCCGCGGTCCACGCCGGGCTCATGCGCCTGGCGTTGGCCGATTGCCAGGAGTGTGCAGCGCGCTGATGCCGGGTGCCTTGCGCCAGCGGCGGCTGGGGCGAGGCGCAGTCGCCTGGCCGGCTTGCCGGGGCTCGATTCGCGGATCGGCATCCTCCGCCTTCTGACGCCTCAACCGCCCAGCTCCGCCGAAATCCGTGCCGCCGTCAGCAGCAGCGCCTCGCGAAAGCGCGCCTGCGATTCCGCGCTGTCCATCACCGCATCCGGGCCGGAGAGGTTTATGGCGGCGACCACTTCGCCGAGGTGGTTGCGGATGCCGGTGGCGATGGCGGTGGAGTAGTCGGAGCGGTGCAGCACCCAGCCGCGCTGGCGGTCGCCGGCGATCAGCTCCTGCAGTTCGGGCAGGGTCTTGGGGGCCGGCGGCGGGTAGTCGTCGAGGCGCACGTGCAGGTACAGCGCGTCGAGCACCGGCGGGGTCAGGCCGGTGAGCAGGATGCGGCCCATGGCGGTGCAGTGGCAGGGCAGGCGCGTGCCGATGGGGATGTTCACCGACAGGCGCTGGGCGGCGAAGGCGCGGTACAGGTACAGGCTGTCGGTGTGCTCGCGGATGCTCAGGTGGCAGGACAGCGAGGTGCGGTCGCGCAGGGCGTTGAGGTGCGGCAGGGCCAGGTCGACCAGGTCGCGGCTGGCCAGGTAGCTGAAGCCGGCGGACACCACCTGCGGGCCGAGTTCCCAGGTGTTCTTGGCGAGCTTGCGCAGGTAGCCCATCTCCTCGAGGGTGTGGACGATGCGGTAGATCGCCGAGACGCTGACGCCGAGGCGCTCGGCGATCTCGCTGGTGCCGAGGGTGCGCTGCTGGGCGTTGAACATCTGCAGGATGGAGAGGCCGCGCTGCAGGGCGGGGACCATGTAATCGGTGTCGCGGCCGCTGTCGAGGTCTTCGGCGATGGTCATGGTTGTTCTCCGGGCGGGGGCATTTGATGGTTCCCATGCTCCTGCGTGGGAACCCAGGCGCCGGTGTCCGGGGACGCGGAGCGTCCCAGGCGTTGCGCTCCCACGCGTGAGCGTGGGAGCGATCAGAGGCGGGGCAGATTTGGCGCCTCACAGCAGCGCATCGATCCCCGCCGGCTGGCCGCCGAACTCGGCCATGGCGTCCAGCAGCGCATCCCAGAAGTAGGCGACCGAGGCGCGGTCGCAGAGGATCTGGAAGCACGGCAGCTCGCCTTCCGGCAGGTTGGCGACGATGACGTTGATCCGCGCCGCCGAGGTCTGCGCCACCGCACCGACCGGGAAGGCCTCGGCGCGCAGGTCGACGCCGCACAGCTTGGCCATCACCGCGGCGATGTGTTCGCCGGTCAGCAGCAGCCAGGCGTGGCTGTCCTGGCGCGGCAGCAGGTAGTTGGCCGCTGCGCCGAACTGCCAGGCGGCCTCCTCGGCGGCGATGCGCGCGCCGGCGTCGCGCAGGCTGCCGAGCAGCAGGTACTCGGTCTGCGACAGGCGCGCCACGTGGCTGCCGTCGGCCTGGGTCAGCGCCCGGTTGGGCGCCTCCGGCAGCGCATAGCCGCGAGCGGTCAGGTACTCGGCGGCCGCGGCGCCGCGAAAGCCGACGCGCGCCAGGTTGGTCAGGTCGAGCAGCGCGCAGCGTTGCAGCTGGGCGCTTTCGTCGTGCTCGCCGTAGTGGGCGACTATCGAGCTGTCGCCCAGGCGGCCGAGGCTGGCGCCGGCCTGCTGGCGGTACAGCGGGCTGCGTTCGGTGAATTGCTGGGCTTGCAGTGCGGCCATGATCACAGCTCCTGACGTTGGGTTTCGGGATCGAAGAAGGGCAGCTTGACCACCGTCGCCTGCACCACCTGGCCGCCCTCGACGCGGATCGGGATCTGGCTGCCCGGCGCGCTCTGCTCGAAGGCGCAGTAGGCCAGGCCGATGATCTGGCCGAGGGTCTGCGAGTACTCGCAGGAGGTCACGTTGCCGCTGATGTCCGGGCCGTTGAGGACCAGGTGGCCTTCCAGCGGCTTGGCCGAGGTGGCCGGCAGAGTGAAGCCGACCAGCTTGCGCTTGAGCGGCTGCGCCTCGAGGATCTCCACCGAGCGCTTGCCGACGAAGAACGGCTTGCTGCGGGCGATGGCCCAGCCCATGTCGATCTCGGCCGGATGGGTCATGCCGTCGGTGTCCTGGCTGATGATCACGTGGCCCTTTTCCAGGCGCAGCAGGCGCTGGGTCTCGACGCCGAACGGGCGGATCTCGTCCTTCTCGCCGGCCTGCATCAGCGCGTCCCACAGGTACTCGCCGTAGCGCGCCGGTACGTGGATCTCGTAGCCCAGTTCGCCGACGAAGCCGACCCGCAGCAGGCGCGCCGGGATGCCGGCGACCGTGCCCTGGCGCACGGCCAGGTAGGGGAAGCCCTCGGCGCTGAGGTCGACGTCGGTGCACAGCTTGCGCAGCACGTTGCGCGCGCGCGGTCCGGCGACGTTGACCGCGGCCAGCGCGGCGGTGACGTTGGTGATGTCGACGTCCAGGCGCCACTGCGCGTTCCACTTGAGCATCTGCTGGTAGATGCGGTCGACGCCGCTGGTGGTGGCGCTGACGTAGAAATGGTTGTCGGCGAAGCGCGCGCACACGCCGTCGTCGATCACCACGCCGTGCTCGTTGGTCATCAGCGCGTAGCGCGAGCGGCCGACCGGCTGCTTGGCGAAGGCGAAGGTGTACAGGCGGTTGAGCAGCTCGGCGGCGTCCGGGCCGCGCACGTCGAGGCCGCCGAGGGTGGAGACGTCGATGATGCCGACCTTCTCGCGCACGTGGCGCGCTTCGGCCTGCATGCACGCCTCGCGCTCCTCCGGCTTGCCGTAGTAGGCCGGGCGCTGCCAGACGCCGGCCGGCATCATCTTCGCGCCCAGCTCGACATGGCGCTGGTGCATGGCGGTCTGCCGGTACGGGTCGAAGCCGCGGCCGGCGACGTGGGCCAGCTTCTCGGCGACGAACGGCGGGCGCGCGGTGGTCACCCCGGTTTCGCTGACGCTGCGGTTGGTGGCCTGGGCGACCAGGCGCGCGGTCGGCAGCGCCGAGTGGCGACCCTGCGACGGGCCCATGCCGACGGTGGAGAAGCGCTTGACCAGCTGCACGTCGCGATAGCCGTGGCGGGTGGCGTTGACGATGTCGCGCACCTGCAGGTCCTCGTCGAAGTCGACGAAGTCCTTGCCGTCCGGGTGCGGGAAGATCGGCCAGTCGTAGTTGACCCGCGGCTCGGCGACGAAGCTGGCCGGCGCCGCGTCCGCCTGCAGGCCGAGGCTGGCGCAGGCGGCGTTGGCCACCTGGGCGGCTTCGCGCAGCACGTTGTCGAGGGCGTGACGACCGTTGACCGAGCCGGCCACGCTCAGATTCTGCGGCAGGCCGCTGAGGGTGAAGGCGGCCTGGGCGTCGTCGTAGCTCAGCTTGCCGCCGGCCTGGCAGAGCAGCTGGTAGACCGGCATGTAGCCGGCGGACATGCACAAGAGGTCGCAGTCGAGCTGCATGCCCTTGCCGGCCACCTGGCCCTTGCCGACGATGCGGCGCACGTCGACGCCGCTGACGTGGCGCATTCCCTTCTCGTGAAGCGCCTCGTACACGGTGCTGCCGCTGTGCAGCGCGACGCCGGCTTTTTTCAGCGTGGCGGCGAGGGCGGCATCGTCCGGTTGGGTGCGCATGTCGACCAGCGCGGCCACCACCACGCCCGCATCCAGCAGGTCGAGGGCGGCGAGATAACCATCGTCGTTGCCGGTCAGTACCACTGCGCGCTGGCCCGGCTTGACCGCGTACAGCTTGATCAGGCGCTGCGCGGCGCTGGCCAGCATCACGCCCGGCAGGTCGTTGTTGCGGAACACCACCGGCTGGTCGAAGGCGCCGGCGGCGACGATGCACTGTTTCGCGCGCACCTTGTACAGACGGTTGCCCTGGATCACCGGCAGGAAGTTGTCGGTGAACCAGGCGTTGCAGGTGGCGTCCTTGAGGATGCGGATGTTCGGGTGGTTCTCCACCGCGTCGACCAGCTCGCGGCGCAGCTCGCCGGCGCGCTGGCCCTCGATGTCGAAGCGTGCCCAGGCCAGGGCGCCGCCCAGGTAGCTCTGCTGTTCGACCAGCAGCACCTTGGCGCCGGCGTTGGCGGCGTGCAGCGCGGCGGTGAGGCCGGCGGGGCCGGCGCCGACCACGGCGACGTCGACGAACAGGAAGGCCTTGTCGTGGTACTCGGGCTGGAACTGCAGATCCAGCACGCCGAGACCGGCCTTCTTGCGGATGATCGGCTCCCACACCTTCCAGATGCCCATCGGCTTGTAGAAGGAGCGGTAGTAGAAGCCGACCGGCATGAACCTGGAGAACTTGCCGAGCAGGGCGTCGCGGTCGTTGTCCAGCGAACCGGCGAAGTTCTGCCCGGTCACGCTCAGGCCCTCGGCCAGCGGCTGCAGGTCGGCCAGCACGTTGGGTTCGCTGGGCAGCTGCACCAGGGTGTTGGCGTCCTGGCCGGCCATGGTCAGCGGGCCGCGCGGACGGTGGTACTTGAACGAGCGCGACAGCAGCCAGCGGCCGTTGGCGGCCAGGGCGCTGGCGATGCTGTCGCCCGCGAAGCCCTGGTACGGCTTGCCGTCGAAGTCGAAGCGAAGCGGCTGGTCGCGGTCGATCAGCAGGCCCATGGGTGCGGGCAGGCGGCTGTAAGCGGTCATGCGACGACCTCCTGGGGCTTGGCGGGCGCGGCGAAGTCGACCCGGCTGGTGAAGATTTCCTTGGGATCGAAGGTGCGCACGATCTCGTCGGTGACGGTGTGGCGTTCGGCGAGGAACCAGTAGCTGGAGGCGTTGTGCATCCACCACTCGACCACCAGGCCGGCGCGGTTGTCGCTGTTGAACACGTAGTCGGCCCACTCGGCGTCGCTGCAGGTGGCCGGGTCGGGCATCTGCTTGAATTCGCCGCCGTAGGTGAATTCGCTGATGTTGCGCGGACCGTTCAGGGGGCAGGGCATGATCTTCATCGCGGGTTCCTCAGTGGCTGGCGGCGGTGGCGCCCATTTCGTTGACCTGCTGGAAGGTCGAGAAACGCTCCAGGGCGAAGGGTGCGATCAGCTCCGGCGTCCTGCCGCCGCTGGCCACCAGTTCCGCCATGGTCTTGCCGCAGATCGGCGTCGACTTGAAGCCCCAGGTGCCCCAGCCGGCGTCGAGGTAGTAGTTGTCGATGGGCGAGCGGCCCATGATCGGGCTGTAGTCCGGGGTCATGTCGGTGGTCCCCGCCCACTGGCGCATCAGCCTGGCGTTGGCCAGGAACGGGAACATCTCGATGGCGTGGGCCAGCAGGCTTTCCTTGAGGTCGAGGGTCGAGCGGGTGTTGTACAGCGGATAGGGATCGGAGCCGCCGCCGAACACCACCTCGCCGCGGCCGGTCTGCTGCACGTAGCAGTGCAGCGCCGAGGAGCTGACCAGCGGGTCGAGGAACGGCTTGAACGGCTGGGTGACCATCGCCTGCAGCGGGTAGCTGTGGATCGGCGCGCGGATGCCCAGCTTGTTGAGCAGCAGCGAGCTGTGTCCGGCGATCGCCTGCACCGCGCAGCCGCATTTCACGGTGCCGCGGTTGGTCTTCACCGCCGTGACCTTGCCGTGCTCGACCACGAAGTCCTGCACCTCGGTGAGCTGGTGGATCTCCACGCCGCGCTTGGCCGCCTGCTTGGCGTAGCCCCAGGCCACCGCGTCGTGGCGCGCGGTGGCGCCGTCGATGTGCCACAGCCCGGCGAGCACCGGCAGGTGGCCGGGGTCGAGGTTGAGGGTCGGCACCAGCTCGCGGATCTGCTGGCGGTCGATCATCTCGGTACGCCCGCCGAAGTGCTTGTTGACCTCGGCGCGCTGGCGGAAGGCGCGCACCGTGGCATCGGTGTGCGCCAGGGTCAGCTGGCCGCGCTCGGAGTACATGATGTTGAAGTCGAACTCGTTGGACAGCCCCTGGAACATCTTCACCGACTCGGCGTAGAACTTGACGCCCTCGCTGGTGAGGTAGTTGGAGCGGATCACCGCGGTGTTGCGCGCGGTGTTGCCGCCGCCCAGGTAGGCCTTCTCCAGCACCGCCACGTTGGTGATGCCGTGGTACTTGGCCAGGTAGTAGGCGGTGGCCAGGCCGTGGCCGCCACCGCCGATGATCACCACGTCGTAGGACGACTTCAGTTCCTTCGGCGCCGGCAGATCGACATCCACCGGGTAGTCCGAAGACAGGCCGTATTTCAGCAGGCTGAACGGCATGTGGCCTCCTCACCGGCCGCAGGGGCCGCATGCTTGGGTTGTTGCTGGCGCGCCGCGGTCACGGTGTTCTGCATCAGCAGGGCGATGGTCATCGGCCCGACGCCGCCGGGCACCGGGGTGATCGCCGCGGTCAGCGGCTGCACGCTGGCGAAGTCGACGTCGCCGACCAGGCGGCTCTTGCCGTCTTCCTCGATGCGGTTGATGCCGACGTCGATCACCACCGCGCCGGGCTTGATCCACTCGGCGTCGATCATCCGCGGCCGGCCGACCGCGGCGACCACGATGTCGGCCTTGCGGCACAGCGCCTGCGGGTTCTGGCTGCGCGAGTGCAGCACCGTCACCGTGCAGTCGGCGGCCAGCAGCAGGGCGGCCATCGGCTTGCCGACGATGTTCGAGCGACCGATCACCACCGCGTGCTTGCCGGACAGGTCGCCTAGGGTGTCGTGCAGCAGGCGCATGCAGCCGGCCGGGGTGCACGGCACCAGCACCTCGCGGCCCTGGCTGAGGCCGCCGACGTTCTCGCTGTGGAAGCCGTCGACGTCCTTGGTCGGGTCGATGGCCTGCAGCACCGCGGTCTCGTCGATGTGTTTGGGCAGCGGCAGCTGTACCAGGATGCCGTGCACCGAGGCGTCGCCATTCAGCTCGGCGACCAGCGCCAGCACCTCGGCAGCGCCTGCTTCGGCCGGCAGGCGGTACTCGAGGGAGCGGATACCCGCCTCGCCGGCGCGCAGCACCTTGTTGCGCACGTAGACGTGGCTGGCCGGATCGTCGCCGACCAGCACCACCGCCAGCGCCGGCTCGATGCCCCGGGCCTTGAGGGTGATGACATCGGCGGTCACTTCGGCGAGGACCTGGGCGGCGACGGCCTTGCCGTCGATCAGTTGGCCGGGCGTGCTCATCGGAAGATCACCGTCTTGTCGTGGTTGAGGAACACGCGGTGCTCCAGGTGGTACTTGACCGCCTTGGACAGGGCCACGGTCTCGGTGTCGCGGCCGACGGCGACCAGGTCGTCCGGTGCGTAGTTATGGTCCACGCGCTGCACTTCCTGCTCGATGATCGGGCCCTCGTCGAGGTCGGCGGTGACGTAGTGGGCGGTGGCGCCGATCAGCTTCACGCCGCGCTCGAAGGCCTGGTGGTAGGGCTTGGCGCCCTTGAAGCCGGGCAGGAACGAGTGGTGGATGTTGATGGCGCGGCCCGAAAGTTGCTTGCACAGATCGTCGGAGAGGATCTGCATGTAGCGCGCCAGCACCACCAGCTCGGTCCGGGTCTCGTCGACGATCTTCATCAGCTCGGCTTCCTGCTGGGCCTTGGTCTCCCTGGTCACCGGCAGGTAGATGAAGCGGATGCCCTCGCGCTCGGCCATCGGCCGCAGGTCGAGGTGGTTGGAGACCACGGCGGTGATCTGCATGTGCAGCTCGCCCTTCTGGTGGCGGTACAGCAGGTCGGACAGGCAGTGGTCGAACTTGCTGACCATCAGCAGCACGCGCATCGGCTTGGCGGCGTCGTGCAGTTCCCAGTTCATCTCGAACTTGCCGGCGACATCGACGAAGCCCTGCCTGATCGCCTCGATATCGCCAGCGAAACCGGCATTGAAGCGGAACACCGCACGCATGAAGAAGGTGCCGCTGACCTCGTCGTCGAACTGCGCCATCTCGCTGATGTAGCAGCCATGGTCGGCGAGGAAGGTGGTCACCGCGGCGACGATGCCGGAGGTCGCCGGGCAGCTGATCTTGATCACGTACTGGTTCGGAGCGTGTTGCATGTCGAGTCCTCGGGGTATGGAGGCAGCGGTTGCAAAGCGAAAAGTTCGTCGGTGAAGCCCGATTTCATTCCTGAATATTTTTGACTGCTGGGAATATATTTTTCTCTGTGGTGTTTTTATAAGCGAAGGTGGATGGGGCCGTCCATAGCTGCTGTGAAATTTTTTATCTTGAGGGGAATTTTATTCGAGAGGCCTGCCGGCCCTGCCTGGAGTGCGCTGGGCAAGCAAAGTCGGGTGGAGACGAGGCGGGGAAGGGGACGCGGCCAGGGCAGGCGCAGCAACGGCTGGCGCAGCAACGGCTGGCGCAGCAACGGCAAGGAGCGAATGAATTTGCTCCGGCAGGGGAGGGCAGATGTTCTGTCGTGCGTGGGGTTACCGGGTCGGCCTCATGCGCCGGCCCCGGGCGAGCAGCGGGATCAGCGCCGCTGCAACTCCCCCGCCACCTGCTGGATCTGCTGGCGCAGCCAGCGGCGCAGGCGGTCGGCGTCGGTGCGTTCGTGCCAGATCTGCATCAGCTCGACGCGCGGCAGCTCGATGGGCAGCGGGTGGATGACCAGCTCGGGATCGCGCTCGGCGGCTTCCTCGGCGATGGGGCGCAGGCAGGTGAGCAGCAGGTCGGTGCCGCGGATCAGCCGGGTGGGGGCGATGAAGCTGGACAGTCCGGCGGCCACCCGGCGCTGCAGGCCGCGCGCTTCCAGGGCGCGGTCGACCACGCCGTGCAGGTCGCCGGTCAGGGTGGTCAGCAGGTGTTCGCAGGCGACGAAGGCGGCCAGGTCGAGGCCGCCGGCCAGCCGGCTGTTGTGCCTGGAGGCCAGCACCACGAAGTCCTCGCCGAACAGGCGCTGCTGGCGGAAGGTGTCCGGCAGGTTGGCGTAGAAGCCGGCGATGGCCAGGTCGCAGGTGCCCTTCTCCAGCTCCTCGCGCGGCAGCTGGCCGCGGGTGTTGTGGGTGATCAGCACCAGGTTGGGCGCCTGGGCGCGCAGCTGCGGCAGCAGGCGCGGCAGCAGGGTCTGCTCGATGAAGTCGGTGGTGTACAGGTGGATGCGCTCGGCGCGGGCGAGGAAGTCGCGGCCCGCGCAGTGGTCGTAGAAGGCCTCCAGCTCGCCGACCAGGCGCTGCACGGTCGGCGCCAGCTCATGGGCGCGCGGCGTCGGCGTCAGCCCGCGCGGCGCACGCACGAACAGCGGATCGCCGAACTCGTGGCGCAGCTTGTTCAGCTTGTGGCTCAGCGCCGGCTGGCTGAGCGCCATGCGCGCCGCGGCCAGCGAGGCGTTGCGCTCCTGATAGAGCACGTGGAAGGCCAGCAGCAGGTTGAGGTCCTTGTTGGCGATATTCATTTGTTGAATACCTCGGATCGAAGCTTTCGAATTATCGAATCTTAGCCGGCGGCCTATGATGCCCACCACACGATCCACCGGCCCCATGGCCCGCACTGGAGACCTCGATGAAGATCCTGATGGTGCTCACCTCCCACGACCGGCTGGGCGACACCGGCCACAAGACCGGCTTCTGGCTGGAGGAATTCGCCGCGCCCTACTACGTGTTCAGGGACGCCGGCGCCGAGATCACCCTGGCCTCGCCCAGGGGCGGCCAGCCGCCCATCGACCCGAAGAGCAGTGATCCCGGCGCACAGACCGCCGCCACCCGCCGCTTCAATGAGGACGCCGCGGCGCGCGCCGCGCTGGCCAGCACCCTGAGCCTCGATCAGGTTCGCGCCGAGGACTTCGACGCGCTGTTCTATCCCGGCGGCCATGGCCCGCTGTGGGATCTCGCCGAGGATGCCCGCTCGGTGGCGCTGATCGAGCGCTTCCAGGCGCTCGGCAAGCCGGTCGGCGCGGTCTGTCACGCCCCGGCGGTGCTGCGCCACGCCAGGGGCGCCGACGGCCAGCCGCTGGTCAAAGGCCGCCAGGTCACCGGCTTCAGCAACAGCGAGGAGGAGGCCGTGCAGCTCACCGACGTGGTGCCCTTCCTGGTCGAGGACATGCTCAAGGCCAATGGCGGCCACTACAGCAAGGCCGCCGACTGGCACAGCCACGTCGCCGTCGACGGCCTCTTGGTCACCGGGCAGAACCCGGCCTCCTCGGACGCCAGCGCCGAGGCATTGCTGAAGCTGCTCGGCCACTGACCCCTTCGCGCCGGCCCCGCCACGGGGCCGGCGCTTCGCTGCATTTCCCCTCATCCCGTTTCACGAGACGATTCCGCATGTCCGCACTGTTTTCCCCGTTCCAGCTCAAAGACGTCACCCTGCGCAACCGCATCGCCGTGCCGCCGATGTGCCAGTACAGCGCCACCGACGGCCTGATCAACGACTGGCACCTGCACAACTACGCCAGCATCGCCCGCGGCGGCGCCGGCCTGGTGATCGTCGAGGCCACCGCCGTCGCCCCCGAGGGGCGCATCACCCCCGGCTGCGCCGGGTTGTGGAACGACGCCCAGGCCGAAGCCTTCGCCCCGGTCGCCCGCGCCATCAAGGCCGCCGGCGCGGTGCCGGGCATCCAGATCGCCCACGCCGGGCGCAAGGCCAGCGCCAACCGCCCGTGGGAGGGCGACGACCACATCGCCGAAGGTGACGAGCGCGGCTGGCAGACCATCGCCCCCTCGGCGATCCCCTTCGGCGCCCACCTGCCCAAGGTGCCCCAGGCGATGAGCCAGGGCGACATCGCCCGCGTGCAGGCCGACTTCGTCGCCGCCGCGCGCCGCGCCCGCGACGCCGGCTTCGAGTGGCTGGAGCTGCACTTCGCCCACGGCTACCTGGCGCAGAGCTTCTTCTCGCCGCACTCCAACCAGCGCGACGACCGGTACGGCGGCAGCCTGGCCAACCGCAGCCGCTTCCTGCTGGAAACCCTCGCCGCGGTGCGCGAGGTGTGGCCGGAGCACCTGCCGCTGACCGCGCGCTTCGGCGTGATCGAGTACGACGGCCAGGACGAGCAGACCCTCGAGGAGTCCATCGAGCTGGCCAAGGGCTTCCGCCGCGGCGGCCTGGACCTGCTCAACGTCAGCGTCGGCTTCACCATTCCCGAGGCCCGCATCCCGTGGGGGCCGGCCTTCCTCGCGCCGATCGCCGAGCGCGTGCGCCGCGAGGCGGAACTGCCGGTGGCCTCGTCCTGGGGTATCGACAGCCCGGCCAACGCCGAGCGCGTGGTCGCCGACGGGCAGATGGACCTGGTGATGGTCGGCCGCGCCCACCTGGCCAACCCGCACTGGCCGCTCAAGGCCGCCCAGCAGCTCGGCGTCGAGCGGCCGACCTGGGTGCTGCCGGCGCCCTACGCGCACTGGCTGGAGCGCTACCGCGTCGCCGAGTGAGGGCGCCGGCTCAGAACACCAGCGCGTGATGGATGGGATGCTCCTCCGCGTACTTCACCCGCAGCCAGTCGAACAGGGTGCGGGTGAAGGTCTTGCTGCCGGCGCGCAGCTCCATGTACAGCTCGCACTCCGCGCGGTCGTCCTCGCGCAGCGCGGCCAGTTCCTGGCGGTTGGCCGGTTCGGCGAGCTGGCGCAGGAAGCCCTCGTAGAGGGCGAAGATCTCCCGCGTCCTGCGCTCCACCTCCGCGCACGACTTCTGCAGCGGCCCGCTGGCGCTGGCGATGGCGTGCAGGCGCTCCAGTGCGGGCAGCTCGAGCAGGGCGAGCAGCCGCTCGATGCGCGCATCGCGGGCCGGCTCGCCGGCGGTCTCGGCGATGGCGATGATCGCCGCGAAGTACAGCAGCTTGCGCGAGAACTTCAGCTTGATGCTGCGCAGCCCCCAGGCCTTCTGGTCCACGCAGGCCTTGTGCTGCACGTCGGTGGTGATGGTCCGGTAGTAGCGGATCACGTCGTTGAGCAGGAAACGCGAGATCGACTTGTCCGGGCTGCCCTTGCAGATGTACGCCTCCATCAGCTGACGGCGCAGGCGGGCGAACGAGGCGTCGCCGAACAGGCTGCGCCCCTCCAGCAGCAGCGCCATGCGCCGGGTCAGCGACTGGTTGCTGTCCTGGCTGCCGCCGATATGCTCCACCAGTTGGCGGAAGTCCTGGGTCGCCGCGCCGCCGAACATGCCCGAGTCGCCGGTCGGACGGGCGATGTGGCGCTCGATCACCTGCCTGATCTCCGCCTGTTCCTCGACTATCTCCACTGTGCTGCAACCGTCGAGCAGGATGAACCAGTCGAGGTCGGACTCCGCGCAGGCCTCGTCGCGCCCGTAGGAGCCGGTGGCCACCACGCACAGGTGGTCGCGCTGCGGGCTGCCGGCCAGTGCCGCGTGCAGCTCGGCGCGCAGTTGGCGCAGCACCTGCGCGCTGTGCCGGCGGGCGCGGGCGATGTGCGGATAGCCGGCGAGAAAGTCGCCATAGCCTGGGGCGCGTTGCTCGGCCGGCGCCGCGTGCGCCGGCAGCTTCGCCAGCAGCGCCACGGCCTGCGCCTGCTGGCGGCCGCGCACCTGGCGGTAGCGGCTGGCGAAGTCCTGCTCGCGGTCGACGAAGTAGCCGCGGAACTCGATCTCGAACGGCCCGTCGTCCAGCCAGGCGGGCAGCTGCCCGTGCCTGAGCTGGGCGAGACCGGCGAACAGCGCCGGATGGCGCTCCTGCCAGCAGCGTTCGCCGACCAGGAAATCCTCCTCGGCGAGCGCCGGCGCGGCGGCGAAGAACTGCCGGCAGGCGCGGTCGGCGAGGATGCCCAGCGGCTGGCCGATGAACTGGGTGTAGACCAGGTTCTTGCGCTCCCAGAACTCGTCAAGCAGCGCCAACGCCGCGGCGTCGCGGTGGCTGTCGAGCAGCGCGGCGCGCGCGCAGGCCAGCCGGCACAGCGGCGGCAGCTCCGGCGCCAGGCAGTCGAGGGTACGGGCGATGGCGTCGAGGGTGTCGACGTTCAGCGCACAGGCGAACAGGTCGCCGCCGGCCGCGGCGGCGACCCTGCCGCCCAGCAGGTCGAGGAGGAACGGCAGGTCGGCCACCCCGCGCAGCAGGGCGTGCAGCTCGCGGCCGATGGTGGCCTCGCCGCGGATGATCCGCGCGCCAAGCTCGTGGTGGCCGTAGCCGCTGCATGCACGCAGCGCCGGCTCGGCGCTGTGCGACAGCGGCGGGTGGCCGATGTCGTGGAGCAGGGCGGCGATCAGCAGGTGGCGGCGCAGGTCGGCGTCGTAGCCGCGGGCGCTGGCGACGTAGCTGGCCAGCGCGGCGACGTGCAGGGAATGGGCGGCGCGGCTGCGCTGGGCGGCAGGCGGGAACGGTCGGTGGCTGTAGTCCAGTGCGCCGAGGAAGGCGACGTCGTGCAGGCGGCGGAAGGCCTCGGTCGCCATCAGCGCCCTCACCAGCGGATCGCGGGCGGTGGCGTCGAGCCAGGCGGCGAGGTCGGCATCCCTGGCGGTCGTGCTTTCACTCCAGGACAGGCTGGCAGCTGTGGTCATGGGCGCGCCGTGGTGGTTTTGGGGGAGGCGAATCAGAAAGCTAGCACAGCCCGCAGGCTGTCGCGGCGAGCCGTCCGGCGATGCGGCAAGCGGCGGTTTGCGGTCCCTCGCGGGCGGCATTCCCGGCCGGTGCCACTCGGTCTCACACCACGTAGAGCTGCACCGCGGTGAAGTGCAGGGTGCTGCCGCCGATCACGAACAGGTGCCAGATGCCGTGCCAGTGGTGGAAGCGGTCGTCGAACACGAAGAAGACGATGCCGACCGTGTAGCAGAGGCCGCCCGCCAGCAGCCAGGCAAAGCCCGCAGGGCCGAGCGATGCGGCCAGCGGCTTGATCGCCACCACGGCAATCCAGCCCATCAGCGCATAGATCACCAGCGACAGCACCCGCGCCTCGGAACGCGGCCTGAGCTCCTGCAGCATGCCGACCAGCGCCATCCCCCACACCAGCCCGAGCAGCGTCCAGCCCAGCGGGCCGCCGAGGCTGATCAGGCAGAACGGCGTGTAGCTGCCGGCGATCAGCAGGTATATGGACAGGTGATCGAGCTTGCGCAGCACCGCCTTCGCCCGGCCGCGCACGCTGTGGTAGACGGTGGAGACGACGTAGAGCAGCACCAGACTGCCGCCGTAGACCGCGACGCTGCCGATCTTCAGCGGCTCGCCCTCCCACAGCGCCTGCACCAGCAGGCAGAGCGCGCCGATGCTGGCCAGCACCGCGCCGACCAGATGGGTCCAGGCATTGAAGCGTTCACCGTGGTACATGGTCCCTCCCTCACGCATCCAGACCTGCATGAGGGCTCCGCAGTTGCGGCCATGCACTGCGGGCCGTAGCTACAAGTTCAGCACAAGCCGGGCGGCGTGCCAGGGACGGAGGAGGGCCGGCGGTCGTCTCATTTGCGCAGGCGCCCGCGCGTGCTGTGCTTGCGTGCGTGCGCACCGGCCGCCGCGGCTTTCACCAGCCGCTGGAAGGTGGGGCATTCGGCATGGCTGGGGGCCGGGCAGGCAGCGGCATGGTGCAGGCCCCGGCTCATGGCCTGCAGGCGCTTGATGGTCGCGTCGAGTTCGTCGGCCTTGGCCGCGAGCAGCTGCCGGTCGATCTCGGGTTCCCCGTTGGCGCCGAACATCGAGCGTATTTCCTCCAGGGTGAAGCCCGCCGACTGCCCGAGGGAGATCAGCGCCAGCTGGTCGAGTATCTGCGGCGCAAAGCGGCGCCGCTCGCCGGGCTGGCCGAGCGATGCGATCAGCCCCTTCTCCTCGTAGAACCTCAGCGTCGATGCCGGTACGCCGGAGCGTCTGGCCACGTCAGCGATATCCACGGAAACCCCCCTTGACCTCAAGTTCGCTTGAACTTCTATAGTCGTTCCGAACCCTTCACCGGTCAACCTGAGCGAGGTCCTCATGGCACACCTACTACAAGACAGCATCCTGGCTGCCGGTATCGGCATCGGCGCCACCGCGGTCATGGACATCTGGCTGACGTTCCTCAAGTCCAGGGGCGTGAAGACGCTCGACTTCGCCTTCATCGGCCGCTGGGTCGGGCATCTGGCGCGGGGCAGGCTGAGGCACGTAGCGATTGCCAAAGCGCAACCGATCAGGAACGAACTCGCCCTGGGCTGGCTGATGCACTACGTCACCGGCATCGCCTTCGCCGGCCTGCTGCTCGGCATCGCAGGCACGGACTGGGCCCGCAGCCCGACCCTGTTGCCCGCACTGCTGGTCGGCGTCGGCACGGTAATCGTCCCCCTGTTCGTGATCCAGCCCGCCATGGGCTCCGGCTTCGCCGCCGCCAGAACGCCCACCCCGCTGAAGAACTGCATCCGCAGCCTGGCCAATCACGCGGTCTTCGGCCTGGGGCTCTACCTGAGCGCCGTCCTGCTGGCCTGGCTCCTGCGCTGAAGCCGAACACCATCAACCCCTACTGGAGAGCGAGCAATGAACAAGATCGCAGTCATCTACCACAGTGCCCACGGCCATACCGAATACATCGCCAGCAGCGTTGCCGAGGGAGCCGGCAGCGTTGCCAATACCGAAGTCCAGCTGCTGCAGGCGCAGCAGCTCGCCACGGCTCCGGACGAACTGCTCGGCTTCGACGGCTTCATCCTCGGCTCGCCCACCTACCTGGGTGGCGTGTCCGCCCCGGTCAAGGCCTTCATGGACGCCACCGGGGGCCTGTGGCGCGCCCAGCGGCTGCGCGGACGGCTGGCGGCGGGTTTCACCGTGTCTGCATTGCCGGCCGGCGACAAGCAGTCGACGCTGATGTCGATGTTCGTGTTCTGCATGCAGCACGGCATGCTGTGGGTCGGCAATCCGATCCTGCCGGAGCAGCACCTGGGCGTGCCCTACGACGAAGCGGCCAACCGGCTCGGCTCCTGGTCCGGCCTGATGGCCCAGGCCGAGAAGGCGTCGCCCGCCCAGGCGTTCGCCCCCGGCGATATCAAGACGGCGCGGATGTTCGGCAGGAACTTCGCCGAAACGCTGCACCGTCTGCGCCGCGATGAGCCGTGCGGCCAGACCCCGGAGGCCGCCCGATGATTCCCAGAAAATACAGCCAGGTCCTGTTCGCCCTGATCCTCTCCGGACTCATGTCGCTGATGGTGTCGGGAATCGCCACCCTGCGCGCCGTGGGGCCGGTTGCCGACTTCGGCGCGCTGTGGATCGGCGCCTGGCTGACCGCCTGGCTGTTCGCCTTTCCGCTGGTGCTGGTCATCGCGCCGCTGGCGCGGCGGGCGGTCGAGTCGCTGGTCGCGAAGCCGTAGGGCACGGCCCGGCGGGATCTGCGCTCTGCTCCAGCAGCACCTCCATGCCGGGCATGGCGATCACCGTCTGCCCCGGCTGGCGCGGCGATTCGATCAATTCGGACCAGTCTGCAAGTTGCGGTTTTAAATTGAATGAAATCAACGGCTTGAGCATTAGTTGCGGAATGATAATCTCGCCGATAGGCGATATTTTCCTTTCGGGAGGCATTTTATGAAAATAAAACTATACATTCTCAGGAAGTAGCGTATATTCGCCTCACTGCTTTGCGATTGCCACTTCGATACTCAGTTTGATGCTTCAACGCCTCATCTCCCTGGTTCGTTTTGCTATTGGCTTCTCAGTCTCGGCCTGAATGTTTCAGCGTCGCAGTCTTAATTTACCCTGGAGATACAGCATGTCTACTCGTCAAACTGGTACCGTCAAGTGGTTCAACGATGAAAAAGGTTTCGGCTTCATCACCCCGACTGATGGCGGCGCCGACCTGTTCGTTCACTACCGCTCGATCGAAAGCGCAGGCTTCAAAAGCCTGAGCGAAGGCCAATCCGTCTCTTTCGTGCCGACCAAAGGCCAGAAAGGGATGCAGGCTGATCAGGTTCAAGTCAACTAAGACGCCTGATTGAAAAAGCCCCGCAATGCGGGGCTTTTTTTCGTCTGGAATAATCTGAGCCCTGCCGGGAAGAGCAGGATGGACAGAACTTTCTGGAGCACGACCGACCGCCAACCTGCACTTTGCTGGCAGTCAGCCCGGCAATTGAATCTGTCCCTTTGCTTGTGTGCCTTTATTTGTCGTCAGCCGAGGAAGGCCAGCGACATCAGCGCAACCCGGCGACGATCTCAAAGCTGCGCAGGCGGTGTTCGGGCTGGTAGATGTCGCCGGTGAAGATCAGCTCGTCGGCGCCGGTCTGCTCCAGCAGCACCTCCAGGCGGGCGCGCACCTTCTCCGGCCCGCCGATCACCGCCAGGCCGAGGAAGTCGCCCACCGCCGCCTGCTCGCGGGGCTGCCAGCGGCCGGCCATGCTCTGCACCGGCGGGCGCAGCACCAGGCTCTCGCCGCGCATCAGCGCCAGCACGCGCTGGTAGGCAGTGGTGGCGAGGAACTCGGCCTCCTCATCAGTTGGTGCAGCGATCAGCGGCACGCCGACCATGGCGTAGGGCTTGGCGAGCGCCGCCGAGGGCTGGAAGTTGTCGCGGTAGATGCGCAGCGCCTGGTGCAGGTAGCGCGGCGCGAAGTGCGCGGCGAAGGCGTAGGGCAGGCCCATCTGCGCTGCCAACTGGGCGCTGAACAGGCTGGAGCCGAGCAGCCAGATCGGCACGTTGCTGTCCATGCCGGGCATGGCGATCACCGTCTGCCCCGGCTGGCGCGGGCCGAGCAGCATCTGCAGTTCGGCGACGTCCTCGGGGAAGTCGTCGGCGCTGCCGCTGCGCTCGCGGCGCAGGGCGCGGGCGGTCTGCGGATCGGCACCCGGCGCGCGACCGAGGCCCAGCTCGATGCGCCCCGGATAGAGCGCGGCGAGGGTGCCGAACTGCTCGGCCACCACCAGCGGCGCATGGTTGGGCAGCATGACCCCGCCGGAGCCCAGTTTCAGGGTCGAGGTGCCGGCGGCCAGATAGCCGAGCAGCACGGCGGTGGCCGAACTGGCGATGCCCTCCATGTTGTGGTGCTCGGCCACCCAAAAGCGCGAGAAGCCGAGCCGCTCGGCGTGCTGCGCCAGCGCCAGCGAGCGGCGCAGGGCCGGTCCCGGGCCGACGTCGTCGTCGCGCAGCGGCGCCAGGTCGAGGATGGAAAACGGGGTGGTGGACAGCTTGCTCATACAGCCTCCAGAAGTCGTCATGGCTTTATGGGGGCGGATGGGGGAAAGGCAAGGCTGGGGGAAGCGCAGGAAGCAGGGGCAGGCCACGGTTTCGCCAGCCGCAGGGTGGGCAACTGCCGCAGGCATTGCACACTTTGGAGGTTGTGCCTGGCACCGCGGTAGAAAATCGCTGCGCGAGTTTTCTACCCTACCTGCGCGACACAGCCCGCTTTGCGCGGGCCGTGTCGTTATTGCAAACGGGCGAGCAGACCTACTTCAGCATGAACCCGGCAAAGAACTGGCTCAGCTCGGCATGGGCATCGAGCGGCAGGATGGTGGCGATGTGCTGGTCCGGACGTACCACCACCATGCAGCCCTGCGCACGGTCGATACCGCGCTGCGCGAAGATGTCGTGCGCCGCGCTGGTCTGGAAGACCTTTTCGTAGTCGCGCAGGCCGTATTTGCCCTTGGCGGGCCAGAGGAAGTCCGGCAGTGCCTCGATGCTCAGATCCTGCTGCTGGAACACGGCGTAGACATCGATCACCGAGTCGATATCCGCCCCGGCCGGGGTGTATTGCTGCACCGGCGAGCTGTCCGCGTTGGCCAGGAACTCGACCAGCCTGGCCGACTTGGAGGCCGGATCCAGCGGGCTGGGCGCATCGGCGAAGATGAAGATGCGCCAGCGGCCATCGGCCTTGTTCAGGTGTCCCAGATGCACTGGGCAGCCATCCGCCACGCGCACGGCCTGGGCGGAATGGAAGCGCTGGCCGATCGGGAAGCCTGTCGCCAGCGCCTGGTGCTCGTGCCCCGTGCATAGCCAGGACTCGTCATAGCCGATCGAGGTGCCGGCGATGAAGCCGTTCTGCCGGGCGATGAACTTCTCGATCTCGGCGGTGCTGGTCTTCGCCGCGGTGGCGTCCTTGTTGGCGCGGGTGGCGACCAGCGCCGACATTTCGCGGTCGGCGTTGATCAGCATGAAGGCCACCTTGCGGCGCTCGGTGGCGTAGGTCTGCAGCAGCTTCGGCTGCGCCTTGCCCTGCAGCACCGCCGCCAGCTTCCAGCCCAGGTTGAAGGTGTCCGGCAGCGAGGTGTTCAGGCCCCAGCCGCCTTTCGGGCTGTGGGTATGGCAGGCATCGCCGGCGACGAAGGCACGCGGAATCAGGCCCTCCGGATTGCCCACCGGGGTGTCGTCGAAGCGCTCGGCCACGCGCTGGCCGACTTCATAGATGGACCACCAGGCGACTTCCTTCACGTCCACCTGGTACGGATTCATGATCAGCTTGGCCTTGGCGATGACGTCATCGACGGTCATGTTCAGCTGCGAAGCCCGCTGATCCTTGCCCAGCAGGTCGAGCTCGACATACAGGCGCACCAGATAGCCGCCCTCGCGCGGCACCAGCATCACCGCGCCGTTGTCCTTCGACTGGATGAAGCTCTTCACCCGGATATCCGGGAAGTCGGTGGCCAGCAGCACATCCATCACGCCCCAGGCCTTGTTGGCCGAGTCGCCCTGCAGCTCGATGCCGAGGTTCTTGCGCACCGCACTGCGGGCGCCATCGCAACCCACCACGTAGCGGGCCTTGATGGTTTCGACCTTGCCCGACTGGCCGGCATCGTTGCGCTCGAAGGTCGCGGTGATCGGATAGGCGTGCAGATCCTGGGTCAGGCTCTGATCCACCACCAGCTCCAGCAGGCGGCGGTTGTAATGCGGCACCAGATGGGTGACCGAATGCGCCATGCCGTCGAGCAGGATGTCGTGCAGGCGCGCCTGGTTGACCACGCAGTGGGTGAACTCGGACAGCCCCAGCCGCGCATCCGGCACCTTGTGGGTGCGCTTGATGTGCTGCGGATTCTGCGCGTCCGGCTCCCAGAAGGCGTTCTGGTGCAGCTGGTAGGCCTCCTTCGCCAGCAGCTCGCTGCTGTTGAAGGCTTCCATGATTTCCATGGTGCGGCAGGAAATACCATCCGCCTGGCCAAACAGCATGGGCCCGGCCTTCTGCTCGACGATGCAGGTCTTGATGTCGGCAAAGTCCGCCAGCTGCCGCGCCAACGCCAGGCCCGCCGGGCCGCAACCGACGATCAGCACATCGACCTCTTTCGGCAGGTCGACCATCGGCGGCGGCGCTGCCGGCTCACGCGCCGCATCGGGAATCTGGTAGTTGCCGGGCTTGAAGCCGTTCAGATGGTATTGCATGAGCAGAATCCTCTTGTCGTTGTTGTCG
>JAEAMF010000470.1_pt1 | contig 49618 bp, 46 predicted proteins | sample 8958721 | NCBI WGS metagenome assembly JAEAMF01 (sample SAMN16933255, study PRJNA681124) | bioreactor sludge metagenome | isolation source: anaerobic bioreactor treating anionic surfactant - SDBS | place: India: Bengaluru | collected 2019-02-28
CGCTCTTGCATTTTATTTCCAAAATCATCAACTCAAGTCCGACAGACTCCTAGAGCTCGATGCAGGTAATCCCCTCGCGGATGGCATATTTGGTGAGTTCGGCGATGCTTTTGACTTTGAGCTTGTGCATGATGTGGCTGCGGTGCGCCGCCACGGTTTTTTCGCTGAGCCGGAGCGACAGGGCTATATGGTGGGTGCTTTTTCCTTCAGCGATGAGCTGCAATATCTCGCGTTCCCGCCTGCTGAGCACGCCGGCGGTTTTTGCCGCCGGATGGGGTTCCGCGGCCGCCGGCACATCCTGCTCCTGCGCCGCCGCATCCAGGGCGGGACTGAGATAGGTCTGGTTGCGGCTCACCGCACTGAGCGCATTTCTCAGTTCTTCATAGGCGGCATCCTTCAGCAGGTAACCCGCTGCTCCCGCTGCAAGCATTTCCCGGACAAACCGCCGGTCGGAGTGCATGGATAAGGCAATAATCTTTATTTCCGGCAGGTCGGCAAGTATCCGCCGCGTCGCCTCAATCCCGCTCATATCCGGCATGGAAATATCCATGATCACCACATCAGGCCGGTGCTCGCGCGCCAGTTGCACTGCGCTTTCACCGCCCTCGGCTTCGCCGATCACCTCTATGCCCGGCTCATGCTCGAGCAGGGCGTGAATGCCCTCCCGCATAATTTTGTGGTCATCAGCAAGGATAACCCTGACGGTCATGTGACATGATCCTCGTGCAGGTGTCGCGGCGGCTATTCGATGGAGGTCAGGCCTTCGCGAATGGCATACTTGGTGAGTTCGGCAATACTGTTGAGACCGAGCTTGTCCATGATCTGCTTCCGGTGGGTCTCAACCGTCTTGACGCTTACGTACAATGCCGCCGCAATATCCCGGGTTGCTTTCCCTTCGGCGATCAGCTGCAGGACCTCGCGCTCCCGGGTGCTCAGCGCGGTTGAGGCGACCGAACCGGAGGGGGCGTTTTCACCGACGTAGTCCTTGACCACGGTATCGGTTATCTGGGGGCTGAGATAGGTCTTGTTTTTGAGCACCGCGGCGATTGCCGTGCCCAGCTCCTCAAAGGCGGCGTCCTTGAGCAGATACCCGCATGCGCCGGCGCTGAGCATCTCCTTCACATACTTTTTATCTGAATGCATGGAAAGCGCAATCACTTTCACATGGGGATCGTCCCGGACAATTTGCCGCGTGGCGTCGATGCCGTTCAGGTCGGGCATGGAAATATCGATGACCACCACATCGGGATGATGCTGGGCGCACAGTTCCACCACGCCCCTTCCGCTCTCTGCCTCGGCAATCACCTCAATCTCCTTCTGTCTGGCCAGCAGGGCGCGCAGCCCCTCGCGCATGATTTTGTGGTCGTCAGCCAGAATAAGCCGTACGCTCATAGCAAACCTCCCGTGTCAAACTAGTGTCGCGTCCCAAAAGTTCATTACATAAGAGGACACGATATACACCATCGTTGCGAGCCCTTCGCGATCGCTCAGGATAAACGCCGCGAAGCAATCTCATGCTGTGTAACACGTTGCTTTTATTGGAAGAGAATGCTTCGTCGTCCGCCCACGCGGGACTCCTCGCAACGACTTTTTAATATGAGTTATTGCTGGGGCACGATACTAGTGCTGCACCAGCGGCAGCTCCATGTCGATCCGGGTCCCCCGGTTCAGTTTCGATGCAACCGTGAGACCGCCGCCCAGATATTCAAATCGCTCCCGGATGCTGAAAATGCCGTATCCGCCCCCGCTGCTCACTCTGAATCCATCCGGACTTATCACGAACCCCCTCCCGTCATCTTCAACCGATACATGAACCATTTGGCCGTTTCTGTCAAGAAAAACCGTCGCGGTTTTTGCATGGGCATGCTTCACCACGTTGATCAAGAGCTCGCGTACGCTTTGATAGAGCAGGATGCGCACGTCATCATCCAGGCCGCCGCCGGCTCCCGTGCATACCAGGCGCGTCCTGATACCATACTCCTTTTCCACGTCATCAAGCAGCCATTCCAGGGCCTTCTCCAATCCCAACTCGTAGAGGAAGGGGGGAGACAGATTAAAGATGAGCGAACGCGTATTCCGGATGCTCTGATCCAGGAGATCACGGATGAAACGAATTTCCCTGTTCCGCTCGTTTACGGTTTTTGCGGCCGCCATTGCCCCCAGCTTAATTTTGGCAAGGGCGAGGGACTGGCTGATGTGGTCATGGATTTCCAGGGCAATGCGTTTCCGCTCCTGCTCTTCGGTAAGGGTTAATTGCGATGCCAGGCAGCGGAGCTGGTTCTGATAGTCGATCAGCTTTTGTTCCCATGCCTTGCGGTCGGTAATATCCCTGATGCAGGCCACCATGCCGGTTGTGATGCCATCAATATCCTTCAAGGTGGCGACGCTCATGCCCAGGTCGAGCGTTCGTCTGTTTTTTCCCTTCCATCTGCTCTCAAAATAATAGACAGAGTCCATTTCATTCGATGCTGTTTCGGTATAATCGCTGCGCAGTCTTCCATCAGCTGCTTGCATGAAATCATGGGTGTTGTGCCCGAGAAGATCGTCCTGGGCATAGCCGGTTATCCGCTCCACCGCTTCATTCACCAGGGTGATGGTTCCCAAGGTATCGGTGACCATAATGCCGTCCGCCGAGGTTCTGATAATATCTCCCAGAAAATTTCTGGTTTCAATTAATTTTTTCTCCGCCTGCTTTCTATCGGTGATGTCCCGGTTAATTGAAACAACGCCGGTGCGGCTGCCGTTCTTATCGAATATGTAAAACATGGTCTGTTCCACGGGTATGACAGTTCCGTTACTGCTGTATAAGAATGATTCCTCGTTTGAAACATGTCCGGTCTCGATAAGCGTTTTCATTTGCTCGAATGCGCGGTCATAAAAACTCTCCTCCACCTTCACCGTCGTACCCTGCATTGACTTATACAGACCCGCCTGGGGCGGAACAAGCTCCGCCATATGTTTTCCAGTAAGAGCCTGCGAATCATATCCGGTGAGGTTTTCAAATGCCTTGTTTACCCTGGTAATATTACCCAGATTTGAGCCGATGATGATGGGATCAAGAGAACTCTCAATGATATTGTTGAGGAAATCCCGTGTTTCAATAATCTCCTTCTCCGCGAGCTTACGCACGGTATTATCCCTGAGAATGCCGATGCAACCGCTGACAGCCCCCGTCTTATCAAATATATAAGTGATATTCATTTCAATCGGCACTGCCTTGCCGTCTTTGCGTACAAGGTAGCTTTCCCAGTTGACTATTTTTTTCTGCTCCAGCAGTTGTTCGGCCATATGTATGGTATAATCCATGTAATCCTGGCCCATCCTGATGCGTTCGCCGGTGGTCGTCTCGTATTCATCACCTATGACCGCTGAAAAGTCGGCAACCCGCTTCCCAATCACCTCTTCCTCGCTATAGCCGGTCAATGTAAGAAACGACTTGTTCACCCGTTTAAAAAATCCCTCGGGTTCGGTAATGACGATGGCATCCACCGACTTGCCGATCATATTGTCCAGGAATTCCATGGTGTCCTGCATCTTTTCGTTGTGGAGCATGCGCTCGGTTATGTCGGTGATGAGCACATAGCCGCTCTGCTTTTTTTCAGCGCTGTAGTCGAACGCAAAACGGAGGTTTAAACAGCAGTTTGTGCCGTCCTTCCGGGTTATCCAGACATCGACCTGCTCGGGATATGCACCGGTCTCGCGGGTTTTTTCCAGAATTTGATCTTTCTTAATGACGCTTTGCGGCGCGGTCAGGTCAGGTCCCCACAGCTGAACCAGCTCTTCCCGGGGATAGCCGCACAGGCGGCACGCGCTATCATTGATATAGACTATTCTCCCCTCCTCCATGATGATGAGCCCGTCGCTAAGCTTCTCGGCCATGGTTCTGAAGCGCATTTCGCTGGCGGCAAGCGCCTGCTCGGCCTGTCTTTGCGCGGTTATGTCCCGCGCCACCGAGACGATTGACGTAATCCGACCGTTTCTATAGACCGGTGTGCTCCGCACCTCCGCGCGTCTTACGGTGCCGTCCTTGGCAATAAGATCATATTCAGCGGTTTTCAATTCTTCTCCGTCGATGATGTGCATAGTATCTTCAATGGCCCGGGCAAGAGAATCTTGCGTCAGCAACCCCAGCTCGGGAAAGGGTTTTCCGGTCAACTCATGCGGCAGGTATCCCAAATGTTTTTCCACTGATGGTGATACGTATAGGAGCCGGAAATCCTCAGCCACCGAATAAATGACGTCGGCAGCCTTCTCGAACAGGAGCCGGTATTGTTCGTATCGCGCCTGCAGCGATTCTTCTTCCGGCGACGGAACACGAATTATTTCACTCTCGGGCCTCGACATAACATCACCTGCTCAATGCATGGCACATTTGTCTTTTGTCCTGCTTTCCCGGAAAAACTTTATTCAAATTGTAAATCTATCCACGCAGGATACAATCAGGAAATCCCTGATTTTTAGCTTCGAAAAACCTTATTTTAACAGGATGCAAAACGATAGCAGGCGAGTCTGAAAGACGGTTGGATTATCAACGTGCGGTAGGTGAGTGAATTACCCCACAGCAGAGCTGTGGAGTATTCTGGCACATCGTTATCAAAAAAAGGGAGGGAACTGGGTGGGAAGGCACGATGCTACACTAATTTTTGCTGTTGTACCGTACGCAGGAGCTCCCTTTCCCGTGCGGCCATCTCCCGCTCCTCGCGGGGGGAAGCTTCGTGATCGTAGCCCAGCAAATGAAGGATGCCATGAATCAGAAGAACGGCACATTCCTCTTTGAACCGTCTGCCTTCCTGGAGCGCCTGCCGCCGGGCGGTCTCAAGCGATATGGCCACATCGCCCAGGAGGCGCATGCCGCCGGATCTGTTCACATGGTCATGCTGGGGAAATGAGATAACATCGGTCGGCCGGTCTTTTTTCAGGTAGGCGCGGTTAAGTTTCCTGATGCCCGCATCGTCGAGCAGCAGGATGCTCAACTCAGCCTTTTGACAACCCGAGCCGCTTAAGATCGCGCTCCCCAGCGCCCTTATCCACTTTTGGCTTATCCTTATCCGCTTCTGACTGTTTTTTATCCTTACCATTTGCCTTTCTCTTGGATCCGCCCTCATCAATTTTGGCGGCAGGGTATTCAACGCGCTGATGAAAAACGCCGCCGGCAAGCACCCGGTTAAAGCAATTGGCAATGGCGTGCAGGTTCTTCAGCGTCAGCTCGCATTCATCAAGCTGCCCGTCTATGAATATGCCGTTGATGATTTTCTGCACCATGCCCTGAATGCGGGGGAGCGACGGTTCCACCAGGGTTTTGGAGGCCGCCTCAACCGCATCGGCCAGCATTACCAGGGCGGCTTCCTTGGTCTGCGGCTTCGGCCCGGGATAGCGAAAATCCTTGTCACTCACCGACTCGTAGCCGGGCTCCTGGGCATTGCGCGCCTTCTGATAAAAAAAGCTGATGATGCTGTTGCCGTGGTGCTGGCGGATGACATCGCGGATGGCGCCCCCCAGGCGGTGTTCCCGGGCCAGCTCAACGCCGTCCTTGACATGGGACAAAATTATCAGGCTGCTCATGCTGGGGGAGAGCTTCTCGTGCTTATTCTCTCCCTGCAGCTGGTTCTCCGCAAAGTAGCTCGCCATCCGGAGCTTTCCGATATCATGATAATAAGAGCTCACCCGCACCAGCAGTGAATTGGCCCCCACCGTGTCCGCCGCCGCATCAGCGAGATTGCCGACCATGATGCTGTGCTGGTAGGTGCCGGGCGCCTTCATGCTCAGTTCCTTGAGCAGCGGCTGGTTCAGGTCGGCCAGTTCCAGCAGCTTGATGTTGGTGGTGTAATCAAAGGCAATTTCAATAAGGGGTACCAGTCCGGTGGCAATGACGCCGGTCAGGACTCCCCCCAGCAGACCGCAGCAGAGATCAAACAGCAGCTCCGGCTGTAAGAAGCTTTTTCTGACCACGGCAAAGCACAGGATCAGGAGAACATTGACCACGCCGGCAATAAAGCCGGCGCGCAGCAGGGTGCTCCGCTCCTTGTACCGCAGCACCTGCTGGGCGGCGACAATGCTGCCCATAAACGGGTAAATGAAGAACTTGAGCTGGATGTCCAGCATGACCCCGGCGATAATGCCGAGCACGACGGAAAACAGGGCCGCCAGCTCCCCGTTGAGCACCACGGCGATGATAATGGCGCCCAGCGCAAACGGCGGCGCATAGAGCAGCGAATGTGAGGACAGAAAGGAAAACGCCCGGCTGAAGGCGGACGATAAGAACAGGGAGAAATTGATGATCAGGACCATCCCGATGAGCGCCAGGCTGAGGAGCGCATAGTCCTTGCCCTTGAGGTTAAAGCGCCTGATGTTGATCGGGGAAAAGGCATACAGCAGGGAGATGACGATGAGCGCCAGAATAAATATCCCCAGGGTAAAAATCAGCGGGCTGCCCTCTTTTTTCAACCGGTTGAGCGCCTGGAGCTTGAGCATCGCCTCCTCGGTCACCCGGTCACCCTCGCGGACAATCATCTCCCCCTTTTTAAGCCTGAAATACACCGGGTTGGTCTGCGCGCGCGCCGTCAGCTTGCGTGATTCGGTTTCATTCAAATTGAAGGTGATGGTGGGGCGCACAAGGCCGCCGGCAATCTCCAGCACCGCGCCGGCCAGCGGTTTGGGCATGGCCTGCAGCCGGTCCGCGGCACCAAGCAGCATCTCCTGTCTGACTTCCTCCACGGCACGAAGCGATGACAGATCGGTGAGAAATGTTTCCTCCTGCGTCTGCACGTTGCGAATGATCATGCCCCGCGCCCGATCCGCACGGAGGAGCGATTTGTCCGCCACGATCCGCTCGCCGAGCGGCTTGCGGATCAGGGCAACAATCGAGTCAACGATCGCATCGGCAAAGTCCTGCTTGACCAGGGCGGCATAGTGCACATCCTGGATGGCAATGCCCAGGTATTCCCTGAACCGCGTCCGCTGTTCCTCTCCGGCAATCTTCGCCGCCGGCGCCTCGGAAAGCCCCCGCCACTCGGCAAATATGGCGTCAAGCCGCTGCTCCGCTTCGCGCGCCGCATTGGCGTCAAAATCGTAGACCGCCGGGCTCTTTTCCTCGTTTTCCAGCTGCTTGTTGGCGGTGGAGGCCGTGTCCTCTACCAGCACGTCTTCGGTGGCCCGGATGTTCTGGTCGGCAATATCCCCCACCTGGTAGGAGGGTATGGTTGAGGGCATGCTCGGGGCGATCAGATAGGCCGTGATCAGGCAGGTCGCCACCAGGAGCAGGCCCTTGTAGAAAGCGGGCATGCTCAACCGCTGCAGCAGCCGGAATCCCGGCTGCTGAAAGACCGCCTTGCTTCTCTTCCGCCCGAAACCTAGCATGAAGCATTCCCCCGGTTCATGTTCCCGCACCGGCGCGTCCTGATTTACCGTGTGTCGGCGCGCTCATAGGCGACAATAATTTCCTGCACCAGCGGGTGCCGGACCACATCCTTTTCCGAAAAGTAGACAAACTTGATGCCTGCGATGCGGTCCAGTATGCCCTGGATCTGCACCAGCCCCGACGGTTTGCCGGGGGGCAGATCTATCTGGGTGATGTCGCCGGTTATGACCGCCTTGGAATTAAAGCCCAGCCGTGTCAGAAACATTTTCATCTGCTCGGCGGTGGTGTTCTGGGCCTCGTCCAGAATGACAAATGAATCATTGAGCGTCCGTCCGCGCATGAACGCGAGCGGCGCCACCTCAATCACGCCCTTCTGCAGCAGGCGGGACGCCTTTTCCAGGTCCATCATGTCATGCAGCGCGTCATAGAGCGGCCGCAGGTAGGGATTTACTTTTTCAAACAGGTCGCCCGGCAGAAAACCCAGCTTCTCTCCTGCCTCCACCGCCGGGCGGGTCAGGATAATGCGGTCAATCTCCTTGCGCACCAGGGCGGATATGGCCATGGCCATCGCCAGATAGGTCTTGCCGGTTCCCGCCGGCCCGATGCCGATGACGATATCAAAGGAGCGGATGGCGTCAATATAGCGCTTCTGCACAACGCTCTTGGGGGAGATCAGCTTTTGCCGGGGGGAGACATGGATGGCGTCGAGAAACACATCCTTGAGGCGGGCGCTGTCGTCGCTTTTCAGCATTTTCAATGCCAGGTCAATCTCGTGCGCGTATACCGGGCGATCGGACTCAAGCAGAAAATACAGCTCCTGCAGCAATCGCCGGGCCAGCTGAGCGTCTTCCTCCCGGCCGTGAATGCTGACGCTGTTGCCCCGCGCGTGAATGGTTACCGGGATCGCCTTTTCAATGTGCTTGAGGTTGTGGTCGTATTCCCCCAGCAGCGCTTTCAGCAGCGCGTTGTCTTCAAAGACCAGGTTGGTGGTGGTCTCTTTTCCCTTCCGAACCAACGAGGGCCTCCCTCTTCAGGTGCGCATCACATCAGCTTCAAACGCCGCTGATCTGGACCTGTATTTCCCGCGTTCGCGGCCGGTTGTCAAAATCGAGCACAACAATCTGCTGCCAGGTTCCAAGCAGCATGCGGCCTTCCCGCAGGGGCACGGTCAGTGACGGGCCCATCAGGGCGGCGCGCACGTGGGCGTAACCGTTGCCGTCACCCCACCGCTGATCGTGGCGGTACGACTGGCCTGCGGGGGCGAGTCGTTCAATGGCATCCCGCAAATCCGCCACCGCGCCGGACTCATATTCAATGGTGGTAACCGCCGCGGTCGACCCTGCGACAAACAGCAACACGCTTCCATCGGTAATGCCCGATTGAGCTATCTTCGCCTGCACCGCCGGGGTTATGTCGATGATATCGGTGGCGCTGCCGGTTTTGCAAAAAATGGTTTCATATACCAGTTTCATGGTGTATGCTGAACGCCGCCCGGGATGATAAAAGTGAATAACCCCGTTGCTGGTTGCAACGGGGATAACGGTCACGCTTGCTGCTTTGGCTACTTTTGTAGCACATACCGCGCTTTTATGCAAGTGTTTTGTCGGCCGGGCTCCGGGGCCGCCCCGGCCCTGCATGACCTGCACGAGGAGAAGAAGGATGAACACGGGAAAGAAACTGGAGGATCTGACCGCCCTGGTGGAGACCCTTCGCGGTCCCAACGGCTGCCCCTGGGACAGGGAGCAAACCCTGTCCGACCTCAAGTCGTTTCTCATGGGCGAGGCCTACGAGCTGATGGAAGCCATGGACGGCGATGATCACCGGCACATTCAGGAGGAGGCAGGCGATCTGCTGTTCATCATCCTCTTCATCGTGGACCTGTTCCGGGAAAAGGGAACATTTACCATCTATGATGTCATCGGCGAAATAAAGGACAAAATGATTCGCCGTCACCCCCATGTGTTTGGCGATGCCTCCCTGGGCACGGCGCAGGAGGTCAGGGACAACTGGCATGCCATCAAGGAGCAGGAGGGCAAACCGCCCCGGGGGCCGTCATTACTCGACGGGGTGGCGGCGTTCCTGCCCGCCCTGGTGCAGGCGCAGCAGCTTACCCAGCGGGCGGCGCGGGTGGGGTTTGACTGGGAGCATCCTTCCCGGGTGATGGAAAAGATCGAGGAGGAGCTGGGCGAGCTGAAGGAAAGCATGGACCGGAAGGAGCGTGAGGATGTCGCGGGCGAACTGGGCGACCTGCTCTTTACCACGGTGAATCTGGCCAGGGCGCTCGGCATTGACGCAGAACAGGCCCTGCACCGAACCAACCGCAAGTTTGTCCGGCGCTTTCAGTGCATTGAAGAGGCGGTGCGAACGAGCGGCAGGAGCATGGAGCAGACCTCACTTGACGAGATGGATGCGCTTTGGGAGAAGGCGAAAGAGGTGTAGCCGTAAGCCATGCCCATCTTCGAAACGTAGGGGCGACCGGCCGGTCGCCCCTCCATGCATTCATATGCGTAGAAAATAGTGAGTGCCCCTCCACAAGCCTCATCCAGCATCCAGCATCCAGTATCAAGCACCCAGCATCCAGTATCCAGTATCTTACTCCCTCTCCGATATCTCCAGCAGGATGCCCCCGGTTGCCTTCGGGTGCAGGAAGGCGATTTTCGCGTTGCCCGCACCGTAGCGGGGCTTGGTGTCGATCAGCTTGAAATCCTTTGCCTGCAGCTCCCGCAGGGCCTCATCGATATTCTCGACGCGCAGGGCAATGTGCTGGATACCCTCCCCGCGCTTTTCGATAAATTGCGCCACCGGACCGTCGGGAGCGGTCGATTCCAGCAGTTCCAGCTCGGTATCTCCCACCGGGAGAAATGCAACCCTGACCTTCTGGTCGGCGATGGTTTCGGTTCCCACCGTGTTGATGCCCAGGGTATCACGGTAAAAGGCCAGCGCCTCATCGATGCTTTTTACGGCGATACCGATATGGTCCAGTTTGGTTACCTTCATCACAGTCTCCTTTCCGTTGCGGCCGGTTGCCGGCAACGATGCGTTGTGGCTGCTATTTCTTATCAAGCATGCCGAGCAGGCGCTCAGCGCAGGAATAGGGATCATCCTGGCGGCTGCACACCAGATCGATCATGCCGCCCACCGACTGCACATCCTTCATTTGTTCATAGACGAACCGGGCAAGTTTCGCCTCGATCAGCTTGGTTATGTCCCGCTCGATCCGCTCCCGCCGCTTCGCCTCCAGCCGGCCGCTTGCCGTGAGGTGGCGGCGATGCTCCATGATGGCGTCGAGCAGCTGATCGATGCCCCGGCGCTCGGTGGCTACGGTCTTGAGCACCGGCGCCTTCCAGCCGTCCGCGACGGGGGCAAGGCCGAGCATGACAGTGAGCATGGCGACGACGTTGTCGGCGCCCTCCCGGTCAGCCTTGTTCACCACGAATATGTCCCCAATTTCCATAACCCCCGCCTTGATTGTCTGAATGTCGTCACCCAGCCCGGGCACCGACAGGAGCACGCAGCTGTCGGCCACCTTTATAATCTCCACTTCATCCTGCCCGATGCCGATGGTTTCAATCAGGATAAAGTCCTTCCCCGCCGCATCGAGGATTTTTATCACGTCGGAGGTGGAGCGCGAAAGACCGCCCAGCCCCCCCCTGGTTCCAAGGCTGCGAAAAAAAACCTGGTCTCCCGCCAGGATATCGTGCATGCGCACCCGGTCGCCCAGGAGCGCGCCGCCGGTAAAGGGGCTCGAGGGATCAACGGCGATAATGCCCACGCCGGCCCCCCGGCTGCAGAGCAGGTGCGCTACCCGGTCAACCAGGGTGCTTTTGCCCGATCCGCCGGGGCCGGTAAAACCGACGATATATGCCCTGCCGGTATGGGGATACAGTGCCTTCAGCAGCGCCATCCAGCCCGGCAGTTCATTTTCCACCTGGCTGATGGCCCGCGCGATCGCCCGCTGTGATCCGCCAACAATGTCCGCTACCAGGTCCATGTTCGCACCCGTGCACTGCCTCAGAGTTACTATGGGATTAGCGCCCTGCGCCGCACACTGCTTACATGGTGCTGCGACACGCCGTACGCACCATGCGCCGCAATCCATTGCGGCATTGGTCACGCCGTTCGGGATGACAGACAGCCGTCATACGCTGCCGGGCGCGCTACGAGGAGGGAACGTGCTCTTTGATGAAGGTGATGATCGTTTCGGTGGATGTGCCGGGCCCGAAGATTTCCGCAATACCGCCCTGTTTGAGCACCACGCTGTCTTCCGGGGGGATGACGCCGCCACCAATGACCAGGATGTTTGACAGCCCTTTTTCCTTCAGTCCCTTGATGATCGCGGGAAACAGGTGGTTATGGGCGCCGGAGAGTATGCTTAACAGCAGCACGTCAATGTCTTCCTGCAGCGCCGCGGTAACGATTTGCTCCGGGGTCTGGCGCAGACCGGTATAAATGACCTCGATGCCGGCGTCCCGCAGGGCCCGGGCTATGACCTTTGCTCCCCGGTCATGGCCATCAAGGCCGGGCTTTGCCACCAGGGCTCTAATTTTCTTCTCTCCCACGCGCACCTCCCGAAAAACATGTGTCTGTCGGTGATACCTCGTTCTAACACACCGCTACCTACCACAGTAACTTTTTGACTGTCAAGGACTTTTTAGTTTGCCGCCGGGCACATGCTCCTTGACATAGCATCGCGGATTTGCTACTTAACTAATTCTGTACCGATGCGGCGAAAACCGCCGCGGCAGCGGGATGCGCCGCGCCGGCGAGGCGGATGCATCCCTATCGACGACCGCGTCGCACCGCGTCGCCACTCATGGGAGGATGCCATGGATACCATCACCGCCATCAAGCAGCGACGAAGCATCAGGAAATTCAAACCGGATCCCCTCCCCGCCGAGTTGGTCACCGACCTGCTCGAAGCGGCGCGGTGGGCGCCGTCATGGGCCAACACCCAGTGCTGGGAAGTGATCATTGTCAGCGATGCAGAGATGAAGCGCAGGATCGCTGAAGCGGTGCCCCCCGGCAATCCCGCCCGGGCCGCCCTCGGGCAGGCCCCGGTTCTGGTGGTCGCCTGCGCCCGCCAGGGAAAAGCCGGCTATTACAAGGGCGCGGCGGCGACTGACAAGGGCGACTGGTTCATGTTTGACGTCGCCCTCTTCATGCACTGCCTCACCCTTGCCGCTCATGCCCGGGGACTCGGTTCGGTGCACGTCGGCCTGTTTGATGCGAGCGCGGTAGCCGCCATGCTCGGCGTGCCTGCGGGCATCGCCGTGGTAGAGCTGCTTCCCCTTGGCTATCCCGACGGGGCGCCATCACCGGCGTCGCGCAAGGAACTCGATGCGTTTGTGTGGCACGGAACGTACGGCGGCAGATAGTCCGGCCTGCGCCCGCGATTCCTTCCAGGCGGTCCCATCCATTCAGCTTGGTTGCCGGGATTGATATGACCACCGGTTTTTTTATAACCTTCGAGGGCGTGGAGGGGTGCGGTAAAACCACCCAGCTCCGCCTGCTGCAGGATTTTTTGACGGCGCGGGGATACCCGGTCACCGCCACCCGCGAGCCGGGAGGAACGCCCATCGGCGACGCCATCCGACGGCTGGTGCTCTCCCCCGGGGCATCCGCCATCGACGGCAAAACCGAGCTCATGCTCTACGAGGCCTCGCGCGCCCAGCACCTGTGCGAGGTGATCGGTCCGGCCCTCGCCGGCGGCAGGATTGTGCTCTGTGACCGGTTCGGCGATGCCACCCTCGCCTATCAGGGGTATGCCCAGGGGCTGCCGCTCGATTGGATTGCGACGCTCAACCGGTTTGCCAGCGGGAACCGGAGCCCCGATTGCACCATCCTCCTCGACTGCCCGGTGGAACAGGGACTGGCGAGGACCCGGGAGCGGGCGGCGCGCACCGGACAGGATGTGACCGAAGACCGCTTCGAGCAAAAGGACCTGGATTTTCACCGCCGGGTGCGGCAGGGATATCTCGCCATAGCGCGCGACAACCGCAGCCGCTTCATCATCATTGACGGCGGCGGAGAGCGGGACGCCATCCATGCTGCCATACGGACGGCGGTGCTTGACCGGCTTCCCATAGCATGAGGTTGTTACCAACGAAATGGCCGCAGGCGGTTCAGCAGAGCCTGCTCGGTTGTACCCATGGCATTTGACGCAATTAAAGGACATGACCAACAGATCAGACTGCTCAGGAGCGCGGTGCGGCGGAACCGGGTTGCCCATGCCTACCTCTTCACCGGCATCCCCGGCATCGGCAAGATGACCGTGGCCCGCTCGCTGGCGAAAGCGCTCAACTGCAGCACCGGCGGCGATGCCGACTTTTGCGACGCCTGCCCCTCCTGCGTCATGATCAACGGAGGAACCCATCCCGATCTACAGACTATTGAGCCGGATGGAGACTTCATTAAAATAGCCCAGGTCCGGACGATGCAGGACCGGATGCTCTACACCCGTTTTCTCGACCGCTACCGTCTGGTGCTGATTGACCGCGCCGACGCAATGAACCTCCAGTCCGCCAACTGCCTGCTCAAGTCGCTTGAGGAACCGCCGGGAAATACAGTGATGATCCTGATCACCTCCCTTCCCTACCGGATTCCGGCCACCATCCGCTCCCGTTGCCAGCGGGTTGCCTTTCATCCCCTTGCTTCCCGCCAGATCGAGGAGTCGCTGCGGGAACTGCGGGGACCCGAGGCCTCGGACGCGTCTCCGCTTTCCTCCCGCCTGGCCGGGGGAAGCCTGGGCCGGGCGCTGCGCTGGCAGGAATCAGGCCTGCTCGGGCAGCGGCTGCGGCTGCTGGGGCTGATTGCCCGACCCGGCCCGTCGCTGCTCAATGCGGTTTTTGATGTCGCCGATGATATGGGCGAAGACCGCGCATGCCTACTGGAGCTGCTTGACCTCTTGCGATTGTGGATTCGCGATGTTATGATTGCCAAGGAAGCGGGCGCGGCGGCGGAGCTGCTCAACACCGACCTCGCCGGCGAGGCCATGGCCATGGCACGGACGATTTCCTGGCCGCGGCTCTTTGAGCAGGACCGGCTGGTTGCGGAGGCGCAGGCGGCGCTGCAGGGGCCGGTCAATCCCAGGCTGGCAATGGAAAACCTGATGCTCACCCTGACTGCGGCGCCCTTCGGCCGCGCCGCCGAACCGGCGATGATGAACCACCGGGCCGTGCATACACACTGAGGTATCCATGATCAAACGAATGGTGCAGATCAGATTTTTAAAGGGTAATCTTGCCGCGCTCTGCGATGCGCGGGACCTGGATTTGGCTCCCGCCGACAGGGTGATGGTGGAATGGGAAGACGCGCTGAAAATGGGCACGGTCACCGCCATCAAGGAGATTGAAACCGGCGACTCCCTCCCCAAGCATTACCCGCGGGTCATCCGGAAGGCCACCGAGGCCGACCTTGATTACGAAACGCGGAAGGACCCCAAGGAGCGCGAGGTCTACCGCGCCTGCTGCGCGCGGATCACCGAGGCCGGGCTTCCCATGAACCTGGTGGATGTGGAGTACATTCCCGCCTCCAACAAGTTCATCTGCTCGTTTACCGCCGACGGCAGGGTCGATTTTCGCACCCTGGTCAAGACCCTCGCCTCCGATTTTCATGCCCGGGTGGAAATGAAGCAGATCGGCGCGCGCAACCGTTCCAAGCTGATCGGCGGCATCGGGCGCTGCGGCCGCATTCTCTGCTGTGCGTCCTTTCTCCAGGATTTCGATCCCATAACCGTGCGCATGGCCAAGGACCAGGGCCTGTCCCTTGACCCCACCAAGATATCCGGCGTCTGCGGCCGGCTGATGTGCTGCCTCTCCTATGAGCATGCAACCTATTGCGACTACAAGAAGTGCCTTCCCAAGTGCGGGAAAAAAGTGGCCATGGAGGGCGGCACCGGCAAGATTACCAAGCAGGACATTCTCACCCAGCGCATCTGGGTGAAACTCGATGCCGGCGGCAAGGAAGTGGAAATGTCGATCGAGGACATGAAGAAAGAGGGGCTCTTAAAGCCTGCGAAAAAAAAGTGAGGCGTCACCGTCATGCCCGAAACCTTTTTTGTCACCACCCCGATCTATTACGTCAATGACGTGCCGCATATCGGCCACGCCTACACCACCGTCGCCGCCGACGCGCTCGCCCGCTACCATCGCATGGCCGGCAAAACCGTATTGTTCATCACCGGGACCGACGAGCACGGCCAGAAGGTGCAGGAGGCGGCTCGCCGGCGGGGCATCTCCCCGCAGCAGCACTGCGATGAAATGGTGGTCCGCTACCGCGAGCTCTGGTCTGCGCTCACTATTTCCCATGATGACTTCGTTCGCACCACCGAGGAGCGCCACCAGCGCATCGTCCAGGCCATTCTCACCGCTCTCTACCAAAAAGGCGACATCTATAAAACCAGCTATGAGGGCTGGTACTGCGTTCCCGACGAGCGCTTCTGGACGGAAAAGGACCTGACCGACGGCAGGTGTCCCGAGTGCGGCCGGGAAGTCCAGCAGATCCGCGAATCCAACTACTTTTTCCGCATGGGCAGCTACCAGGAGTGGCTCATCTCCTATATCGATGAGCACCCGGATTTCATCCTGCCCCGGACGCGCCGCAACGAGATCCTGGGATTCCTGCGGCAGCCGCTCACCGATCTCTGCATTTCCCGTCCCGCGCAGCGGCTCTCCTGGGGCATTCCCATGCCCTTTGATCCGGAGTACGTCACCTATGTCTGGTTTGACGCGCTGATCAACTACGTCAGCACCGCCGGCTACCTCACCCGAGATGATCAGTTCCTGTCCCTCTGGGGCAACGCCGTCCATCTGATCGGCAAGGACATCCTCACCACCCACTGCGTTTACTGGCCCACCATGCTCAAGGCGCTCGGCTTGCCGCCGCCGCGCACCATTTTTGCGCACGGCTGGTGGACGGTGGAGGGACGGAAAATGTCAAAGTCGCTCAACAATGTGGTGGAGCCCAACAGCCTGATCACCCGCTATGGGTCCGACCCGGTCCGCTTCTTCCTCCTCCGGGAAGGGACCTTCGGCCTTGACGCCGACTTTTCCCACAAGGCCTTCATTCACCGCGTCAACAGCGAGCTGGCCAACGATCTCGGCAACCTGTTCAGCCGCACCCTGGCCATGACCGCCAAATACTTCGGCGGCAGCATCCCCTCGCCGTCGGCCATGGAGGATGTTGACCGGCGGCTGAGCGACACGGCGCTGGAATCGGTCCGGCGGGTTGACGCGGCCATGGCGGACATCGCCTTTCACAAGTCGCTCGACGCCGTCTGGGAGCTGGTAGGCATGGCCAACAAGTACATCGACGAAACCGCACCCTGGTCCCTGGCCAAGCGCGACGGCGGCGGGCAGCGTCTGGGAACGGTCATCTACCAGGTGATCGAATCCCTCCGCTTCATCGCCATCCTGCTCCATCCCTTCATTCCTTCAGCGGCGGAGCGCATGCGCGCGGCGCTGGGACTCAAGGAGCCGATCGGCCCCGGCAGCCTTGCCGCCCTCAGCCGGTGGGGGGAAACGATCCCGGGAACGGCGCTCACCTCCATCCCGCCGCTGTTCCCCCGGATCGAGGCCTGAACCACTCACGTCGCACAGCCATGGCAAAGCCCATCTTTAATCTCGCCAACAACTTGACCATCCTCAGGATCATCATCGTCCCCATCCTGATTGTCATCGTCCTCTATTCCAGCAGCCGGACGGCATGCCTGATCGCCGCGCTGTTGTTCGCCCTTGCCGCGGTTACCGACTGGCTCGACGGCTACGTTGCGCGACGGCAGAACCTGGTCACCTCGCTGGGGAAGTTTTTGGACCCGCTGGCCGACAAGCTGCTGGTCAGCGTTGCGCTGGTCATGCTGCTTTCCCTGGACCGGGTACCCGCATGGATGGTTGCCCTGATCATCGCCCGGGAAGTGGGCGTGACCGGACTGCGCATTGCCGCGGCGCGGGACGGCATCATCATGGAATCGAGCCGACTGGCAAAGTACAAGACCGCCTTTCAGCTGGTTGCGGTTGATGCCCTGCTTATCCACTATCACTATGCCGGCATTGATTTTCACCTGGTGGGGATGCAGACACTCTGGATCGCGCTCTTTGTTTCCCTGTGGTCCGGCGTTGTCTATTTCATCAGGTTTTTCCAGAAAACCCTCTCCCCCTCCCGGGGGTCACGCTGAGAGCTAACGATCAGCGCACGCTGATTGCGCCCGCCGCCATGGAAACGGTTGCAATGCGCGGCGGCGCCATTGCATCACATGACGAGAGTGACAGGCTGAGCCGATGGATCATGCAACAGAACAGCACCCTGCTGCCCGGGTGTCTATTACCCGGTGTCCCGACTACCAGCCGGAACAGGTTGTACCGGCCCTGACCGCATCCATGGAGCGCCTCGGCGGCATGAAGCGCTTTGTCTCCGCGGGCGACCGGGTGCTGCTCAAGCCCAACTTCCTCATCGGCCGTGCTCCGGAGCGGTGCGTCAATACCCATCCCGCCGTGGTGCGGGCGGTGGCCGAAATGGTGATCGAGGCGGGGGGAAAACCGGTCATCGGCGACAGCCCCCAGATGGGAAGCGCGCACAACGTGGCTGAAAAGTGCCTGGTGGATGCCGTGGCCCGGGAGATGGGCATCGAGGTTGTTGAGTTTGAACCGGTTGAGGTCAAAAATCCGCGAGGCTCCTACTATCACCACTTTGTCATCGGCAGGGCGGTGCTCGAGGCGGACGTGCTGATCAACCTGCCCAAGCTGAAAACCCACAGCCTGACCCTGCTCACCCTGGCGGTTAAGAATTTATTCGGCTGCGTACCCGGCCCGCGCAAGGCGCAGTGGCATTTCCGCATCTCCCGGCACGGTGCGGATCTCTTCGCCCGGATGCTGCTTGACCTGTACCGGCTGATTCAGCCTCCGCTGACCATTGTCGACGGCATCGTCGCCATGGAGGGCAATGGGCCGGGCTCCGGGTCCCCCCGCCCGCTGGGACTGATGGTTGCCGGCACCGATGCAGTCGCCGTGGATGCGGTCATCACCGAGCTGCTCGGGGTGCGTCCGCAGGACTATCCCCTGCTCCGCATGGCGTTAAGCGAGGGTTACGGTACGCCGCACCTTAAGGACATTGACGTGCTCGGCGAGGAAATTGCGCAGGCGCGGGTTGCCGACTTCATCCTCCCCCGCATGGTATCCATACCGGGGGCTGCCCGAACGCTGCTGATGAAGGTGATGAAGGGGCCGCTCACCACGCGCCCGGTCATCGACACGGCCCGGTGCCGCGGCTGCGCCGGCTGCAAGAAGGCCTGCCCCGCCGGCAGTATTGATGAAGCGGCGGGGGTTTTTACCATCCGCCCGAAAAGCTGTATCCAGTGCCTGTGCTGCATGGAGGTATGTCCGGAGGGGGCCATTCAGCTCAGGGATGGTTTTCTGCTTGCGGCCGCAAAACGAGTGACCGGAAAGAAGTGACCTGCTCCATGACTTCATCACCGCCCCTGCCGGATTATATGTGCCCTACCTTTGCCGGGAACCGCATCGTATGAGACACCATGTGCTGTTCGCACTGCTTCTCTTGACAGCCATGCCCGTCGTTCTGGGCAACTGCGCCCGGTCCGGCGATGACGGATCGCCCGCGCAAGGCCGCGACACGGGCCATCTCACCTGTGAAAAAGCGGCAGGTGACGGCGCGCTGATGGCGCTCATACCGGCGGGCGATTTTTTCATGGGTGACCCTGCCGGCGAGGATGTTCGCTACGACGAAAACCCCGGTCATACGGTTCGCCTTGACGCATACTGGATTGACTGCTACGAAGTCACCAACCGGCTTTACAAGCGGTTTGTTGATGCAACCGGACACCGCGCCCCCTTCGTCGATGCCGAGTGGGCAAAACCGTATAACTGGATCAACACTGACTATCCGCCGGGTACGGGTGACTATCCGGTGGTGCTGGTAAGCTGGGAGGACGCGGCCGCCTATGCCGCGTGGGCGGGCAAGCGTCTGCCGACGGAGGCGGAATGGGAGAAGGCAGCCCGCGGGGGACAGGTGAAACAACAGTACCCCTGCGGGGATGCTATTGATGAAAAAGACGCCAACTATTTCACCAGCATCCTTGCCGCAAACGCGCTGAAACCGGTCGGTTCTTTTCCGGCCAACCCGTACGGCCTGTATGACATGTCCGGGAACGTCTGGGAGTGGTGCGGCGACTGGTATTTTCCCACCTATTACCGCGGCGCACCTGAGGCCAATCCGCAGGGACCGGCGGAGGGCATGTATCGCGTGTTTCGCGGGGGATCGTGGATCAACCGGGCGGAGCAGTTGCGGTGTTCAGAGCGCGCGCGCAATGTCCCCTCGCACCAGAGCCACATCATCGGGTTTCGCTGCGCGCGTTCGGCTGAACCGGGGGAATCTGCTGCAGAAGGGAGACAGGTGCGGCAGGAAGGGAATCCATCGTCATGATATGGCGTGATTAAACCGCAACCATTGGATGAATTTCTGTAGGGGCGAACCTGTGTGTTCGCCCTTATCATTCGGGCAGACACGCAGGTCTGCCCCTACGGTAATCACGTTTTTTTCCGCCGCTGTGACTATTTCTGGCACTGCGGACAATAGTGGGAGCTGCGGCCGCCAAGCCGCATCCGTTCAATGGTGGCGCCGCAGCGCAGACAGGGCTCTCCCTGCCGCTGATAGACGCGGTGGTTGCACTGGTAGCTGCCGCTCTCGCCGAAGGCGGTGCGGTAATCGGAAACGGTGTCTCCCTGGCAGGCGATGGCTTCCCGCAGAATGGATCGGATTGACTGATGCAGCCGGTGGATCTTTTTGCCGCGGATGCGCTGCGCGGGAACACAGGGATGAATGCCCGCCTCAAACAATATCTCATCCGCATAAATGTTTCCGATGCCGGCAATTCTTTTTTGATCCATGAGCAGCGGTTTAATTTTCATGGAGGACTCGATAATCCGGCGCAGCACATCGGGCGTAAAGCTTTTAAGCAACGGCTCGGCGCCCATGCCGAGCACGTTTTCCAGATTATCCCTGCCGGTCAGATACACCTCGCCGAAACGCCGGCTGTCCCTGAACAGGAGGCGCTCTCCCCCGCCGAAATCCATGATGACATGGGTGTGCTTATCCCGGCGCACCGGTCTCCGGGGCTGACTCCAGAGCATTTGCCCGGTCATACCCAAACGAAACACCAGCACGTCGCCGGAGTCGAGCAGCAGCAGGAGCGCCTTGCCCCTCCTTTTCACAGCACCGATGGTTTGGCCACGGGTTTGTTTCGCAAGTGCAGCCGCTGTAATCTGTCGCTTCACCACGGCAGGTTGATGCACGGTGAGACGGCTGATGCGTTTTCCGGTAATGGCCCGCGTGAGGTTTCTGCGTATGGTTTCAACTTCCGGGAGTTCAGGCATAAGGGAGGGGGGAGGGTTCAGGGTACAGGGTACAGGGTACAGGGTTCAGGGTACAGGGTTAAGGGTTAAGGATGCTGGATACTGGATGCTGGATACTTGATGCTGGATATAAAAAAGTGGCCATAAACTGATATTGCGAAGGGCTGGTAGGGGCAGGACCCTGTGTCTGCCCATATATCACAGGGCAAGCACAGGGGCTTGCCCCTACCAATCCTTTCTTCGTGCCCTTCGTGCTCTTTTCTTCGTGATCTTCGTGGTCATTTTTTTTCAGCTGCGCGCTCTTTGGCTTCTTTGCGCAGTTTGCCGGTGAGCAGCTCGCGCTTGAGCCGGGACACCTTGTCCACAATGAGGATGCCGTCCAAATGCTCTATTTCGTGCTGCAGGGCGCGCGCCAGCAGACCTTCCGCCGGCAGCGTAACCTCTTCGCCATTCTCGTTGAGGCCGCGTACGGTTACCCGTTCGCTTCGGTCCACCTCGACGATCACCCCGGGCAGGCAGAGGCAGCCTTCTTCCATCTGGGTTTCCCCGCTGCGCTCCAGCACCTCGGGGTTGATCAGCGCCAGCAACCCCTCCCCGACGTCGATGGTGATGACCCGCTGATGGACGCTGATCTGCACCGCGGCCAGGCCGACGCCGCGATGGGCGTACATGGTTTCCGCCATATCGTCAATCAGCCGGCGCACCTCTTCGGTAACCGCTTCAACCTTCTGCGATCGCTTGCGCAGCAGCGGATGGGGATAGGTTATAACGTCACGCAGTGCCATGTTTCTTTCCCTTTCGCTCTACTCACAGTGCGCTCAAAATGAGCGGGCCGCTCCCGGTAATGGCGATGGTATGCTCGAAATGGGCGGATAGCCTGCCATCGCCGGTCACCGCCGTCCAACCATCAGGGAGGATTCTCATTTCATGGGTTCCTTCATTGACCATCGGCTCTATGGCCAGCACCATGCCTTCCTGCAACCGGGGGTTGGGCACGGGGATGCCGTAGTTGGGAACCTGTGGCTCTTCGTGCAGGGACATCCCGATGCCGTGCCCCACAAAGTCCCTGACCACGGAAAATCCACGACCCTCCACCCATGCCTGGATTGCCTGGCAAATGTCGGAGAGGCGGTTGCCCACCAGTGCCTGTTCAATGCCCTCGTAGAGGGACTGCTCGGTGACCGCGAGCAATTCCTTGGCCTTGTTCCCTATCTCGCCCACCGGGATGGTGACCGCCGCATCGCCGAAGAAGCCATTAAGCTTGACCCCGAAGTCAAGGCTGAGGATATCCCCCTCCTTCAGCTTTCTTCCGTCGGGAATGCCGTGCACGATCTGCTCGTTGATCGAGGTGCACACGCTGGCCGGATACCCCCGGTAGCCCTTAAACGCGGGCTCGCCGCCATACACGGCCAGCAGCTCATCGGCCCGGTGGTTGAGATCCCTGGTGGTTACGCCGGGCTGCGCCATTGCCGCCAGTTCCTTCAGGACCTGCGCTACAATGCGGTTACAGCGCTGCATGGTGATGATTTCCTGTTCGGTCTTTAAAAAAATCATGCGTTCCTCAGCCTGGTTGCGATCACACCCGCTCACCGTGTCATCTGATAAAAGAGATCACTCCCGTACCGGCGCGTGGCAAGTCTGCCCTGCTCCTCCAGGTGCGCCAGGTGCTTGCTCACCATGGCCGGGGGCATGCCCAGGGCATCGGCGATGTCCGGGAGATTCAGCGGCCGCCGGCGGATCATGCTGATGATCCTGTCATCAATATCGGATCCGGCGCGCTGCTGCCGGTGCCGGCCGCCGGCGATCACCTCGCAGTGCGGCCCCATCTGCTCGCGGATGCGTTCAAGTTCAGCCGCGGAGAGCGGCGTGATGCTGCTGTCCCAGGCGGGACGCACCGGGGTGTTGAGCTGCACCCGCTCGAAGGCAATCGGGGCAATGGCCTTTTTGATGTTCTCGAGTTCTTCCGCGCTGTCATTGACCCCTTTGAGCAGCATGATTTCAAGCCAGAGCTGCCCGCCGAACATTTTCCTGAACGCCTCCAGGCCGGCAAGCATGTGCTGGACGGTCAGATGGTGGTGCGGCCGATTCACCAGCTGGAAAATATCATCAGTCACCGCGTCAAGCGAGGGAACCACCAGGTCGGCGGCGATCAGCTCCCCCCGCACCTCGTCGCGGTTAAGAAGGGTTCCGTTGGTAAGAACCGCCACCGGTATGGTCGTGATCTCTTTGATGCGACGGATGATGGCGCCGAGATGTGATGAAAGGGTCGGTTCGCCCGAGCCGGACAGGGTTATATAGTCAATCTTCTGCTGTTCCTTAAGGACCTGGCGCAATTCAGCGATGACGGCATCCGCGTCCCCGTAAGGGGATCGGTCAATCGTCTTGACCGTGGTCCTGCCCAGCTGACAGTAGGGACAGTCAAGGCTGCAGACCTTGTAGGGAATGACATCCACGCCCAGCGAAAAACCGAGCCGGCGCGATCGCACCGGTCCAAAAACACAATTCATGGTTATGGCAAATCCTCTGTGAGAAAAACCCGGTATGCCTTGCCGGTCATGAAGGCATCCGCCTTGCTGGCAATTTCAAACGGTGAGTGCATGCTTAAAAGGGCCGTTCCGCAGTCGATGATCTCCATGCCGTAGCTGGCCAGGAACTTTGCCACCGTCCCCCCGCCGCCCTCATCGACCTTCCCCATCTCGCCCGCCTGCCAGATCACGCCATGCCGGTTAAACAGCCTGCGAATGGTGCCCACGTATTCGGCATTGGCGTCGCTTGAGGCGTACTTGCCGCCGGACCCGGTGAACTTGCTGATACAGACCCCGTAGCCGAGCCGGGCGGCATTGCGCTTCTCATGCACTTCCTGGTAATCGGGGTCAAGCGCGGCATTCACGTCGGCGGAAATGGCATGGGAATTCATCATCGTCTCCCGCACCACACCGTCATCCACCGCCTCGCCCCTGCACCGGAACAGCGACGCGACCATTTCCTCAAGGAACCGCGACTTGGCGCCGGTATTGCCCTCGCTGCCGATTTCCTCCTTGTCCAGAAAGAGCGCCAGTGCGGTCGTCTTGGGTTTGGACAGCCGGCATATTGCATCGAGACTGCCGTAGGCGCAGATGCGGTCGTCCTGCCCATACGCGCCGATCATGCTCATGTCCAGGCCGATGTCCCGCGCCTTGCCGGCGGGGACCAGCTCGATCTCCGCGCTGATGAAGTCTTCCTCCACCAGCTTGTGGGTTTTATAGAGGTAGTCTAACAGCTGCAGCTTGACCCGCTCCTGCGCCTTCTTATCCGGATAGGGAATGCTCCCGGCCAGGGCATTGAGCTTCTCTCCCACGATGGCCTCGTTCAGTTTCTTTTCATACTGAACCTTATAGGCGAGGTGCGGGAGCAAATCAGCCACGGTAAACACCGGGTCCGTTTCGCTCTCGCCTATGGTGAGGTCAAGCTCGCTTCCGTCCTGCCGGATGATCTTCCCGTGCAGGGCGAGGGGGCGGCATACCCACTGGTACTTTTTGATGCCCCCATAGTAGTGCGTTTTGCACATGGCCAGATCGACCTCTTCATAGAGGGGATTCTGCTTCAAATCCAGCCGGGGCGCGTCGATATGGGAAACCAGGATTTTAATTCCCTCCTTAAGCGGCCGTTTCCCCATGACCGCCAGTCCTATGGCTTTACGCCGGTGGACCTTGTAAACCTTTTCAAGCGGCCCGTTGCGCTCACCCGCTTTGAAGCCGCACGCCAGGGCGCGCCTCTCTATTTCATGCACCGCCTCCCGCTCGGTTTTTGCCCGGTTCAAGAAATCCTTGTAATCCTCGGAAAACGGGTGGACCTCTTTCTTTTCCCGCGGCGTCAAGGCGTCCCAGACCAGGCGGGGCTTGAATATCACCTTATCCTTGATGCTTTTGCTGCCGCCTGCTTTCTTTCGTGCCGGCATACGTGGATCCTTTGTGGTGAGGGTGCTTGTGACGCACCAATTCTCAGGCGTCGCTACAATTGCGAAAGGGTAACAAACTTGCCGTGGCAAAGTCAAATTGTTTCATGCAGTGGTGAATGATGAAGCAACTTCGCGTCCCTGCGGTTGAGGAATGATCGTCGGACAGGCGGGCTAAAAGAGTTTTTTCTCAAACAACGCGGTTTCAATGCCCAGATGCTGATAGGCGCGCTCGGTGGCCTTCCGGCCGGCGGAGGTGCGGTTTAAAAATCCTATCTTCAGCAGGAACGGCTCGACCATGTCCACCAGCGTGTCCGATTCTTCCTGGAGGGTTGCGGCGATGGCCTCCAGACCCACCGGGCCGCCCTTGTAAAAGTGGATGATGGTCTGCAGAAATTTCCGGTCCAGGCTCATCAACCCCTGCCGGTCGATCCCTTCAAGCTGGAGGGCGTCTGCAGCAACCGCTTCGGTAATAACACCCTGGGCCTGGACCTGGGCAAAATCCCGCACCCGCCGCAAGATGCGGTTGGCGATGCGCGGCGTGCCCCGGGATCGCCGGGCAATCTCGGTCGCCCCGCCCTCGTCGATGGGCACCTGCAGAATCGCGGCCGACCGGTTCACCACCCGGCAGAGCTCATCGAGCTGATAAAACTCCATTTCCCGCAGGATGCCAAAGCGCTCTCGCAGCGGCGCCGAAAGCAGTCCGGCCCGGGTCGTGGCGCCCACCAGGGTAAAATGCTCCAACCGGGAGCGGTAGCTGCGCGCGTTCATCCCCCGGTCAAAAATGATGTCGACCGCGAAATCCTCCATTGCCGGGTAAAGAAATTCCTCGACCACCTTGGGAAGGCGGTGCATTTCGTCGATAAAGAGCACGTCGCCTTTCTCCAGGTGGGTGAGAATGCTGATGAGATCCCCGCCCTTCTCAAGCGCGGGGCCCGAGGTGTGGACAATCCGGCTTCCCATCTCGGCGGCGATGATGTGCGCCAGGGTGGTTTTGCCCAGCCCGGGCGGGCCGTGGAAGAGGACGTGGTCAAGCGGCTCACCCCTTTTTTTGGCCGCCTGCAGCGCTATGGTGAGAGACTCAACCACGTGGGTCTGGCCGATGTATTCGGCAAGCGTTCGCGGCCGCAAATTGCAGAATACGTTCTCATCGTTCTCAGGCCTGACCGCGTCGCCGTCGCCTTTGCATACATCGATAATATCCAGCCCGTCAGCCGACATCTCGCTGTCCTTCATTTCTTCTGGCCCCGGTATACCTCTTCAAACAGCTCTTCGGGCGTCTCAATGGCGGGATTCTGCGTCATCGCCTCGCTCACCATCCGGGCGGCCTCGCCCCGGCTGTGCCCGAGCTGCTTCACCAATACCTCCTCAACCTGCCGCTTGAGATCATCAGGTTCGGCCGGCGGCGCAGGGGCCTGTTCGTCACGCACCAGGGCGAATTTTCCCACCTTCCCCTGCAGCGTGGCCACGATTTTTTCAGCGGTGCGCTTGCCGATGCCCTTCAGCCGCTGCAGGGCGGCGGTATCCCGGTCCTCGATGGCGCGGGCGATGGCGCTCACCGGCATGGTCAGCGCCTTCACCGCGGCGGTGGGACCGATGGCCTCCACCTTGATGAACTTTTCAAAAAACTCCTTTTCCACCTCCGTGGTAAAGCCCACCAGCACCGGCTTGGGCTGGTGCTCGCTCTGGTGATGGAAAATATGCAGGCGCACGCGGTCGCCGTCCTCCCCTGCCCTTCTGCCGGTCAAGGTCTGGCTGACGATGGCGGGGAGCAACACCTCGTACCCGATCCCCTGGGTGAGGATCACCGCCTTGTCACCGTCCTTCTTGAAAAGAATGCCTTCCAGAAAACTGATCACACTACCTTCCCATCACAGTTACCAGCCGGGTAGAAGCGATACATCGCGGCTTGAAGCCGCTCCTACCGACCATGTATTGCTACGATTTATTCACCCCGTCTCAGGCAGGTAAACATCCATCACCACCGCAAGAGGCCGCTGCGTGAGAGTCCGGTCACCGCCAGGGCCATGGCATCGGAGACATGGTCGGAGGTTTTGCCGCCGTCGAAATTGAGTATCCGCCGGATCATGGTTGCCACCTGCTGCTTCGATGCCCTGCCGTTGCCGGTGAGGGCGCTCTTGACCTCAGTCGGCTTGATTTCGCACACCCGTACCCGGCTGTGCGCGGCGGCGAGCAGCACCACCCCACGCACCGCGCCGAGCTGGATGGCGGCCTTGGGATATTTTTGCAAAACGTATACATCCTCAACCACCATGAGCTGAGGATGCCAGCGCGATAAAATGTCCGAAAGATTTGTGTAGATGCAGCTCAGGCGTTCAGACAAGGCGGGGCCGGGTTGCGTGGTGATCGTGCCCCACTGGCAAACCCTTCCGCGTCGTTCCAGCAGCTCAATCACAGCAAAGCCGGTGCTGGCAAGGCCCGGGTCTATTCCGATTGCAGTGACCGGCGCCGTCATGGGCACTATCTCGCCGAACCCGGGTTATGACGTGAGGTACACCTGGCCAGCGATTCAGGTGCTGATCTTCTCCAGGATTTCATCCGGTATATCAAAGTTGGCATGGACATTTTGCACATCATCCAGATCTTCAAGCGTCTCAACCAGCTTCAGGGTCTGCTCCGCCTCTTTTTCACCCAGCTTGACCGTATTCTGCGGGATCATGGTAATCTGTGCCAGGGTATACGCAAGCCCCGCTTTATCAAGCGCTTCCTTTACCGCTTCAAAATCCTTTGGGTCGGTAAGAACCTCAATGGTGGATTCCTCGTCATTGATATCCTTGGCGCCGGCATCAAGGGCAACTTCCATCAACTTTTCCTCATCCACCTTCCCCTTTTCAAAGGAGAAGAGGCCCTTCTTGTCAAACATCCAGGCGACGCAGCCGGTTGAGCCGATGTTGCCATTACACCGGGTGAAGGCATGACGCACTTCCGCCATGGTCCGGTTTTTGTTATCGGTCAGTATTTCCACCAGGATGGCAACACCGCTCGGACCGTACCCTTCGCAGAGCGTTTCTTCATAGTTGGCACCCTCGAGCTCCCCAGTTCCCTTCTTGATTGCCCGGGTGATGTTATCCTTGGGCATGTTTTCCGCCTTTGCGGCCAGGATGGCATTGCGCAACCGGGCGTTGCCCACAGGATCCCCGCCGCCCTCTTTTGCGGCAACCATGATTTCCCGTATCAGCTTGGTAAAAATCTTTCCCCGCTTTGCATCAGCCGCGCCCTTTTTGTGCTTTATGCTGCTCCATTTGGAATGTCCTGACATAGGTCGTACTCCCTTGAGGTGATACCATCATTCGCGCCTTTAACCGTACCTTCAATAGCACAACCATGGCATTTTTGCAAAATGAAAAAAAGCGGACCGGGCAGGGATGTCCCGGCCGCGACCTTTGGCGCGCAGGTGCCGGGTACTTCCCTCCCGTTTGCTTATCTGGTCTGTCGGTGCATTGGACAGAATCCGGATTGTTGCCTTAATTCGTGAGGTTACCACCTGCGACATCACATGTTTGTGCACATTTTTCTTCATGCCCGCACCCGTATCCAAGCGTTCGCCGGTCACTGCCCGCGCGGTTTGACTCATTTCCGCACCCGGAGACGGATTGCATCCGCCTGGCATCATTGTTGCTCATGCGGTGAAGTTGAAGAGACGGCGGTTCATCGACGCGTCTCATACGATCATGGCCATGATCATCGAGCAACCATCACCGTTCTCAATCAAACTAAAAACCCACCCAAGGAGGTAACCCATGGAAGCAAAACATGCACGGCTGTTCTCACTGCTGCTCACCCTTGCATTATTCACCTGCGCCATCCCGGCGCTGGCAACCAGCCCGGCGCAACCGGCCGCGGCGCCGCCCGGCGAAAAAATCGGCGCCGAATCGGCTGCCGGCCAGAAGGTAAACATCAACAGCGCCGACGTGGAAAGCCTCTGCACCCTCAAGGGCATTGGCCCGTCCCTCGCCCTGCGCATAAAAGAGTTCAGGGATCAGAACGGCCCCTTTAAAAAGCCCGAGGATATAACCCTGGTGAGAGGCGTAGGATCGACCATTCTTGAGTGGAACAAAAATCTCATCGACATCAAATAAGCGACACTTCTTCCGCAGATGCCTTGGCAGTATCATGGGGGCGTATTGCCGTACGCCCCTTTGTTTATTCATATGATGAAGGCCAGTAGCGTCTACCAGAAGATAATTGACCCTAACTTATATTACACCTTTTCATGTGATTGCTTCGTCGCTGTGGCTCCTCGCAACGACACTATTTACTAATCATTGCCGCATTTTTTCATTGCGAGCCCTTCATATGTACTCAGGATATATTGCACGCGGCAATCTCGTTTTTGGACACGTCTGACCGAGTGCCGTGCATGAATACGGTGGGTGCCCAGCCCTGCTCTTTACCCTGATTCGGAACTGTGATATAAAGGGGCCAAACCCTGTCAAGGAACGGCGCAGCAGGATGCTCATGAGCAAGGGATCATGCGGAAAAACAGACCTGAAGCAGTATACCCTGACGGAACTCGAGGAGTGGATCGTTGCGCGGGGCGAGAAACCCTATCGCGCCCGCCAGATCATGCGGTGGATGTATGCGGCCGGCGCACCCTCCTTTGAGAGCATGACCGATCTCCCGCAGGCGCTGCGCGAACGTCTCGCCGCCGAGGCGTATCTCAGCCGCTTGACGGTCAAAACCGTCTCGCGCTCGGTCGACGGCACCGATAAATTCCTTTTTGTCATGGAGGACGGCAATTGCATTGAAACCGTCCTCATACCGGAAAAGAGGCACCACACCATCTGTGTATCAACCCAGCTCGGCTGCGCCATGGGCTGCGCCTTTTGCCTGTCGGGGATGAAAGGACTGCTGCGCAATCTTTCGGTTGCCGAAATTGTCAACCAGGTGCTGCACATCCGACAGGAATGCCTTCCGGCCGGAGCGGTTATCAATCTTGTCTTCATGGGCATGGGAGAGCCCCTGGCCAACTACGACAATCTCCTGAAGGCATTGCGCCTCCTGACCGATCCCGCCGGTTTCAACCTCTCGCACCGCCGGATCACCGTCTCCACCGCGGGGCTGCTTCCCCAGCTGGAACGGCTGAGCCGCGCCCTGCCGGTCAATCTGGCGATCTCACTCAATGCGGCAGACGACACCCTGCGCACCAGGCTTATGCCGGTCAACCGGTCCTATCCCCTCGCTGAGTTGATCGCCGCGGCGGCCCGTCTGCCCCTTCCCGCCCGCAAGCTCATCACCTTCGAATATATCCTGATGAAAGGGGTGAATGACTCGGAGGATGACGCGCGGCACCTGGCCGCGCTCCTGCGGCGCATCCCCTGCAAGATCAACCTGATACCGTTCAACGAGCATGAGGGGGCGCCGTTTAAAACGCCGGATGCATCCGCCATAGAACAATTTCGTGACTGTCTCACCGCGCGGCACTTCACCGTCATGCTGCGCCAGAGCAAGGGCAAAGACGTCTCCGCGGCCTGCGGACAGCTGGGCTATGCGCACCTGCAAAGGGATTGAGCTCTTGTATTCGTCATTCTTTGTATTCGCGTAGGGGCGACCGGCCGGTCGCCCTACCTGTCAAACATGGCATTCGTATTGAATGGCGAAGAGGTGGAAGCGCTACTGATAATCTGAAGGATGGAATCCATCGGCGGGCGGGTCGTATGGCGCCTCGGCGCCGGCCTGCCGGCGCGCCTCCCGGACTTCTTCAATGGTAACTTTTCGCGGAACCACCAGCTGCTGTCCCACAAACAGGATCTGGGGATCCCGTATCTGGTCCCGGTTGGCTTTATAGATGAGCGGCCATTGATACAGGTCATTATATATTTCCCTGCGGGCGGCGATTATCTGCAGCCTGTCGCCCTCCTTTACCGTATAGGAAGAAGGGTATCGCTTCTCCAGCGCACGCGCGGTTATGGACTCGGCCTTACGCTTGGCATCGGCGATAATAGTCGCCGCCTCCAGCTGGGCATTCTCCAAGAGTCGCTGCGCCTGTTGTGAAACCTTTGCGCTGTCGTCCGGATTACCGCCGGCACTCTGCTCCTCGCGGATCTTCTCCTCCAGCAACTGGGGCAGCTCCTGCGACAATTGCAGCGAGAGCTCCGCGTTTTCCCGGGCCATGTCGTACCGATGGGATTCATAATCGGACTCGGCCTGGTTGAGTGATTTTTCGGCGATGACACAGACATCGGTAATGTATTTTTTCAATTGCCCCAAGTCGGATCCATAGAGCCGGTCGCGCGCCTGCTTGATGGTCTTGCCCGCCTGTGCCCTGGTCAGGGCCATCCGGGCATCCCGCTCCGCGTTGTCCAGCAGCTCGTGCGCCTTTTTATACCGGTGCTTGTCCATCGCCTGTTTGCTCAGATACAGGTTTTCCTGGGCACGGGCATATTCGTCCGGCGCGTATCGAGTCGCTTCGGCGGCCAATGCGTCCCGCAGCACCGCCTCGGTATCCGAAACATCCTCCGGCGGTATGTGGGCGGCACAGCCCGACAGCAGCACCCAGAGCATGCACCCGGGAAGACACAGCCGCCGTACGGCACTAGCTGCAAAAACCTGCACCATTCTGTCCTTTCGCTGTTCCATGGTAAGATGCCTACGATTATTATGATTAGCTTTTGATTTGTCAACACAATTGTCGGACGGTTTCCCTGCCGTCCCGCCGCATCATTGCCCTTTGCAATCTGCCGCCGCCGTGGTATATATAGTTCACATCGGAGCAAGGTATGGACCACGAGCAGCGCACAGACACCCCCCCCCTTGCCGGGGTGATCCTGGCCGGAGGGAAAAACATCAGGATGGGGGTCAACAAGGCTTTTTTGACGGTCTACGGCCAGAGGATTATTGACCGGACCGCCGCACTCTTTAATACAGTGTTCCGCCAGGTCATTCTGGTCACCAACGCGCCGCTTGCATACGCCTCGCTCGACCTTGAAATTGCCACAGACCTTATCCCTGCCAACGGTCCGCTGGTGGGAATTTATACCGGCCTCTACTATTCCTCCCATCCCTATGCGTTTGTTGCCGGCTGTGACATGCCGTTCATCAGCCGTCCGGTGATTGAGTACCTGGTCTCACTCTGCCCCGGTCACGATGTGATTATCCCGCGGCTGGATGACGGCTACCATCCGCTGCACGCCGTCTATTCGCGGCGCCTGATCAAACCGATGGCGGAGCTCATCCGCGGCGGGACATTGAAGATCACCGAGGTGTTTTCTCACGCGCGGCTGCGCGAGGTCACCGCCGCGGAACTGCGCCCGCTGGACCGGGAGCACCGCTCGTTTATCAACCTGAACACCCCGGAAGACCTCAGCAAAATAGCAGACTACCGTTAATCAGCCATGCGGCATAGGGACGGTTTTCAACTGCCTGCCGGGCTTCTTTGCCTCGCCGGCCGGTCTTGACACACGGCGCAAAACAGGATATTGATTCATCCGGATGGATCATAGGAGCATACCATGAAAATCACCGTCGCCCGTTCCTCGATTGAACTGACAGAGGGGGATATTACCCGCCAGCAGGTTGATGCCATCGTCAATGCCGCCAACAGCAGCCTGCTGGGCGGCGGCGGCGTTGACGGCGCGATTCATCGTGCCGGCGGGCCGGCCATACTCGAGGAATGCAAAAAGATCGGCGGATGCCCCACCGGTGAAGCGGTGATTACCACCGCGGGCATGCTTCCGGCCCGGCATGTGATTCATACCGTCGGTCCAATCTGGCGGGGCGGCTCGCACGGCGAAGCGGAGCTGCTGGCCAAGGCCTATGCCAATTCACTTGCCCTGGCCGCTTCCCACCGGCTGAGCAGCATCGCCTTTCCCTCCATCAGCACCGGCGCCTACGGATACCCGCTTGACCGGGCCGCCGACATCGCCCTTGCCGCTGTTCTTGCACACCTCAGGGGAACCACGACACTGTCAATCGTCCGGTTCGTGCTTTTCAACCGGATCACTTTTGAGGCCTACACGCACGCGCTGCAGGAATTGTGCACCGGTACCGTCGACATCAGCTACACATAGCCGCTCATACCATTCAAACCGCAACGATTTTATGAAAAAATACTTCTCCATCATCCTTGGTTCGATCGGGGCAGCGCTGCTGATCGCCCTGCTTATCATTCCCTATGTCGACCGGACCGTGCTGCGCCCGGGTCCATCCGGCCGTCAGGCGACCGTGCCCGAAGCCGCCGTTGCCCCGACCGGTGCGTCCGCTCCCTCAGAAGCAACCGGCAAAACGCTGCCGGCGCCAATCGCACCGGAGAACAGTGGCGTGCCGCTTCCCGCCGCTTTGAACCTGCGGCTCATCGGAACAACCGTCTTCAGGGACAAATCCACGGCAATTATTGAAGATCTTGACGCGAAAACCCGTGGGATATACCGGCTGCGCGATGCCGTAAAAGGCTATATCATTAGCGCGATCGACGCGAATAGCGTTACCCTGACCTCCGGCAGCCGGTCACTGACCCTCACCATGGCGCCGGGCGGCAATCGACCGGATGCCGATTCCTTTTTTACCAAAATTGACGACAGCACCTGGCTGGTGTCGGCGGACAAGGCCTCCGACATGGTCAGCCATATCGATCAGTATGCCGGGCAAGTGATTGCCTTTCAGCACCGCGAGCACGGCGAGGCCGCCGGTTTCAAGATCAGGCATTTAAAGGAAGGAAATGACTTTGAGAAGCTCGGGCTGAAAAACAATGACATCATCAAGCGGGTCAACGGGCTGGAGGTGAATGATCTCACCGATGTGCTGACGGCGGTATATCAGCTGAGCGACGAGACGGAGTTTACCGTTGAAGTGGAACGGGGAGAGGGAACGCAGGATCTCACCTACCGGCTGGATAAAAACGTGAACGCGCTCGTGCCCATCATCAGCCGGATGCTCTCCATCCCGCTTTCCGGAACCGCCAGCCAATAGCCTCATGACGGTAACCGCCACCGGCGGCATCTCCATTCCGCTCGGCTTCCAGCCGCAGTCGCATGCCCGCCCCCAGCCGCGGGGAGGGATAGTTCATCCATGAACGCTGACGACGATTCCTTTTACCCTGAACCGATCAGGATTCCCCTGGAGGACTGGCTTGACCTGCACACCTTTGCCCCCGGCGAGGTTGCCGATCTGCTCGAGGAATATGTGCGTGAATGCGCACAGGCGGGGTTTCCCCGAATCCGGATAATCCACGGCAAGGGAACCGGCGCGCTCCGCGAGCGGGTGCACGCGTGCCTGCGCCGCAACCCCCTGGTTGAGCGACTGCACCAGGCGCCGCCCGGGGCGGGGGGCTGGGGCGCCACCATCGCCGTTCTGCGCAGGCCCCCGGGCTGATCATGCCGCCCGGCGGCTGCCTTCATTCCGACCGCCGGCGCCATGCCGTCGCGGCCGCTATCCCGCGCGATCGGCCAGCGGCACGTAGGTATTGTTAAACTCACCGATGTACATGGCCCGGGGCCGGAAGATGCGGTTATGCTGCAAATATTCCATGACCCGCGCGGTCCATCCGGCGGTCCGGCTCACTGCAAACATGGTGGTAAACATGTCCGGCGCAATGTCCAGGCAGCTGTAAACAATCCCCGAGAAAAAATCCACGTTGGGAAAGATCTTCTTCTCCGCGCCGAGGCGCGCGGTCATTTCCCGCTCCAGCTCCCGGGCAATGTCAAAGAGCGGCTTCTTGTCGCGCCGCTTCTGTTCAACCAGAAACTGCGCCAGCGGACCGAGAATGCGGGCGCGCGGATCGTAGGCCTTGTACACGCGGTGTCCGAATCCGGGGATACGTCCCTTGCGCGCCAGGACCTCGTCCAGCACCGCACTCACCCGTTTTGCGTCGCCGATGGCCATGAGGGTGCGAATGACCTCCTCATTGGCGCCGCCATGCAGCGGTCCGTGGAGGGCAGCGATACCGGCGCCCACCGACAGATAGATGTCCGACAGGGTGGAGGCCACCACCATGGTCGCGAAGGTGCTGGCGTTCATGCCGTGATCGGCGTGCAGGATCAGCGCCACATCCATGATGCGCTCTTCCAGGGGAGAGGGTTTCCTGCCGCTGAGCATATAAAGGAGATTGGCGGCGTGGCTGAGCTCTGGATCCGGCTCCACCGGCATGCGGTTCTGCCGCACCCGGCCAATGGCCGCGGTGATGGTGGCGACGCCGGAGAGGATGTGGAAGCACGCCTCAAGGCCGCTGGGATCATGCGATTGCATGCCGCCCGGCTCCTTCTCGGCAATGACCGGACGGTTAAATTCGTAAATGGCCTTCTTTTCGCCGCGGGGCGCGGTTTCCATGGGAATCGAATCTTCATCGCTGCCGATGGCGTCACCGGTGCCGGGCTTTCCTTCCTCCTGGTCCGCGACGGTAAACTCCTGGCGCATCAGGTTGGTACCGAGACGGAGCGCGGACATGGCGTTCATGGTTTCAACCTCAAATCCCATGAGCAGGCGCAGCGTCTTATTGAGCATGCGATAACCGATCAGCCGCTTTTTATACGCCGCCAGCTGGGGTGCGCTCGGCAGAACCCCGTACATGAGCAGATAGCTTACCTCCTCGTATGTGGAGTTGGCGCAGAGGTCGAAGATGTCGTAGCCGCGGTAGATCAGCCACCCCTTGGCCCCGTTGACATAGCCGATCCGGCTCTCGCAGGCGATGGCCCCCTCAAGACCCGGCCCCACCGTGCAGGTGAGGGGCCACTCCACGGTGCGGGTGATCACCGGGTCCGGCTCATCCTTGGTTTCGCGCCGTGCCTTCTCACCCGCCGCCAGTATAATCTCGGTTATCTCCCTGGTGTCATCGTGCATGTTCACTCCTTCGTCCGGCTCCCGCTTCGCCCGCGGTTTCCGGTTAGGTGTAGTCCGTCATTGATTCCTTTATTGATATGTGGTTCAACAACCTGCTAGGTGTTCTGCGCCTGAAGCGGCGACACCAGTGGCAGCCTGACAACGAATACCGTCCCCTTGGGCGCCCCCCGCATAACCTCAATGGTCCCGCCGTGGTTATTGATGATTTGCGCCGAAACCGTCAGCCCCAGGCCTGAACCGGTCGACTTGCTGCTGAAAAAGGCGTCAAACAATTTATCGATACTGCCCTCGGCCACCCCCACCCCGGTGTCGGCAATTTCAACCGTCAGCCACGGATCCTCCCGCCGCGTGCTGACGGTTATGTGCCCGCCATCGGGCATGGCCTGTATGGCATTGCGGATGATGTTGATGATGACCCGCCGGATCTGGTTCTGGTCAATGCAGATCGGGGGGAGCGCCGCGGCGGGCCGGCATTCGACGCTAATTTTATTTTCCTCCAGCTCAACCGCCAGCACCTCCAAAATATTGGCGATGACAACGTTGCAGTCGGTAAAATCGCATTTCGGTTCCGCGGGCTTGGCAAAATAGAGTATGTCGGTCAGGATGTTCTCTAGGTTGCTGATTTCCTCGATGATGATCCGTAAATAATTGCGGTTGAGTTCTTCGCCCTCCAGGTCCTTCTTCAGCAGGCGCCGGGCAAACCCGCCGATGGCCACCATGGGATTGCGTATCTCATGGGTCACCTTGGCCGCAAGTTCGCCGACGGCGGAAAGGCGTTCATAGCGAATGAGCTTATCCCGGTTTGCCTGCAGCTCATGGCAGGCGTCGCTCAGTTCCTGCAGTTTTTCCTCGAGCGTCTTGTAGAGATTGGAGTTTTCAATGGCCAGGCTGGCGTGATTGGCGAAGGCCCGCAGCCGCTCCACGTCCTCATCGGTGATCACCTCCCGGTTGACGAAATTGTCCGCCAGCAGCACCCCCAGCGGCTTGCCGCGGGACGCCAGGGGGACCAGGGCAAAGTCGCCGGTACCGAGAAGGGCAAGAAAATCCTTGTCAACCAGCGGGTTCTCAAAGCCGTTGACGATATTACATGACGTCCCTTCATACACGCATCTGGTAAAAATGGACTCGGTCCCTTGCAGCGGGATGGTCATCTGACGGACCAGCCGGTTGATGGGCTCATCATCCTTGGACAGTTCCCCCTGCCGCGATTGGAGCAGCGCCTTGAGGGTCGATTCCTCATGGGTCAGCCGGTTCCATATCTGATAGGCCGCATCGGCGCTGAGTGCGCCGGTGGCCACCCTGCCTTCCAGCGCCGTCGCGTCATCGGAGATCAAAAACAGGAAGGCGCGGTTAAAACCCAAAGCCTGGTAGGCGGTCGCCCCGATCAGGATCATGTGCAGGATTTCATTGAGTTCCCGGGTGCTGAGCAGGACCTCGCTGATCTCATTCATGATCGAAAGCTCGGTCACCTTGTTTTGCAGGCGCTCTTCGATGCGCGCCTTTTCTTCAAGGGATTTTTTGCGCTCGCTGATTTCCCGTATGATCCCCACCGCTCCTATTTTGCCGCCGTCCCCGCCGTACAAATAGTGAATGTTCTGCTCAACCGGAACGATGCATCCGTCGCTGCGCAAAAAGTAGCTCTCCCAATTGGCGATTTTCCCCTCCTGCTCCAGGCGGGTGATATGCTCCTGGGTATCAGCGATGAAGCGGGCATCTATTTCCACGCGTTCGCCGGTGACCGACTGATAAATGCCAATTGCGGAAGGGACAAAGGCATTGACGTCATGTATGCTTTTATTGAGTATGTCCTGTTTTTCCCTGCCGATCAACCGCACGAATGAGGTGTTGACCCGGGTAATGTATCCGCCGCCATTGGCAATGATAATGCAGTCAAGCGAGCTGTCGATGACATTTTCCAGGTATTCATTCAGCTCCCGCAGGCGGCTGCTGGTGGTAATGCCGTCGGTCCGCAGCTGCCGCTCCCTCATAACCCGGTTGAGCTTGGCCTGCACCTCGTTTTCGGTGAACGGCTTGAGGATAAAATCGCTCGCCCCGGCATTGATGACATCGGTAAAGGTAAAATCACCGGCATACCCGGTGATGCTGATGATGTCAGTCCCGGCATGCCGTGCTTTAATCTCTCGAATCAACTCTATGCCGTCCATGCCCGGCATGCGGATATCCGCAATGACAATGGGAATGTCCCCCTCCTCCTGCAGCGCGGCAAGGGCCTCCCTGCCGTCCGCCGCGGTCCGGCATTGATACCCGAACCGGGTAAGCATTTCATAAAAGATATCGCGTATTTGCTGATCATCATCAACGGCAAGGATTTTCACCCGAAGCTCCGAAACGGCACTGCTCACTGAGGTTCGCACAGCGCCGTTGGCAACACCTGAGCGCTCCCGGAGCGGACGCGGGCACTACCGTCGCATCCGCCGGAATGCGGCCACAAATAAAAAAAGCCCCCTTCCCCAACGGCACGCTGAAACACACATTGAATTCAAAGGTGGCAACGTCAGCTTTTGCCCTACTACATAATATAAACCGCCGGGTCCGTCAATTAAAAACGCCGCCGGCCGTTTACGGTGTGGTGCCGGCTTTCTGGCAGCGCGGCAGGTATGATTTAGTATGTGCAGCGTATAATAATCTGCAACCGCAACGCCCGGGGTGAGGCACAAAAGGTATGCGGGCCTGCCCCTCCCTTCTGGTACGGGTATTGCTTCGAATATATACATTGCATCCTGCTCATCGAGTCCCTTCCGGGTACCCGTTCGATACAAATCAGTGCGCGATGCGTTGCCCTGAAAGTATCATTGTCATGCACCTGCGGCTTTTGCCATGAAAAAGAGATGCTTTCCCCGCTACGACGTTGATATTGACGCCCGGTGCCGCGTGGACGACGCGCCCGGCCACTGGCAATCATGTCGTATAACCAAAATCAGCCGCAAGGGCATCGGGGTGATATTTCCCGCAGCGACGCCACCGCCACCAAACGCACTGCTGACCTTTTCCCTGCCGAATGATCAGGAATCAGAAGCAATACTTTTGCGCGGCGCGCTGAAATGGACACGGGAATTCGGCGGCAGCACCGCAGGAGGCGTGGAGCTGAACGCCATTGTCGGTGAGACGCAATGGCTGCAGCTTATTTATTTCATCCGCCGGCCATGCGACGAAAAACAAGTCGGCGGCCTGAAGTGCATGCCGGACCAAGCTGCCGTCAAAAAGAACCTGCATCCGGCGCCGGCAAAAGTGGTAATGCCCGGGTTTTCGGCAATGGATCACATCAGAAATATTCTCAATTACAAGATCCTCTAATGCCGCATGCGCTCGGCTGCCTTGTGACGCCCGTCCCGACTTCTGCGCCGCGCTTATGCCCCGGCGTTGATCCGCCCAGGCGCTGAACGAAATCACCGCTGATGAGCGCCCTGCTCATCGCCCCGCCATTTCCATCAGTGCCAATGCCTCGGCACAAGGTAACCGCTCCCAAACAGAATGGTTGTTAAAATGCCCGTTTGCTGCTATCGTGTGCTGCGTGCAATAGGGAACACTGCCATCCGCAGACACATCTCAACGGTTCTGCACAAGGAGTATGACATGCACTACGATCTTGTCATAGTGGGCGCCGGGCCCGGCGGCCTGATGGCGGCGCGCACTGCCGCCGGTGATGGGCTTCATGTTCTGCTGGTTGAAAGGCGAAAGCAGATCAGCAACGTCCGTCGCTACTGCAGCCAGATGATCCGGGTCGGCACCGGGGGTTTCAGTTCCCGCAAGACCCCCACTGACATGGTGATCAGAAGCATCTCGGTCACCTTTGAAATCGACGACAAAACCTGCGTTCTCCGTCTGAACAATCTCGACGATGTGGTGACCATTACCTACCGGGGCATGCTTGCCCCGTATTGCAACGAGACCTGGGTGTCTCCCTCGGGCGGTCATTTCAGCACCGAGGCCGACGATAACCACCTCTACGGCTTTCAGATCGACAAAGGGGCGCTCCTGGCCGGCCTTGAGCAGGAATGCCGACAGTCGGGATGCGCTGTTCAATGCGCCACCGTCTGCCGTAACCTTGCGGAAAGCGCACAGGGGGTCACGCTCACGCTGAACGGTCTCCGCGGCGCGGAAACCATCACCGCGGAACGGGTCATCCTGGCGGACGGCGCATTTTCCGGTCTGGTTGAACGCATGGGGTTTAACCGGGACCGCCCCGCCGGAGGGCCGCGGCTGAAATTCCTCACCGCCATTCTTGACCGTGTCGAAAGCCCCTTTTCCCCCGACCATTATATGCAACTCTGCGCCCCCTCCCTCTTCCCCGGACAGATCAACCTCGGGCTCTGGACGAACCGCACCTTCCATCTGGGCATTGCCGCCCCCCTCTTCACCCATATGGATCTGGCCGGAGTTTTGGACCGGGTGATGCGGGATTCCCCCTTTGCGCCGTGGTTCAAGGCCTCAACCGTCATCGACCGGCTGGGATGCACCATGTCCCTGCGGCCGGCGATCCGGGAACCCGCCCGTGGAAGGGTCATCTGCTGCGGCGACAGCGCCGCCTTCGCCGAAACCGCCATCAAGGGCGCGCTGGGCTGCGGATACAAAGCCGCCCGGGCAAGCAAAACCGCGATTGAAGGGGGCGACGGCAACAGCCAGTACAATGCCTTCTGGCAGCAGGCATTTTATTTTCACAGCCCCCACTATCTCGGTTTCAGCAAGGAAACATATCCGGTCGCCCGCGTTCTTTCCGGCGCCGAGGTGGATCAGCTGTACCGCTGGATCCACGACCATAACCTCTGGGGCCTGCCCGGCGACCTGCTGGCCGATAACCTTAACCGGCTCAGGGCAGAACTGCCGTCCATTGCCGACAAATTAACCGCCTGAAGCAAAACAGGGAAAGGGTATGCGACCATCGCGCGGTAAGCTGTAGAATGGTATGGAACAAGGAGGGAGCAGCTTGGGGCGGCGGGGATTGCCGGTGGTCAGTCCGTTGAACCACTGCCCCGGTCCACGGTGGCCGCCGCCGGATCAAACCAGGGGTTCAGCACCTCCCGCAGCTCAGCCGCCAGCTGGGTGTCGCCGGTTTCCTGCAGCTGTTGGTAGGCATTTGATGCAATTTCCTTGTTGTCGGCAACCACGGCGAGAATTCCGGCTTCAAAAAACGCATCGGCGGCTTCATCGGCGCTGCCCTTGCGACGGTAGGCAATGCCCAGTTTATAATGGCCGGTAGCAGCCTCGGGGCTGAATTGAACCGATTTTTGATAGGCATCGAGCGCGTCATCAAGCAGCCCCCGCTCCAGATACAGGTCCCCCAGGTGATTGTAGGTGCCCCCGTGCGTGGGCTGTATGGCACTGGCCTTTTTAAATTCAGCGATCGCCTCGTCGGTCTTGCCCTGCATCTTGCAGATCCAGCCAAGATAAAAATGGGCGTCCATATTGTCGGGATCAAGCGCCAGAACCTGCCCGAAGATGCGGGCGGCTTCGGCCTGGTCACCGGCCATAAATGCCTTCCGCGCCTGCTTATTCAAGCTTCCGGCATTTTCCCCGCAGCCGCCGCTGCCGAGCAGCGTACCAAAAATCATCAATCCGATTAATGCTTTATTCATTGCCGCATCCGTCCTCATACCCATGAAGCGATCGACCCGGCTAATACCGCACCACCGGCGGAAAGCTGGATGCCTCTATCACCGCAATGGGAATATTGTTCTCCCGCATGATCCGGGTCCCGAGGCTGTCCACCAGCATCCACTCAACCAGCCGGGCGCGGGACGCGTACATCCTGGTGTAATCATCCTCGCGCATCCGGTCCTGGGCGTGGAGCTCGATAATTTTCCGGTAGGTGGGAACCGACACCGCCACCACATCGTCAATAAAGGGAATATCTTTTTCTGCAAAAAAACCCATCAGTCCGCAGGCGCCGGCGCTGCCGCCAAAGGTGCTCCGCCCCTGGATAAACCCGTTCAGTTCGCCGAAGTTGTGCCCGTGCCGCTGGCAGACTGATTCCGCCGCCCGGTAAAAAAGCTCCTTTTCAGCATCCCGCGGCTCCCCGTCCTGGATTATCAGATCGGTGTACAGGACAATATACGCGTCCGTATCCTCAACATCGGTAAAGTCGGTCATGATAAACAGGGCCGGGATCTTTGGATTTGCCGGATAAATGATGGCTTCAAACCGGTTGATGCTGCCGGGAACGCCATTGATAACGCCGTGGGTGATGTTCAAAAAGGAAAAGGTGGCTTTTTCCAGAAACAATCCCGACGAACGGCTGATGCTGGCCGACCACACATCGGAATGGTTGTGCTGCACATGCTTGAATGAATCGGCCCCGTTCAGCTCGCTGTAGCAATCCCTGAAGGTCGCCGCGTAACTTTCCCGCGGAAAAGCAACCTTGTTTCCGTCACTGGTTTCCATATCGTATCTCCCCTGCGCCGGTCCGAGAAGGAAAACGGACAGCGCCGCAGCCCGGCCGACCGCGCGGCAGATCGCCGCAGATCCCACGCCTGTCGGAAATGACCGAGCCGGTGCGTATACACTTGACGAAATCTCACCATGTGGTAGTATACCAAAAAAAAATTTTTAATCAATCCAACCTATATCAAAAATGTTTTGCAAGTCAACATCTTTACTGCAGCCCGTCCAAAGGAGGCGATACATATGTGATCAGTTCATTGATGCTGCATGCAACCAACGACGGCCCGGTGCCGTCAACAACCATCAACCGCACGGAGGATTGCTATGAAACGCCGGATTGGGTACCCCACAACGATTGCCGCCTGTATCAGCTTCATGCTGATCGGCTGCCTGTGCTCATACGCCGCAGATTTCGCTCCCGAAAAGAATATTGTTGACAACCTGAGCGCGGAAGGCTCATTCACCACCTTGATCAAGGCCCTGCAGGCGGCTGATTTGATGGATACCCTGAAGGGGGCCGGCCCCTTCACTGTGTTCGCCCCCAATGATGCGGCCTTCGCCCGGTTGCCCAAGGGCATGCTTGACGACCTGCTCAAACCGGAAAACAAGGCCAAGCTCGCATCCATCCTCACCTACCACGTGATGCCCGGCAAGTTCACCGCGGCTGAAGTGGAGAAAATGAAACAGCTGAATACGGTGAACGGGCAGCAGCTCATATTCACCACCGGCGGCAATATCAAGGCGGTGGACAACGCCAAGGTGTTAAAGACCGATGTCGCCTGCAGCAATGGTCTCATCCATGTCATCGATACGCCGGTGATTCCCCGGCCGGCTGATCAGCCCATGTAAAAAAAACCGCAGGGCCGGGACAGGTGGTCCCGGCCCCCGCTTCAGGTGCCGTGTACTCCCTGCCGGTGCTGTTTTCGTTTGATCCGCCGCAGCCGCTCCAGAAGGCTTTCCTGCAGACAGGACCGCAGCCGGCCCGGTCGGAGCGACCGGACCATGGTTGTCTGCTCCAGGGCGCGCTCGGTATAGTCACGCGCCTTGCCCAGGTCCGCCAGGCGATGCTCATAGACCTTGGCCAGCTCTTCGTAGGGTTCGGCGGAAAAACCCCCGCAGCCGATCGCCTCCTCCCAGAGCGAAACGGCCTCTGCAACACATCCCTTTCGCTTGTACAGTCTCGCCTTTTGCAGCATGATCTGCTTTCGTTCCGCCTCCCCGCCCTGTGCCGCGAGCAGCGCATCATAGACGGCAATGTTCATCTCATCCCGGTCGACATCCTGCATCAGGCGCACCAGGGAGAGCCGGTCCACGGGAAGGCAGGCCCCCCCCGCCGGCTCCTGCGAAAAGAGGCGCAGCATTGCGTCCAGCACTGCCACCATGCTTACGATGTCGAGCTGATTGTGATAAAACACCTCCTGCAGCGGGGTTGGATCCGCGGTGCGCAGGTAGCGAAAATAGCGCTCCGGGATCAGGAAGGCCGGCACGTCACCCTCCCGGACCACCCCCGACACGGCGCGCTCCAGGGTCTTCAGGGCGCAGTCGGGAAGCTGCCGCCGCCACAGCCGGCGCGCCGGATAGAGCAGATCAATATGCGGGTCAATCGCCGGCATGGCCGGAAATCGCTGCAGCACCGCGCGGTTCTGGAGGAGGGGAAGATCGTAGCATTTTCCGTTAAAGGTAACCAGCGCGCCCCCCGCCCCGGCCGTCCGTTCCAGCCGTTCCAGAAACTGGCCGAGCACCGCCCGCTCCTCCGCAAAGCGCCGGACAAAGTACTGCTCGATGATAAAACCGTCATCGCTGAAGTAGCCGATGCCCACCAGAAATGCCATGGTGCCGGCGCCGCCCGCCAGGCCGGTGGTTTCCGTATCCATGAAGAGAAGGTTGCGCGGGCTGATGGTGCGCGCCAGGCGGCGCTTTGCGGCAAAGCGAAGATCCTCAAACCGGCGCTCCAGAAAATTTCCCAGGGTGAAGGCGCCGTGCCGGTGCGCCAGGCTCAGTTCGGTTTTGATCTGCCAGAAGGAACCGCAGGCATTGCTCCCGGGGTTGCCCGGGAGCCAGCGTGAATAATCGCGCTCCGCGGCGTCGTTTAGCGGCGCCGCAGCATTCTTTTTCGGATCCAGACGCGCCAGTCGTTCCTTAAAGTCCATACCCTGCTGCCCCACCCGTTGCATGGTTGCCGCCTCCCGGACGGCATCGGTTCACCCGCGCCCCATCCCTTTCTCAATAATGCGCACGGTGCTCAGCTTGCCCGAGGGCCCCACCTCCAGCGCCGGCCCGACGCAGGAGGGGCAGCCGGCCTCGCAGGGGCAGGCGCGAATCAGGTCGCGGGCCGCCTCGAGGAGGTCCCGGTGCATCTCGTAGAGCTTTTCGCTGAACCCCACGCCGCCGGGATAGCATTCGTAGATGAAGAGCGTGGCCTGCCGGTGGAAGGGTGATTTGAGCATGGGCACCGCCCTGATGTCCTGGGGATCACACATCACGTACAGCGCGGCCACCGTGCCCATCACCGCGCCAAGCCCTTTCATGCCCGAGGCGAAATCCAACCCCTCGCGTTTCAGCTCTGCTTCGATGGTCTCCTGGAGCCGCCACATGTAGGAGGTGGTATGCATTTCCAGCTCGGGAAGGGTAATCTTGCCGTAGCCGATATTTTCATGTGAGCCGAACTTGATTTTCTTGTACTGGGTGGGGGTGGTGGTGACGGACACCTCCCCGTGCCCCCGGGTGGCCGGCCCCTCGGCTGACTCCCCGAACAGGTCGAGCACTTTGATGTCGGTTTTCACCTCGGCATCGGTATAATAGTCAACATCCACCCTGCGCACGTAGGCCTTCCGGCGCTCCCAGTCCAGTGTATCCACGTGGCACTGCCGTCCCTGGTGCACGTAGATGGCCTCCTGGTGCAGCAGCAGAGGGGCGCTAAAGAGATCCATCTCGCCGATGACCCGGTGATCCGCGGTGGTGGTATCGATGATGACAAAGTTATCGGTGCTGGAGCTGCGCAGGCTGACCTCCTCCGCGGGGTAGACCTCGCTGGTCCAGTGAAACCGTCCGTCCTGGTGGTGCAGCACCCCGTGCTCTGCAAGATACTCGAGCAGCTCGCCGGTGGTGTCGATGCCGAACCGCTCCCCGTCCTCAAAGGGCAGCTCAAACGCCGCGCATTTCACATGGCTCATCAGGATCACCAGGTTGTTGGGATTGATCACCGCCCGCTCGGGCGACTGGCGGAAAAAATAATCGGGGTGATTGACAATGTACTGGTCGAGCGGGTGGCTGGAGGCGACCAGCAGCGCCGCGGAGACGCCGGATTTTCTCCCGGCGCGACCCGCCTGCTGCCAGGTGCTGCTCACCGTCCCCGGGTAGCCGACCATGATGCAGCAGTCAAGCCGGCCGATGTCGATGCCCAGCTCCAGCGCATTGGTGCTGACCACCCCGCGCACGCTGCCGCTGCGCAGCCCGCCTTCGATCTCGCGGCGCTCTTTGGGCAGATAACCGCTGCGGTAGCCGCGGATGAGGTCGGCCGGCTTGCGCTGCCGGGTCATGGCTTCACGCAGGTAGGTGAGCAGGATCTCCACATTGAGGCGGCTCCTGGCAAAGAGAATGGTCTGAATGCCGCCCGAGAGAAATCGCTGGGCGATGCGCGTCGCCTCGTGGATTACCGAGCGCCGTATGCCCAGCTGCCGGTTGACCACCGGCGGATTGTAGAAAATAAAATGCTTGGTCTCGCGGGGGGCGCCGTTTCGGTCAATCAGCCGCGCCGGCTCCGCGATGATCTTCTCCGCCAGCTCCCGCGGATTGGCGATGGTGGCGGAGCAGCAGATGAACTGCGGCCGGGCACGGTAGAATGCGCAGATGCGCTTGAGGCGGCGGATGACGTTGGCCAGGTGGCTGCCGAACACCCCGCGATAATGATGCACCTCATCAATCACCACGTAGCGCAGGTTCTCAAACAGTTTTACCCAGCGCGTATGGTGGGGCAAGATCCCCTGATGGAGCATGTCGGGATTGGTCACCACGATATGACCGGCGGCGCGGATGGTGGTGCGCACCGCGGGCGGCGTGTCCCCGTCAAAGGTGTAGGTCTTTATGTCGTCCTCGAGCAGGTCGATTATTTCCTGCAGCTCGACCACCTGGTCCTGGGAAAGGGCCTTGGTGGGAAACAGGTACAGCGCGCGCGCCGCCGGATCCTCCAGGATCGACTGCACCACCGGGAGGTTGTAGCAGAGGGTTTTTCCCGATGCGGTGGGGGTGACCACCACCACGTTTTCTCCCGACCGCACCGATTGGTATGCCTCTTCCTGGTGGCAGTAGAGCTGTTTGAATCCCATGGAGGCCAGGGCCGACTTCAGCTTTGGGGAAACCGTATCGGGGAAATCCCGGTACTGGGCCTCCGCCGGCTTCATCTCCTTCCAGAGGGCCACCTGCTTCATAAAGGTCCGGTCATTCCTGAGCTCGTCCAGGACAGCCTTCAGCTCCCGCGGCGGAAATTCAAGTATGGTCATGGTCGTTCGCCACCTGTGCCTGAATATTATCTTTTAAAACGGCCGCTGATGCGATAGTATCAGCTCTTCAATCATAATACAGAAGGCGGGCGCCTTCAAGGGAATTGGCGCACCGGATTATTCGCAGGACGGCGCCGCATGGCGTCCCATTATAGTCGATGGCCGTGACAGGGACGGTCACGTTCTCCCGGCCGGCACATTACAGGGAAACCGATTTTCTGATGTGACAACGTATCCGCCGGGGGGACGCGCTCCGTCGCGTCCCCATAAGCATCACATCATTATCATTATCCATCTCGTTGCAAATAACATTGCCACTCATGACCGATACGACACAACCCGCAAACAATGCTGCTTCCATACTGACGCCCACCCTCATCATCGCGGCCAAGAACTTTCTGGTTTTTTCCATCCTCTTTTACCTGCCCCTGTATTTCGCCGGGCTGGGCTTCTCCGGCCTCAGGATCGGGTTTCTCCTCTCGCTTTTTGCCATTACCTCGCTTTTCTCATCCTTCCTGGCCGGCCTGTTAAGCGACCGGCTGCCGGTGCGCTATCTCTCCGCCGGCAGTTTTGCCCTGCTGATCATCTGCTTCATCACCTTGAGCATGGTGAACCATTTCTGGGTCATGTCCCTCTGCCTGTTTATCGGGGGGCTGGGCAACAACATTGCCGATCTTTCCATGACCAGCTTTGTTTTGAAGGTAAGCGACCGCAAGGAAGGCGGCGCCAGGATCGGCATTTTCAATACCCTGAAACAGCTGGCAGCCGGCCTTGGCGCGCTCGGCGGGGGGTTGATGATAGCGCAGCTCCCCTTTCAGCAGGTCTTTTTTCTGCTGGGCTGCTCATTTTTCCTCCCCATTCTTCTCGCCCTGCTGCTGAAGAAAATCGCCACCTTCAGTTATTCCCTCGGGCATTACCGCGGCGACCTCAGGAAGAAGGAGATTATCTTCTTCCTCATGCTGGTTTTTGTCTTTACCCTGCACTGGGGAGCGGAAGGCACCTCATATTCGCTGCTGCTGAAGGAGGGTTTTTCCCTCTCCCAGCGCGCCATCGCCTGGTACATGGGATCCATATGGATTCTGTTTGCCCTGTTCATTTTCGGCATCAGCCGGGTCATCAAGGAATCAACGCCGCTGCACTGGATCATCTATCCCGGCCTTGTGCTTTCGGGAATCGGTCACATCCTTTTTACCTACCCCTCGCTGCCGCTCTCCTATCTCTTCCGGCTGGTCCATGAATGCGGCGATGCCTCCTTCGAGATGTATCTCATGGTGGGCATGCACCGCTATTTCCCGCTGGAGCGCCTGGGCGGCACCTCCGGGGTGGTGCTGACGGTCACCCTTGCCGGCAGGCTCCTCGGTTCGCTCATCTTCGGGCCGATGGGCGAGCATTATGGCTACCACTACCCTTTCATCCTTTCAGGCATCCTCACGCTTCTCTGCCTCCCCCTGGTAACCGCGGGCAGGCACTCGCCAGTTGCTGCGTCTTCGTCCAGGGAATAATAGTGCACACATCAAGATGGGAGGGGTTGCGATGCAGAACAGCAGGTGTGTCTGATGAAGGGAATCTACTTCTGCTGCGCCATGCGGCTGTGACGGATGCCGTATGAGAAATAGATGGCCAGCCCGGCGATGAGCCATGACACAAAGCGTATCCAGGTCAGGCGGGGAAGCGAGAGCATCAGCCCGGCGCAGAAGCTGATACCCAAAAGCGGCACCCAGGGCACCAGGGGACACTTAAAGGAGCGCTTTAACTCGGGATGGGTATAGCGCAGCACCACGATCCCGCCGCAGACAATGCTGAAGGCAAACAGGGTGCCGATATTGCAAAGCTCCGCCGCCGTACCGATGTCGAGAAAACCGGCAAAGCAGGCCACCACCACGCCGGTCAGGATCTGCGACACGTAGGGGGTGCGGAAGCGGGGATGCACTTTGGAGATCCACGGCCAGAGCAGACCGTCGCGGGACATGGAAAAAAAGATGCGCGGCTGACCCATCAGCATCACCAGCAGCACGCTGGTTATGCCGGACACCGCCCCCACCGACACCAGGGCCGATCCCCAGCTGTAGCCGATGAGATTCAGCGCATGCGCCACCGGCGCCGGATGGTTGAGCTCCTTGTAGGATACGATGCCGGTCAGGATGCCGGACACGACGATATACAGAACCGTACACACCGCCAGCGATAGCATGATGCCGATGGGCATATTCTTCTGGGGGTTTTTGGTTTCCTCCGCCGCGGTGGAGACGGCGTCAAATCCGATGTAGGCAAAAAATATGATGGCCGCGCCGGTCATCACCCCGTGCAATCCGTAGGGTAAAAACGGCACCCAGTTGGCGGGCTGGATATTAACTACGCCCACCCCGATGAAGATGAGGACGGTAACCAGCTTGACAAACACCATCAGGGCGGTAAAGCGCACGCTCTCCTTGATGCCGATCACCAGCATGCCGGTGAGGAACAACACGATGAGTATGGCGGGTAGATTGATGACGGCGCCGGGAATCGTGCCCGGCGCGCTTGAGCACCAGACGGGAAGGGAAAGCCCCATCGCTTTCATAATATTGACAAAATAGCCCGACCAGCCGATGGCAATGGCGATGCACGCCACGATATATTCAAGGATGAGGTCCCAGCCGATGATCCAGGCGATCGCCTCTCCCAGGGTCGAATAGGCATAATTATAGGCGCTGCCCGACACCGGGATGAGCGAGGCAAATTCGGCATAGCACAGGGCGGTAAACAGGCAGGCCAATCCCGATATCACGAACGAGAGCACAACGCCGGGACCGCTGTAATGGGCCGCCGCGGTACCGGTCAGCACAAAAATGCCCACCCCGATGATCGCCCCGATTCCCAAAACGGTCAGGTCGAAGGCATTAAGCGCCCGGTGCAGCCGGTGCTGCTCCACGTCAATTTCTTCAATGACATGATGGATAAATTTCCGGCGAAACAGGCGTTTCACACTATCCTCACTGCATCAGGAGGTGAATCCCCGCATCATTTACATAACACCCCCGGGCTGCCGAGGGTTGCTAGTACATACACCAGTTGAGCGGGCATTGTAAAGTATTTAGTGGCGCTATCGGGGATGGTTGATACCCTTCGCCTTCGGGCGAAGCAGATTACTTTACGTGCCGCGATGCGATTTTGTATTCAGCGTGTTACAACCTGTCATGCTGCGGCTTGACCGCAAAATCCAGCAATGTGCTTAGAGTGTGGATCCTGCGATCAAGTCGCAGACCTTATGCTTGAGATGGTCAATCTCGTTTTA
>JAEAMF010000474.1_pt1 | contig 49416 bp, 49 predicted proteins | sample 8958721 | NCBI WGS metagenome assembly JAEAMF01 (sample SAMN16933255, study PRJNA681124) | bioreactor sludge metagenome | isolation source: anaerobic bioreactor treating anionic surfactant - SDBS | place: India: Bengaluru | collected 2019-02-28
GTGCCGGCGGGAGGCGGGAAAGTCACGCCTGCCAGGCACGAGCACGGTCAGCAGGGCGGCTCGGGGCAGGAAGAGAACGCTGCATACTTATGTGCACGTTTTTGCTAGCAGCGCATCGCCTTTGCGCGCAAGCTGGTCGACACCACCGACCGCCTGTTCAGCTTCGTCACCGCGGAGAGCGGTTTCGCCGACTTCGTGCGCACCCGCATCGCACCGACCTTCGCCAGCGCCGCCTACGGCATCGGGCCGGTGCGCGAGATGATCTTCCGGATCCTGTCGCAGACCACGATCAGCTACCACGACAGCCCGCTGTCGAGCGGCGTGGCCGGCCGCGTGCATGGCGGCGACCGCCTGCCCTGGGTGGTGCGCGGGGAGGTCGACAATTACGCGCCGCCGGCCCGGATCGACTGACAGGTGCACGTCTACGGCCAGGTCTATCCCGACCTGCGCGCCTGGTGCGACCGCCACGGCATGATCCTGCGCGAATTCGAATGGGGGCCGGAACACGAACAGGCCGGCTTCTGCCGCAATGCCGGCTACCTGCTGCGGCCGGACGGCTACGTGGCGCTGTGCGACCCGGGCGCGTCGGCGCAGGCGCTGGAAGACTATTTCTGCGACCTCGACTACCAGCGCTTCCGCGTGTGCATGCCTAGACCGGCCGTTCTATGAATTCCGCATAAGTGCTCAGCTTAGGATGGAAATATTTAGACACACATGTCTAGTTAATCTATTGTCGAGGCATTCCCATCGATCACGGAGTGCTTCGCATGCTGAAACGATTCGCCGCCGCCCTGCTGCTGGCCGCCGCCCTGCCCGGCATGGCGGCCGACCTGCCCAACCATCCCTTCATCCACGTCAGTGCGACCGCCGACCAGTACATCATGCCCGACGTCGGTGAGATCGACATCGACATCGTATCGCTCGAACCCGATGCCGACACCGCCTGGAAGCTCGTCAACGAGCGGCTCGAGGCCAGCCGCGCCCTGTTCGCCGAGAACGGCGTCGCCCCGGAGGACGTGTTGGTGCAGGATATCGCGCGCCGCCCGCGCAAGATCGAGGTCCTGCCCGAGGGCCAGCCGCTGCCGATGGAGACCCGGGTCACCCTGCACGTCACCGTGCGCAAGCTGGACGGCTGGACGCCCATCATGCGCGCCCTGCTCGTCATGAAGGACCTCGAATCGCTGGCGGTTTCCTTCAACCGCAGCGACCGCGAGAAGGTCGAAGCGGACCTGCTCCAGCAGGCGATCGGCATGGCGAAGCTCAAGGCGAAGGACATCGCGGGCGGCATCGGCGCCAGGCTGGGAGCGGCGACCGGCGTGTCGATCGGGCCGCTGAAGAACCTGTCGAACGCGATGGGCATGTCCAGCGATTCGAACGCACGCGGCGGCGGCGGCGGCCGGCGCGGCGCGCGCACGGAAATGGCGCTGGTGCAGGCGATGCGGCTGGCGCAGTCGGTCGACGTGATCTACCGGATCGGCGGCAAATAAACCGCAATAAATTCTTTTCGGCCGTCGGGATCTGATGTAGCGTGTGCTGCGGAGCGTGTCTTTACAGGAGGCGGCACATGCAGCACAGGATCAGGCTCATCGTACTCACTGCCACACTGCTGGCTGCCGGCCCTGCCAGCGCCCAGCAGGTCGTGAAAATCGGCCACGTCGGCCCGGTTTCCGGTCCCAACGCCCACCTCGGCAAGGACAACGAGAACGCCGCGCGCATGGCGATCGACGAACTCAACGCCAAGGGGGTGGGCATCGGCGGCCAGAAAGTCACGTGGCGGCTGCTGGCCGAGGACGACGGCAGCGACCCCAAGCAGGGCACGGCGGTGGCCCAGAAGCTGGTCGATGCGCGCGTCAACGGCATCGTCGGCCACCTCAATTCGGGCACCACGGTGCCGACCTCGAAGATCTACCATGACGCCGGGCTGGTGCAGATCTCCCCCGCCACCACCGCCACTCAGTACACGAAGCAGAAATTCCCGGGCGCCTTCCGCGTGGTCGCCAACGACGCCAAGCTGGGCGGCATGCTGGGCCGCTACGCGGTCGAGACCCTGAAAGCGAAGAGCATCGCCATCATCGACGACCGCACCACCTACGGCCAGGGCGTGGCCACCGAGTTCGCGCGCGGCGCCAAGGGGCCGGGGGTGCGCGTGGTGGCCCGGGAATTCACCAGCGCCACCGCCACCGACTACACGGCCATCCTGACCAAGATCCGCGGCGCCAGGCCCGACCTGATCTTCTTCGGAGGCATGGATTCAGTCGCCGGGCCGATGCTCAAGCAGATGAAGACCCTCGGCATCACCGCCCGGTTCATGGGCGGCGACGGCATCTGCACCGAGGCGCTGGGGCGCCTGGCGGGCGACGCGATCGGCGAAGGCAAGGTGGTATGCGCCGAGGCCGGCGGCGTGAAAGGCGCGCAGGAGGCAGCCATGGCCGACTTCCGCACGCGCTTTCGCCAGAAGACCGGCGCCGACGTGCAGCTCTACGCGCCCTACGTCTACGATTCGGTGATGGTGATGGCGGCGGCCATGCAGGCCGCCAGGTCCGCCGAGCCGGCCAGATACCTGCCCGAACTGAAGAAGATCCGCTACGAAGGCGTCACGGGAACGATCCAGTTCGACGACTTCGGGGATATCCGGAACGGTGCGCTGACGCTGTTCACCTACAAGGGCGGCAAGCGCAGCCGCATCGATGTGATCCGCTGAAAACAAAAAAGCGCGCCATGCTCACGCGGGCGCGCTCGTTCGTTATGGGACAGGCTTATTTGGTCGCCAGCACCCATTTCACCAGGCTGCGGGCTTCGGCCTCGCTCACCTGCGGGTTAGCCGGCATCGGCACCGGACCCCAGACGCCCGCGCCGCCTTTCATCACTTTCTGCACCAGCTTGTCCTCGGCGCCCTTCTGGCCCTCGTACTTGGCAGCGACGTCCTTGTAGGAAGGACCAACCAGCTTGTTGGCTGCCGCGTGGCAAGCCATGCAATTCTTGGCCTTCGCCAGGTCGGCTTGTGCAAACGCGCCGCTGGACGCGAAGGCCGACATCACCACACACAACAACAACGAGCGTTTCATTTGTTTCTCCTGGTTTATAACGACTGCATTCTACCGTGGATTGGCCAAAGCTTCATGGGTCGATACACTCTGTAACGACCGTAACGCCGGATGTTGATGAATTCCGACAATAAGGAGAATTTTTCCACACGGAAATAATTTTTCTTTGTAATATGCATGCCGAAGGAGTCATCCATGCCGCTCATCCTCTCCATCGTCGCCCTCTGCGGGCTGCGCTTTTTCGGCGTCTGGCGTTTCGCCGACCTGTCGTGGTGGTATATCGTCGCCCTGATGGTGTTCGCCTTCGTCTGGTTCGAGTTCATCGAAAAGGCGCTCGGGCTCGACAAGAAAAAAGAACACAACGTCCTGCACCATCACCGTGCGACCCGCGTGAAGCAGGCCTTCTCCAAACGCAGGAAGTCCTGATACCGCAAGAGTGGGACCGGGTAGTGTGATATGTTTTGCATATCACCGAGTCCAATCCATACACTGCGCGTATCAATGAACCTGGAACTTCGCCAGCTCCGCCATTTCGTCACGGTCGCCGAAGAACTGCACTTCGGCCGCGCCGCCGAGCGCCTGCACATGACGCAGCCGCCGCTCTCGCAAAGCATCGCCGGGCTGGAAGAGCTGCTCGGCGCCCCGCTGTTCCTGCGCAACCGCCGCCAGGTGACGCTCACCGCCGCCGGCACCGCCCTGCTGCCCGAAGCGCGCCGCCTGCTTGGCGACGCCGGCGCCCTGCCCGACCTGGTGCGCCGGGTCGCCGAAGGCAGGGCCGGCCGCCTGACCCTCTCCTTCGTCTCGACCGCCGACTACAGCGTGCTGCCCGCCATCCTGCAGCGCTACCGCGCCGCCTTCCCGGACGTCCAGTTGGTGCTGCGCGAAGCGACGTCCGACGTGCAGGCCGATGAATTGCTGGACGGGCGGATCGACGCCGGTTTCGTGATCCCGCCGCTGCCGGGACAGGCAGGCACAACTCTCGACTACAGGAAAGTGCTGGAAGAACCGCTGATCCTGTGCGCGCCCGCCGGGCTGGATGCGCTCAAGGCTAGCGGTCCGGTACGCCTGCGCGACCTGCCGCCGCTGCCGCTCGTGATCTTCCCGCGCGCCGCCGCGCCCGCCCTGTACGACGCCATCCTGTCGTGCTTCCGCGCGGCCGGCATCACCCCCGTCATCGGGCAGGAAGCGCTGCAGATGCAGACCATCGTCAGCCTGGTCTCCGGCGGCATGGGATTGGCACTTGTGCCACAATCCGTGTCGAACCTGATGCGCGCGGGCGTAGAATACCGTGCCCTGGCCGACCCGACGCCGTTGGCCGAGACGGGCCTGGCCTGGCGCCGCGACAGCGCCTCGCCCGTGCTCAGGGGCTTCCTGGATTTAATCGAGAAAGAGTAAAACGATGCTAGTACACCCGCAGCCGGATCCCATCGCCTTCGCCATCGGACCGGTGCAGATCCACTGGTATGGCCTGATGTACGTGGTGGCCTTCGCCCTGTTCCTGATCCTGGGCCGCGTGCGCATCCGCCAGCCGCACATCGCCGCGCAGGGCTGGAAGGCCGAGGACCTGGACGACATGCTGTTCTACGGCATGCTCGGCGTGGTGCTGGGCGGACGCCTGGGCGAAGTGCTGTTCTACCAGCCGCTCTACTTCCTCCAGCATCCGCTCGAGATCTTCATGGTCTGGCGCGGCGGCATGTCCTTCCACGGCGGCTTCCTGGGCGTGCTGATCGCCATGGCGCTGTGGGCCCGCAAATCCAAGCGCAACCTGCTCGACGTGTACGACTTCATCGCGCCGATGGTGCCGCTCGGGTATGCCGCCGGCCGCCTGGGCAACTTCATTAACGCCGAGCTGCCGGGCCGCCTGGCCGACCCCAGCCTGCCCTGGGCCATGCTGTGGCCGGGCGTCGAAGGTCCGCGCCATCCGTCGCCGCTGTACCAGATGCTGCTCGACGGGATCGTCGTGTTCCTGATCCTGTGGCCGTATGCGCGCAAGCAGCGCCCGCGCCTGGCGGTGGGCGCCATGTTCACCCTGCTGTATGGCTGCGCGCGCTTCATCACCGAGTACTTCCGCGTGCCGGACTGGGAAACCACCGTGCTCGGCATGCCGATCACCTCGGGCCAGGTGCTGTCGCTGCCGATGATCGTCGGCGCCCTCGTCATGCTGGCCTGGGCTTATCGCCAGCCCAACGGCCGCGCAGCGCACGCCTGAGCGCCTGACAATTCCCCTCATGGCGGCGTTGCGTCGTCTTGCCGTACTAACGTACTGTCTTCGACGACGCGCCTTGCCCTGAGGGTTTTGTCAGGCGCTTTAGTTTAGGCGGGCGTGAGCGCCCGCTGCAAATCTTCCAGCGTGGCCGGCTTGGTCAGGTGCAGGTCGAAGCCGGCGCCGAGTGCCTGGGCCACGTCGGCGCGCTGGCCGTAGCCGGTCAGCGCCACCAGCCGCAGCGCCGGCGCCGCGGCGCGCAGCAGCGCCGCCAGCGCGTAGCCATCCATGTCGGGCAGGCCGATGTCGAGGATCGCGACGTCCGGCGCCTGCCTTTGCACCTCTTCAGCCGCAGCCGCCGCCGTGCCCGCGATGCGCACCGTGTGCCCGAGGTAATCGAGCACCGCGGCGGTCGCCCGGAGCGCGTCCATATTGTCGTCGACCACCAGCACGTCGAGCAGGCGCGCCTGCGCCGCGGCCAGCGCTTCCGCTTCCTTCGATGGCGCCGCCCCGAGCGGCAGGCGCACCTCGAAGCGGCTGCCCTTGCCCGGGCCCTCGCTGTGGGCCGACACCACTCCCCCGTGCAGCTCGACGATGCGGCGCACGATCGCCAGGCCCAGCCCGAGTCCGCCGGCATGGCGCGCCAGCGGCTGCCTGGCCTGGAAGAAGGGATCGAACACGCGCTCCAGCATCTCCTGGTCCATGCCGACGCCGTCGTCGCTCACCGCCAGCCGTGCCTGGCCTTCCTCGACCAGCAGCCGGACGCCGGTAGCGCCCTTGCCGAAGCGCGCCGCGTTGGTCAAGAGGTTGTTCAGCACCTGCGTCAGGCGGCTCTCGTCGCCCAGCACCCAGGCCTCGGCCGGCGCGTGCGCCTCGATGGCGCGTCCCGGCGCGGCCGGGAAGGAAGCCGTCACGTAGCGCACCAGCTCGGCCAGGTTGACCGGGCGCAGGTCGATGCGCAGCTTGCCGCTGGTGATGCGCGAGACGTCGAGCAGGTCGTCGACCAGGCGCTGCAGGTGCCTGGCCTGGCGCCGCAGGATGGCGCGCTCGCGCTGGTTTGACGCCTCGTTGCGCAGGTCCATCAGGTCGAGCGAGGCGACGATCGGGCTGAGCGGATTGCGCAGCTCGTGGCCGAGCATGGCCAGGAATTCGTCCTTCACGCGCGAAGCGCTGCGGCTGTCGTCCAGCGCGCGCTCGAGTGATGCCAGCAGCTGCGAGCGCTCGGCCTCGTGGGCGTCGCGCAAGGCCGCGGCGGCCATCAGGGCGCGTCCGGTCTCGTCGATCTCGCTGATGCGCGAGGGCGGGACCGACACCGGCAGGCCGGCGCCCAGCGCGGCGCCGCCGCGCTGCAGGCTGTGGAAGGCGCGCACGATGCGGTGCGACAGCAGGCTGGCGAGCAGCATGCAGGCCAGCAGCGATGCCGCCAGCCCGGCCGCGTACAGGGCGATGCCCTGCATCGAGGCCGGCGCCAGCGCCGATGGCGGCACGCCGATCGCCACCGCCCAGCCGTAGCGCGAGCGGGTGAAGGCCGACATCACCTGCGCCCCGTCGTGTGTGGTGGTCTCGCCCACGGCTTCCGGCCCGCTGCTGCGCATCAGCGCTTCGAGCGAGGGACTGGGCCGCGCGCCCGCCATGTGCGCCTGCCCCCTGGAGCGGGCCACGATGGTCCCAGTGCCGTCGATGATCGAGATCAGCGAGCTGGCCGGCGCCTGCTGGCGCTCGAGCACGCGCAGCATGCGGCCGGGCTGGATCACCGCGCTCAGGACGTAGCGCCGGCCGACATCGTCGGTGATGGGAACGCGCACTGGAAAAGCGGCGCGGCCGCCCTTGCCGACCGCCACCCTGCCGGCGACGGGACGGTCCGCGCCAAGCGTGCGCCGCAGGCTGTCGGGGTCGGCGACGATGCCGCCCGGGCCGCCGAAGGGCGCATTGGTGCGGAACAGGACGGCGCCGGTGGCGTCGGTCAGGATCACGGTCAGCCATTCCGGCTGGGCAGCCGCCTGGAGCTGCGCGGCCTCGTAGACGCCGCGCAAATCTCCGGCCCCCATCTTCGGCGAATGCGCCATGGCCGAGAGCACCGCGGCGGCGCCATCGAGCTCGGCGTCGACGGCGCTCGACAGCGCACGCGCCAGGTCGAGCAGGTGGCGCTGCTGCTCGCGCTGCTGGTATTCGCCCACCAGGTGCAGGCCCCACACGCCCAGCAGCGCCAGCGGCAGCAGGCCGAAGGCGGTGAGCAGCACCAGCAGGCGCCGGAGCGAAACGGTGGTGCCCTGGCGCAGCAGCATGGGATCGGCCTATGTCGGAAACGGACATTATAGGCACAATGCCGGCGTGCCCCGGGAAATGGCCGGGACCGGCTGTTACTCGAAGTCTTCGGCCAGGTTCTTCCAGCCGCGGCTCTTGGCGAAGGCCGTGAATTCCTCGGGCGCTTCGAGCACGATCAGGCGGCTCTCCTGCAGACCGGGATCGCTGTGGCCGAAGTCGGGGCCCTTGTAGCCGAGCGTGCGCAGGCGCTCGATGATCTGGCGCACCAGCACCGTGTCCTTGTAGGCGCCGGGCTCGAGCCTGGCCTTGAAGTCCACGTACACGTCGATGATCCCGTAGCCCTCGTCGAAGATGCGGATCGCCTTGACGTCGAGGGTACGGCCGTTGCCGTCCTTGGCCTGGAAGGGGCCGGACAGCTCGATGTCGGAATCGGTAGTCATGGTTCCAGCATACCACCGCCCGGCCTTGGGCGCGTACGGATTGCCTTTTCGGTCATAATGCCGGAATACTGATCGGGGAGAACAAGCAGGACATGGAACGGCCGGGACGCGCGCGGCGCAATCGATGGTGGCTGGCGCTGGCTGGGCTGGCGCTGCTGGCGCTCGCCGCGTTCTTCTTCATGTGGCGCCCGGCGCTACCCGCACAGGCGGCGCCGGCCCGCTTCGACAGCGCGCTGGTGGCGCGCGGCGCCAACTTGTCGAAGCTGGGCATGTGCGCGGCCTGCCACACGGTCGACCCGAGCAAACCCTTCGCCGGCGGCCTGGCGGTGAAGACGCCCTTCGGCACCGTCCACAGCACCAACATCACCCCGCACACGGGCACCGGCATCGGCGCCTGGAACTTCGAGGCCTTCGAGCGCGCGATGCGTCAGGGCGTCTCGCGCGACGGCCGCCTGCTCTACCCCGCCTTCCCCTACAACCACTACACCAAACTGGCGCCGGACGACATGCGCGCCCTGTACGCCTACTTCATGACGCGCCCGGCCCTGGCGGCGCCGGCGCGCGAGAACCGGATGAGCTTCCCCTTCGGTTTTCGTCCCCTGGTGGCTTTCTGGAACCTGCTCTACCTCGACGAATCGCCCTGGCAGCCCGATGCGCGCCAGCCGGCCGACTGGAACCGCGGCGCCTACGTCGCCAACGTGCTGGCCCACTGCAGCGCATGCCACACGCCGCGCACCCTGCTAGGCGGACCGGACCTGCAGCGCCGCTTCGACGGCGGCGATGCCGGCGGCTGGTACGCCCCGGCGCTCAATGGCAAGTCGCCCTCGCCCTTGCCGTGGACCCGGGAACACCTGCAGGAATACCTGCGCACCGGCATCGCGCCCGAACACGCCGTGGCGGGCGGGCCGATGCAGGACGTGGTCGTCAACCTGGGCCAGGCCGATGCCGCGGACGTCGCCGCCCTCGCCACCTACATCCACAGTTACCTGAAACAGGCGCCGGCGCGCGCGACGCCCGCGCAACAGGCCGGTCCGCTGCCGTCACCAGGCGACACGGATCCCGACCTGGCGCGCATGCGCCTCGGCTACGAGACCTATGCGATGGCCTGCGCCAGCTGCCACGATGCGGGGCGCAGCGCCAGCTCCGGCGCCGCCCTGCAGCTGCAGAAGGCGGTGGCCCTGTACGACCCGGACCCGCGCAGCCTGATCCGCATCATCCGCGAAGGAATCGTGCCGCCCGAGGGCGAACCGGGGCGCTGGATGCCCGGCTTCGCCACCCTGCTGGGCGACGAGCAGGTGACGGCGCTGGCCGCCTACCTGCGCCGTTATGGCGCGGGGGCCGAGCCCTGGCCTGACCTGGACGACACCGTGAAGAAGACGAGATAGCCATGACCACCTTCAAGCTGCAGGTTAACGGCAAGCCGCAGGAAGTCGACGTCGACGCCGACACGCCGCTGCTCTACGTGCTGCGCAACGACCTGAAACTCAACGGCGCCAAGTTCGGCTGCGGCCTGGGACAGTGCGGTTCCTGCACCGTGATGCTCGACAAGGAGCCGGTGATGTCCTGCCTGCTGCCGGTGTCGATGGTGGGCAGCCGCGCCGTGCGCACGGTGGAGTCGGGCGGCACGCGCTGGGTGCCGGCCGTGGTGCTGCAACAAGCCTTCGTCGAGGAGCAGGCGGCGCAGTGCGGCTACTGCATCGCCGGCATGATCATGCGCGCCACCGCCCTGTTCGAGCAGGTGGCCTCGCCCACCGATGCCCAGATCAAGGCCTGGATGCAGCCGAACCTGTGCCGCTGCGGCACCCACCTGCGCATCCTGCGCGCGGTGCGCCGCGCCGCCGACGTGCTCAAGGCCCAGCCGATCCGGAACTACTGATGAACGATTCCCCCAAGCGCCCCGGCCGCCGCCGCTTCCTCGCAAGCGGCGGCGCCCTGACGCTTTCCTTCGCGCTGCCGCTGCGCGCCGCGCCCGGCGCCCTGCCTGGCAGCCTCGAACGCGAACCCTGGCTCGACGCCTGGATCCGCGTGGGCGGCGACAACCGCGTTTCCATCTTCACCGGCAAGGTGGAGCTGGGCCAGGGTATCAAGACCGCCCTGCTGCAGGTGGCCGCGCACGAGCTGCAGATCGATCCCGGACGCCTGGTGCTGGAAACCGCCGACACCGAGCGCTCGCCCGACGAAGGCTATACGGCGGGCAGCCACTCGATGCAGGACAGCGCCACCGCCATCCGCCACGCGGCGGCCCAGGTGCGCGTCCTGCTGCAGGAAAAGGCCGCGGCACACTTGAAGGTGCCGGCGGCCACGCTGATGCAGGACAACAGCGTGTTCCGCACGCCCGACGGACGGCGCGTGAGCTTCAGCGAACTGGTGGCCGGCGGCGAGCAGCACGTGCGCGCCACCAATGCCCTGCCGCCGCGTACGCCGAACGCGCGGCGCCTCATCGGGGTGACGCTGCCGCGGGTCGACATCCCCGGCAAGCTGAAGGGCCATGTCGCCTACGTGCAGGACCTGCGCCTGCCCGCCATGATGCATGGCCGCGTGGTGCGCCCGCCCTCACCGAGCGCGCGCCTGCTCTCGGTGGACAAGGCGGCGGTGGCGCACCTGGCGGGCGTGCTCGAAATCGTGCAGGACGGGCGCTTCCTGGCCGTGATCGCGGACGAGGAGTACCGCGCGGTGAAGGCGGCCAGGGCGCTGGCGCGCGCCGCGCGCTGGGAGGTGCCGGCCAGCCTGCCGGCCGGCCGCGACCTGGCCGCGCTGGTGCGCAGCCTGCCGTCGACACCCGAGCAGGTGCTGGCCCAGGGTAAACCAGGAACGCCCGGCAAGACCCTGCGCGCCACCTATACCCGCCCCTTCCAGCTGCATGCCTCGATCGGCCCCTCCTGCGCGATCGCGCTGCTGGACGAAGGCCGCTACACGGTGTGGACCCATACGCAGGGCGTGTTCCCGCTGCGCCGCGCGCTGGCCGAACTGCTCGGCGCGCCCGAGCAAGCGGTGCGCTGCATCCATGGCGAGGGCTCCGGCTGCTACGGCCACAACGGCGCCGACGACGTCGCCGCCGACGCGGCGCTGATGGCGCGCGCCTTCCCCGGCATCCCAATCCGGGTGCAATGGATGCGCGAGGACGAACATGCGTGGGAACCCTTCGGGCCGGCGATGGTGGCGGACGTCGCGGCCACGCTCGACGCGAGCGGCAGGATCGTCGACTGGCAATACGAGGTCTGGAGCCAGTCGCACAACACCCGGCCCGGCAAGGCCGGCAACCTGCTGGCCGCCACCCTGCTGGCCAAGCCCTTCACGCCGCCCACGCCGAAGCCGATTCCGCAACCCCAGGGCAGCGGCGACCGCAATGCCATTCCCTATTACGTGCTGCCGAACGCGCGCGTAACCCACCGCTTCCAGCCGGCCGGGCCCTTCCGCACCTCGGCGGTACGCTCGCTGGGCGCCTACTGCAACGTGTTCGCGATCGAGAGCTTCATGGACGAGCTGGCGCGGGCGGCCGGCCTGGACCCGGTGGCCTTCCGCCTGCGCCACCTGGCGGACCCGCGCGCCATCGAGGTGGTCAAGCTGGCCGCCGCCAAGTTCGGCTGGGACGGCTACAGGAGAAGCCCCCGGCGCGGGCGCGGCTTCGCCTTTGCCCGCTACAAGAACCTGGCGGCCTACTGCGCCGTCGCGCTGGAAGTCGAGGTGGCGCTGGACACCGGTTTTGTCCGCATCGTGCGCGCCGACGCCGCCGTCGATTGCGGCGAAGTGGTGAGCCCCGACGGGGTGCGCAACCAGATCGAGGGCGGCATCGTCCAATCAAGCAGCTGGACCCTGCTGGAGCAGGTGCGCTTCGACGCCAGCCAGGTGATCAGCCAGGACTGGGCCGGCTATCCGATCCTGCGCTTCAACGGGGTGCCGGACAAGGTCGACGTGCACCTGCTGGACCGTCCGGGCCAGCCTTTCCTTGGCACCGGCGAGGCGGCCCAGGGGCCGGCCGCGGCGGCGCTGGCCAATGCGGTGGCCGACGCCTGCGGCAGGCGCGTGCGCGATTTGCCGCTCAATCGCGAGCGCATGCGGGCGTTGGCCATATCGTAGGGTGGGCGGGTCTCCCGCCCACGCGGTGATCGTTGGCAGCCAGATCATCCGGCGCGAGAGCGGAGCCGTAAGCTATCACCGCGTGGGCGGCGAAGCCGCCCACCCTACGGATTCACAGCCTTCCAGAACATGTAGGCCGCCAGCGCATACAGGATCACCGCGAACACCTTCTGCAGCTGGCGCACCGGCATCTTGTGCGCGGTGCGCGCCCCGACCGGCGCCATGGTGACGCTGGCCAGCACGATGATGGCCAGGGCCGGCAGGTAGATGAAGCCGAGCGAATACGCCGGCAAGCCCGGCTCGCCCCAGCCGAACCAGATGTTCGAGAGGGTTCCGGAGAGCGCGATCGGAAAGCCCAGCGCCGCGCTGGTGGCCACGGCATTGTGAATGCGCACGCCGCACCAGGTCATGAAGGGCACCGACACGAAGCCGCCGCCGGCGCCGACGATGCCCGACAGGGTGCCGATCAGGCCACCGGTGGCGAACATGCCCGGCGCGCCCGGCAGCGCGCGCGACGCGGCGGGCTTTTTACCGATCAGCATCTGGGTCGCCGAGAAAGCGACGAACACGCCGAAGAAGGCTGCCAGCACCGTGGAATCCATCTGCTTGCCGATCCAGGGCCCGATCCAGGAGCCGATCAGGATGCCGGGCGCCAGCAGCTTCACCACCGGCCACAGGACCGCGCCATGCTGGTGGTGGGCGCGCACCGAGGACAGGGAGGTGAACAGGATGGTCGCGAGCGAGGTGGCGATCGCCATGTGGATGGTCAGCTCGGGCGCGAAGCCGCGCGCGGTGAAGATCATCGTGATGAAGGGGACCAGCACCATGCCGCCGCCGATGCCGAGCAGCCCGGCCGCGAAGCCGCCGAAGGTGCCCATCGCCAGCAGGGCCAGGATCAGGGTGAGGTCCATCAGCGCTTCCCTTCGCGCACCAGCGTAAGGATGGCGTTCCACTCGGCCGCCGTCACGGGCGACACCGACAGCCGGCTGCCCTTCTGCAGCAGCACCATGTCTTCCAGCGCCGGAATGGTGCGCATCTCGCTCAGGGGCAGGTAGCGTCCCGACTCCACCGCACGCACGTCGACCGAGATCCAGCGCGGATTTTCCGGCGTGGCCTTCGGATCGTGGTAAGGGGAGCCTGGTTCGAACTGCGATGCATCCGGATACGGACCGCTCGCCACTTCAGCGATGCCGGCCACGCCGGGCACCGCACAGCTGGAGTGGTAGAACAGGATGCCGTCGCCGACCGACATGGCGTCGCGCAGAAAATTGCGCGCCTGGTAGTTGCGCACGCCAAACCAGGACACGGTTTGCTCCGGCGCGGCCAGCACATCGTCGAAACTGACTTCGTCCGGCTCCGATTTCATCAACCAATAACGCATGCAATCCCCATCAAAAAAAAGCGGCTGCGTACCGAAGTGCGCAACCGCTCGTGTGTGTAGCCCCGCCTGTGTCGTTATTGCCGGCATCCCGAACCAAAAGGCTCAAGGTGGTCGCAGTCAGCTCAATTTCGGGTTCGTCAGACTAGTGACGCTCGCGCCCACCAAGCATGTCCCACAACCTATGCGAAAGAATGGTTCAAGGAATATATGACAAATCTCGAACACCGCAGGGTAGAGCGCAGTTTACTCCGTTGGCCGAGCATGTCAACCGAATCTGAACCTCAGGACAGATTTTCCTGCGGCGCCAGGGCCTGGTCCAGCACCGTGTGCATCGCTTCGAGCTTCTGCTTGACTTCGAGGATCGACATGTCGGACAGCGGGCCCTGGGGCGACTTAACCGACAGGAATTCGGCCGCCACGCTGAGCGCCGCCATGACGGCGATGCGGTCGGTGCCCCTGACCTTGCCCGAGTCGCGCAGCGCGCACATCTTGCCGTCCAGGTAGCTGACCGCTTCGCGCAGGGTGCGCTCTTCGCCTTCGCGGCAGGCCAGGCGGTAGGACTGGCCCATGATGGTGCAATCGAGATGGATCATTGGCTTGCCTCGTTCGGCTCGCCGGCGTCAAGACCGGCATCGGCTGCATCGTCCGCTTCGCCTTCCGGCGCGGGCAACTGCTCGAGCAGCGCCTCGACACGGCGTTGCGCCTCGATCAGCCGCTCCTTGAACGCGATGTTCTCGGCGCTCAGCAGGTGGTTGGCCTGGCGCAGCAGGTAGTTCTCGGCGCGCAGCGACTGGGTCAGCTGGGCGAGCCGGTCGATCTTGTCGGAGAGGTCTTGAAATTCGGAAATCATTCGACACTATAGGACTGAGATGGTTTTTCCGTCAACCGAATCGCGCCCCCATTCAGGAGGGAAGCGCTCGGGGCCATAGCATACAGCATCCGTGCGGCGTCCCGGCGCTATCCGGTGTACCCTGCCCGGCCATTGCTCGAATGCCAGCGCCGACAGTGTACAACCCATCTATTGGATTGTGTTTTCGCAAAAAAGTCGGTTCGGTCCCACACATTCCCGCTTGAAATGGGGTGTTATCGTCCCTATAATCACCTTTGTGTTAGCACTCGGCAGTCTAGAGTGCTAACAAACCGAAGCACCCATTTTCCCAGCCGCCACCACCGTATGGCGGCTTTGAACAGCTAGTCAAACCACTGAAAAATAAGGAGTTTTGCATGAACCTTCGTCCTCTGCACGATCGCGTAATCGTGAAGCGTCTCGACCAGGAGACCAAGACTGCATCCGGCCTGATCATCCCTGATGCGGCCGCCGAAAAGCCGGACCAGGGCGAGATCCTGGCCGTCGGCAACGGCAAGGTGCAGGAAAATGGCCAGGTTCGTCCGCTGGAAGTGAAGGTCGGTGACCGCGTCCTGTTCGGCAAGTACTCGGGCCAGGCCGTCAAGGTCGATGGCCAGGAACTGCTGGTCATGCGCGAAGAAGACATCATGGCCGTCGTGGCCCAGTAATTGGTCAAACCCGCATTCCTCCTGTAATACACATTCACGAATTCATTCGGAGAACAAGAAATGGCAGCTAAAGAAGTAATTTTCGGCGACGCAGCGCGCGCCAAGATGGTTGAAGGCGTCAACATCCTCGCCAACGCAGTCAAGGTCACCCTGGGCCCGAAAGGCCGCAACGTGGTGCTGGAGCGCTCGTTCGGCGCCCCGACCGTCACCAAGGACGGCGTCTCGGTCGCGAAAGAGATCGAACTGAAGGACAAGCTGCAGAACATGGGCGCGCAGATGGTCAAGGAAGTCGCGTCGAAGACCAGCGACAACGCCGGTGACGGCACCACCACCGCGACCGTGCTGGCACAGGCGATCGTCCGCGAAGGCATGAAGTTCGTTGCCGCCGGCATGAACCCGATGGACCTGAAGCGCGGCATCGACAAGGCCGTCGCCGCCACCGTCGAAGAACTGAAGAAGATCGCCAAGCCGACCACCACCTCGAAAGAGATCGCCCAGGTCGGCGCCATCTCGGCCAACTCGGAAACCTCGATCGGCGAGCGCATCGCCGAGGCGATGGAAAAAGTCGGCAAGGAAGGCGTCATCACCGTCGAAGACGGCAAGTCGCTGAACGACGAGCTGGACATCGTGGAAGGCATGCAGTTCGACCGCGGCTACCTGTCGCCGTACTTCATCAACAACCCGGACAAGCAGGTCGCGGTTCACGAGAACCCGTTCATCCTGCTGTGCGACAAGAAGATCTCGAACATCCGTGACCTGCTGCCGGTGCTGGAGCAAGTCGCCAAGGCCGGCCGTCCGCTGGTGATCGTCGCCGAAGACATCGAAGGCGAAGCGCTGGCGACCCTGGTGGTCAACAACATCCGTGGCATCCTGAAGACCGTCGCCGTCAAGGCGCCTGGCTTCGGCGACCGCCGCAAGGCCATGCTGGAAGACATCGCCATTCTGACCGGCGGCCAGGTCATCGCCGAAGAAGTCGGCCTGACCCTGGAAAAGGTCACCCTGAACGAGCTGGGCCAGGCCAAGCGCGTCGAAGTGGGCAAGGAAAACACCATCATCATCGACGGCGCAGGTTCGGCTGAAGCGATCGAAGCACGCGTCAAGATGGTCCGCGTCCAGATCGAAGAAGCGACCTCGGACTACGACCGCGAGAAGCTGCAAGAGCGCGTGGCCAAGCTGGCCGGCGGCGTTGCCGTGATCCGCGTCGGTGCAGCCACCGAAGTCGAGATGAAAGAGAAGAAGGCACGCGTGGAAGACGCGCTGCACGCAACCCGCGCTGCCGTGGAAGAAGGCATCGTCCCGGGCGGCGGCGTGGCCCTGCTGCGCGCACGTTCGAACATCGACATCAAGGGCGACAACCCTGACCAGGACGCAGGCATCAAGATCGTCCTGCGCGCCATGGAAGAGCCGCTGCGCATGATCGTCCAGAACGCCGGCGACGAGCCGTCGGTCGTGGTCGCCGCTGTCCTGGCTGGCCAGGGCAACTACGGCTACAACGCCGCCAACGGCACCTACGGCGACATGGTCGAAATGGGCGTGCTGGATCCGGCCAAGGTCACCCGCTCGGCACTGCAGAACGCAGCGTCGATCGCCGGCCTGATGCTGACCACCGACTGCATGGTCTCGGAAGTCGTTGAAGACAAGCCGGCCGGCGGCATGGGCGGCATGGGCGGTATGGGTGGCATGGGCGGCATGGACGGCATGATGTAATCTGTCACGCCCTGTAAGGGCGGCCTACCAGCCAGAAAGCCTGCAGGGTTCGCGCCTTGCAGGCTTTTTTTACTTTGGCGGGGTCAGGTCTGACATTCGGACACGAGCTCTGCTGTTATCTTTCTTATCGGAGGCAGATATGGCGACCGTGAACGCTTTTGATCTCGAAAACGCGATGATTTTGATGGATGATCCGGGCAGCGAGGCATGGGTGAGCCTGGAAACGGGACATGTCCATATTCGCTCGGACCTGGTCGGCGAACTGGAACCGCTTCCTGATGACATCGGAGAAGAAGGCCATTACATCCCGGTGCCGGGCCAGCACACGCTGGAGCTGGGCCGGGCCCTGGTCATCGATTTTGTCCAGCGCCACATGCCCTCGGACGAAGACGAGGTCCGACGGATATTCAGGCGCGCGGGCGCCTATGCCCGCTTCTCCGCATTGGTGGACAAGCGCGGCCTGCGCGACCGGTGGCATGCATTCCGCGAGCAGCGCACGCTGGACGCGATGCGTGCATGGTGCGAACAGCATGGGCTGAATTTGGCGGAATAAGGTAAGGCCAGCGCTTGCCCAGGCAGCTTCGTTATCGCCTTGCAGGCGCCGAGGCCAGGCGTTCCGCCAGCACCGCCGTCACGATCGCCTGCAAGAGGTGAACGCTCCAGCGCTCCCCGGCCTTGCGTGGCCCCGCCTTGGCCTCCCCTTCGGTAATGCCGAGCATCGGCGCGATGCAGCCGATATTCACCGCATACAGCGCGGTGCCGTACAGCGCACCGATGGTCACCGGCGACAGCGAGGGCGCGGCATCGCGCAGCTTGGGAACGGCCAGCGCAAAGGCGGCCGATGCGCCGAGATGATTGACGAACTCGACGACGCTAGTGCCGGCGTCGCCGATCACCTTGCGCGAGCCGGTGACATCGTCGATCCAGTCGACCGCATCCCGGTCGAGCGTTTTACCCAGCAGGCCGGTCTTGCGCCCGACGAGCATGAAGGCGCTCGTCAGCACGCCTGCAATCAGGCCGCCTGTCATCGCTGCTGTATATCGTTGCATGGAAATTTCTCCAAATATGGGTTGATCATGCAGACAGGATGACAGTTCGGCGCAGCGGCTCGGTACGGTACTGCACCAATTGCCTGCGAACTGCGCTGCAAGCGGGTCATAGGCGGAACCCGAGGAGCATACAAGCGATGTCAAACAGTATTGCGCGCTGATGTATTGTCGAGGCCGCGTCCGAATGTCAGACCTGACCCCAGGGCGGGCCGGTGCAGGAAGAATGCGGCCAGCGCGAGCACGCACTCAAGCAGCACGGCTGGCCAGCTCAAGGGCATTGGCATGCCTTGCGCGGCGAGATCCGCTGCGAAGGCGGGCACGCCGAGCGCGGCCGCGGTCAGCATGGCGAGCGTGAGCGCGAGCGCACCGAACGACAGGCGCAGCAGCAGGACGAGGGAGCGGAGAGTGTGGTCCATGATGGTTTCCTTGCGAAGTGGGTTGAGGAGTTCCTACTCTATCGCTGCAAGAATGCCTATAAAATAGGCGCTCATGAAACCATCGTATGCAAAATTGCAATCGAAGCTCGGCCTCCAGGACCTGGAAACCATCCTGGCCCTGCACCGCGGTCGCACCCTGGCGGGCGCCGCCGAGCGGCTGAAGGTGGATGCGTCCACCGTGTTCCGCGCCATCAAGCGCATCGAGGCCGATGTCGGCGAGCTGCTGTTCGACCGCGGCCGCCAGGGCTATACGGCGACGGAACTCGGGCGCGTGCTGGCCAGCCATGCGGAGCGCATCGAAACCCAGCTCGAAGAGGCGCGCGAAGCGGCCTTCCACCAGGCCACCGCGCCCTCCGGCGTGCTGCGCATCACCCTGACCGACACGCTGCTGCACACCGTGCTGCTGCCGGTGCTGGCGCGCTTTGCCGAGCGCTACCCGGACATCCGGCTCGAACTGGCCAGCACCAACGTGCTCGTCAACCTGAGCCAGCGCGAAGCCGACATCGCCATCCGCGCCACCAATGCGCCGCCGGAGCACCTGGTCGGCATCCGGCTGGGCACGATGCGTTCGGCCGTGTATGGCGGCGCCGGCTACCTGGCGGGGCAGCCGCAAGGCAGGCATTACAGCGAGATGGACTGGATCGCGCTGGACGACAGCCTGCCCGACCACCCGTCCCAGCACTGGCGCCGCGCGCGCCATCCTCGAGCGGTGCCGCGCCACAAGGTCGGCAACCTGCTGGCGGTTGCCGGCGCCGTCGTGAACGGACTGGGCGTCGGCGTGGTGCCGCTGGCGGTGATGCGCGATCATCCACAAGTCAACATGCTGGACGGGCCGCTGCCGGAACTGGACATCGGCCTGTGGCTGCTGGCCCATCCCGATACCCGCTACCTGGGACGGATGAAAGCCATGTTCGACTTCCTGCGCACGGCCATCGCATTGCCCGAATCCTGAAGCAGGCACGCGCAGTGACTTTCCGTCGGCGCGGCCGACGTCCCTATTGCAGGATATCGGTCGCCAGATGCCCCTCCGGCAGCCCGTCGACCAGGAACACGACGCTCGCCGCGTTCCTCGTCCGCAGCGGCAGGATCTCCTGGTAGGCAGGCGAGGCATACCACCGGCGGGCATGTTCGATGTCGGGAAACTCGATCACCACCACGTCCGCCGGCAGGCTGCCTTCCAGCACCTCGGGCGCTTGGCCGTGCAGCAGGAAGCGGCCCCGATACGGCTTCATCGTCGCGTCGTTCCGTTCGAGGTAACTGACGATGTCCGGTCCAAACACCACGTCCTTCAGCAGGCCGACGGCATACGCATTCATGTTCTTCTCCCGTAAGGCTTGCGTGGATTGAACTATGCGCTCCACCGCGGCGCCTGGCGATTACCTGCAAGGTAATCGAGGATCCCCTTTTATCGCTGGCGCATAGACTGCGCCGTCCTGCGCATGCATATATTGACAAGGCGGCGCCCCGGGTCTACTGCACTGCGTGTAATAGTACAGTTAGGAGCTACCATGAGCCGCCGAACACCCTTGATGCTGAACATCGCCACCGGCGACACCCGGCCGATCAACCGCCAGATCGTCGACGGCGTGCGCCGCCTGATCGCCAGCGGCGAGCTGGAGGTCGGCGCTCTACTTCCCAGCGTGCGCGGCCTGGCCCAGCAGTTGTCGATCAACCCCAACACCGTGGCCAAGGCCTACGGCGAACTGACCCTGGAAGGCTGGGTGGAGTCGCGCGCGGGCCTCGGCCTGTTCGTGCTGCAGCCGCGCCAGCTGCTGTCGGACGCCGAGCGCGAACGCCGCCTGGGCGAGGCGGTGGACCGCTTCACCGGCGACGTCATCGGCCTCGGCTACAGCGATACCGACATCCTCGACCGCGTCGCCGGCGAACTGGCTGCCTGCCTGCCGCGCAAGGTCGCATAACAGAGAAAAAACATGAACGACCTCGTCATCCGTACCGACAAGCTGTGCCTGTCCTACAAGGGCAAGCAGGCCCTCGACAAGCTGAGCCTGCACCTGCCGCGCGGCGGCGTGCACGCCATCGTCGGCGCCAACGGCGCCGGCAAGTCGACCCTGTTCCGCGTGCTGCTCGGCTTCGCCTGCGCCGACAGCGGCTCGGCCGCCGTGCTGGGCTGCGACAGCCGCGCCCTCACCCCGGCCCTGCGCGCGCGCATCGGCTTCGTCAACGAAGAACACACCCTGCCCGCCTGGATGCGGGAGCAGGAACTGGCGCACATGCAGCGGCGCTTGTACCCGCTGTGGAACCAGGAGCGCTATCGCCAGGTGCTGGCCAACTTCAGCGTGGCCGACCGCCAGCGGATCAGCGAGCTGTCGCGCGGCGAGCGTGCCGGCGTGAGCCTGGCCCTCGCCCTGGCGCAGGGACCGGAACTGCTGATCCTCGACGAGCCCACGCTCGGCCTGGACGTGGTGGCCAAGCGCGCCTTTCTCGACGCCCTGCTGCAGACCAGCCTGGACGACGGCGCCACGGTGGTCTACTGCTCGCACCAGATGGAAGAGATCGAGCGCGTTGCCGACAACCTCGTCATCCTCGAGCGCGGCGTGCTGCGCCACATGTCGGCGCCGGGCGACTTCTGCGAGCGGGTCAGCTTGTGGATCGCCGACTTTCCGTTCCGCCAACCTGAAGCAGCCCATTTACCCGGCGTGCTCGAGATGCGCGTCATCGACGGCCTGACCCACCTGGTGGTGTTCGACGGCGGCATCGATTTCGGCCACCGCCTGCGCCTGATGGGCGCGCGCACCGCGCAGCAGATGCCGGTGAGCCTGGACCGCGCCGTCAACGGCTTCCTCACGCGCGGCCATGCCGGCGCCAACCTCCTGTCCGCAGCAGCCTGAAAGTCCCCATATGAAAGAACTCTTCCTGAGCGAGTGCCGGCGCTTCCGCAACCTGGCGCTGATCGCGGCCGCCGTGCTGCTGGTGTTGCTGCAGCTGGCCATCCGCATGGCCGACCCGCTGCAGCAGCGCTGGCAGGTACAGATGATCATGTTCCTGGCCATCGCCGCCATGGGGCTTGCCTTTGCCGTGGTCCAGTTCAACGGCTACCGCCAGCCCAGCCGCTGGTTGTGGCTGATGCACCGCCCATTGGCCCGTGGCCGCATCTTCGGCGCGCTGGCCCTGGCTTCGCTGGTCCTCCTGGGCGTCGCCGTCGGGCTCCCGGCCCTGCTGGCGGTGGCCGGCACCGACTACTTCACCGGCGACACCATCGACACGCGCCACTACCTGATCCCGCTGCACCTGCTGCTGGCAAGCTACACCACCTGGCTGGCCGGCTGCTACCTGGTGCTGTGCGGACGCCGCACCGCCTTCGTGGTGCTGTTCGTACCAAGCGTGCTGGTCCTGCACCTGGCCTCCGGCGCCGCACTGCTGGCGCCGGCCATGATCGGCTTGGCCGCCATGGCGGCGCTGGCCTACACCGCCTTCCGGCCGGACCGCACCGGGCCGCCAGCTGGTGCGGGCGCACACCTGTCGACCGCCATCCCGCTGGTGCTCGGCTTCTACCTGCTCATGCTGTGGGGCGGCTCGACCGTGTTCCAGGTTGGCCAGATGCTGCTGGGCGTGAATCCGCTCAACAGCAAGGTGGCGCCCGCCGGCGGCTACAGGGAACTGGTGCGCTCCCCCGGCGGCGACAACCTGCAGCGCGCACTGGCGGTTTCCAGCGACCCGCGCGCCGCACATTGGCGCCGCCAGCTGGCGCTGCTCGAAGTGGGCAGGATCGACCCCCAGGGGCGCGAGCACCCGGTGCGCGGCGCGATCGCCAACCTCGATGCGACGCAATGGCGCGACGGGAAGCGCAACATCGCGTGGACCTTCAACCACGACCGCATGCTGTACGAAGGACGCGACATGCATACCGATGCGCCGCGCGGCTGGTTCGGCATGGGCGGGGCGGGCGACCTGCGCCCCTTCGACTCGCCGCCGCTCATCGTGATGAAATCCTTCATGACGCAGCAGCGGCTGTTCGGGATCGACTCCGAATCCGGCCGCGCCCCCACGCTGTTGACGGTGAGCGGCGCCGAGAAGATGACCGGCGGCGTGCAGGAAGTCGGCCGCCAGCCCTTCGTACTGACCAACCAGCGCCTGATCGCCTTCCGCCGCCAGGCTACTGCGCAGGCGCCGCTGGAAGAAGCCTGGAGCGTGCCCCTGCCCGGCCCCTTCGGGGACCTCAACCGGGTCGACGTTGCGCGCCTGCTCGACGGCACCCTGCTCTCCTTTAACTTCGGCCGCCGCATGGTGAACGGCGAGACCGGCTCGCGCCAGCAGGTGCTGTTCGTCGATGCCGCCGGCCACGCGACGCCGGTTGCATCGCGCCTCGTCGAACACGACTTCCCGCTGCTGTTCGAGCACAAGGACTGGTGGCTGTCGCCGGTGGCCAACGCGGTGCTGACACTGCCCGAACGCCTGCTCGACAGGGGCCTGATCGAGGATGCGCAGGGAACGCCGGCCCAGGCGCGCCCGCCGGCCGTGGTCGCGGCGGCACTGATCGCGGCCCTGTTGTCCGCCGCACTGGCGGCATGGCGCCTGCGGGAACAGCCCACGCGCTACCGGCTGGCCTGGACCGTGGCCGCCCTGGTGCTGGGGCCGCCCTGCGCCGCCGCCCTGTGGGTGCTGGCGCCGCGCGCCATCCCTGCAAGCACTGCTGCAGTCGAAGCACAAGGCGCGCCCATTCCCGCCGCCGCCTGAAAGGACCCGATCATGCGACATCCTGTCTGCGCCACGCCGGCGCGGGCCGGCGCGCGCCTGTGCGCCGCGCTGCTGGCCCTCATGTGCACACTCTCGTGCGCGCAGGCCGCGCCCTTATCAAGCGAGCTGGCGCGCAATGCCGCGCTGCCGCGCGCGCCGCTGCTCGCCCCCCGGCCTGTTCGACCGCCCCGAGCGCCTGCGCGAGGTGCGCCTTGCGCCCGACGGCGCCCACCTGGCCTGGGTCGAGGACAGCGACGGCAAGCCCGTCCTGTACGTAAAACCGCTGGCCGGCGGCGCAGCCCGTTCGCTGGTCGCGCTCGAGCCGAACGACCGGGGCGCGCCAGCCCGGGGCCACTGGTCGCGCGACGGCACGGTGCTGTTCCTGGCGCAGGAAGGCGGCGTGGCGGCGATCGGCGTGCGCGACGGCGCGGGCGGCCTGATCGCGACTTTCGGCAAAGTCGGCAAGGACGGCAACGCACGCTTTGCAGGCGTCGACCGCGCCATGCCGCGCCATGCCCTGATCGAAGAAAACGACGTCCTCAGGCGCACGACGCGCCTGGTGCGCATCGGCGCCGATGGCGCACGCAGCATCCTGTACGACGGCCGCGGCACCGTCAACGCCCAGCTTTCCGCGCCTGGCGGCGTGCCCGCCATCCTGCGCCGCCAGGAAGCGGACTTCGCGCAGCTGATCCTGCAGCGCCGCGGGAAGGAGTGGATCGAAGCCACCCGTTGCGCGCCGCTGCGCACCTGTGTTCCGCTGGCGCTGTCGCCCGACGGCAGCCGGCTGTTCCTGCGCACCCTGCATGCCGGCGACCGCGAAGCGCTGGTCGAGGTGCAGCTGACCAGCGGCGCGCGGCGCCTGGTCCACACCGATCCGGCGGGCCTGGGCGACCTGGTCGACGTGACCCTGTCGCCGCGCGACGGGCAACCGATGCTGGCCACCTACCAGTTGCCGGAGATGCGCCTGGTCGGACTGGATGCCGAGGGCAGGCGCATCGCCGCCGGCATCGCGCGGCGCTTCCCGGCGGGCGGCGTCGTGGTCGAATCCTGCGCCGCGAACGCCTGCCTGCTGGTCGAACGCAACGCACGGATGGCGCACGCACGCTACTGGATCCTGGACCTGCAGCGCCAGGCCTTCCGTCCCGTGCTCGACGAGGTGCGCGCGAAAGGCGGCATGCCGCCCGACACCCAGCTGGCGCAGCGGATCGCGCTGCGCTACCCGGCCTCGGACGGCGCCAGGGTGCACGGCTACCTGACCCTGCCGCCCGGCCTGCCGGCGCGCTCGCTGCCGCTGGTCACCTTCGTGCATGGCGGCCCCTGGAGCCATGTCACGGGCGGCTACAGCCCGAGCGCGCAGCTGCTGGCCAACCGGGGCTATGCGGTATTCGAGCCGAACTTCCGCGGCTCGACCGGCTACGGCGAGCGCTACACGCTGGCGCCGGGCGCCGACTACGGCAACGGCCGCGTGCAGGCCGACATCATCGACGGCGTGCGCTGGCTGCTGGCGCAGGGCGTGGGCGACCCGCAGCGGCTCGGCATCGCGGGCGGCTCGTTCGGCGGCTACGCCACCCTGCTGGCGCTGACCCACACACCCGCCATGTTCCGCTTCGGGATGGCGACCCAGCCGCCCACCGATTTCGCACGTGTGCTGCGCCAGGGAGCGGACGAGCCGGCGCGGCCGGGCCAGCCGCCGCTGCGCCAGGTGCTGGCCGCGGTGGGGATCGATCCGGCCAACCCGGCGCACATCGACCCGATCGCCGCCGCGGCCCCGCACCGGCTGGCAAGCCGCGTGCGTGCGCCGCTGCTGCTGGTGGCCGGCGCGCAGGACGACAAGGTCGAGGTGGAAGCGCTTGCCGACTACGCGGCGCGCCTGCAGGAACTGGGCAAGCCGGTCAGCCTGCTGGTCGACCCAAGCGAGGGACACAACGCGCGCAACCCGGTGGCGCGCGAGGCGCAGATGCACCTGCTGCTGCGGATGCTGCACCGCTACCTCGGCGGCCCGCCGGCCCCCAGGCCGTCTCCCGCGGTCGCCGGCTACCTCGCCCGCACGCTGCGCGCCAACGGTGCCCTGGGGGAGTGATTTGTTGCTGACAAAATACACAGGGTGTAGACTTCCCGCTCCATCCTGTGAGGCACCCCATGTCGAGACGCGCTGCAATCCATCCTTCCTTGCCCCTGCTGGCCGCCCTTGCCATCGCGCTGGCCGGCGCCGGCTGCAAGCGTGCCGAGCGCGAGGAAGTGAAGCCGCCCCCGGCGCCCGCGGTCGTCAAGGAAGCGCCCGCGCGCACCCGGGAACAGGCCATGGAAGCCCTGCTCGCGGTGCCGGAACTGAAGGCCTGGTCGGCGCAGATCGAACAGCGCTCGAAGGGCAAGGCGCATGGCGCGGTGATCGAGGACGACCCGGCGCCGCGCGAGATCAACGGCAGGAAGTACTACCAGCTCAGCTTCGTGGAGAACCGCACCAACGACGTGCGCCGCCGCGAGAGCTTCCTCGTGTCCCAGCAGGGCGACGAGATCCTGGTGGAAGATGCCGAGACCGATACCGTCCTCAGCCTGCAGGAATGGCGCCGCCATATCGAACGCGTCGAACTCAAGAGCGCCGACTAGACCCGCCATCGGCCGCTTCGTCTCCCCGCCGCCAGGCGATTTGACTTTTTGCGCTAGAAAAACTTAAATGGCTTCTTTCTAATAGATCAAGAACAGCCATGGCAGACTATCGCGGTACCGACGCCAACGATTCCATCGACCAGGACCAGCTGGGCATCCCGGCCGGCACCAACATCTTCGGCGGCAAGGGAGACGATACGATCGTCGTCTCGAGCGGCAACGCCTCCGGCGAAGAAGGCAACGACACCATCATCTCCCGCCAGACCTGGGCCGGCGTGGGCTATTGGGGCTCGCCCAGCGGCGTCAAGGTCAACCTGGCGACCGGCGTCGCACAGGATGGCTACGGCACCGTCGACACCCTGGTCAACATCCGCACCGTCCACGACTCCCCGCACAGCGACGACATCACCGGCAGCGCCGCTTCGGAAGAATTCTGGCTCAGCGGCGGCTCGGACCGCGTAAGCGGCGGCGGCGGCCAGGACACCGTCACCTACTGGGAACTGAGCCCCTCGGAAGTGAAGATCAGCTATGCGCGCGCCGGCGACAGCTTCAGCGTCATCAAGCAGGGCAGCTTCGGCAAGACCGGCACCGATACGCTCCAGGGCATCAACACCATCCAGCTGATGGGACCGAACGGTGTCACGGCGCGCTACACCCGCGACATGTTCGACGACAGCAGCGGCTTCCTGCGCCAGCCAGGCACCCTGCCCTCCTTCGAGATGGGCCAGGTCAACCAGATGCGCGCCGGCGACTTCAACGGCGACGGCCTGGCCGACATCCTGGTGATCCGCACCCGCAACGACCTGGGTGCGACGCCAGTGCCGCTGCAGATCCTGGTCGGCGACGGCAAGGGCGGCTTCAGCGACCAGACCGCGAGCCTGTTCAAGAGCGGCATCCCGACCGTGAACTTCGTGCCGCGCATCTTCGCGGCCGACTTCAACAAGGACGGCATCACCGACATCTTCACGCCCGACTTCGGCCTCGACCGGGATCCCTTCCCGGGCGGGCAGAACTCGCTGTTCCTCTCCAACAAGGCGACCGGCCTGCTGGAGAATGCCACCGCCACGCTGCCGCAGGGCTTGATGCAGAACCACGGCACCGCGCTCGGCGACATCAACCGCGACGGCCACATCGACATCCTGGTCAATGCCCTCAACGAATCCACCGGCAATGCCAACCAGCTCCTGATCAACGACGGCGCCGGCCGCTTCACTCCGATGCAGTCGCTGCTGCCGGCTGCCCTGCGCCCGGCCAGCTTCGACCCCGGCAACACCTGGTCCATGCTGCGCGACCTGAACGGCGACGGCTGGGACGACATGGTGCTCGGCACCTGGAAGCCGAACCCGAATCCGAGCATGGTGCTGCTCAACGACGGCAAGGGCAGCTTCGCCAACAGCACGCCGATCGCCTTGCCCCGCCCCGGCGGCTTCACCGAGGTCGTGATCGGCATCGAGACGATCGACTTGAACGGCGACGCCCTGCCCGACCTGATGCTCAGCATGACCAACGACGGGGACCACGACAGCTTCTACAAGCTCCCCTACCTGCAGTTGCTGATCAACGACGGCAACGGGCGTTTCCATGACGAGACCAGCCTGCGCCTGCCGCAATCGCAGCAGGTCGGCACCGAGACGTCCTGGTTCTTCTCCGCCACGGCGGTGGACTTCAATGGCGACGGCTTCCAGGACATCCTGGTGGACGGCGCGAACGCCGCATACTCGCGCGTCTACCTGAACGACGGCAGCGGCAAGTTCAGCCTCGGCTGGACCGGCAGCCGCGACCAGCACGTGGTGTCGGCCGACGTGAACGGCGACGGCAAGCCCGACCTGATCGAGGCCACCTCCACCGGCTTTTCGGTGCTTTTGAACGCCACGGCCGACAAGATCGGCGCCAGCCAGGTCTACCGCTTCGGCGACAGCGGCGGCCGGGTGGTGGGCAGCGCGGCCAACGAGACCATCCATGGCGGCAAGGGCGCCGACCGGGTCGATGGCGGCGCCGGACTGGACAAGATGGTCTTCGACGGCAAGCGCGCCGACTACAGCGTCGGCAAGACGGCCGATGGATTCAGCGTGAGCAAGGGCGGCGTGACCGACACCGTGAGCAATATCGAGCGCCTGGTGTTCAGCGACGGCGCCCTCGCCCTCGACATCGAGGGCACCGGCGGCCAGGCCTACCGCGTCTACCAGGCCGCGTTTGCGCGCACGCCCGACCTGGGCGGCCTCGGTTACTGGATGAACGCGATGGACAGCGGCACCTCGCTCAAGACCGTCGCCGAAGGCTTCGTCGCCTCGAAGGAATTCAAGGACTTGTACGGCGCCGCGCCGACCAACCTGGAAATCGTCTCGCGCTTCTACCAGAACGTCCTGCAGCGCCCCGGCGAGAAGGACGGCATCGCATGGTGGACCGGGCTGCTGGATACCAGGACGCTGACGGTGGCCGACGTGCTGGTCGGCTTCAGCGAAAGCGCCGAGAACAAGGCGGCGCTGGTGGGGGTGACCGCGGACGGCTTCGCCTACACGCCGTTCGGCTGAACACCACGCGCCGTCCGGCCCGGCAGGCGCAGCAGCTCCACCCGCTGCAACGAGCCGCTCGACATGTACCAATCGTTGACCACCAGCTCCAGCGCATCCACCCGCATGCTGCCGAGCGGCGCATGGCGCAGCTCCTCGAGCAGCGCCGCGAAGCGCGCCGGCTGCCGCAGCGGCGCGGCAAAACGCAGCAGCGTCGCATGCGCGGTCACCAGCCGGTAGCGCTGGTCCAGCGAGGCATCCAGGCCGCGCGCCCGCAGCTGGATGCGCAGGCGCTCGCGCAGGGTCTCCAGCGCCGGGCCGGGCGGATAGCCGCAGGCCATGACGGCGCCGCGCGACAGCGTGATGCCGGCGAATTCGATCTCGAATGCCTCCATGCCTTTCAGCGCCGCGTGCACCGCGGCGCGATAGGCGTCCAGCCGCGCCAACTGGGCGCCCGGTTCATCGGTGACAGTGAACAGGGACAGGACGGTGAGGTGCATGTCGGCCGGCGGATGGCGGTACTGCCCCGGCTCGGCCTGCGCCAGGCGCTCGAGCAGCGCATCGAAGCGCGCTTGAAGTGCCGCGCCGGGACGCGCGACCAGGGTCAGGCCGCGGCGTGGATCCGGCCCGGCCAGCACCCGTTCGTCGCGTTCGATGTCGCCGGCGGCGATCGCGCCATGGGCGCGCGACCACATGGCGTCGTAGTAGGCGTGCAGATCGGGCGAAAGGGAATCGTCTTTCATTCCCCTATTCTCGCTCAAACCCAAGAACGCGGCCGGTTCAGCTGTCCAGGTGCGAGATCAGGAGCCTGCGCGGATCGTCGCCCTGCGCTTCGCCGTGCTGGCCGTCCACCGAAATGCCCACCGCCAGGATGTCGATCAGCAGCAGCTGCAGGATGCGCGAGATCATCGACAGGAAGCTGGTGCTGTCCTCGGCATGGTCCACCGCCAGGCACACCGTCGCCTTGCGCGCCAGCGGCGACTGGCTGTTGCTGATGGCGATCACGTCGGCGCCGGCGGCGCGGGCGGTGTCCACCGCGCCCAGGAGCTCGGCGATGCTGCCCGAATTCGATACCGCGATGACGACGTCCCCCGGCTGCAGCAGCTCGGCCGCGAGCTGGAACAGGTGCGAGTCGCCGTACAGCGAGGTCGGGATGCGAAAGCGGAAGAACTTGTGCTGCCCGTCAAGGGCCACCGCGCGCGAATTCCCCATCGCGAAGAACTCGACGCGGCGCGCCCGGCTCACCAGTTCGATGGCGCGGTCGAGTGCGCGCACATCCAGCTGGTCGCGGAAGCGCAGGATCGCCGACACCGTGTTGTCGATCACCTTGGCCGACAGGTCATGGGTGCTGTCGCTGATGCGCACCTGGCTGTGGCGCACCGGGATCGAGCCGGTCAGGCTGCTCGCGAACTTGAGCTTGAAGTCGGCCAGGCCCTGGAAGCCGAGCGAGCGGCAGAAGCGGATCACGGTCGGCTGGCTCACGTCGGCCAGGCGTGCGATCTCGGCGATCGGCTCGTTCAGCACCAGGCGCGGCTGCTCCAGCACCAGGCTGGCGACCCGCTGCTCGGCCGGGCTCAGGCTGTGGCGCAGCTGCTGGACACGCTCCATCAGGGTGTTGGCGCCGCTACGCCCGCGCAGGTGTTCGGCCAGGATGGTCGCCACGCCGTGCAGGGCCGGATGCGGCGTGGTGATGACGTAGGTCGGGATGTCGGCCAGGTAGCTGGAAAAGCGTCCCTTGGCTTCGAAGCGCGCGCGGAAGGGCGAGCCGGCGAACCATTCGCCCATGCGCGGCACGATGCCGCCGCCGATGAAGATGCCCCCGAAGGCGCCCAGCGTCACCGCCAGGTTGGCCGCGGCCGCGCCCAGCATGCCGCAGAAGCACTCCAGCACCTCCAGGCACAGCGGGTCCTGCTCGTCCAGCGCGCTGTTGACGATCTCGGCCGCCTTGCGCGCCGGGGCGGCGACGCCGTTGCGCGCGGCCAGCGCGCGGTGGATGATTTCCATGCCCGGTCCGGAGATCAGGCGCTCGTTCGAGACGTGCGGCCATTCCTTCCAGGCGGTCTGCAGGATGGCGAACTCGCGTTCGTCGCCGGGAGCGAAGTTGACGTGGCCGCCCTCGCTGCCGAGGGTGACGAAACCGTCGGCGGTCGGGATCACGCCCGACACGCCCAGGCCGGTGCCCGGACCCAGCACGCCGATCACGGCGTTCGGCGCCGGCGCGCCCTGCCCCACCTGCATCAGGTCGCCGCGGGTCAGGCCGGGAATCGCCATCGCCAGCGCGGTGAAGTCGTTGACGATCAGGAGCGTCGTCAGGCCCAGCTCGCGCCGCACCGCGTCGGTCGAGAACTGCCAGTCGCGGTTGGTCATGCGGACGAAATCGCCGCTGATCGGGTTGGCCACCGCCAGCGCCGCATGATGCAAACGCATGTCGGCGTGGTCTTTCAGGTAGTAGCGCAGCAGCGACACGATGCCGTCGAAGTCCTCGCACAGCAGCACCCGCACGGCGGTGAACACGCCGGGCGCGGTCTGCAGCGCGAAGCGGGCGTGGGTCGCGCCGATGTCGGCCAGCAGGCGCGGTCCGTCGGCGAAGGCCGTGCGCGCCGATTTTTCCGCAAAGGTTCCAGCTTCCTGCTGGCTGCCCATTATTTGCCCGCGCCCGCTGCGATGCTGCCGAACCAGGCGCCGTAGGGCGGCAGGCTGACCTTGCCGCCGGCCGCCTGGCCCGGCAGGCCGTGCGTATCGAGCGGCTGCGCGGCGCTGCTGGCCGGCCAGTCGAAGCTTACTTCACGATCGGACAGGTTGAAGGCGGCCAGTACGCTGTCCATCCCTTCCACGTCGCGGCGCAGGGCCAGCACCGGCTCCGGCGCGTCGAAGAAGACGATGTCGCCGCGGGTCAGCTGCGGCATCGTCTTGCGCCAGGCGATGAAGCGGCGCTGGAAGTTCAGCATCGAGTCCGGGTCCTGGTCCTGCCGTTCGACGCTGTTTGCCAGGTGCGGCTCGGCCACCGGCAGCCAGGGCTTGCCGGCCGTGAAGCCGGCGTTGGGGGCCTCGCTCGTCCAGGGCATCGGGGTGCGGCAACCGTCGCGGCCCTTGAACTCGGGCCAGAAGGTGATGCCGTACGGGTCCTGCAGCAGTTCGAAGGGCACATCGGCCTCGCTCAGGGCCAGCTCGTCGCCCTGGTACAGGCAGGGCGTGCCCTTGAGCGAGAGCTGCATCGCCAGCACCAGCTTGGCCAGCGCCGGACCGGCATTCTGGCCTGGAGGGCCGCCCCAGCGGGTGACGACGCGAATGGCGTCGTGGTTGCCGACCGACCAGGAGGCCCAGCCGTCCTTGACGCGTTCCTTGAAGTCCTCAACCTGCTTGCGGATGTGGGCTGCCGTGAATTCCGGCGTGAGCAGGTTGAAGCTGTAGGCCATGTGCAGCTTGTCGCCGCCTTCGGTGTACTCGGCCATCTGGGCCAGCGCGTCATCCGAGCTGACTTCGCCGATCGACACTGCGCCGAACTCGTTCAGCTGCGCGCGCACGCGCTGCAGGAAAGCGATGTTCTCCGGCTGGGTCTTGTCGTAGACGTGGGCCTGCATGCCGTAGGGGTTCACGTCGGTCACGGTGGACGTGTCGCGCACCAGGGCCGGCGGGTTGCTGCGCAGCTCGCGGTCATGGAAGTGGAACACGCAGGCGTCCATGCGCACGCCGTCCACGCCGCGCTCGAGCCAGAAGCGCTGTGCGTCCAGGTGGGCCTGCTGCACTTCCGGGTTGTGGAAGTTCAGCTGCGGCTGGCTGACCAGGAAGTTGTGCATGTAGTACTGCTTGCGCCGGGTATCCCATTGCCAGGCCGAGCCGCCGAACACCGACAGCCAGTTGTTCGGCGGGCAGCCGTCCGGGAGCGGGTCGGCCCACACGTACCAGCTTGATTTCGGGTTGTCGCGGCTCTTGCGGCTTTCGACGAACCAGGGGTGGGTGTCGGCGGTGTGCGACATCACCTGGTCGATCATGATCTTCAGGCCCAGGCTGTGCGCCTTGGCGATCAGCTTGTCGAAGTCGGCCAGGGTGCCGAACAGCGGATCGACGTCGCAGTAGTCGGCGATGTCGTAGCCGAAGTCCTTCATCGGGGAGGTGAAGAAGGGCGACAGCCAGACGATGTCCACGCCCAGGCTCGCGATGTAGTCGAGCTTGTCGGTGATGCCGGCCAGGTCGCCCACGCCGTCGCCATTGGTGTCGAGGTAGCTGCGCGGATAGACCTGGTAGATGATGGCTTCTTTCCACCAGTTCGGGTTGGCGGTCGTCGAGATCTGGGTCATGGCTGGCTCGTCAGGGATGATCGGAATTCTAGGCAATATACAGGATCGGCTACAACTTTACAATTGGATAATGGGCGCAAGCTTAGCGTCATATCCCTTTTAATTCAAAGACTTATGGAAAAGCGTCGTTTGCATGCATCAAGATCGAAGTAGCTAAACTACGCGTCATTTGTATCTGCAATGTTTCACAGCCATATTTTTATTGCAAAGTAACTCAGCCTCGGCATAGGATCGCGTCTGTTGCGATTTTCCGAGGAAGCCATGACTTCTCCAGTCACCGAAGCACACAGCGAAGTAAAAAGCACCGGGCGCATGCCGCGGCAGATCCCCTACATCATCGCCAACGAGGGCTGCGAGCGCTTCAGCTTCTACGGGATGCGCAACATCCTGACGCCCTTCCTGATCTCGACGCTGCTGATCTTCCTGCCGGAGAACATGCGCACCGGCGAAGCCAAGGACGTATTCCACACCTTCGTGATCGGCGTCTACTTCTTCCCGCTGCTGGGCGGCTGGCTGGCCGACCGCTTCTTCGGCAAGTACAACACCATCCTCTGGCTCAGCCTCGTGTACGTGGCCGGCCACGCCTGCCTGGCCATTTTCGAAGACAACGTCAAGGGCTTCTACTTCGGCCTGTTCCTGATCGCGCTCGGTTCGGGCGGCATCAAGCCGCTGGTGTCCTCGTTCATGGGCGACCAGTTCGACCAGACCAACAAGGGCAAGGCGAAGATCGTGTTCGACGCCTTCTACTGGATCATCAATTTCGGCTCCTTCTTCGCCTCCTTCTTCATGCCGATCCTGCTGCGCGACTACGGTCCGGCAGTGGCCTTCGGCATCCCGGGCATCCTGATGGCGATCGCCACGCTGGTGTTCTGGCTCGGGCGCAAGAAGTACGTCAACGTGCCTCCAAGCCCGCGTGACCCACATTCCTTCATGCGCGTGGCGCGCACCGCGCTGCTGGCACAAAAACCCGGCGCCGGCCGTCCGGGCCTCATCGTGGCCCTCATCGGCGTGCTCGGCGCGATCGGCTCGTTCGCCATGATGCCGAGCTGGGGCATCGTGATCGGCGCCTGTACCGCACTGGTGCTGCTGCTCGCCTTCGGCGGGATCGGCACCGCCATGCAGATCGAGCGCGCCCGCGGCGTCCATCCGGACATCGCGGTGGACGGCGTGCGCGCCGTGCTGCGCATCCTGATCGTGTTCGCGCTGGTCACGCCCTTCTGGTCGCTGTTCGACCAGAAAGCCTCGACCTGGATCGTGCAGGCCAACGACATGACCACCGAGGTCAGCCTGCTCGGCTTCAGCTTCAGCGTGCTGCCGGCCCAGATGCAGGCGCTCAACCCCTTGCTGGTGATGCTGCTCATTCCCTTCAATAACATCGTGCTGTTCCCGCTGATCCGCAAGCTGGGCGTCGAGCCCACTGCCCTGCGCCGCATGACCGCCGGCATCGCCTTCTCGGCGCTGGCCTGGATCGCGGTCGGCTGGCTGCAGCTGCAGCTCGACGCCGGCGACGCCGTGTCGATCGCCTGGCAGATCCTGCCCTACGCGCTCCTGACGCTGGGCGAAGTGCTGGTCTCGGCCACCGGTCTCGAATTCGCCTACAGCCAGGCGCCGGCGGCGATGAAAGGCATCATCATGGCCCTGTGGTCGCTCGCTGTCACGGTCGGCAACCTGTGGGTGCTGATCGTGAACGCCGGCGTCAAGGACCCCGGCGTCGTCGCCAGCATCGAAAGCTCGGGCGTGGGCCTGATGGCCTTCCAGATGTTCTTCTTCGCCGGCTTCGCCATGCTGGCGGCGCTGGCCTTCGGCCTGTACGCCAAGCGCTACAAGATGGTCGACCACTATCGCGCCTGACGCGATGCCCCGCGGGCGGGCGCGGTTTACCTGCGCCCGCCCTGTTCCACCTACTTCTTCGCCACGATGACCCGACTCCATTACGCCGCGCTCGCCGCGGCAGCCTTCGCCTCGTCCGCCCACGCCGCGGTTCCCCTCGCCACCTGCGACGATCCGTCGTTCCAGCAGGTCCTGCACGCGTCGAGCGCCACGCTCGACGCCCGCGCCGTGTGGCTCGACCGGCGCCTCCTGACCTGGCCCGGCGCCGAAGCCGGATCGACCTTCCGCCTCTACCATTCGGGCACGGCCGCGATCGTCGCCACACCCGGCGCCAAGGTGGCAGGCGCAGACGGCGCGCTGGCGCTCGAGGCCTCCACGGCCAGGCTGCCGGTCCGCTTCAAGTGGGTCGGCGCCGGCCCGGTGCTGTCGGTGCGCGCGCAAGACCTGGCGCGCCTGAAGGACCTGCACCGCGGCCAGCTGGTGCTGGTGCAGGAAGCCGCGGACGGCACGGTACGCGCGGCCACGCGCATCCAGGCCGCCGGCGCGCTCGACGACCTGTACGCGGCGGCGGGCGAGCTGCCCGAGCTGGGCGCCACGCCGAAGAAGGGCCGCACGGCTTTCCGCCTGTGGGCGCCGACCGCGCAGAGCGCCGCCGTCTGCACCTACGACAGCGGCAGCGGCAAGGCGACCGCCGTGCACGAGATGGCCTTCGATGCGCGCACCGGCGCCTGGAATGCGTACGTCGCGCGCGACCTCTCGGGCAGCTATTACCGCTATGCGGTGGACGTGGCCGTCGACGGCATGGGCCTGGTGCGCAACCTCGTCACCGACCCCTACTCCGTCAGCCTCACCACCGACTCGAAGCGCAGCTACATCGCCGACCTGGGCGCGGCACACCTCAAGCCGAAAGGCTGGGACGCCACCCGCGCGCCGAACACGGTCAAGGCCCAGACCGACATGGTCATCTACGAGCTGCACGTGCGCGATTTCTCGATCAACGACCCGAGCGTCCCGGTGGAAAAGCGCGGCAAGTACACCGCTTTCGGCGAAGCGAATTCGAACGGCATGCGCCACCTGAAGGCGCTGGCCAGGGCCGGCCTGACCGACATCCACCTGCTGCCGGTGTATGACCTCGGCACGGTGCCGGAAAAGGACTGCGCCGTGCCCCAGCCGACAGGCAGCCCGGACGGCGAGAGCCAGCAGGCCCTGACCCGCAAGACCGCCGATACCGACTGCTTCAACTGGGGCTACGACCCCTACCACTACAACGCCCTGGAAGGCAGCTATGCCAGCGACCCGTCGGACGGCGCGCGCCGCATCCTCGAGTTCCGCCAGATGGTGATGGACCTGCACCGGGCCGGCCTGCGCGTCGGTACCGACGTGGTCTACAACCACACCTTCATCGCCGGCCAGAACGAGAAATCGGTGCTGGACCGCGTGGTGCCGGGCTACTACCACCGCCTGAATGCCGCCGGCGCCATCGAGCGTTCGACCTGCTGCGACAACACGGCCACCGAAAACATGATGATGGCCAGGCTGATGATCGACTCGGCCGAGCTGTGGACCCGCCACTACAAGATCGATTCCTTCCGCTTCGACCTGATGGGCCACCAGCCGCGCGCAGCGATGGAGCGCCTGCAAAAGCGCGTGAACAAGGCCGCGGGGCGGCACGTGGAACTGATCGGCGAAGGCTGGAACTTCGGCGAGGTCGCCGACGGCGCCCGCTTCGTGCAGGCCTCGCAGCTGTCGCTGAACGGCTCCGGCATCGGCACCTTCAGCGACCGCGCGCGCGACGCCGTGCGCGGCGGCTCGGCCGGTGACTCGGGCGAGGCGATGGTGCGCCGCCAGGGCTACATCAATGGCCTGGTCTATGACCAGAACGCACTCGGCGGCGAGCACAAGCAAGTCGACCTGCTGCGCGCGGCCGACATGATCCGCGTCGGCCTGGCCGGCTCGGTGCGCCCGTTCGCCTTCCAGACTTTCGAAGGCAAGCTGCGCAAGCTGGAAGACATCGCCTACGGCAACCAGCCGGCCGGTTATGCGAGCCAGCCGGGCGAAGTGGTGAACTACGTCGAGAACCACGACAACCAGACGCTGTTCGACATCAACGTGCTGAAACTGCCGGTGGAGACCAGCCCCGCCGAGCGCGCTAGAGTGCAGGTGCTGGGCATGGCGATCAACGCCTTCAGCCAGGGCGTGGCCTACTACCACGCCGGCATCGACACGCTGCGCTCGAAGTCGCTGGACAAGAACAGCTTCAATTCCGGTGACTGGTTCAACCGCATCGACTGGACCTACCAGGACAACTACTTCGGCACCGGCCTGCCGCAAAGCGACGACAACGGCAAGGACTGGCCGCTGCTCAAGTCCTTCCTGGCCAAGGCCGCGGCGATCAAGCCGGCGCCCGCCGACATCGCCTTTGCCCGCGACGCCTTCCGCGACCTGCTGGCGATCCGCGCCAGCTCGACCCTGTTCCGCCTGCGCTCGACCGAGGATATCGTGCAGCGCCTGCGCTTCTTCAATACCGGACCGCAGCAGGAGGCGACCGTGCTGGCGGCCTCGATCGACGGCAAGGGCTATCCGGGCGCGAAGTTCGCCGGCCTGAGCTACTTGGTGAACGTGGACAAGGTGGCGCACACGGTGAGCGACGAAGCCTTGCGCGGCAAGCGCCTCAAGCTGCACCCGGTGCATACGGCTGCCGGCGCCGCCGACAAGCGTGCCGCCCAGGCAAGCTTCGACAGCGCGAGCGGCAGCTTCACGGTGCCGCCGCGTACGGCGGTGGTGTTCGTCGTCGAGTAAATCCTGGATCAGGCGGGGAACACATGAGCCATGAACACAGCGTCACGACTGCGCCTGTACCGGAACGGGACGAGCCGGATCCGCCCGAGATCTTCAGCATCGGCGGCCTGGCGGTCGCCGGATTCTTCGGCGGCCCGCTGGCGCTGTTCTACCTTGCCAACCGGGATTTAAGCACCTTGCACGAACCCGCGTTGCAAAGGCGCCTCGCGCACTGGTTTATTCCGTTGAGCGCTGTCTGGATATATTTCCTGTTCAACTCCCCGCCGGATCTTGTTTCACAATGGCTGCCCTATCTGCCACAGACGATCCTGTGGTGGATGGTCGTGCGCCATCTGTTCCGGCAAGCGCATGCCGGTTTCGTGCAACGCGGCATCGCGATGCGCCCCAAGTACGATGCGTTCGAGTTCGGATTCTGCGTGTTTCTCGGCCTAAAGGCCGTTCTCTGGATCGGGGACGTGTTGTACGAACGCTTGGTTCTCTGAAGCAAGCGCAGAGCGTGATGCGATCCAATGTACAAATCGCCCCTACGCCTGCGTGCATTTGCCCGTCAGCCGCCCATATCCCGCAGGCGGGCGATCTCCACCGAGCCCTTCTCGTCGAAGATCGGGCATTGCTCGGCCAACTCGACCGCCTGGTTGAAGTCCGCGGCCGCGATGACCGAATAGCCCGACAGCGAGGCGCTATTGAGTTTCGGGCCGCGCAGGCGGCTCGGCACCTCGACGCTGCTGTGCGACAGTGCGCCGCGGTCCACCAGCGCGGCGCCGAGCGCGTCGAACCAGCTGGCCCAGCGCTGCGGGTCGTGCTGCGGGCCTTCCGACTCGTCGACGGTCGATCCACGGTAAACGATCAGGTATCGTTCCATTGCCGGCTCCTCTGCAGTATTGTCCAGTCAAACCTTAGCAGAAGCATTGTGCGGGCGACGCACATCTCGGCGCTGGCGGAAAAAATTGGTGACTTTCCGTCAGGCCAGCTTCGCTATACTGCCCTGCCATGGCCAGCTTCCCGCTTTCCCCTGCATTCCCGCCCCGCATGCCGATGACGAGCGATCCCCGCCTGGGCGGCATCCTGGCCACCGTGCTGGTCCACGCGGCCCTGGTCCTGGGCTGGCAGGTGGCGCGCACGCTGCCGCCGCCGGAGGACGAAGCGGAAAGCCCGTCGATGCAGTGGATCGAATTGCCGCCCCTGGCGCCGGAGCCGACACCAGCGGCCCCGCCTGACGCTGCGCCCCAGCCGCAGCGTCAAGCGGCCGGCCGCCCTGCCCGCTCCGCGCCCACCGTGGCCCTGCCGGCGCCTTCCGCACCGACAGAAGCACCCGCCGCCATTGTCGAGGATGCGCCAGAAACGCCCGCCAGGCCGAACGCCGCCAGCATCCTGGAGAGCGCGCGGCGCAGCGTCGGCAGCATCGACCGCGCACTGCGCAAGGAGAACAAGCCGCTCATCGTCGCCCCGCCGGACAGCCCGGAGCTGCGCATGCGCAGGGGCATGGAGCAGGCCCACGCACTGGCGCCGCCACGCCTGTGGGAAGCGCCGAAGGTGGAGGAACTGGTGAACAACACCGGCGATGGCGCACGCCGCACGCGCGTGATTACCGGCCGCCGCACCTATTGCATCACCGAGCGCTCACCAGCGACCAACGTCGAGATGATCGAGATGCACGGCCAGATCAGGCTGACCAATTGCCCGGCGCCCGAGGAGCCTGCCAAGCGGCAGGAATGGCGTACGGCAAGAGACTGAGACAAATAACTTTCCCCCCCGGGGTCAGGTCTGACATTCAGACACGGCCTCGACAATAAATAAGTATTGCCGGCCACTGGCCCAAGTTGGCCCATTAAAGTAACAGCAGTAATAGCAGTAACAGCAGGGTTCGTGTCCGAATGTCAGACCTGACCCTGACGCATGACCCTGACGCATGACCCTGACGCATGACCCTGACGCGCTGACGCCGACCCTGATGCTGCCGGCAGGCTACAAGCCGAGCTGCGCCAGGATCGCGTCCTTGGTCTGCTGCAGCTCGGGCTGCGACACCTTGCGCGGATGCGGCTGCGCGATCGGGAACACCGACTGGATCGTGGTCGGGCGCGGCGACAGCACCACCACCCGGTCGGCCAGGTAGATCGCCTCTTCGACGTCGTGCGTGATCAGGATGACCGTGTGGCGTTCTTCGCGCAGCACGCGCAGCAGTTCGTTGCGCATCTTCAGCGCCGTCAGCGCGTCGAGCGCCGAGAAAGGCTCGTCCATCAGCAGGATGTCGGGTTTCACCGCCAGCGCCCGCGCGATCTCCACGCGCTTCAACATGCCGCCCGACAGCTCGTGCGGGTAGGACTTCTCGAAGCCCTTCAAGCCCACCATCTCCGCGTAGTGGTCGGCGGTGGCCACCTTGGCCGGATTGTCCTTGCCGGACAGGCCGAACATCAGGTTCTCGCGCACCGTCAGCCAGGGGAACACCGAACCGTGCTGCGAGATGACGATGGCGTTCGGCGAGGGCCGGGTCACCGGCACGCCGTCGATGCTGACGGCGCCGCTGTCCGGATGCTCGAAGCCGGCCAGCAGCTTCATGAGGGTGGACTTGCCGCAGCCGGACGGGCCGACGATGGCCACGAACTCTCCCGGCGCCACCGCCAGGTCGATGCCGCCCACGACTTGCAGGGCCTTGAAGCTGCGCTTCAGGCCGCGAATCTCGATCTTTGCCGTCCTAGCGTCCATAACGCCACCTCACTCCCCTGAGTCCTTCGAGCCGGCGCATCAGGACGTCCAGGCCCAGGCCGATCAGGCCGATGATGATCATTGCCGCCACCACCAGGTCGTAGCGGTTGCCGGCATTGCGCGAATCCATGATCAGGTAGCCCAGTCCCGAGCTGCGCACGATCATCTCGGCGGCCACCACCACCAGCCAGGCGACCCCGAGGCCGATGCGCATGCCGGTGAGGATCTCGGGCAGCACGGCCGGCACGATCACCTGGCGGTACAGCTTGGCGCGCGGCACGCCGAAGTTCTCGGCCGCGCGCAGGTAGCGCCCGTCGATGGCGTGCACGCCGGCGGCGGTCTGCAGGATCATCGGGAACACCGAGGCCAGGAAGATCAGGAAGACCGGCGCCATGTCGCCCACGCCGAACCACAGGATCGCGATCGGGATCCAGGCGATCGGCGAGATCGGGCGCAGGATCTGGAATACCGGGTTGAGTGTGCGGTAGGCCGCATCGACGCGCCCCACCCACAGGCCGAGCGGCAGCGCGACCAGCACCGCGATCAGGAAGCCGGTGGCCACCCGCAGCAGCGAGGCGCCGATGTGCTCCCACAGCGTGCCGTTGCGCGCCAGCTCCATGGTGCCGGCCGCCACCTGTCCCGGGGTCGGGAAGATCAGGCTGCCGCTTTGCTCGACCACGATCCACCAGATCGCCACGATGGCGGCGATCACGAGCAGCGGAGGCCATATCCTGTTCAGTCTATCCATTGCTTACCCATTGCGGTTCAGGAGGGAGTCCAGGCGCCACTTCAGGCGCGCCAGGCCGGCGCCGGGCGCCGGGTCGACCACGATCGTCATCGTGCCGCTTGCGTGGGCGGTACAGTCGAAAGGGTGCTCCCCAAGCTGTGCGAACGGCAGGCGGAAGTCCTGGCCCGGCATGATCAGGACCGGGCCGAAGACCTGCGGCACCGTGTCGTTGTTGCGCAGCAGGAGCACGTCGCGCACGCCCAGGGTGAGCGTGATGCGCTCCGGCAGGACGCTGGTCCTGTCGCCCTTCATGCGGCGCTCCCAGGTGCCCTTCGGGATCTCGAACAGCTGGTCGCGCGAGGACGCTTGCAAGGGGGCGAACGCGGCCCAGGCGAAGGCCCCCGCCAGCAGGGCCACGATCAGGACGATACCGATACGCGCCTTCATCTACTCGGCCGCCAGCACGTTCACGTCGTGCACCATCTCGTCGGCCGGACGGCCGAAGGGCATCAGCGCGCGCAGCATGCCTTTCTTGTCGATGAAATAGAGGTAGGACGAGTGTCCCATCTGGTAGCCGCTCTGGCCGGCGGGAGCGGCGAACTTCGTGGCCGTGATGCCGTAGTCCTTGCGGATCGCCGCCATCTGTTCGGGCGTGCCGGTCAGGCCGATGAAATCCTTGTCGAACTGGGCCAGGTAGGATTTGAGGCGCGCCGGCGTGTCGCGTTCCGGGTCGACCGAGATGAACACCACCTGCAGCCGGTCGGCATGCGGCCCCAGTTTCTGGCGCGCCTGGGCCAGCATGGCCAGCGAGGCCGGGCACACGGCCGGGCAATGGGTGAAGCCGAACTCCAGCACCACCACCTTGCCACGCAGCGCGGACAGGCGGAAGTCGCTGCCGTCGGCAGCCTTCTGGGCGATTTCCGGAGCCACGCGCGCAGGCGAGAAGGTACCGGACTTGAGGGCCGGCGCCGCCTGGACGGCTGCGGCGCACAGCAGCAAGGCTGCGAACAGGGCGCGCTTCATAAGGCCACCTTCACCGGCCGGATGTTCCTGACAAAACTCTCGTCCACGTACTGCTCGTAGCGTACCGGGCGCTTGAGCGTGCCGGCCTGCACCGAGAGCTGCATCAGCTCGTCGAATTCGGCACGCAGCATGCGCAGGTCGCCGTAGGTCACGCGGTCGCTCGGGTTCTGCATGACGAAGCGGATGATGTTGGGGTCCTGGTTGAAGAACTTGCGGTTCGACGCGATCAGGGCGGCCTTGTCGCGGTTGGCGGGCCCGGCGTCGAGCCAGTTGCCGGCGGCCTGCACGTAGTTCACCAGGTCCTGCACCAGCGGACGGTCGGTCCGGATGAGTTCCTCGCGCACGGTCAGCACGCAGCAGATGTAGTTGCGCCACTCGTTGCGCGTCATCGACAGCGGGCGCGCATAGCCGGCGCGCTGGGCCGCGGCGCCGAAAGGCTCGCCGGTGCAGTAGCCGTCCACGGCGCCGGCATACAGCGCGGCCGGCATGTCGGGCGGGGCCATCTCGATGATCTGCACGTCCTTGGCCGACATGCCCTCGCGCGCCAGCATCCTGCGCAGGAACAGGTAGTCGACGGCGAAGCGGCTCGGGATCGCGATGCTTTTGCCGCGCAGGTCGGAGAACTTGCGGTAGGGCGAATCGGTGCGCACCATGATCACGGCGCCCGAGCGGTGCCCGAGCGAGACGATCTTCAGCGGGATGCGCCAGTCGGTCAGGTCCATGACCAGGGGCGCCAGCATGTAGGCCGCCTGGATGCGGCCCGTCATCAGGGATTCCTTGATCTCCGGCCAGCCCGAGAACTTGTTGTATTCGAAAGCGGTGAAGTGCGCATCCGGCTTGCCGTCGTTGACGGCGCGCGCCTTGCAGGCGATCGGCAGCGTCAGGTTGCAGGTGACCGGCAGGCCGCCGACCTGCAGCGGCCGGGCGGCGCTTGACGCGGCCGGCGCCGCGCTCGCGCCACAGCCCATGCCCACCAGCGGCAAGGACAAGGCGCCGCCTAGCAGCTGGCGCCGGCGCGGGGAATGCTCATACATGGAAACGCTTCCAAAATCGAGTGGGTGGCCAATTCTAGCACTGTTGACCTGGAACAACCTTCTTCGGCTCCTGAATACCGCTAAGCGCAGGCAAGCGAAAGGAAGGCCTGATGGATGTCTGCGCGTCGCTCATGTCGGATGCGCAGTCTTGGGAAGCGAAGTCGCCCCGTAGTCCGCTCAATGCCCCAGCGCCGTCGACCGAGCCTTTGGCGTGACTCCACGCGGTAGCGCGCACCGATTGAATGCGCAGCCGGCAGCAGACCTCCCGAACACATTGCTGGCGATGTCCTGGATCGTAGAAATTCACACCTTGTTGGGCAAGCTTATACCGCACCACCAGCAAGCTTCGCCAACAGAAGCACATCGCTCGATTCGATGCATTCCGGCACTTGCTCGGACAGCCTCTTCAGATGCGGCGTTGCGAGATGCCGGTCGAGATCGGCCTGACTGCGCCATTCCTCGGTAAAGACGAAACGACGTGGATTTCCCATGTCGCGGTTCACCTGATAACTGATGCACCCTTCCTCACGCAGCGTCGGTTCGACAACGCTGCGGAAAAGGGTTTCCAGCTTTTCTTCAAAGCCGGGTTTGGCAACAAAAATAGCGACGACAGGCAAGGTCATGATGGTCCCTGAAAGTGAGCAATCAACAAGATTATCACAGTGATCAGGGCAGGCCGGTCACTGACGCGGGACGAATGCTGCAGCGCCCAAAATGTTGGGCTCACCAGCAGGTTCCGGGCGTTCCTTCTATACTGGCCGCCCGCCGCGGCGTAGACCGCGGCTTGACCCACGTTTTGAATACGAAAGAACCATGTCAGCCTTATTTACCCCGTTTACCCTGAAAGACGTCACCCTGCGCAACCGCATTGCAGTGCCGCCCATGTGCCAGTACCGCGCCAACGATGGCTTCGTCAACGAATGGCACCAGACCCACTACGCCGGCATCGCCCGCGGTGGCGCCGGCCTGATGATCGTGGAAGCGACCGCGGTCTCGCCGGAAGGCCGTATCACGCCAGGCTGCGCCGGCCTTTGGAATGATGCACAGGTCGAGGGCATGGCCCATATCGCCACCCGTATCAAGGCCGCCGGTGCGGTCGCCGGCATCCAGATCGGCCACGCCGGCCGCAAGGCGAGCGCCAACCGTCCGTGGGAAGGCGACGATCACATTCCGTCGGAAGATGCCTATGGCTGGGATACCATCGCTCCGTCGGCGATTGCCTTCGGTAACAACCTGCCGAAAGTGCCGAAGGAAATGACCCTCGACGACATCGCCCGCGTCAAGGCCAGTTTTGTCGACGCTGCCTGCCGCGCGCGCGATGCCGGCTTCGAATGGCTGGAACTGCACTTTGCGCACGGTTACCTGGGCCAGAGCTTCTTCTCGCCGCACTCGAACCAGCGCACCGACCAGTATGGGGGCGATTTCACCGGCCGCAGCCGCTTCCTGCTCGAGACCCTGGAAGCCGTGCGCGAAGTCTGGCCGGCGAACCTGCCGCTGACCGCGCGCCTCGGCGTCATCGAATACGACGGTAAGGACGAAGACACCCTGAACGAGTCGATCGAACTGATCCGCATGATGCGCCAGCGCGGTCTGGACATGCTGAGCGTCAGCATCAATTTCACCATTCCGGACGTGAATATTCCCTGGGGCCCGGCCTTCCTGGGCCCGGTGGCGAAGCGCGTGCGTGAACAGGCCGGCATCCCGGTCGCTTCGGCCTGGGGCTTCGACGGTCCGCACCTGGCGGAACGCGCCGTGGCCGACGAGCAGCTGGACCTGGTAATGGTCGGCCGCGCCCACCTGGCCAATCCGCACTACCCGCTGCAGGCGGCCAAGGAGCTGGGCGTGGAGCGTCCAACCTGGGTGCTGCCGGCGCCGTATGCGCACTGGCTCGAGCGTTACAGCATGCAGAAGTAAGACAGAACCAACACCGGGCCGGCATTCGTTTACGACAGGCGTCGGAGCATGCTCGATTCGGCAAAGTTTACCCGTCTAAAAAATACAACCACGCAGCTTTTATTTGAAATGGACATCCACATGGAATTACTCAACAAACTGAAATGGCGCTATGCAACCAAGGCAATGGACCCGACTCGCAAGGTGCCGAAGGATAAGCTCGACCGCATTATCGAAGCCGCCCGCCTGGCGCCGACGTCGTCCGGCCTGCAGCCTTATGAAATCCTGATCGTGAACAATCCGGCGCTGCGCGCCCAGATCCGCGAAGTCGCCTGGAACCAGGCGCAGGTGGTCGACGCTTCGCACTTGCTGGTGTTTGCCGCCTGGGACGACTATACGCCCGAGCGCATCAACCACATGTTCGACCTCACCAATGAGGTGCGCGGTTTCCATAACGAAGGCTGGGAAGCCTACCGCCAGCAACTGCTGTCGACCTACCCGGGCCGCGGCGCGCAGGTGAACTTCGAACATGCTGCGCGCCAGGCCTACATCGGCTTCGGTGCGGCGATCATCGCGGCCGCCTTCGAGGAAGTCGATTGCACGCCGATGGAAGGCTTCGATCCGGCCGCCGTCGACCGCATCCTGAACCTGGGCGAGCGCGGCCTGCGCAGCGCGGTCATGCTGCCGCTGGGTTACCGCAAGGCCGAGCAGGATTGGCTGGTCGACCTGCCGAAGGTGCGCCGCCCGCTGGGGCAGTTCGTGAGCGAGATCGACTGATTCTGGTTATGCCACCAACGGTCCGCCTCTGGCTAATGCCGGTCAGTTAGCGAAGACCGTAGGGTGGGCGGGTTCCCCGCCCACGCGGTGATAGTTAAGATTTGAGGAGCCGCACGGGCAGCAGCACCGTGATTTGACCGCGTGGGCGGGAGACCCGCCCACCCTACAATCGACTCAGCAACTCTTAAGTGACCGGCATTACGCCTGTGGCCAGTTTCGGACCTACCTGAACGTTTGCAACCGACCGGCCGATAGCGGACGGTCGGTATGACTCAGTGCACGAGCATGTTGCTGCCAGGATAAGCAACAGGTTTTGCCAGGCGTTCTACATATCGAGGTGCGAAATCAGGAGCCGGCGCTCCGCGTCGCCCTCGCCCGCTTCGCCATTGCCGTTGTGATTGCCGAGCGAAATCCCGACCGACATGATGTCGATCAGGAGCAGCTGCAGGATGCGCGAAATCATCGACAGGAAGGTCGTGCTGTCCTCGCTGTGATCCACCGCCAGGCAGACGGTCGACTTCTTCGCCAGCAGCGACTTGCTGCTGGTGATGGCGATGACGTCCGCCCCCGCCGCGCGTGCCGTGTCCACGGCCTCGAGCAGCTCCGGCAGCTGACCGCCGGTGGAGATCGCGATCACCACGTCGCCCGGTCCCAGCAGGCCGGCGGCCAGCGTGAACAGGTGCGAGTCGCCGTACAGCGCGGCCGGGATGCGGAAGCGGAAGAACTTGTGCTGGCCATCCAGCGCCACCGCGCGTGCATTGCCCATCGCGTAGAACTCGACGCGGCGCGCGCGCCTCAAGAGCTCGATGGCGCGGTCGATCGCGTGCACGTCGAGCTGGTCGCGGAACTTCAGGATCGCCGACACCGTGTTGTCGATGACTTTCGCCGACAGGTCGTGGGTGCTGTCGCTCATGCGCACCTGGCTGTGGCGCACCGGGATGGTGCCGGTCAGGCTGCCGGCGAACTTGAGCTTGAATTCGGCCAGGCCCTGGAAGCCGAGCGAGCGGCAGAAGCGGATCACGGTCGGCTGGCTCACATCCGCCAGGCGCGCGATCTCGGCGATCGGCTCGGACAGCACCTTGCGCGGATGCTCCAGCACCAGCGCGGCCACGCGCTGCTCGGCCGGCGAGAGTTCGTGGCGCAGCTGCTGCACCCGGTCCATCAGGGTATTCGCGCCGCTGCGGCCGCGCAGGTGCTCGGACAGGATCGCCGATACCCCGTGCAGGGCCGGGTTGGGCGTCATGATCACATAGGTGGGGATCTGGGCAATGTAGTTGGTGAAGCGGCCCTTGGCTTCGAAGCGGGCGCGGAACGGCGACGTGGCGAACCACTCGGCGATGCGCGGCACGATGCCGCCGCCGATGAAGATGCCCCCGAAAGCGCCGAGCGTCACCGCCAGGTTCGCCGCTGCGCCGCCCAGCATGCCGGCGAAGGTTTCCAGCACCTCCAGGCACAGGGCGTCCTTGTCGTCGAGCGCGCCACTGACGATGTCGGCGGTGCTGCGCGCTGGCGCCTCGACGCCGTTGCGCTTGGCCAGCGCCCGGTACATCAGTTCGATGCCGGGGCCCGAGATCAGGCGCTCGTTCGACACGTGCGGCCATTCCTGCCAGGCGTGCTGCAGGATCGCGAACTCGCGTTCGTCGGCCGGGGCGAAGTTGACGTGGCCGCCCTCGCTGCCCAGGGTGACGAAACCGTCGATGGTCGGGATCACGCCCGACACGCCCAGGCCGGTGCCCGGCCCGAGCACGCCGGCCACCGCGTGGCTTTGCGGGGCGCCGCCGCCGACCTGCATCAGGTCTTTCGGCTCGAAGCCCGGCAAGGCCATCGCCAGCGCCGTGAAGTCGTTCACGATCAGGAGCGTCGACAGGCCGAGCGTGCGGCGCACCTCGTCGGTCGAGAACTCCCAGTCGCGGTTGGTCATGCGGATGTAGTCGCCGCTGATCGGGTTGGCGAGGGCAAACGCGGCGTGGTTGATGCGCACCCCGCCGGTCTGAGCCAGGTAGGCGTGCAGCAGCGGCACGATGCCGCTGTAGTCGTCGCAGAGCAGCACCGACACCTGGCGCAGCACGCCGGGCGCGGTCTCGAGCCCGAAGCGCGCATGGGTGGCGCCGATGTCGGCGAGCAGGCGCGGACCGTCGGCGAAAGCGGCGCGGGAGGGTTTCAGTTCGGTATCGGGTTCAACAGTCATCGCGGTTCAGGGCTGGGCGGGGCCTCGGCCCCGGATCGCCTTAGGATACCATTGAACGAAAAGCAAGAATACGTCTGCTGCTACGATGTACCGTAGGGTGGGCGGGTCTCCCGCCCACGCGGTGATTGTTATCGGCTCCGATGCCGGGCGCGATGATCTTGCTGCAAACTATCACCGCGTGGGCGGCAAAGCCGCCTACCCTACGCTAAACAGCATCCGTTTCAGCGCACCAGGCCCTTCAGCAGCTCACGGTGGAAGCGCGCCGGATCCTGCATCTGCGGCGCATGTCCCATGTCCGGGAAACTGACCAAGGTCGCCTTCGGGATGCTCTTCGCGGTCTGCTTCGCCAGTTCCGGATAATTGCCGAGCTTCGGGCGGATCTCCGCCGGCGCGGCATCCTTGCCGATCGCGGTGGTGTCCTTCAGCCCGATCAGCAGCAGCACCGGCATGGTCAAATGCGGGAACTCATACACCACCGGCTGCGTGTAGATCATGTCGTACAGCAGCGCCGAGTTCCAGGCGACGATCTGCTTGCCCGGCCCGCGGTACATCCCGGCCAGCATCTGCACCCAGGGCTCGTATTCCGGCTTCCAGGTGTTCACGTAATAGGTCGATTTCTCGTAGTTGCGGATGCGCTCGGCCGTGGTCTGCAGCTCGCGCTCGTACCACTTGTCCACGCCCAGCGAAGGCACGCCCACGGCCTTCCAGTCTTCCAGGCCGATCGGGTTGACCAGCACCAGTTGCTCGGACTGCTGCGGGTACATCAGGCCGTAGCGCACCGCCAGCATGCCGCCGGTCGAGTGACCCATGACGATGGCGTTCTTCACGCCGATCGATGCGAGCAGCGCATGCGTGTTCTGCGCCAGCTGCTGGAAGCTGTACTGGTAGTGGGCGGGCTTGGTGGACTTGCAGAAGCCCACCTGGTCGGGCGCCACCACGCGGTAACCGGCCCCGCTCAACTCCTTGATCGTGCCTTCCCAGGTCGCGCCGCAGAAGTTCTTGCCGTGCATGAGCACCACCGTGCGGCCGTTCGGCTTGGCCGGCTTGACGTCCATGTAGGCCATCTGCAGCTTCACGCCCTGCGAGGTGAATTGGTAGCGCTGGACCGGATACGGATAGTCGAAGCCTTCCAGCTCGGGGCCATAGGCCGGCTCGGCGGCAGGCTGGGCGGCGACGGGCAGCGCGAGGGTGAATGCGGCGCACAGCAGCGCGCCGGACAAGCGTGTCAGTACAGGCATGATGGAATAGGCTCGGTTAACGGAAGGGCAAGAATAGCGGAAACACAGGACGCCAACCTGACATCCGCCTTAAGGGTCTCAGGGTTTGCCGGGCGGTTCCGGCTGCCCGGGCCGCTCGCGCCGGCCCTGTTCCGCGTCCGGCCGGCGCAATGGAATGCGCACCGTGAATTCGCTGCCCTTGCCTGTCCCTTCGCTGCGCACCTCGACCGTGCCCTGGTGCAGCGCGACGATCTCTTTCACCAGCGCCAGGCCGATGCCCAGCCCGGCGCCGCGGTCGGCGCGCCCGCTCTCGGCCTGGGTGAACACGTCGAAGATCTTGGGCAGCATCTCCGGCTCGATGCCCTTGCCGCTGTCCTTCAGGTAGCAGATGAAGTGGGTCTGGTCGACGGTGGCCGTCAGCCACACGTTGCCTCCCTGCGGGGTGAACTTGACCGCGTTGTTGAGCAGGTTGACGAACACCTGCTGCATCCGGCGCGCGTCGACCTCGACCTCGATCGGCAGGGGCGGAAAGCTGCGGTGGATCGCGATCCCCTTGAACTGCGCGGCGGTGGCGCAGCCGTCCACCGCGTCGTTCAGCAGGGCCTGGTATTCGACCCGCTCGTAGTTGATGCTCATCTTCCCCGAGCTGACCCGGGCGACGTCGACCAGGTCTTCGACCAGGCGCTCGAGCAGGCCGAGCTGGCGCTCCATCACCTGCAGGGCCGCTCCATGGCGGCGGCATCAAGCGCCTGCATGCGCATCAGCTGGACCGCCGTCTTGAGCGGCGACAGCGGATTGCGCATCTCGTGCGCGATGGTGCCCAGGAATACGTCGCGCCTGGATTCGCGTTCGCTGGAAGCCTTCAGTTCGTTCTCGAGATAGCGCGTGCGCACGCGCAGGTGGGTGGCGTCGCGGAAGATCTTGACGAAGCCCGTCACCCGCCCTGCTAGCAAAAACGTGCACAAAAGTGTGCAGCGTTCTCTTCCTGCCCCGAACC